>Ga0180431_10004769_pt1 | contig 16810 bp, 9 predicted proteins | sample SS_ome_11_FD_132459 | JGI IMG/M metagenome (GOLD analysis project Ga0180431, IMG submission 132459) | Hypersaline lake sediment archaeal communities from the Salton Sea, California, USA - SS_1_MS_1 metaG | ecosystem: Environmental > Aquatic > Non-marine Saline and Alkaline > Hypersaline >... | reverse complement strand
TTTCGTCCTTGCCCTTCTTCTCGTCACCCCGGGACGAGCAACGGCTCAGGACTCACTGGCCGATTTCTACCGTAGCGGTACGATCCGCCTGGTGCCCGAGTTCGAGGTGACCGATACCGACCTGCCCGACGACGTCTACTTCGTGGGATTTGAGCAGTCGTGGTCGACCTCGGTCGATGCCGACGGGAATATCTACTTTGCGGATTTTGATGCCGATCATATCAAGGTCTTCGGATCCGACGGCATCTTCCAGCGCACCATCGGCCGGAGCGGTTCGGGACCGGCCGATTTCACCACCCCCTACTTCACCACTATCTCGAACAACCGACTCGTCGTCTGGGATATGGGTAACACCCGCTTCTGCATCCTCACTCTCGACGGGGAACTTCTGCACACCCGTCCCCTCGACCGCGGCGCCGAAGGCTGGCCCAACCGCCTCCAGGCTCTGCCCGACGGGCGTATCATCCTGCACAGTCACAAGAGCCACCCCGATAATCCGCGCGAGATGGAGCTCGAAATGCTCCGGCTCTATTCCCCTGAGATGGAGTACATCCGTACGATCCACGAGCGGGCCGCGCAGGTCAGCAAGTGGCTGCCGGAGGGTAACCGGGGTATCCCCCGGCCGTTCGCACCCAGCCTGCAGTGGGCGCTGCTGCCCGACGGGCGGATTGCCCTGGGTTTCGGCGAGGAGTACCGGATCGAGATCCACGATGTGGACGACGGACTCATCTCCTCCTTTTCGTACGACCGGCCGCGGGTGCGGGTGACCGAGAGCGACCGCGAGCAGTGGCTGGCCGGGATCGTGTGGTCGCAGGGGGGAGTGGTTCAGGAGGGGGCGCCGCCCTATATCGTGCGCCACACCGAGTGGCCCCGCTTCATGCCGGCCTTCGACCTGATCATCGCCGATTCCGAGGGCAATCTGCTCGTGCATGCTTTCAGAGAGGAGGAGCAGGAGGAGCGCTTCCGCTATCGGTACTATGACGCCTTCGCAACCGACGGCACCCTCCTGGGGGAAGTGACCCTCGAGGGGGAGGGACGTTTCCCGATCCTGGGCGCGCCCGTCCGCGACGGCTGCTTTCACTACTGTCTCGTGTCCGAGGCAGGTGAGATCACCTTCATCAGGTACCGGATCTCACGCTAGTGTCATATCACGTGACAGGGCGCTGACACTCATTCCAGATCGAATCTCCTGAACCGAATAGCAGTAGGCGTTTTATTGAATAATATGCAAGTGGTTTCGTTGTACCGTGCCATTCTTACAGGAGAATCAATCCCCATGATCTGTGTAACTGCTCGTACACTCGTGCATCGGATCGGATTCAGTCTGATCCTCTCTTGTGCCGTTGCGCCCCTCACAACACCGGGATTGGCTGCTCAGGAGGTGCCCCGGGTGGAAAATGGATTCCGGCCTGTACACCACCGCCAACCCCGGCTTCGGGAGGTTGCCGCGGCGGGGGTGGAAGGACCGGAGGGAGCGATGCTCTATCGACCTCACACCATGTTCTTTGATCCCGAGGGCAACCTCTATGTACCCGATCGAGGCAACTTCGCTGTTCATGTCTATGACCGCGAAGGCGCTTTTTTACTCCGGATCGGTTCGCAGGGCTCGGGACCGGGCGAGATCGTCAGCCTTGCCGATGCCTTTCTGAACGAGGCGGGAGAAGTGGTCGTCATTGACAATCGAAATCTGCGCCGATCCTTTTTCTCTCTCGCCGGCGAGTTCCTGCGCAGTGAGCGCTTGGAAATGTACGAAGGCACCGTGATTCCGGGCCGCCCCGGTATGTCGCCGACCGTTCCCGGCGAATATCTGCGGGCCACGAATCGTGATGTCCTGCGGAACTATGGTGTCCTTCTGCAGGGCGACTCGCCCACGGGCGATTCTCTGCTCGATCTGGTGGAGGTCGTCAACGCCGAGGGAGATATCCTCCGCTCGTGGTGTGAGCTGATCGAAAACGATGATTTCCGCGTGGCAGTTCTGCTCAACCGGATCAGTCTGGCCTACCGGCCGGACGGAACGGTAGCCGTGGTCTACACCTACTCCCCCGAGATCACACTGTATGATTACCGAACCGGGGAACTTGAGATGGTGATCACCCGGGAGACTGCTTTCCTGCCCAAAGAAGCGACGCTCGAACTCGAGCACAGTGTCTCTGCAGACGGCAGTACAGCCGTCGAACGCTGGGTTCCGAAAGCCGATAAAATCTCTCTTAGTGCAGCCTTTGATCCCGAGGGCCGTCTCTGGGTGCTCACCCGCCTGCTCGATCAGGAGGCGAGTGAAGTTGCCGAGTCCGAGGGTGAGTGGGAAGGCGTGCTCAGGCTCGAGATCTACGGTACCGATGGCGATCTGCAGGCAGCCGTACCTGTCGACGGGCGGGCGAGTGTCATTATTTTCGATCCATTCGGGGACCTCTGGATCCTCGATGCGGTCGAATCGAATACGGCTCGACGCTATTCGGTCATCTGGCCGTGAGTTGGTCCCTGGCGCCCGCAAAGGGCAACCTGCGAACGTGTGTGGGAGGGTGATGGCGGAGGGCACAGGACCGCCTTCCGCTTATTCCGTCCGCAGGGTCTCGATAGGATCGATCCGCAACACCCGGCGAACGGGCAGGAATCCCGAGAGAACGGCAGTTGCCAGGAGGATCGCGGCCGCACAGATCAAGGTGACCGGATCAACCGCCGGCACGCCGTAAAGCAGGGAGACCAGAACCCGGGTGCAGACGGTTGAAAGGGCGATTCCGGCGAGTACGCCCAGAGCCGACAACAGCAGGGGCCATCCCATGACGGAACGGATGACCTCGTGCCGGGAAGCGCCCAGAGCGATGCGGATGCCCAGCTCACGAGTGCGCTGTCTGATGATGCCGGAGACGACCCCGTACAATCCAATCGAAGCAAGGCCGAGGACCACCAGCGTCAGGATCGAGAGCAGCAGCGTCATGGACCGCACCGACCAGGTCTCGTCCGCGATCAGGTCCGTCATCGGACCAAGCGTGGTGAGCGGCAGATTCGGATCGAGTTCGTGGATCGCGGCCCTGATCGCCGGCGCCAGGTCGACCGCCCGGGTATGTGAGCGGGCGAGCAGGAATCCGGATTGCCGGGGAGACTGTAGCAGGTGTGCGTACACGACCGGGTCGGACGAATCCTCGATGCGATCACGCCGGATATCGCCGACGATGCCGATGATCTCGGCCGACTCGAGACCGCGTATCGAGATCGTCTTGCCGATGCAGTTCTCATCGGGCCAGAGATGATTCGCAGCCTCCTGACTCAGGATCGCCACGGGCGGTGCCCCGGCCCAGTCTGTTGAAGAGAACGACCGTCCCTGCAGGACCGGAATATCCAGGGTGCGGAAGTACTCGGTACTGACGCTGTTCCATTCGACGAGCAATCCCGATTCACCATCGAATTGCCGGTCACCCGCCTCGAAAACGCGTGATTGCCTGGTACCGCCGGTGAACGGTGCGTTTTCACAGAAGGCAACCGATTCGCTCAGAGAGTATCCAGACGCCCGCTCGATGATCTGCGCCTGGAACCGCTCCACCGCCGAGGCATTGTATTCCTGCCGGGATAGTGAGATCTCGGCGGCGAGCAGGCGTTGGGGATCGAAACCGAGATCAATCACCGCCAGCTGGATGAGGGTTCGTATCAGGAGACCGGCACCAGCGAGCAGGACCAGAGAGAGAGCCGATTCGAGGAAAATCAGGACACCCTGGCTCCCCGATCTGAGCACCCGGCCTGTTCCGGCCACACGCCGTCCCCGGGCACGCAATGCGGATGCGATGTTCATCCGGGAGACCCACAGGGCGGGCAGGAGACCGAAGAGCACTCCGGTCAGAACCGTGATAACCAGGGTGAAGATCAGGACGCTCGTATTCAGGGACATAGCCTTGAATGTGACGATCTCGATGCCCTTCAGACCCACTCGTCCGAAGATATCGCTGTTTCTCAGAACCAGGAGACCCACCCCCGACAGAAGGAGTCCGGCAACGCCGCCCAGTACGGAAAGGGTGAGACTCTCCGTGAGTGTCTGCCGGAAGAGGCGTCCCCGACCGGCGCCCAGCGAGGTCCTGACAGCCAGCTCCGACTGCCGTGACATCGATCGGCTGAGCAGCAGGTTGGCGATGTTCACACAGGTCAGCAGCAGCACGAAACCGGTGATCGCGAACAGGACCAGGATCATGGTGCGGGTGTCGGGTTTGAAGCGGTATTCGTTGAGCGGTTCGAGCGTTGCACCCCACGGCTCATCTGACGGATACGCGGCTTCGATCCGCTCACCGAGTACGGTCATGGCCGCCTGCGCCCCCTCCCAGGTCACGTCGGGGCGGAGACGGGCGATGACGTGGTACTGGTGCCAGTAGGATATTTCTCTCACAGGCTGTGACCGTTGTGGAATCCAGAAGTCCGCCGAGGTGTGCAGGCCGCGGAAGCCCTTCGGCAGGATTCCGACGACAGTGAATGGTATGGAATCCAGCAGGACCGATTGCCCGAGAATGTCCGGATCACCACCGAAGTGCCGCTCCCACAGATCGTGCCCCAGAATGATGACCTGGTCCCTTGAATGATCCCCGTCGACTTCAGTCGCGAAGTCACGCCCGTACTCCGGTACGATGCCGAGGATCGAAAAGTACTCGTCCCCGACGATTTCGCCCTCAAACCTCCCCGGTTCCCCCATTTCTGAAAGGATCATATTGCTCCGGTAGTAGGTAGTGGTTGTTTCGAATATCTGCTGGGATTCGCGGAGCAGGCGGTATTTCGGATACGACCAGACCATCTTCCCCGGCTCAGCACTCCCGCTGGCCGGGTTCAGCGGCATGAGCAGTGACACGCGGGCGAGGCGGTCGGGATCGGGGAAAGGCAGGGGGCGCAGAAGGATCGACTCGACCATACTGAAGCAGAGTGTGTTCACGCCGATCCCGAGGGTCAGGGTGAACACGATCACGAGACCGAAGCCGGGATTCTTGAGGATCTGCCGGAAGGTGAAGCGGATATCGGTCAGGAGGGATTCCGCGAACGCGCGTCCGGTGCGTTGAACCTCCGCGGAATGATCAGTCGATCGATCTCTTCGTATTCTCTTCTTCATTTGTGCGCTCCTGTTCGTCACGACACTCCTGGCGAAATGAGTCCAGAACCAGATCCGGGCTCGACGGGGACCTCTCTCGGGGAGGATGAAAGACTCATACTCCTCGATCAGATCACCCACGATCCACGACCGGTGGCGGACCGGCAGCAGTGCCGCCAGCCAGCGCGGTACCCGGGGAGGGATCGGCTGTACTTTCCGGTTTCTCCCGCTCATGACGATATCCCCGTTATCCCCGTTCTCATGACGACATCCCCGTCTCTGAAGAAGGCTCGAAGCCTTCCCAGAAGGACTGGATGATCACGCGGGTTCTCACCAGCATGTCGAGGCCTTCAGGTGTCAGCTGGAGGTAGCGCTTGGCCCGCCCGCCGCGCGTCGGCGTCGGTTCGCCGACATGGGAGTCGATGAAGCCCTTTTCCTCGAGCCGATCCAGAGCGGGATAGATGGCCCCCAGAGACACCGATCGGCCCGTATGCCGCTCGATCTCCCGCCGGATCGTGACCCCGTAGGCGTCATCGCCCAGCCGCATGATCGAGAGCAGGATCAGGTGTTCGAATTCGCCCAGATAGGATCGTGCCATGATATTTCCTTCTTTCAATGATATATAACGACGGGTTCTGCGAAAAGTTTCGTAGTTTCAGATTTTTCAGAACAGACTGCAACTGGTCGGATTATATCAGCGCTTGAATGTCATCATATTCGCGGGATGGTGTACGTAGTAACCGCAGTCAGTCAGGAAGTCGGGAATATCGAACCGGCGCCGTGTCTTTTATCGGCCCACCCCACTATCAGTCGACTCCACTATCGGCTTACTCCGCCCGCAGGGCTGCGACCGGATCGATCCGCAGCACCCGCCGGGCGGGCAGATAACTGGCCAGCAGGCAGACGAGCAGGAAGAGCAGGGCCACGATGACCCAGGTGGCCGGGTCCAGCACCGTGATCTCGAACAGGAATCCGGAGAGAAAGCGGGTTGTCCAGAGCGAGAGTCCCAGGCCGCACCCCAGGCCGAGCAGGAAGAGCTTCAGATTCTGCCGCACCGAGGATCCGATGAGACTCTGGTGGCGGGCTCCAAGGGCCAGGCGGATTCCGAGTTCGGTGCTGCGCGAGGCCACCGCCCGGGCGGTGACCCCGAAAATGCCGGCCAGCGCGAGCAGCAGTGCCATGAGGGCGAAGGATCCCATCAGGAAGGTGCGGAAACGTTCCTCGCGGGTGGAATCGGCGATATAGGCTGTCATCGGCGTTGCGGCCTCGACGAGAATATCATCATCGATCGATCGGATGGACTCACGGACGGCGGGGATGACAGCCCGGGTGTCTCCGGCGGTGCGGACCATCAGGTAGACGTCACTGTTCTCCTCCAGCTCCTCCAGCCTCTGGGCCAGAGGTACGTACATGGTCGGCTCGATCGCTTCATCGAGGGCCTCCCGCCGGGCGTCCCCGATGACCCCGACGATCGTCATTCTTCCGCCCCAGTACGCCACCTGATCGCCTACTGGGGAGGTATCGCCCCAGTTGCGGCGGGCCAGGCTTTCGTTGATGACGCACACCGGAGACGCTTCGGGACCATCCTGTTCCGCGATCGCCCGGCCGGCCAGCAGAGGCAGCTCCAGGGTTCCAAAATACCCGGGAGCGATCCGGTATTCAGTTGTCCTGACGCTTCGATAGCCACTCTTCGTGTCGGGATCACTCAGGTACAGTGGCGTGGTATTGAGGTTTTGTTTCCCCGGGAAGGGGATGCAGTTGGTCGTACTGATTGCCGTGACGCCGGGCAGGGATCGCGTGCGGTGCATGATCTCCTGACAGAGCGTCCAGGCCTCGCTACTGGCGGTATCGCGATCGTGAGGGAAGGTGATATGCAGCGTCGCGAGATGACGGGGATTGAAGCCCGGATCGACCGACATCAGGCCTGAATAACTCCGTGTCAGCAGACCGCCGGAGATGAGCAATACCACCGTGAAGGCAACCTGAAGCAGGAGAACCACCTGCTGGAACCTGCGCCCTCGCACCGTCGCGGTGTGCGCGTACGATCGCAGCGCTGCTGCGGACGACGTGTGGGCCTGCAGCAGCGCCGGAGCGGTCCCGAAGACGAGTCCGGTCACCAGACCGGCGAGAACCATGTACGTCAGCACCCGGGCATTGAGACCGACCATCCCGATCTGTGGAATCGACGGTGCCAGCGCTACGAAGAGGCGGGTGGCGGCGACCGCGATGATGAATCCCGCCAGGCTCCCCAGCAGGCCCAGTGCGAGGCTCTCGGTGAGCATCTGCCTCACGATCCGGCGCCGGCCCGCCCCCAGCATAGCCCGGGTGATGAGCTCTTTCTGACGGCTGTACAGTTCGCTCAGGTACAGTGTGGCGACATTGATGCAGGCGATCAGCATCAGCAGGGCCGTGGCGGCAAAGAGCAGGACCAGGGGGGTGGTCAAACCCTCTGTTTCAGCTTCTTTGCGGGGAACGATCCTGACATACCTCTCCCCGGGATCGGTTTCGCCCAGCAGGATCTGTCCGGTTTCGGCGATTGCGGCTTCACGGGGGATATCGGTGCTGAGCCGTCCGATCGCTTCCCAGCTGCCTCCGGTGAGACTCAATCCGGAGGAGCCGAGGGGTATCCAGATATCCCGAACACCGGTGTCGACTTCCCCGGCGTGGGACTGACCCATCCAGCGCAGCCGGAAGTGGCGTGGCAGCACCCCGATGACCTCGAACTGCCGGTCATTCAGCTGCAGGCTCTTGCCCACCACCTCCGGATCGGCGCCGAACGCGTCCCGCCACATCTCATGGCTCACCAGGGCCACCGGGGCACCGGTACCGTCCGCAAAGCCCTCTTCGTCGGGCTGGAAGAGGCGCCCGAGCACGGGTTCGACACCGAGCACGGGCAAGAGGGAGGTACTGGCCACGCCGACCGCGATCTCACGGGTGTCACCCCGACCGGTGAGGATCATCCGCCGGATCCGATGCACCCCGATGCCGGCAAACAGCGTGTTCCTCTCCTCCCAGTTCCGGTATTGCTCATACTCGATGGGGATTCGATCCCAGTACTGCTGCAGGGCTTCCATGTCCCGCCACTCAGGGAACGCCCGGAAGACATTGACGATTTCATCGGGTTCGGTGAAGGGAAGCCGGTAGAGCAGCACCCCCTCGATCACGCTGTACATCGCGGTCGAAATGCCGATACCCAGACCGAGGGTCAGGACGATGATGACGGTGAAAAGCGGCCGCCGGCGCAGGGTGCGCAGCGTAAAGCGCAGGTCCTGGCCGACGTCCTCGAAAAGTGTGCCGAGCGTGCGCCGGCGGGCCCGGGTGCGGGTATAACCGGTGCACTCATCCTGCACTCGCTCCTGGTTCCCGAAGAGCTCGCGGGCCCGGCGTTCGGCCTCCTCGGGTGAAAGCCCCGAGGCGATCAGATCCTCGACCTTCTGTGCCAGGTGAAAGGCGATTTCGTCACTGACATCGCGCTCGGGGGCCGGATGGAAATCAGTCGAGCGGAAACGGCGTTTGAAGAACGGGACTCGGGCCACTATGCGACTCCTTCGGGCTCGCCGATAATCTCGACGCAGTTCGGTTTGGTTCCGATACCCACGTGCTCTACTCCGCCCGCAGGGCTTTGACCGGGTCGATGCGCAACACCCGCCGGGCAGGCAGGTAGCTGGCCAGCAGCACCACGACCAGCAGGAGCCCTCCGGCACCGAGGAAGATCCGCGGGTCGTGGGCACTCGTATTCCAGAGGAAAGCCTCGAGCACGCGACTGCCCGCCCAGGCGCCGAGCAGACCGATGAACAACCCCGTCAGGGCAGCGAGAAGACTCTGACGCAGAACCCTGGCCAGAACTCGTCCGCCCTGCGCGCCCAGGGCGATCCGCAGGCCCAGTTCCCGCTGCCGGTCGGTGACCGCATAGGCCACCACCCCCCAGGTGCCGATGGCTGCCAGGAGAACCGTGACAGAGGAAAAGATGAGGAGCAGCCAGAAGATCAAACCGCGGTCCCCCACCGAGCGGGTCATGAGTTCATCAAGCGTGGCGATATTGCTCATGGCCACGGTGGGATCCAGGGTGAACAGCTCTTCCTGAATCAGGTGGACGTGCCGGCGGGGATCGCCCGTGGTCCGCACGACCGCGAAGGAGCCGAAGCGGCGCTCGCGCAGAGAGTAGTAGGCGACCGGCCAGCGGTCCTGGGTGGGCGAGGTGTACATGACATCTCCCACCACCCCGACGACTTCGGCCGTTTCCCGGCCGGGCAAAGAGAATCCGGAGGCTATCCTCCGGCCGACGGGATCCTGCTCGGGGAAGAGCAGGTCGGCGGCGGCTTGATTCAGAACCGCAACACAGGTTCCGTTGAGCCCGTCGGAAGGCATGAAACCACGACCGTTGAGAACGGGGATGTCCATCAATTCGAAGTAATTGTCGGCCACCGGCACGATGCCGATGCTCGCCTGCCGTGGTGGATCGGAGGGATCGTCGGGGACATACACGCCGAGAACGGCGTTGAACCCCCACAGGACCGAGGCGGAGGCGAAGGTGATGTCCTCGATCTCGGGCCGGGCCGATAGGCGTTGCTGGACACGGTCATCGAACTGAGAGGACAGGGTGATATGCGCGCGCCAGGTGGCTTCGTCGGTCGGATCCATGCGAGGGAGGCTCTGCGGGGCCGAGAGATCGAAGCAGAGCAGCCGCTCGGTCCGAAAGCCTTCATCCACACCCAGCAGGCGACCGACCGTCAGGCCCATCAGACCGACTCCCACTAAAAGCAGCAGGGCCAGGGCGATCTGCCCGCCCACAAGGGCCGCCTGGGGATTGATCCCGAGGCGGCCGCGGCGGTGTCTGGTCGCACCGGCACCCTCTTTGAGGCGGTCGGTCAACCGGATAGAAGACTGGCGCAGGGCCGGGATGAGACCGACCAGCAAGGCGGAACCCAGGGAGAGGAGCAGGGCGAATCCGATCACCCCGGCATCGAGCGCCAGATGATCGGTATTGATGACCTGCAGGCCCGAGTTGGCTCCCTGCAGGAAGTGATCCGGCCAGGCCGCAGCCAGCAGATGCATGCCCCACACAGACAGACCAAGTCCAGCCAGACCGCCGAACAGGGCGATGACGCCGCTCTCTGTCAGCTGCAGCCGGATGAGGTGCCACCGGGAGGCTCCGAGAGCGCGCCTGATCGCCCCTTCGTGGACCTGTTTGCGGGCCCGGGTATACAGCAGACCGGCCAGGTTGGCACAGGCCACGAGCAAGACCAGTCCGGAGGCCAGAGCCAGAATGACTGCAGCGGTCCGGGCTTCGGGATTCTGCCAGGCCTCTGAAAATGAACGCACGCCCGCCCCGTAGAAATCGTCGCGCGGCCACTCGGTGGCGATAGCCTGACCGACGACCTCCATCTGGGCCTCGGCCGCCGCCAGCGTGGCGCCGGGACGCAGGCGTCCCACCACCCAGGTGACGTGATTGTAGGATTGTTCCAGTACGCCCGGCTGGAACTCGGCATACGCACCCAGGGGCAGCCACAGTGTCGCCTCACCCGAAAAACCGGTGAATCCTGTTGGAGCTACGCCGACAACCCGGTAGCCATCTCCGTTCAGGGTGATCTCCCGTCCGCAGGCATCGGGATCGCTTCCCATCCTGCCGTGCCAGAAGGCAGTAGATACGACGACGGTCCGGTGCGGTTGTGCCGGATCGGCTTCTTCGGGAACAAAGCCGCGTCCCAGAACCAGGGGCTGCCCGACGACCCGGAAGTAGTCGGGCGAAACGATCTCGATCGACAACTGGCTGGCCGGACCGAAACCGGTCAGGGTGGCCGTGCGCTGCCGGTAACCCGCCACGGGATCGATGAGGCGGTCGGGCCAGTCGACGAAGGTCTGCAGATAGGGGTAGGCCCAGCGGGAGGTGCGCGACCCGCCCTCGGCGGCCCGGGTCAGGTCCACATTCACCAGCCGTTCGGCCTCGGGAAAAGGTGGGGGAGTGAGAACGGCGATTTTGAGGGCCGAGAAGGTGGTGATATTCGCTCCCAGACCCAGAGCCAGGATGAGCACCGCAGCCAGGGTGAAACCGGGCACCCGGCGCAGGCCCCGCAGAGCCAGCCGGATGTCACGGGTGAAATCTCGGAATATCGTCTGCACGATCCATCGGCGGGTTCGGGTGCGGGTATAGCCGGTGCATTCCTCTTCAATCTGTTGATGATCGCCAAAGGATGCGCGGGCCTGCCTTTCGGCCTCATCTCGTGAAAGACCTTCGGCCATGAGATCCTCGATCTTCTGTGTCAGGTGAAACGAGAGTTCGTCGGCGACATCCCGCTCGGGAGCCGGGTTGAAGTCGCTCGATCGGAAACGGCGTCTGAATCGGGGCAGGCGGGCCATGGTCTACTCCCGAGAGCTGGCCAGCACGGCGCTCACCGCGCGGGCGTGTTCGTGCCAGCGGGCGGCTTCGGTGTCCAGGTGCCGGCTGCCCTTGCGGGTGAGCCGGTAAAACTTGGCCTGGCGATTGCTCTCGGTCGTACCCCATTCCGATTCGACCAGCCCCCGGTTCTCGAGCCGGTGCAAAGCCGGGTAAAGAGCCCCTTCTTCCACGTCCAGCGTGCCGCCGCTCTGCTCGGCGATCCACTGCCCGACCGCGTAACCGTGCATAGGCCCCCACTTCAGGGTCTGGAGCACCATCAGCTCCAAGGTGCCGACATAGAGTCTGCTCCGTCCCATAACATCTCCCTTTCTCATCGATCTGAACCGTCAGTCATGACATAGAGCAGGTGATACAACCCTACACAGTTTACACCTACGTAGTTTAGGTGTATAAGTTGCCTGAGAAATCCTCTCTATGGTCTCGAGACGGGTTACCTCGACCTGCCCCGGTCTTTATGATCTCTGTAAAGAGACAGTTCCCGGCTGTAACGTCACCCGTGCCACCCGGTTCACTCCCCGGTGCGGTCACGTTTATGGGGATTGATTCTCTTCGAATTGATTCTCTTCGATCTGATAAATGCCACGTTCAACCCGCCTGACACCCGGTTGTTCTGCCAATCGGACCAAGGCCGTGCGAACTGTTGCTTCCTTGATATTCTCGATTCTGCATTCCTTCAGGACCTTCATCATGGCGGCGACATCCATCGGTTCAGCGGTGTCACGCAGGATGGTATGCACCAGCGAGATGACCGGTGGTTTCTTGGTCCCCTTTTCTTATATATAGTATTGATACCTGTATCGTTAATATCTAATGAAGGTAATGCGAGTCTCACACCCTGCTGGGCTGATGTACAGATCATCAGGGATCTGAGATGTAAAAAGAGGTACTATGAATATCAAACGAAAGATGCGTGCACCGATGAATCTTTCTTTTCCTCTTCTGCTAGTGATCAACCTGGTCACGGGGTGCAACACCGCTCTCGACGATGTCGGATACCAGGTGCCGCCGGTCGCGACCGGATATCAGTACTCCCTGCCTGATCAGATCGCTGGTGACTGGCCTACCGGCTCCCTTATCAGCGTGGGAGTGGATTCAGTCCCGCTCATACAGATGATGGACCGGATTCAGGCGAATCAGAACCACCGGATCCATGCCATCCTGCTGGTTCGGAACGGCGTGCTGGTATTCGAAGAGTACTTCGCTGGAGAGAGGTGGCTCAGCCCGGGAAGCTACGAACCCACCGAGTTCACGCGTGAAACCCTGCACTATCAGGCATCGGTTACCAAAAGCGTGACGGCCATCGCGGTCGGTCTGGCGTGTGATCGGGGGCTCCTGGATCTGCAGACTCCCGTTCTCTCATTCTTCCCGGGACTCTCTGACCTGGCGACCGATGGCCGGGAAGAAATTACGCTCGAGCATATGATCACCATGCGCTCCGGCCTGCCGTGGGATGAACACACGGTGTACTATGACAATCCCGCCAACGACGTGTACCAGTTATTCCATAATTCTGATCCGATACGATACATCTTTGACAAGACCATGGAAGCTCCCGCGGGAACTCTCTTTCACTACAACAGCGGCTGTACCAATGTCCTCGGGAAGGTCGTCGAACTCGTGACCGGACAGGAGCTCGACAGTTTCACCGAAGAGTGGCTCTTCGAACCGCTCGGTATCAGCGAGTACTACTGGTCCCGGCTCAATTCCGAGGTGGTTTTCGCCTCAGGCGGGCTCTGGCTCACGCCCCGCGATATGGCCAGGATCGGAGAGCTCTTTCTCAGGGAGGGCCGGTGGGGAGATGAACAGCTGCTCTCGAATTCGTGGGTTGCAGAGTCGGTCAGCTCCCGGTCCTCGTTCTCGTACGGCTGGGCGGATGGCTACGGTTACGGATGGTGGATGCTCACCTACATGACACCCGATGGTCCGATTGAGACGTATTTCGCGGCCGGGTGGGGAGAACAGCAGATCATCGTCGTGCCCGACCTGGACCTCGTGGCTGTGTTCACCGGGGGAGCCTATGACGATCCGGCCTTCCGCTCTCCCGCCCAACTGATGGCCACCTATATCATCCCGGCAGTATTGAATGGTTCAGGAGTGTGAGATTGGTCTATCCACGAGTTACTCACGTGTGATTGGACAGGATGCCTTCCCGGGTGCCTGGATGACGGAGCACACCTGAATTCAGGTTGGGCATATCATACCCAAACTTGACACTCGCAATATCGATGCTTACAATGTCCTCATCGATGTAGACATTGTACTCAGTGAGGTTGAATAATGCCGCAATCGAAATTTCTCGGCGAATTTGAGCAAATGGTCCTTCTGGCCATACTGCAGGCCGGTGAAGAGGCCTTTGCGCTTTCAGTCATCAGGGAACTTGACCAGAGAGCAGGCCGTAAAGTTGACCGGGGGGCGCTGTACAAGACGCTCGACCGGTTGGAGACGAAGGGTCTGGTGAAGTGGGAAACAGAAGCACCGATCCCGGGGCGGGGAGGGCATCGACGCCGCCTGTTCCACGTCACAACAGCAGGGGTGCAAGCACTGCAGGCTGCGCGCGCCACGTTCTTCAAGCTCTGGGATGGTCTGGAGCCCGTGCTCGGGAGCGCGCCGAATGAATGACGCGACCTCTACCAGGCCGCCGAGATTACCGGAGCGGCTGCTCAGGTGGTTGCTGCCATCGGGAATCGTGGGGGAGAGCATTGTTGGTGATATGCGGGAGGAGTACCAGGAGTACCTGGAAACCGGCAGCCGCATCCCACCCGCGATGTGGTACTGGGGTCGTGTGTATCTGATAGCACGCCGGTACCTCTGGCGGAAGCCTGCAGCACTGCCACAAGGATTCCGGGAACCTCGCCCCTCAATCACTGAACGGGTCAGGCAATCGGCTGGATTCATCATTCAGGATCTGCAGTATGGCCTGAGAATGCTGTGCAAGCGACGCCTCTTTACGGTCATTGCCGTTCTCACGCTTGGATTGGGCATCGGCGGCACGACCGCAATCTTCAGCATCGTCGATGCTGTGTTGATACGTGACTTGCCGTACAGGGATCCCGAAAGACTCGTCAGTGTGTGGAAAGCCTGGCCCAACTGGCGCGGCGTGGAAGGTCTGGACTATGTCTGGGACCACATTGCTTTCCCGTGGGTCGATTACCAGAACGTAAAAACACACGCGACGACGTTGAGTGACGTCGCCGCCTTCACGAGTGTCGACCTCATGTTCACAGGCCAGGGGGAACCTGAGCGGCTCTCCGTGGGCAGGGCCAGCGCGAATCTGTTTGATCTGCTCGGCGTTCAACCCGTACTGGGTCGCACCTTCATGCCCGAAGAGGTGCCGCCGATTGCGGAACAGGAGGGTTCGCCCGTTGTACTCCTGAGCTACGAGATGTGGAGTCGACGCTTTGGCAGAGATCCGCACGTACTTGGCGAAACGCTTCTGCTCGGCGGGATCCCGTACGACGTCGTTGGGGTATTGCCGGCGGATCTTCGCATCAGCAGCGACCTGATCCGCACCCATCAGAAAGGTGGCGAAGTGGACGCCGGCCTTCGCGGTGTGTGGTTACCCTTACGGCAGGATTCCCACAATTCGAATGACTACGAGCTGTTGGCCCGGCTCGCTCCCGGAATCAGCGTCGACCAGGCGAGAACCCAAATCCAGGGGTTGCTGACGCGCGGTCCGGAGAATCAGTTGGCCCGGGTGGAATCCAGGAAAGACTTCGTGACGAAGGGATTCACAACGCCGCTGCTTCTGCTTCTTGGAGCGGCGGGGATTCTCCTGATAATCGCATGCGTGAACATAGCCGGGCTTCTGGTCGGGGAGGCCACGAACAGGTGCCATGAGGTCACGGTTCGCTACGCTCTCGGTGCGGGACGAGGACGGGTTGTCCGCCAACTGCTCACCGAGAATGTACTGCTGGGACTGACGGGGGCGGCATTGGGCTTGCTGCTGGCCTGGTTGGTCAAAGAGGCACTCTTGTCGGTGGCTCCGCCATTACCGCGTCTGGAGGAGGTGACACTGAGTGTACGAGTGTTGCTCTTCACCACTGCCGCAGGCATCACAACCGGCCTTTTGTTTAGTCTTGCCCCGATATCTGCTCTGGGAGGCCGCTCTTTCGGCAAAGCGCTCAGGTTACGTGGGCAGAGTCCCGGTCGGGGCGGTCGGAGAATTCAGAATGGTGTGGTCTCCATTCAGGTGGCACTGACCTTCGTGTTATTGCTGGCGGGCGGACTGTTTGCACGAAGTATGCTCGAACTTCTCACCGTAGATCCCGGTTTCAGCGCGAACAGATTGGCGAGCGTTGAGGTTTTGTTTCCTCAAGAAAGCGCTCCCCGACCAGACGACACCGAATCGGTGTCGCGCTGGACAGAACGCATGTTCGGTGAAGTTATGACGGCTGCAGAGAGCGTTGACGGCGTTCAGGCGGTTACGAGTGCCGATTATGTACCGTTCGGTGGCGGAACCTGGACCAGTACAATACGCCTCGACATCGGCGGTCAAACTGTCGGCGCGACTCATTATATCCGCCACGTACTGCCGACCTACCATGAAGTGATGGAAATTCCGCTCAAGAGCGGCCGCTTGTTCACCGCGTCGGACGGACCGGGGAGCCCGCGGGTCATGCTTATCAGCGAAGGTCTGGCCGAGTTGTACTGGCACGGCGAGTCGCCCCTCGGAGCAACGGCAACATACTGGAATGCGCAAGGCGAACCGGTGACTATCGTTGGTGTTGTAGGTGACGTGAGGAAACAGGCGCTGGGTTCGGAGGCGGAACCCACATTCTACTTCCCGGCGACGCAGTATCCTCGTGAACCTGATCAAAAGCTGACGCTTGTCGTGCAGACGGTCGGCGAGCCTGCGACGGTACTACGTTCGCTGAGAGAAGCGATCCGACAGGTCGATCCCACCATCTGGATCGGTAACCCGACAACACTCCCGGCATTGGTGAGGGATTCCGAATCCGACGACCGGTTCCGTACGGTGCTCATGTTGACGTTCGCAGCACTCGCAACGCTGTTGTCCGCAGTTGGCATTTTCGGCATTACGGTCCGGAGCGTTGCGGCTCGGACCAAAGAAATGGGAATTCGCATGGCTCTGGGAGCGGGAGCGCGGGGGCTGATCCGCCTTGTCCTGAGCGACAGCATGTTGAGTGCCGCGATTGGAGCCGCTGTGGGTCTGGCGGTCGCTTCCTGGGCAACAAAGCTGATCAAACACTTCCTGTTCGGCGTCGAGATTTCAGATCCGACGATCTATCTCGGTGTTCTTGGTCTATTGATGCTGGTGTGCCTCGGCGCTGCGTACGTTCCCGCGAAGCGAGTCATGAAGATATCACCGATTGAGGTGATGACTGAGGAGTAGATCT
>Ga0180431_10004768_pt1 | contig 16810 bp, 15 predicted proteins | sample SS_ome_11_FD_132459 | JGI IMG/M metagenome (GOLD analysis project Ga0180431, IMG submission 132459) | Hypersaline lake sediment archaeal communities from the Salton Sea, California, USA - SS_1_MS_1 metaG | ecosystem: Environmental > Aquatic > Non-marine Saline and Alkaline > Hypersaline >... | reverse complement strand
GTCGCCGAGCTGGCGGTTGCCGGCGATGCCATCTTGGTGATGGGCGCCGGGGACATCACCCTGATCGCCGACGAGCTCGCGGGGTTGGTCGGCGAACTGCCATGACCGGTCTCGCGCAGCTGGTCGCAGACGGGGTGCTGACCGAGCGTGCCCCGCTGGCCGCGTTGACCACGTACAAGTTCGGCGGCCCGGCTCGCTGGCTGCTCGAGGCAGATTCCGAAGACGACCTCATTCGGCTCGCCGCCGCGCTCGCCGAGGAGCCGGCTCCCGTTCCCGTCGTGGTGCTCGGGCGCGGCAGCAACGTCGTGATCTCCGATCTGGGGTTCCGCGGCGTCGTCGTCCGGCCCGGCCCCGGTTTGGGGGGATTGGAGATCGGTGCCGACGGGACGTGCCGAACCGGGGGTGCGCTGCCGCTGCCCGTGCTGGCCAGGAGGGCCGCCGAGGCGGATCGGGGAGGTCTGGAGTTCTACGTGGGGATACCCGGCTCGGTGGGCGGGGCGGTCTGCATGAACGCCGGGTGCCACGGCAGCGACACGGCCGAGTGGCTGGTCACCGCCCGGATCGCCGACGTGCGGACCGGGAGGGTGCGGGAGGCGGGCCCGTCGGACCTGGGGATGTCGTACCGGCACTCCGAGGTCGGCGGAGACGAGGTCGTGACCGCAGCAGTGTTCCGAACGGTGCCGCGGGCACGGGCCGACGCCGAGGAGCGGATGCGCGCCATCACGGCATGGCGGCGCGAGCACCAGCCGGGGGGAACGCTGAACGCCGGCAGCGTCTTCAAGAACCCTCCCAACGACTCGGCGGGGCGCCTCATCGACTCGCTGGGCCTCAAGGGGTTCCGGGTGGGTGCCGTGTCGGTGTCGGCGCGCCACGCCAACTTCTTCGTGGCCGGCGAAGGGGCGACCGCTCAGGACGTCCACGATCTGGTCGCCGAGGTGCGCCGCAGGGTCTACGAGGAATCCGGCGTGCTGCTCGAGCCGGAGGTTCGGTTCGTCGGGCGGTTCTCGGGAGACGCCCGGTGAGCGTGATCGGGCACGATCCTGGGCCGGTGAAGGTCCGTCGCCGGGTGTGGCCGTGGCTCGCCGCCGGCGGCGTGGTGCTGGCCGGGGCGATCGCCTGGGTCCTGCATTCCCCATGGCTTTCGGTGGACGGGATCGAGATCCTCGGCGCGGAGCGAGCCGACGTGGCTGCTCTGGTGGCCGGGACGGGCGTCGGCCCCGGCGCGATCATGATCTGGGTGGACACCGGGGAGATCGAACGGGCGGTGCTCGCCGATCCCTGGGTGCGGGACGTGCGGGTGGAGCGGGTGTTCCCGGATCGGCTCGTGGTCGAGGTGCTGGAGCGGCGCCCGGTGGTGTGGATCGAGGGCACGGCCTCGTGGATGCTCGTGGCGGGCGACGGCACGGTGGTGCGGGTCGCAGATCAGCCGGACCGCTCCGTGCTGCGCGCCTACCTGGTCGCGCCGGACCGCCCGGCCGGGGACCTGCCCGAGGAGGCCGCGTGGTCGGAGATCGTCGGCATGGCCGATGTGCTCGACGCGTCCCTCGCCACCCAGGCCGAGCTGCTCCTGGAGGGAAGCGAGCTCTGGCTGGAGATCCCCGGGCACCGGGTTCGGCTCGGAGCGCCGGTCGACCTGGGGGACAAGGCGCTCGTGCTCCAGGAACTGCTCGAAGACACGTCCCTCCCGTTCGGCGCGGTGATCGACCTCGTGGCGCCCCGCCGTCCCGCAGTGATCCCACCGGGTACGGAGGGAGGGTCTGATCCTGAGGTCGAAGGTGAGGGCGAGGGCGAGGGAAGCGCCGGCGGATAGCCGGACTCCGAAGGCGCGAGGGGTACACTTCTCCCGGAGGTGGAGCCCTGCCTCTTCGTGCCGGCTCGGTAGCGGTACGACCGAGGGCTCGATCTCGCGTTGAGCTCGAAGGGAGCAGGCCGTGGCGACCGAGACACCGGGCATGCAGTCGTACCTCGCCGTGATCAAGGTGGTCGGCGTCGGCGGCGGAGGCGTCAACGCGATCAACCGGATGATCGAGTCGGGGTTGCGCGGGGTGGAGTTCGTCGCCGTCAACACGGACGCCCAGGCGCTCTTGATGTCGGATGCCGATATCAAGCTCGACATCGGACGAGACATCACCCGCGGCCTCGGAGCGGGAGCCGACCCGGACGTCGGCCGCGAAGCGGCTGAAGCGCATCGTGACGAGATCGAGGACGCCCTGCGCGGCTCGGACATGGTGTTCATCACCGCCGGGGAAGGGGGCGGCACCGGGACGGGAGGCGCCCCGATCATCGCCGAGATCTCCCGCTCGGTCGGGGCGCTCACGGTGGCCGTCGTGACCCGACCGTTCGGTTTCGAGGGGCGGCGCCGCACCGTACAGGCCGAGACCGGGATCCAGGCGCTGCGCCAGGCGGTCGACACGCTCATCGTGATCCCCAACCAGCGGCTCCTCGAGTTGGCCGATCAGAGCATGCCGATGGTCGAGGCGTTCCGGCTCGCCGACGAGGTGCTCCTGCACGGCGTCGGCGGGATCACCGACCTCATCACCACCCCGGGCCTCATCAACGTCGACTTCGCCGACGTCCGGTCGGTGATGGCCGGGGCCGGCGGCGCGGTGATGGGGATCGGGCGCGGCACCGGAGAGGCGCGCGCCGTTCAGGCGGCCACGAAGGCGATGGCCAGCCCCATGCTCGAATCCACCATGGAGGGCGCCAGCGGCGTTCTTCTGTCCATCTCCGGCCCCTCGAGCATGACGCTGCACGAGGTGCACGATGCGGCCACCCACGTGTCCGAGCACTGCGACCCGGACGCCAACATCATCTTCGGAGCCATCGTGGACGACGCCATGGGCGACGAGATGCGGGTGACGGTGATCGCCGCCGGGTTCAGCCGGGAGGCGGCCGCGGCTCGCCCCGGGGTGCGCAGCCCCCAAGCCACACGACCCCGTGTCGAACGCCGGGAGACCGGCGAGTTCGAGGAGGCGCCGGAACTCGAGCCCGAGGGCGGGGACGACTTCGAGATCCCAGACTTCCTCAAGGGATGATCCTGCCGGCCGGCTTCGCCGGCGCTGCGTTCGGGAACGCGGCGGACGGGAACGGGCGCGACGAAGCGGCGGCGCGCGCCGACATCTCCGCCGCCCTCGGCATCCCCGCCGCGTGGGCATGGCTGCGACAGGTGCACGGGGCGCAGGTGATGGCCGCTCGGCACGCCGGCGACCTCGGTGAGGGAGACGCCGCGTTCACGACGATCCCCGGACTGCCAATCGCGGTGGCCACCGCGGACTGCTTCCCGGTGGTCCTGGAGGGCCCGGGCGGCGTCGGCATCGCCCATGCCGGGTGGCGAGGTGTGGTTCTGGGCGTCGTCGCGACGCTGCGGGCGGCGATGAGCGGGGCGGGCATCCCGGTGGCGCGGGCCGCCATCGGTCCGGGCATCGGACCGTGCTGTTTCGAAGTGGGCGCCGATGTGGCGGAGCGTTTCGACGACGAGTGGGTGACGACGACGAGCCGCGGCACGACGAGCGTGGACCTGCCCGGGTCGATCCGGCGCCAGGTCGAGGGGCTCGAGGTGTGGGACGCGGCGGCGTGCACACGCTGTGACCCGGCCTACCGTTCCTATCGGAGGGACGGGACCGACGAACGTCAAGTGGGGGTGGCATGGCTGCCGTACGCCTGAGCGGAGTGCGTTCCAGGATCCGAGAGGCCGCGGAGCGTGCCGGACGAGACCCACGCGGGATCCTGCTGGTCGCGGTGAGCAAGACGGCCACCGACGACGACGTACTGGCCGCCTACCGGGAGGGGCACCGGGACTTCGGCGAGAACCGGGCCGGAGAGCTCGCCGAACGAGCCGTCCGCCTCCCCTCCGACATCAGGTGGCATTTCATCGGCAGACTGCAGGGCAACAAGGTGCGCCGGGTGCGCCCGGTCACCCACCTGCTGCACTCCCTGGACAGGCCCGACCTCGTGTCGTACTGGGCGAAGGGGTCGGGCACGCCTCCGCCCGTGCTCGTCGAAGTGAGCGTTGCCGGGGAGCACCAGAAGGCCGGTGTGGCTCCCGGAGAGGCCGCGGGGCTGGTCGGCGAAGCGGTCGCGATGGGCCTCGACGTGCGCGGTCTCATGACGATGGCACCCTTGGTGGAGGACCCCGAAGAGGTGCGGCCGGTCTTCCGCGAGTTGGCGCGTCTGCGCGATCGGCTCGCGGAGCGATGGCCGGGCGTTCGTGAGTTGTCGATGGGCATGACGGACGACTACGAGGTAGCGGTCGAGGAAGGTGCCACGATCTTGCGGGTCGGACGGGCTATCTTTGGGCCGTTCCCGGAGGGCAGGTGAGACCGTGAGCCTCTGGCAGAAGACCTTGTTCTACCTGGGTCTCGTCGATGAGGACGAGGCCGCCGAAGCATACGAGCCGGAGCCGGACCCGCACGCGGGACGGCGTGCCACCGGCGAGCATCCCGTGGTCCGTGAAGAGCCGGCACGCCGCACGGAACGCGGCAGGCCGACCTACGAAGTCCACGCTCCCGGGTATGCGGCGGTCTCCGGCCGCAGGGTCGACCCTCCGCTCACGGCGCGTCGCCGAGTCGCTCCGGAGACGGAATCCTCACGAACCTACTCGGAGCCGCAGACGGTGCGCACCCTCAAGGAGACATCGATCGAATCCCAGATCATCACCGCGTCCTCGTTCACCGACGCGCAGCAACTCGCCGACCACATCAGGGCGAGCATTCCAGTGGTCCTCGACCTCAGACAGGTGGAACCGGCCATGGTGCGCCGCCTGGTCGACTTCGCCAGCGGGCTCACGTACGCGTTGAGCGGCTCGATGCGCAAGATCGGCCAGGGGGTCATCCTCGTGTCCCCGGCCAACGTCAACATCAGTCGCGACGAGCGGCACCGCCTCGCCGAGCTCGGCTACTACCAGGCGCCCGAAGCCGGCTGACCGTGAGCATCGTCTGCACGATCATCTGGGCCTACTCGCTCGTGATCCTGGCGCGCATCATCCTGGAGTACGTGCCGGTGTCCTTCGACCATCCGGTCGCCAGAGTGCGCAGCGCACTGCGCGCCGTCACGGAGCCGGTGCTCGCCCCGATCCGCTCCATCCTGCCTCCGGTTCGGTTCGGAGGCATGGGGCTCGACCTGTCCCCGCTCGTGCTCATCATCGGGCTGAACGTCCTGGCGTCGGTGATCTGTCGTTAGGAGGAGCGCGGATGGGGTGAGCGCCAGCTTCCCATCCGCTGAGCCTCTGAGCCGTTCAGGCGCGCTGCACCGCGAAGTCCACGGGCTGGCCGTCGACCTCGACGCGGGCCGCATCCCGGTGCGCGCCTCGCTCTACGGCCACCGCCAGCACCTCTCCTGCGATCCACCCGCCGTGCGCGGTCATCGCCCCGGCCACCCGGTCCGACGGGCTGTCCCAGGTGAGCCGGATCCTGTCGGAGACCTCCAGCCCGGCATCGCGTCGCAGCGCCTGGACCGCCTTGGCCAGTTCGCGTGCCAGCCCCTCCTGCTCCAGTTCGGGTGACAGGTTGGTGTCGAGGGCGACGGCGAAACGCTCGTCGGCGGCCACCACGATGCCGGCCCGCGGCTCCCGACTCACGACGAGGTCGCCGAGGGTGAGATCCTCGCCGGCGACGGTGATCGTCCCTCCCCGCATCACCTCGGCCACCTGATCCTCCGAGAGGGCTTCGACTCCGGCGGCGATGTCCTTCATCCTGCCGCCGAGACGCGGTCCCAGCGCCCGGTAGTTGGGCTTGGCCCTGAGGTGGGCGTGCGCCGTCTCGTCGTCCGAGGTCAGCACCTCTTTCACGTTCAGCTCGTCGGCGATCAGGTCGGCGTGCTCGGCGACGAAGCTCCTCACCTGCTCCTCGTGGCTCACCACGGTGAGCGAAGGCAGCGGGAGCCGGGTTCGCAGGTTCGTGGTCCTCCGCAGCCCCCTTCCGAGGGTGACCACGCTGCGCACCACCTCCATGGCGGCCTCGAGCCCGGTGTCGATGAGCCCGGTGTCGGTGTCGGGGTAGTCGACGTGATGAATCGACCGCGGGGCGGAATCGTCGTGAGCGACGACCAGACCCTGGTAGATGCGCTCGGTGACGAATGGAAGCACCGGTGCCAGCACCGTGCTGAACGACACGAGCACCTCGTAGAGCGTGGCGAAGGCGCTCAGCGTCTCCGCTCCCGACTCCGGGGCGTCCTGACGGCCCCAGAAGCGGCGGCGCGAGCGGCGGATGTACCAGTTGGTGAGGTCGTCCACGAAGTCGATGAGCGGCGGGATCACGTTGTAGAGGTAGTAGCCCTCCATCTCCGTGTTCACCCGCCGTACCAGGCTCTGCAACACCGAGAGGATCCACCGGTCGATCTCCGGGCGCTCGGCGGGGGGCGGCGCGGCGGTGAGGTCGGCGCGGGTCAGCCGGTCCGCGGCCGCGTACGTCGTGAAGAAGGAGTACGCGTTCCAGTACGGGAGCATCACGGTGCGCACCACCTCCCGCACCCCCTTCTCCGAGAAGCGCAACGTGTCGGCCCTGACGACCGGCGAGTTGATCAGGTACGCCCGCAACGCGTCGGCGCCGGTGGACTCGATGAGCTCGAACGGGTCGGGGTAGTTCTTCAAGCTCTTCGACATCTTGCGGCCGTCCTCGGCGAGGATGAGGCCGTTGACCACGCAGTTGCGGAACGGCACCTGGTCGAAGATTGCTGTGGCGTGGACGACGAGCGTGTAGAACCACCCCCGGGTCTGGTCGAGGCCTTCGGCGATGTAGTCGGCGGGGAAGCGCCGCTCGAAACCTTCCGGGTCCTCGAACGGGTAGTGATGCTGGGCGTACGGCATCGCGCCCGACTCGAACCAGACGTCGAGGACTTCGGGGACGCGGCGCATGGTGCCCTCACATGATGCGCAGGGGAAGGTGATCTGATCGACCACGTGCTTGTGGAGGTCGTCGGGACGGCTGCCCGAGTGGGCTTCGAGCTCGTCGAGCGAGCCGATGCACTCCTGGGCGCGGCACGCTTCGCATTCCCACACCGGGATGCACGATCCCCAGAACCTGTTGCGGCTGATCGCCCAGTCGCGGGCCCCCTCCAGCCAGTTCCCGAAGCGGCGGCTCCCGACGAAATCCGGGACCCAGTGGATCGTCGTGTTGAGCTCGGCCATCCGCTCCCGGAACCGCGTGACGGCGACGAACCAGGTGGGGATCGCCTTGTAGATGAGGGGCGTGTCGGTGCGCCAGCAGTACGGGTAGGAGTGCACCAGCCTGCCGCTGCGGACCAGCGCACCGGCGGCGTCGAGCAGCTCGAGGAGCCGGCCGTCGGCTTCCTTGACGTTCACTCCGGCGACGTCCGGCACCTCGTCGGTGAACCGGCCTTCGGCGTCGACCGGGTCGACGATGAGGTCGAGACCGGCATCCTGGAACGCCTGGAAGTCGGCTTCGCCGTAGGCGGGGGCCATGTGGACGAGGCCGGTTCCTTCGTCGGTGGTGACGTCGTCGCTGGGGATCACGACGAACGCCCCGTCGTCGGCGAGGTCCTCGAAGTAGGCGAGGGCCGGCCGATAACGAGTGCCGATCAGGTCCTCCCCGACCGCGGTGGCAGACGGGGCGGGAACCTCGTCGCCCCAGTACTCGGATGCCCGCTCCGCGGCAACCCAGTACCGGCCAGCGAGCCCGTCGATGGGCGCGTCGACCCGCACGTACTCGATGTCGCGTCCCACCGCGACGCCGAGGTTGGAGGGCATCGTCCAGGGTGTTGTCGTCCAGATCAGGAGCTGGTCCCCTGCGGCGGCGGGCCCGCGGCCCTCGGTCACCTCGAGTCGCACCGTGATGGAGGGGTCCTCCACGTCGCGGTACTCGCCGAGGTTCACCTCGAAGTTGGAGAGGGGAGTCGATGCTCCGTACGAATAGGGCAGGACCTTGAAGTCCCGGTACACGAGGCCCCGGTCCCACAGCTGCTTGAACACCCACCACACGGACTCCATGAAGTCCAGGTCCATGGTCTTGTAGTCGTGCTCGAAATCCACCCATCGTCCGATGCGCCTGGTGATCTGCTCCCACACGGCGGCGTTGGCCATGACCCGGGCCCGGCACGCCTCGTTGAAGCGGTCGATGCCGTAGGCGCGGATGTCGGCGGGACCGGAGAGCCCGAGCTCCTTCTGCACCTCCATCTCGATGGGCAGGCCGTGGGTGTCCCACCCGAACCTGCGCTCCACGCGATGGCCGCGCATCGTCCAGTACCGGGGGACGATGTCCTTGAGGACCCCTGCCAGCAGATTCCCGTAGTGGGGGCTCCCGGTGGGGAAGGGAGGGCCGTCGTAGAAGGTGAACTCGCTCGAATCCGGGCGGATCACCATCGAGGTCGCGAAGGCTTCGATGTCGTCCCAGAGCTCGAGGATCTCGTGTTCGAGCTCCGCGAAGGAGACTTCGGGAGGTACTCGCTGGAAGGGTTCGGCTGCCATGTCGTCCTCGGTCGGCGTTCGTGGTCCCTGCCGCCGGGACGGGGAGCACCCGCGGTACCACCCGGCTTGCCGCTCGGAGGCGGCCGCTTCGTTTCCCTCATCTCGGAGAGGTGGCCGGCGGGTTCTACCCGGAAGCAGGGGCTTCCGCTCTTCCCGCGGCTCGGGGGTGATGTCCGCCCCGGTCGGTCGTGCGCCGGCCTCGCACCAATCGCCGGCTCGCTCGAGCCCCGGTTCCGGGCGGCGCGTCCCCGTCGTCGCCGTGGCCGAGCATCGTAGCAGCGGGTCCCGGCGCCCCTACGCTTGGAGCATGGACCTGGTCGTGGGCACCGATCCGCAGGGCGCGCTCGTGGACGTGTGGGTCGTGCCGGGAGCCGCCCGGACCGAGATCTCCGGCATCCACGACGGGGCCCTGCGGGTGAGGGTGGCCGCTCCGCCGGAGCGGGGCCGGGCGAACGAAGCCGTTGCCCGGGTGATCGCCGAGGCGGCCGGTGTCCGCAGAGGACGGGTGGTCGCCGGCCACGGGTCGCGCCGCAAGCGGGTGCTGCTCGAGGGGGTGGAGCCGTCTGCGGCGAGGGACCGCCTCGCCGCCCACCTGGCCGGGCCATGAGCACAAGCCCCTTGTCCCCCGGCGTCGGGTCCTAAGGCCCTTGGGATCGCGGCCCGGCGTGCTAGCCTGCCGCCGCCCGAGTGGAGGACGCGTGGCCAGAGACCTTGCTCAGTCCACCCTCGATCGGTTCCGGTCGAGGCTCGAGGAGGAACGCGATCGGCTCATCGAGGTCATTCGCGAGATCGAGAACGAGCGGGAGGAGGTGCGGCTGACCGAGACCTCCTCCGAGCGGAGCCCCGACCCCAACACTGCAGAGGGCGGGTCGCTGGCCTTCGAACTCGAGAAGGAGCTGTCGCTCGCCGAGAACGCCAAGGACCTGCTCTCCAAGGTGGAGGAAGCGATCGATCGCCTGGAACGCGGCGTCTACGGGGACTGCGCGGAATGCGGAACTGCGATCCCGGTGGCCCGGCTCGAAGTGCTTCCGTACGCGAAGACCTGCGTGGAGTGCGCCGCCTCGCGCCGATGAGCGCGCGCCGTCTCGCGCTGGCGGTCGCTGCGGCAGTCGTCGCCGGAGACCAGCTCACCAAGTGGTGGGCGGTGGCGTCCCTGTCCGACGGGCCGGTGGTGCTCATCGACGGGTTCCTCCAGTTCCGTCTCGTCCGCAATCCCGGCGGTGCGTTCGGGTCGCTCCCCGGTGCGGGCCCGATCATCGCACTGGCGGCGCTGGCGGCCGTCGTCGTCATCGTGCTGATCGTCCATCGCCTGCAGGGACGATGGGAGTCGGCCGCGATGGGCCTGGTGCTCGGTGGTGCGATCGGCAACCTGATCGACCGGGTGGCTCGCGGTCCCGGTCTCCTCGACGGCAAGGTGATCGACTTCGTCGACTTCGACTTCTTCCCGACGTTCAACGTCGCGGACTCGGCGATCACCATCGGTGCCGTCCTGGCGGTGCTGCTCGCGCTGCGCGCCGAACGGGCATGAAGGCGGTCGTCCCCGCGGAACTCGATGGGAGGCGGGCGGATCTCGTCGTTGCCCGGGTGGCGGGGGTGAGTCGTGCCGCGGCGCGGCGGATCGTCGAGGAAGGCGGCGCTCTCGTGGACGGTCGCGTCCCGGGCGTGTCCGATCTCGTCGCGGCCGGATCGATCATGGAGATCGAGGTTCCACCGGCGGAGCCGGCGCTGGCGCCGGAGCCGGTGTCGTTCGAGGTGCGCCACGAGGACGAGCATCTCGCAGTCGTGGACAAGCCGAGCGGCATCGTCGTGCACCCGGGCGCAGGGCGGCGACGCGGGACTCTCGCAGCGGGTCTCCTGGAACGATGGCCGCAGATCGAGGGGGTCGGCGAACCGGACCGGTGGGGGATCGTGCATCGCCTCGACCGGGAGACCTCGGGGCTGCTCGTCGTCGCCCTCGATGAGGGAACACGCCGGGCGCTCCAGCAGGCGATCGCAGCGCGCCGCGTGCACCGCACCTATCTGGCCTTGGTGCTCGGCGAGCCCTCGGCGGCCACCGGGACCATCGACGCCCCGCTCGACCGGGACCCGGACCGGCCGGGCCGGGTCGCCGTGGTCAGGGGCGGCAGGCCGTCCCGCACCCACTACACGACGCTGGCGTCGTGGGAGTCGGTGTCGTTGCTCGAGGTGCGCCTGGACACGGGCCGCACCCATCAGATCAGGGTGCATCTGGCCGCCATCGGCCTCCCGGTGGCCGGAGACGAGCGCTACGGGCGTCCCTCCGGCCCGGCGACGCGGCTGTTCCTGCATGCCTGCCGGCTCCGGTTCGAGCACCCCGTGTCCGGGGACGAGGTCGACGTGTCCTCTCCGCTGCCGGACGATCTGCAAGCCGTGGTGGAGGCGCTCGGTGCCCCGGGAGCCGGCTCGGTGCCGTAACGGGCTCGGCGGATGGGGCTCGCGGCGCTCGCCCGTTCGGCGCGGCCTCCGACGGTCAGCCGAAGAAGGTCTCGGCGACGTCGAAGATCTCGGGATCGACACCCCTGATCTGCGCGCATGCCTCCTCGAGGGGCACTGCTTCGATCTTCGCAGAGCGCAGCGCGACCATCAGCTTCGTCTCGCCCGCCACGGCCAGGTCGGCGGCCGCCACCCCGAGTCGGCTCGCCAGGACCCTGTCGAACGCGGTCGGGGTCCCGCCCCGCTGCAGGTGCCCCAGCACGGTCACCCTGGTCTCGAAGCCGGTGAGGTGCTCGAGGCGCGGCGCTATCTGGTAGGCGACGCCGCCGAGGCGTTCGAAGCCGAACGCGTCCTTGGGCAGTTCGACCTGCTCCGGGGGAGTGACGCCCTCGGCGACCACGACGATCGAGTAGCGGCGGCCCCGCCGGTGGCGGCGGCGGAGGATCTTGGCGACCGCCTCCAGGTCGAGCGGAACCTCGGGGATCAGGATGGCGTCGGCTCCCGCCGCGATCCCGGCGTACGCGGCGATCCAGCCCTTGGTCCTCCCCATGACCTCGCAGAGGATCACCCGGTTGTGGGATTCGGCGGTCGTCGTGAGCCGGTCGATCGCCTCGGTGGCGATCTGCACGGCGGTGTCGAACCCGAAGGTGAAGTCCGTGGCGGCGATGTCGTTGTCGATCGTCTTGGGCACCCCGATCACCCTGAGGCCGTCCTCGGCCAGCTTCAGGGCGGTCTGCAGCGTCCCGTCGCCTCCGATCACCACCAGAGTGTCGATGTCGTTGGCTTCGACGGTTCGCCGCACGCTGTCGTACCCGTCACCGTGGACGTACGGGTCCATTCGAGAGGTGCCCAGGATCGTGCCGCCCGTTGCGAGGATGCCGCGCACGTCGTCACGATCCAGGGGGCGGGTACGGCCTTCCATGAGGCCTTCCCATCCGTGCAGGATCCCGATGACCTCGTGGTCGCCGACCTGCTCGGCTCGTGCCACCACCCCTCGGATCACCGCGTTGAGGCCGGGGCAGTCGCCTCCTGCAGTAAGGACGCCGATGACGCTCACGGGGTCGCTCCCCCCTCTCAGTACAGGAACATGGGCTTGCCGCCCACGTGCCTGATCTTCGGCCGGTACTGGTCCACGTCGTACAGCTCGTCGACGTCGACCCGCTTGACTCCCTCTCTGGTCACCGAGATGGGGACGTTCGTGTAGGTGCCGCCCCGCAGTGCGACCATCCGCCCGGACGCGCCCTCGGTGGCGAGGTCGGTGGCCATCGTGGCGTAGTTGTTGGCGACCATGAGATCCAGCGAGTCGGGCGACCCGGACCTCATGAGGTACGCGACCTGCTGGAAGATGATCCCGTGCCCGGTGAGGCGCTTGAGCTCTTCGCCGAGCTGCATGCCGATCCCGCCCAGCTTGCGGTGGCCGTAGGCGTCGGCTTCGCCGGAGAGCACCATCTCCCCGCCCTCGAGGACGGCGCCCTCGGAGATCGTCACCATCGCGTAGTTGCTCGGGTTCTTCGCCTTGTCCGCTGCGAGGAGGGCGGCGAGCTTGTTCACGTCCACGGGGACCTCGGAGATCACCGCACGGTCCACGCCGGCGAGGTAGGCGGTGATCAGCGAGGTCTCACCGCTGTACCGGCCGAAGAGCTCGATGACGGCGATCCGCTCGTGCGAGCCCGTGCTGGTGCGCAGGTTGTGGATGAACTGCACGCCGCGAGTGACCGCGGTGGAGAACCCGATGCAGTAGTCGGTGCCGTGGACGTCGTTGTCCATGGTCTTCGGGATGGCGACGACCGGGACCCCCTCGTCGTGGAGCCGAAGCCCGTACGAGAGGGTGTCGTCGCCGCCGATCGGGATGAGCACGTCGATGCCGAGGTGTTCGAGCACCTTCAAGGCGTGGTCGGTGAAGTCGTGCGGGTCGTCTCCGGTGGCGCGGTCGGCGAGGAACTCCGGGACCTCCTTGGTCGCCACCTTGGAGGGGTTGGTGCGCGAGGTGTGTAGGAACGTGCCCCCGGAGCGGTCGACGGTGCGGACGGCAGAGGGATCGAGCGGCATCGTGTACTCGGCGGCGGTGTCCGGGTCGTCGGGGTTTACCTCGACGAGCGCCGCCCAGCCGCGCCTCAGGCCGAGCACGTCGTGGCCCTTCTCCGCGGCACGCATGACGACCGTCTTGATGCACGGGTTGAGTCCGGGGACGTCGCCGCCCCCGGTCAGGATGCCGATCCGCATGCTCGTCCCTCCTCGGCAGTGCAGCTTCTTGGACGGACCGGGACCACTCGTGGACCGGTCCGTGCGATTCTACGAGGCGACGGCGACGCCCCCGAAACCCGGTTCCGGCACGCCGGAGGCGGGTCGCCGCGGCGGGTCGCCGGGGCTGGTAGGGTCCGAGCACTTACACGTCTGTAGTTCCCGGAGGCGGATCGGGTGCGCGGCGAGGGTTTCGTTCACCTCCATCTCCACACCGAGTACTCGATGCTGGACGGTGCCGCCCGGGTGGGCGACGTCGTCGAGGCGGTGGCGCGCGACGGCCAGCCGGCGGCGGCGATCACCGACCACGGCAACCTGTACGGGGCCGTCGAGTTCTACAAGGCGGCGACCGCGGCGGGCGTGAAGCCGATCATCGGCATCGAGGCCTACATCACCCCGGGTTCGCGGTTCGACAGGCCGCCGCGCCGGGAGGACATCCGCTACCACATGACGCTGCTGGCGGTGAACCAGACCGGCTACTCGAACCTCGTGAAGCTGGCCAGCCGTGCCTACCTCGAAGGCTTCTACTACAAGCCGCGCATGGATCGGGAGCTGCTCGCCGAGCATGCCGAGGGCCTGATCGCCGGGTCCGGGTGCCTGGGGGGCCACATCCCCCAGCTGCTGGCCCCCGAGGCGTACGACGAAGAGGGGAACGTCGGGATCTCCCGGGACTTCGACGCGGCGGTGGCCGCGGCGGCCGAGTACCAGGACATCTTCGGCAAGGAGAACTTCTACATCGAGATCATGGACCACGGGGTGCCTGCACAGCGGCGGGTGCTCCCGGACCTGCTCACCGTCGCGCAGAGGGTGGGGGCGCCGCTCTTGGCGACCAACGACAGCCACTACGTGCACGCCGACCAAGCCGAGATCCACGACGTGCTCCTCTGCATCCAGACGGGGGCACAGGCGGCGGACGAGGATCGGTTCCGGTTCCAGGGCTCCGGCTACCACGTGAAGACGGCCCGAGAGATGCGGGCGCAGTTCCCCGACGACGAGTTCCCGGGGGCGTGTGACAACACGCTGCTGATCGCCGAGCGAGCCGACCTGAAGATGGAGTTCGGCAAGATCCTGCTCCCGCAGTTCCCGGTGCCGGCCGGCCACACCGAGGCGTCGTATCTGCGAGACCTGGTGCACGAGGGTGCCCGCAGCCGCTACGGCGACCCGGTGCCGGGACACGTCCTGGAGCGGGTCGAGTACGAGCTGAGGGTGATCGAGGAGATGGGGTTCCCGGCCTACTTCCTCATCGTCTGGGACCTGATGCGTCACGCCCACGAGCGAGGCATCCGCACTGGGCCGGGCCGGGGGAGTGCGGCGGGGTCGATCGTGTCGTACTGCCTGCGGATCACCGACCTCGATCCGCTGGAGCACGGGTTGATCTTCGAGCGCTTCCTCAACCCGGGCCGCAGGCAGATGCCCGACATCGACATGGACTTCGACGAGCGGTACCGGGGGGAGATGATCCGCTACGTCGCCGAACGATACGGGTCCGACCACGTCGCCCAGATCATCACCTTCTCGACGATCAAGGGAAGGCAGGCGATCCGGGACGCCGCCCGAGTGCTCGGGTATCCGTACGGCCTCGGCGACCGGATCGCCAAAGCGATGCCGCCGGCGATCCTGGGCCGGGATGCCAGCCTGTCACAGTGCCTCGAGGAGCCGCCCCCCGAGGCTCCGTCGGCGGACCGGGACCACTACGCGAACGCGGCCGGGCTCCGGGAGCTGTTCGACTCCGATCCCGATGCGAGGCGGGTCATCGACACGGCCAAGGGGCTCGAGCACCTTCGTCGCCAGGACTCCATCCACGCAGCCGCCGTGGTCATCTCGCCGCAGCCCCTCACCGACATCGTCCCGATCCAGCAGAAGGGCGAGGGCGCCGAGGTCGTCACCCAGTTCGAGATGCACGCCATCGAGGATCTCGGCCTCCTCAAGATGGACTTCCTCGGCCTGAGGAACCTGTCCACGATCGAGCGCGCCCTCGAGCTCATCGAGGAGAACACCGGGGAGCGGCCCGACATCGACGGCGTGTCGCTCGAGGACCCTGCGGTGTACTCGATGCTGGGCCGCGGCGACGGGATGGGCGTGTTCCAGATGGAGGGCTCCGGGATGCGGGCGCTCATGCGCAGCCTGCAGCCGGATCGTTTCGAGGACGTCATCGCCCTGATCTCGCTGTACCGCCCGGGCCCGCTCGGTGCGGGGACGCACATCGGCTATGCGGACCGCAAGAACGGGCGCGCCGCGGTCGAGTACCCGCACCCGGCGCTCGCCGAGGTGCTCGCCGACACCTACGGGATCATGGTGTACCAGGAGCAGGTCATGGAGGCGGCCCGCACCATGGCCGGGTTCTCGATGGCGGAGGCGGACGGTCTCCGCAAGGCCATGGGGAAGAAGATCCCGGCGGTGATGGCGGAGCAGGAGCAGAAGTTCGTCGCCGGCTGCGTCGCCAACGGTCACCCGGACGGCCTGGCCGCCGAATTGTTCGAGCAGATCTCCCATTTCGCCGGGTACGGCTTCAACAAGTCGCATGCCGCCGGGTACGCGCTCGTGGCCTACCAGACCGCGTGGCTCAAGGCGCACTACCCGGCCGAGTACATGGCCGCTCTGCTGACGTCCGTGAAGCGGGACAAGGACAAGAGCGCGGTCTACCTCAACGAGTGCCGGACGATGGGGGTCAGGGTCCTGGTGCCGGACGTGAACCTCTCCGATTCGGACTTCGTGGCACGGGACGGGACCATTCTCTTCGGCTTGTCGGCGATCCGGAACGTCGGCGAGGGAGTCGTCCGGCTGATCACCGAGGAGCGCCGCAAGAACGGCCCGTACGAGTCCTTCCAGGACTTCATCAACCGGGTGGATCTCTCCGTCCTCAACAGGCGCACGGTGGAGTCGCTCATCAAGGGGGGCGCCTTCGACGGGCTCGGGATCCCTCGCAAGGGTTTGCTGGCGGTGTTCGAGCAGATGATCGACGCAGTGACGGCCCGGCGCCGCAACGAGGACATGGGCCAGTTCTCGCTGTTCGGGAGCGATGAACCGTCGGTGCAGAGCGAGGCGGTCCGGATCCCCGATCTGACCTGGGACAAGAAGACGCGGCTCGCGTTCGAGAAGGAGATGCTCGGGCTGTACGTCTCGGACCATCCGCTGTTCGGCTTGGAGGATGCGCTGAAGGCCCGGGTGACGTCGTCGGTGCCGGGTCTCTTCGAGGAGAGCGACGGCGCCGCCGCCACCATCGGAGGCATCGTGTCCACGGTGAGCCGGCGCTACACGCGCAACGCCGAGCTGATGCTGTTCTTCCAGCTCGAAGACCTCGAGGGGGGCGTCGAGGTGGTGTGCTTCCCGCGCACGGTCGCCGAGTCCGGCCCGCTGGTCCGGCCGGATGCGGTGCTCGTCGTGACGGGGCGGGTGGATCATCGGGGCGACGACGTGAAGCTGATCGCCCAACAGATCTCGGAACCTCATCTCGATGCGCAGCGGGTCGTGCGATTGCGGGTTCCGGCGGTGCGCATGTCGCGGGACCTCGTCGGCAGGCTGCGCGGCGTGCTCGGCAACCATCCCGGCGACGCCCCGGTGTTCCTCCACATGACGGGGGAGGGCGACGACACGGTGGTCCGGCTCGGCGAGGAGCACATGGTGGAGCCTCGTACCGCCCTGTACGCCGAGCTGCGGGAGCTGCTCGGGCCCGATTCGATCCTGCGCTGATCCGGCCCG
>Ga0180431_10004766_pt1 | contig 16815 bp, 14 predicted proteins | sample SS_ome_11_FD_132459 | JGI IMG/M metagenome (GOLD analysis project Ga0180431, IMG submission 132459) | Hypersaline lake sediment archaeal communities from the Salton Sea, California, USA - SS_1_MS_1 metaG | ecosystem: Environmental > Aquatic > Non-marine Saline and Alkaline > Hypersaline >... | reverse complement strand
CGAGATAAAGGAAGAACCGCTTCTTGCCGCGGAGCCCCTGCTTCACGAACTCGACCGCGTAATCGCTGAACGCGTCCGTCGCGTAGAAGTCATCCGGGTCGTAGCTCAACTCCGGATAGCGACCCTCGGGAAGACGCCGGTAGCGGCTCATGTCCCACTGCCGCTGGCTGTGACCCTGGATGTAGCCGAAATACTCGTCGAACCCGCGGCTGATCGGATCCTCGCTTCGGCCCACATGCCACTTTCCTACGCCGTAGGTCGCGTAGCCGGCGGCCTTCAGCACTTCCGCCAACGTGACGCAGCTCTTGTTGAGCCGGTTCCGGTAGGCCGGGCCGCGCCTCCCCGAGCGATCCGGCCCGGTGAAATCCGCGATTCCCGCCTGGTGCGAGTATAGCCCGGTGAGCAGGGACGCCCGCGACGGGCAACAACGCGCCGAGTTGTAACTCTGGGTGAAACGAAGCCCGTTCGCCGCCAGCCGGTCGATCGCGGAGGTCTTCACCTCGCCGCCATACGCACCGAGGTCCGAATACCCCATGTCATCGAACAGAATCACGATGACATTCGGGGGTCCCGCAGCCGCGCACCCACCCAGAGTGCAGGCAAGGACAGCGAGCCGCCACAGCAGTCTTCTCATATCGGCGAAAAACATATCGACGGGCCCGGCGGGAACCGGGAGGCACCCGGCAGGGCCGGCTCCTCTCCCGGCATCTCGGGCGCCTGCATGGGATTAACGGACCACCACGAGCAATCATTTCACCCGGGTTCAGGCCTGCCTCCCGCTCCGCCGGGACCGTCATGGCCGCGCTGACTGCGCCTTGGCCGAACTTTTTCCTCTTCGACTGTTCTGAACCTCTGATCCATGGTGGGTTGCGTTAGGATCAGGTTGCGCGATTCCCATGAGCGCAAAACTCGGTTGGGTTTGCTCTAAGGTGCTTGTAATCAAATTGTTGCGATGGAGGCTCTCGAGGTGCTCAAGTATATGACGGGCGGATTTTTTCGCTGAGCGCGGACGATATGGAGGGCTTTTTGTCCGATCTGGGCGGTTTTCGGGTTGTCCCGCCCCCCCCGTTCGAGCGATCCGCGAGGCGGCGGCCCGGACCGGCTGTTCGGGTTTCAGGGGCCGGGAGGGCATCGGCCTGCAGAGCGGTCAAGACAATTGGCTTGCACAAGGAGACAACTTGTCACCGATGAGTCAGGATTCGAGTCCCGCCTTGATTGATGACGAGCGGAGCAGGGGATCGAGGAAGTTGGCCGTGATGATCAGAAGGGCGCCGGCATAGAAGGCGGGATGAAGTTGCTTGTGCTCGCTGAAAAGAACGGCGCCGAACAGAATGCCCCACACCGGCTCGAAGTTCATGATGAGATTGGTCTGGAAGGCGGTGATGCGCCGGAGAAGCTGGATGTGCCAGGTGTGGGCGACCACCGTGCAGAGCACCGCCAACGCGAGAAGCGGAAGCCAGTCGGCCGCACCCGGAACTTCGAAGCGGAATCCCGGAACAAGGGCAATGAACAGGCCCGAGACAAGGAAGGCGCCGGCCAACTCATAAAGCAGGAGAGTCCGCGAGGAGTGACCGGCGATCATGAAAAGGCGATTCAGCACCGGAAAGGTCGCGGCCAGCAGCGCGCTGGCCAGACCCACGATCAAGCCGGGCAGGGCGCCGCCCTCGCAACCCGCGATGAGAAGGATTCCCACGATCACGATTCCGCCGGTGATCAGCTCCGAGGACCGCACCCGCCGCCGGAAGATGAGAGGTTCGGTGAGCGCGGTGAAGGCGGAGACCGTCCCGAAGGCCGCCAGCGCAATCGAGATGTTCGCGAGGTCGATCGACCAGAAGAAGCCGATCCAGTGGGCGCCCAACAGGCAGCCGACGCCGAGGACCGGGAGGATCATGCGGCGCGGGAGACGCCGAAGCGGCGCCACCGCCGCCAGCCATGTCCACATCAGCAGCCCCGCCAATGCCGTCCTCCACAACACGATGGAAGGCGCCGCGATCTCCATGAGCCGCCCCAGGACCGCCGTGAAGGCCAGCAGAACCACAAGGAAGTGAAACTGGAGAAGAGGAGGCATGGGAATGACGAATGACGAATGGGTGATGGCGGTCTGTCATTCGTCACTGGGTATTTCGACATTCATTATTTTCTTCAGGACATCCCGTCTTTCCGGTTTCGAGGGTCACGAGGTCTTTCCATGTCTGGCGCTGTCGCACCACGCGGGCCCGGGCGCCGTCGACCATGATTTCGGCCGGGGTGGGGCGGGAGTTGTAGTTGGAGGCCATGGTGAAGCCGTAGGCGCCGGCACTCATGAGGGCCGCCACGTCACCCTGCCGGAGGTCGGGAATGCGCCGGTTCTCGCAGAAGAAATCGCCCGTTTCGCAGATGGGACCTACTACGTCTCCCGTCGTGATTTGGTCCGCGGGGATTTGCCGGACCGGGACGATTTCGTGGCGGCCTTGGTAGAGGGCGGGGCGGATCAGGTCGTTCATGCCGGCGTCGACGATCCGGAACGACTTCTCGCGTCCTTCCTTCTCGTAGAGACAGGTGGTGAGGAGCACTCCGGCGTTGCCGGTCATGTAACGGCCGGGCTCGAAGAGGATCCGCATGCCGAGCGGCTGCAGGCGCGGGATGATCGCGGCGGCGTATGCCTCGATGGTGAGCGGCGGTTCGGCCTGTTGCCGCCACCATTCGACGGTTCCCGATTCGAGGGCCGGGTCGTAGACGATGCCCACCCCGCCTCCGATGGAGAAGAACTCGAGCTCGTGGGCGGCGCGCAATTGCCCGACGAGGGGGACGACCCGCTCGATGGCCTCGACGAACGGATCGGCGCTGTCGAGTTGGGAACCGATATGCATCTGGATGCCCCGGACCAGGATGTGGGGGAGATTGGCGGCCCGCTCGTAGACGGCCGGGGCCGCGTCGTGGTCGATGCCGAACTTGTTCCCGGAGCGGCCGGTCGAGATGTACTTGTGTGTTTTGGGGTCGACGTTCGGGTTGACGCGGATGGCGACCGGTGCGGCGCGCCCGAGGCGCCCGGCGAGGGTGTTGATGAGTTCGAGTTCCGCGACCGACTCGACGTTGAAACAGTAGATGTCGTGATCGAGGGCGTAGGTGATCTCCTCGGCGGTCTTTCCGACCCCGGCGAAGGTGCAGTTTCGCGCCGTGCCCCCGGCCTCGAGAACGCGGAAAAGCTCCCCGCCCGACACGATGTCGAAGCCGCTGCCGAGATCCGCGAGGATTCGGAGGACGGCGAGGTTCGAGTTCGCCTTCACGGCGTACGCGATATGGTGGTCCAGCGGGGCGAGGGCCGCATCGAGACGCTGGTAGTGGTCGCGGATCGTGTTTGCCGAGTAGACGTAGAGGGGGGTGCCGTGGGTTGCGGCGAGGCCGGCGAGGCTCACGTCTTCGCAGTGCAGGGCGCCGTTCTTGTAGTGGAATAGGTGCATCGGGAGGCCGGGCGCGGGGCACTGTGATCGGATGGGGGCTCAAATCAAAATGAAAAGACGCGAACGATTCGGCCGAGGAGGTCCTGTTCGACGTCTTTGCCGCCCACCCCGCGCAGACGTGTGGCGGCGAACCGGCTCAGGCGGACGTGTGCGAAGCGGCGCGGGTCTGGTTCGGCCGGGGCGTCGAGCCGGACCGAAGTCACCCTCGGCCCGAGCGCGATGTGGTAGACCCGGTTTGGGGGGAGCGTGAGGCGGGTTCTCACATCGAGTTCGGTGAAGAAGCCCTTGCGGCGATGGGCGATCTCGTGGGAGGGGCCGTTGCGGTCGCGCATGTGGTGCAGGTTGCTCTTGGGGAAGCCGAAGCCCTGCGAGCGGCAGGAGTAGGTCAGAGTCCCGCCGGGCTCGATTTCGAGGGCGCCTTCGAGGTCGAGGTTGAGGGTGATGGTGTCGGGGAGGAGGACGCCGGGCGGACCGAGCACCTTCGTGGTGGCGTCGGAATATGGCCATGCCAGCGAGACCGCCCCGATCAGGAGGACCAGTCCGGTCGCGGTGAGCGCCGGGATCCAGCGAGGGACCCGGGTTGCGGCGCCTTCCTCCGGCTCGTGGAACGGGGCGCAATGCAGGCGAAAGGCATGAAAGAGACCCGCCGACACAAACCACATCACCCCGGCCGCCCACAAGGTGTCACTGGCAAAGTGCCCGCCTTGGGTCGTGCGCGCCATGCCGAGGGCGGCGCCGAAGACAACCGCCCCGAGCAGCACCAGACCCCCGGTGCGCCGCCGTCCGAGCGCAAGGAAGACCAGCCCGGGGGCGAAAAAATAGAAACCCATCGTGGCGTGACCGCAGGGGAAGGACTTCCCCGGGCTCGATGGATCGATAGTCATGAGCGGCTCGAATCGATGCTCGCCTCCGAACTCGATCACCTCCCGCGGCCGGGGCCGGCCCCAGTGGTCCTTGAGAAGGGCGTTTGTCACGAGGCCCGCTCCGATCGCAAGAACCAGAACCAGATAGGCGGAGATCTTGCGATAACGTGAAAGTCGCGGGCGGCCGATCCCCAGCATGAGGAGACAGAAGGCGCCCACCGCCACCAGAAACCCGGGGAAGACCCCGAAATGGTAGATCCCCTGCCAGATGAAGCCGTCACCCGCCGGCCACTTGTCGCCCGGCGCGTGGTAAAACGGCCGCGCCACCGCGAGATCAAGATCGGTCACCATGAAGAGCACGGAGCCCGACGCGAGCACCAGAGCTGGAAGGATGTAAAGGAAGAGAATCCAGCGACGCGACACGGCGGGAGAGTTTTCCGCTTCCCGGGTGCGGTGTAAAGTGGCGAGAAGTCCGAGCAGTGTCGGAACGATCACGCGGGGCGATTTGGCTTGCCTTGCAGGCGTGCAACCTGAGGGTGAGCGTGTGACGGGATCGAGCGGGATGGGCCGGGACCTTTGCATCGTCTGGCGGACGTTTGCCGGGACATTTCGCGGGGCGGGAATGAAGGTGTTGGGCCGGGTGCTGGTGTTCTTCGTCTTGAGCGGCGTGGTCCTGTTTCCGTTGGATCTTGTCATCCTTGAGTGGGTGCGCTCCCCGGACATCGGGGGATTGGAGCGAGCCGAGGAGTTCCTTGACTTCTGGGGGGACTTCCTGCCGTTCAACGTGGGGATCACCGCGGTCCTCCTTGCCGTCGGCTGGATGCGCCGGGATCCGTGGGTCAGGCGGGCCGCTTTCGCCTTCCTCCTTGCCGGCATCCTGAGCGGGGCGACCGCGCGTCTCTTCAAATTTTCGACCGGCCGGGCCCGTCCTTCGGCGGTGGAAGACCGTGCTCTGCACTGGGTGAGCTTCGAGGGCCCTTCGCTCAAGGCGAGCTACCATGGCTATTTCTCCGGGCATACCGCGGCCACTTGGGGAAGCGCCACCGCCATCTTCATCCTTTGCCCGCGTTTTGGCGGAATCGCCCTCCTCTTCGCCGGAGCGGTGGGCTGGTCCCGCCTCTACGGCAACCATCACTTCCCCTCCGATGTCGCGCACGGCGCCGCGTGTGGCGTCGCGTGGGGCTGGCTGGTGGCGCGCGACCTTGCCTTGCTGAAAAAACGCCGGCAGCTCGACGACCCCCGCGCCACTCATCCCCGGCGGGGGCCCCGACCCCCGACCTAAGCCTCGGGTTCAGGAGTCAGGAGAGGATCGTCGGTGGAGGCTGGCGCCTGATCCCTGACCCCTTGCACCTTGGCCGAGCCGGGATGCCCGGAGAACGGCGTCGGGATTCCGGAGGGCGTGGAGTTCGACGATGCTGCTGGTGGCGGGGCTGAAGCCGAATGACTTGGCGACGGGCCGCCAGCCGGCGGCGTGGAGTTGGCGGAGGCGGCCGGCACGGTCGCGGGCGGGATCGAGGGGGTGGTTTTCGATGGCGGCGGGGAGCGAGTCCTTGTCGAGCCGCCAGCGGCGGCGCTCGACGACCACCCATTCCGTTTCGGGCTGCTCCTCGCCGGGGAACTTCCATCGGTATCCCCGGTCGTCGTGGAAATACCAGACGAGGCTTGGTTCGGTGAATCCGATGGCGGAGGCGGGGCGGGTGAGGGGCTGGTCGAGGGCGGCACGAAGGCGGAGGGTGGCGTGTCCGCGGCGCAGGTTCTCCGAGACCGGGATGAGGATGAGGGAGGTGGCCACGACGCACGCGATGGCGTTGGCGGGCCGCCGGCCCCACGCATGGCCGGCCCCGATGCCGAGGGTGACGAGAGCCGCCGCGAGGCCGAAGGCCGTCAGGAGAAACAGGCGGGCGTCGGTGAAGTTGCCGGCAAGGCGGAGACTGCCTGAGACGAGGGCGCCGGCCCCAAGCAGGGGAAGCACGATGGCGAAGACCGCAAGAAGGCGAGTGACCCATCCCCGCGGATGTTCCCGTTCCGTCAGAAAGAGGAGCAGGAAGAAGGCCGGGTAGCCCGGCAGGATGTAGTGGGGCAGTTGCGTGGCATAGAAGGAGAAGATCAGGAAGGGCGCAAGGAACCACGCGAGAAGGAATGTGCCCGCGTGCCCGTCGTCCTTCCAGCTGTTCTTCAAAGCGTGCGGGATGCGGGGGCTCCACGGGAGGAGAAACGGAAGCATCGCCAGGAGGTAATAGACTCCCGGGATGTAGAGACGGTTGTTGAAGGCGTCGACGCCCCGTTCGACGACGTGTTTGCCGAGGCCGACCCCGGCGAAGGCCCCGTTCGTCATGACGAGGGCCGGGATCGCCCAGGCCGCGATGATCCCGAGCGAGACCGGCAGCCCCGCGACGAATTGCGCGAAGAGGAATCCGAGGTTCGGCGTGGGTCGCTTGCGGAGCCGGTTCGCGCCGCCCCAAAGGAGAATTGCGAGGAGCGGAATGAGATACGCAAGGGGCCCTTTGGCAAGGAAGCCGAGGGCGATGGAGCCGTGCAGGACCCAGAACCAGGGTCCGAAAAACCCGCCGCCGCGCCCCGCCCGGTGCAGCTCCCAGAGGGCCCGCATCGTGAGGACGAGAAAAAGGATGAGCGGCATGTCGGCCACCGCCATGCGCCCGTGAAAGAGAACCTGCAGGCAGGTCAGCCAGCCCGCCCCGGCAAAGAAGGACCGCAGCGGGTCGCAGCCGAGGCGGCGGGCGAACCCGAACAGCAGCAGGCCGCAGAACAGCGCCGCCTCCGTCGAGTGCAGGCGGGCCGCGAATTCGTTCGTGCCGAGGAGCAGGAAATGAACTCGCATCCACCAGTAGGTGAGAGGCGGTTTGTCAAAACGATACTCGCCGTTGAAGTAGGGGACCACCCATTCGCCGCGGGCCATCATCTCGACCGTGGCGTGGGCGAAACGGGGCTCGTCGCGGTCAATCAGAGGGAGGTTCCAGGTCCCCGGCAGGAGGGTGAGGAGCGCGAGGAGGACCAGTCCTTTCCGCGGGTGGCGCCTGATTGCCTCGAGGTGCACGCCCTTCGATACGGGCCGCGGGCCGCCGGAAAAGCGAAAAAGGGGTCAGCCGGCAGTTTTCGCGCTCCTCCGTGGTCAGGAGTCGACGGGCGGCTCTTCGTGGCGGAGGGACTTCCTGAGGTCGAGGAAGAGGTTGTAGAAAGCGACGAAGCAGGGGAAGGCGTTGGAGAGGACGCCGACCGAGTCGGTCTTGCCGAACACGAAGTAGCCGAGAAGGGACACACTGCCGATCACCGACATGACCCAGAAGATGCGCGGCATGGTGACCTGACGGGCCTTGCGGCTGGCGAGGAACTGGGGCAACCAGCGGAGCCCGAACATGAAGACCCCGAAGTATCCGATGAGTTTCCACGGGTAGAGCAGAAGGGGGCGGCCCCAGAGCTGGCCTTCAAAAAACGGCCGGTGCATGAAATCGTCGCCGAGCGGCTCGGTCACGGCGTGGGCGATGATGGTGAGGAGATCCATGGCAGAAGGATGGGAGTAGGGTTGGGGAATGACAGGTGACCGCGGCGTGGATGGCCAGCGGGGCAGGCCGCGGACCGGGTGGCGATCAGGGACTCCGGGCGGGTCGCGATTCGCGGCGCGATCAGGGCCGTTTCTCGTCCCCGGGCGTTTCGTGATTGGTGACTTTCTTCGCTGGTTTCTTTACTTCCGCGACGTCGAAGGGAACCTTGCGGTGCAGGAGCCATTGGACGCCGAAGAGGTCGTAGAGGCCGCGGATGGCGCGGTCGAGGTTGGAATATTTCGAGGTTCCGGCGAAGCGGTTGCGGTGGTTGACGGGGACTTCCACGATGGTGAGGCCGGCTCGGAGGAAGAGGGCGGGAAGGAAGCGATGCATGCCGTTGAAGGGGACGAGGTGGTCGACGGCCTCGCGGGGGAACGCCTTCAGCGAGCATCCGGTGTCGCGCACGCCGTCCTTGATGACGAGGCACCGGATGCGGTTGGCCCATTTCGACGCCCAGCGCCGGGAGGGCGTGTCCCTGCGGGTGGCGCGGTATCCGCAGGCCACATCGGCGCCGGGGCCGAGGGCCGCCACGAGCTTCGGAATGTCGGCGGGGTCGTTCTGGCCGTCGCCGTCCATGAGGACGCAGACGGGACGGGAGGCGTGGCGAAGGCCGGCGAACATGGCGGCGGACTGGCCGCGGTTCTCGGGGAACCGGATCGCCGTGACGCCGTCGGCCCCGGAGATGATGTCCCAGGTGCGGTCGGAGCTGCCGTCGTCCACGGCAAGGACCTCGGCGCCGGGGTTGGCGCGGAGGACCTCCTCGATAACACCGCGGGCCGCTTCCTCCTCGTTGTAGAAAGGGATCACGATGCTGATGGACGGGGTCATCTCAGTGCGTTCGGGATTGCTGGGGGAGAGCGGGCCAATCCTTGAGACCGCGCGCAAGGTAAATTTTGAAGGTCGGCAGGGCGCGGGAGGGATGTTGCGGGATCTCCGCGCCGAGATCCGTGATCGACTCGAAGGATTCCGTGAGGCGGTCGCCGGGCCGGCCGTCGTCGTCCGGGCTGCCCCGCTCGACGACCAGAAGGAGGTCGCTGCCGAGCGGCGGGCCGGGCCAGAAATCGTGCTGGCTTCCGATGGAGTCGCGGTCCGGCCAGTTGTAGACCCGGATTCCGGGGTGGTGCCGGAAGTGGAACGCAAGCTGGGAGGCCGTGAAGCGATGACCGTCGACGAGGAAGGCGGGGTTCGCAGCCGCCCCGGGAACCCGCCGGGCCACCCGATGCAGGGAGCGGGCAAGCTCCGGATAGCCGTGCCACCCCCGGCGCTGAGCGCGGATTCCCAGATGATCGTGGAGCGGGAGGACCACCATCACGGCAAGCGACATGACTCCGGCCAGCACGACACCCGCCCGGAGCCATGCCGCGCGGACGGGGTGCCCGGGGCGCAGACACCACCAGGCGGTCAGGGCGAGAGTCGCAGGGTAGAAGGCCGCCGGCCAGTTGGGATTCATGTCCTGGCGGAGAATGAAGAGGAGGACGACAACGAGGGGAACGGGTCCGAGGCAGACCAGCGCCTTGGCCGCCGGAGGCAGGCCGCCCCAGCGACGAAAAGTGACCAGCGTCGCCACCATGAGCCCGAAAATCACCGGCGTCAGGAGCAGGGCCGCCACGCCCGCGAATTCAAGATAGCGCGAGGCAATGGCGGCCATATCGCCATCGGCCGCCTCGAAATGGTGGGCGGTATGATGAAAAGTAACCCAGTCGCGCCGGATGTTCCAGACGAGGGTCGGAACGAGGGCGAGGAAGGAAAAGGCGGCCGCGAGGTAGAGATGCGGCCGGTGCAGGAGGTCGCGCCGGGCAAACCATGCCCCCGCCAGCATCAGGGGCACGAAGGTGAACATCATCTGCTTGCTGAGACCTCCGAGGGCCAGACTCAGGGCAAGCAGCACCGTGGTGCTCCACCCCGGGGGACCCTTCCCGGTGAGGAGGCGAAGGTAGAAGTAAAGCGCCGCGCTCCATGCGAAGAGCAGCGGGGCGTCGATGGTCAGGATGGATGCGAGAAGGGTGTTCCCGACGCCGAGGGAGGAGGCCGCCAGCGTCCAGAACGCAACCCGGGAGTCAAAGGCGCGGCGCGTGGCGAGAAAAAGGAACCACAACCCGCCCGCCGCCAGCAGGGTGGCGGCGGCCTTGAAGGCGTAAAGGGAGTCGTTGGCCGCCCGGCCAAGCGCCCCGTAAAGCCACGCGATGAGGGGAGGCTTCGAGAAGTAGCCCCATGCCGGATGGCGGCCCCACTCCCAGTAGTAGGCCTCGTCGCCGGCCATGCCGACGGGGGTCAGAAGGTGCCAGACGAGGCGCAGGATGGTGAGCCCGGCCAGCAGGCGCGCCGCGAGGAGGTTCCAGCGCCGGTCGTCAGGCATGGGCGGCTCTCATTTCCCGCACCCACGCGATGTATTTGCGGATCCCTTCCCGGGGGCCGGTGGTGGGGTGGTATCCGAGGAGGCGGCCGGCCTTGGCGACGTCGGCGAAGGTCCGCGGCACGTCGCCCGGTTGGTCCGGCTTCTCGACGATCCCGGCTTTCATTCCGAGTTCCTCCTCGATGATGGCGATCAGCTCGTGCAGGGTGGTGGTTCGGGATCCTCCGAGGTTGAAGACCTCGTAGGGGGCGCGGTCGTAGTCGATGGCGGCGCGCACCCCGGCGATGATGTCGTCGATGTAGGTGTAGTCGCGGGCGGTACTGCCATCGCCGTATCTCTCGATGGGCCGGCCGTCGAGGATGCGGTTCGTGAACTTCGCGATGGCGAGGTCGGGACGCTGGCGGGGACCGAAAACGGTGAAAAATCGCAGGCACACGCAGCGGATCCCGAAGAGGTGGGAGTAGTTCGAGCAAATCTGCTCGCCCGCAAACTTCGTGGCGGCGTAGGGCGAGATGGTGCGGTCGATCGGGTCGGACTCCGCGAACGGAACCTTCTTGTTGACGCCGTAGACCGAGGACGAGGAGGCGAAGATGAAATGGTCCACCCCGGTCCGGCGGCAGGCCTCCAGAAGGTTGAAGGTGCCGTCGATGTTGGTGGTCAGATAAAGCCTGGGATCCGAAATCGAGGGACGCACCCCGGCCCGCGCCCCAAGGTGCACCACCGTGTCGAAGTCATTCTCCGCGAAGAGGCGGTCCACAAGTTGCTCGTCCCGGAAGTCCCCCTCGATCAGCCCGATGCGATCCCGGACCGCCGCAAGATTGGCGCGCTTGATGGCCGGGTCGTAGTAGTCGTTGAAGTCGTCGAGAACCGTCACGGAGTGCCCGTCGGCAAGGAGGGATTCGACGAGATGGGATCCGATGAAGCCGGCGCCGCCGGTCACGAGGTAGTGCATGGCAGGAAATGCCCGCTTCCGGGGCGGGATGACCGATTATGGCCCGCACCACCCCCGCAATGCAAGGTCGCGATTGCGAGGGAACCAGTGCCCGGGGCCGGGAGACAGAACAGGCCCGGCCGCACCCCGGCAGAAACTGCGGGCCCGCCGCCGGACGCGGAAGTCCGCACGTAACTTCGTTAAGGTCAGCTGTTGACGGTTTGGCAGATGCGGCGGACGACCTTGTAGGGGTCGGCGTTGGAGGCGGGGCGGCGGTCTTCGAGGTATCCCTTCCAGCCGTTCTGGACGGTGCCGACGGGGATGCGGATGGAGGCGCCGCGGTCGGAGACGCCGTAGTTGAACTTGTCGATGGCCTGGGTTTCGTGGAGGCCGGTAAGGCGCATGTCGTTGAAGGACCCGTAGACCGCGATGTGCTCGTCATGCACGGCGGCGAACTTTTCGAGCAGGGCCTTGATGCCCTCCTCGCCGCCCTCTTCGCGGATGAACGTGTTCGAGAAGTTGGTGTGCATGCCGGAGCCGTTCCAGTCGCCGGTGACCGGCTTGGGGTGGAACTCGACGGTGACGCCGTATTTCTCGGCGGTTCGGATGAGGAGGTAGCGGCAGAGCCATGCGTCGTCGGCGGCGCGCTTGGCGCCCTTGCCGAAGATCTGGAATTCCCACTGGCCGATCATGACTTCGGCATTGACGCCGGTGACGGCGAGGCCGGCCTCGATCGAGAGGTCGAGGTGTTCCTCGACGATGTCGCGCCCTTCGACGTTGCCGTTGCCGACGGCGCAGTAGTAGGGGCCCTGCGGGCCGGGGTAGCCGCCCTTGGGGAAGCCGATGGGGTATTTGTCCTTGGTGAGCACGTATTCCTGCTCGAAGCCGAACCACATTTCCTCGTCGTCGTCCCAGCCGCCGCGGGTGTTCGAGGGGTGGACCGAGCCGTCGGCGGAGAGCACCTCGCACATCACGAGGAAGGCGTTCACACGGTCCGGATCGGGGATGATGCGGACCGGCTTGAGGAGACAGTCGGAGGAGCTTCCCTCGGCCTGCTGGGTGGAGGAGCCGTCGAAGGCCCATCCGGGGAGGTCCTCCACAGCGGGGGTGTCGTCGCCGTCGTAGTTCCAGATCCTGGTTTTGCTTCGGATGTTCGGTTCGGGGGTGTAACCATCCAACCAGATATATTCGAGTTTCACGCTGGCCATGTTGCTTGTGTAGTTTCCTTGTTGTTGAGACGCGGCTCGGGCCGGATTGGCGAAGGCGCGTCTGGTGAGTTCCGGCCGGGGCCGGGGGGTCACGGAAGCAGGAGCTGTGCCAACTTCCGGGAAGAAGTCAACTGTTTCCGGTTGAGAAATCGGTCACGATGAGGGTGGCGTCGTCGTCTTTCGAGCAGGAGCGGGCGCGGGCGAGGAGGGCCTCGGCGGCCTCTTCCGCTTCGCCGGATGCGAGGAGGCGGGCCAGAGGCCTTTCGAGCAGGCCGTCGATGAGGCCGTCGGTGCAGAGGAGATAGCGGTCGCCGGGCTCGGTTTCGAAGGAGGCGATCTGGGGGAAGATTTGCGGGTGGCCGCCGCCAAGCGCCTCGTAGAGGGCGTTGCGGCGGGGGTGGGACCGGAACTGGTGTTCATGGATTTCCCCCCGCTTCCATTTTTTGAAGGCGAAGGTGTGGTCGACGGAGAGCTGTTCGGTGCCGGATTGGCGGCAGCGGTAGAGGCGGCTGTCTCCGGCATGGGCGAGGTGGAGGCGGTAATGCTCGAAGACGGCGAGCGTGAGGGTGCATCCCATTTTTTCGAGATTCGCCTCGCGCCGGGCGAGGGCGTTGAGGTCGTCGTGGATGCGGTTGAAGATCGCCTTGAGGAGGTCGTTCCAGCTCGGGGGTTGGGCGGCGGAGAGGTGCTCCGGGAAGAGGCGGCGGAGATTGGCGAGCACGAGGCGCGAGGCCAGTTCGCCGGCGCGGCCGCCCCCGATGCCGTCCGCCACCGCGAAAAGAAGCGGGTGGGGGTCGAGGAAGCGTTCCCCGTGTCTCGACAGCCGCTCGCAGCGGTCGGGAGAGAGTTCGAGGGCGATCCAGGCGTCGTCGTTGGGCTCCTTTCTGGTTCCGGGGTCGGAGAGGGCGGCCCAGCGCAACCGTTCGACGCGGGCCGGGGGCTGGTCCGGATGGGATTGCGGATCGGGGAGAAGCTCGGCCAGTTCGAAATCGATGAGGCAGAAGCGGCCGAGATCCTCGGAGTAGGTGACGTTTCGCGGTTCGGGGTCGTCGTGCCGGACGCCGAAGACCTTCTCGAGTTCGGAGAAGAGCGCCTCGCATTTCGGGCGCGAGATGTCCGGGGCGGGTTGGCCGCAGTTGGTGGTGACGATATAGTCGTCGTCCGGGTGATGTTCGAGGAGGCGCGGGACGTAGGGGCAGCGGCGTTCTTCGAGGGCTTTCAGGATGCGGGCCTCGTTTTCGCAGCGTTTCTCCTTCTCATGTCCGCGGAACCGCTTGTGCACATTTCCCTGGAAATCGATGTGCACCTCGGATCGGATGCCGTCCTTGAGTTCCTTCATCGGGGCTATGAAGAGGAGTGGAAAGCGTAAGGAAAGGCAAAAGTAGGACTTCGGAGGCCTAAGAAATCCTCGTATCGGGCGTTTCTTGTGTAGAATGAGCCCGGATGGGCAGGAAGGGGCAGGAGTCCGGGACGCAGGAGGCGTTCGTCGAGGAGGCCGTCGCGCAATACGAGGGTCCCCTGATCGGGTACGCGATGGGGATCGTGCACGACCTTGAGCGGGCCCGGGACGTGGTGCAGGACACTTTCATCAGGCTTTATCAACAGGATCGCGAAAAGGTAGAAAGCGGGTTGAAGACATGGCTGTTCACGGTGTGCCGGAATCGCGCCCTCGATGTGCTGCGCAAGGAAAAGAGGCTGGTGGAGTTGGACGAACAGGAGGCGGCCCGCCTGCCGGGGCGGGGCGTGGCGCCGGATCAGGCGGCGGACTGGGACGAACGGGTGGCACAAGTGATGAAGGCTCTCCAACGGCTCTCGGACAACCAACGCGAAGTGATCCAGCTCAAGTTGCAGCAGGGGCTGAGTTACAAGGAGATCAGCGAGGCGACGGGGCTGAGCACCGGCAACGTCGGCTTCTTGTTGCACACGGGCTTGAAGCGGCTGCGGTCGCTGCTGCCTGACGACCTGCTGGACCCGAATTCAAGCGTCCGGAATCAATGAGGAAGATCCATCCAGAAGATCCGCGGGTGACGGCGCATGCCCTTGGGGAGCTGCCGAAGCACGAGGCGGCGGCCGTCGAGCGGGCCGCGATGTCGAATCCGGAGGTGCAGCGAGCGTTCGAGGAGACGAAGGAGTTGGTGGGGATGCTGCGCCAGGGATTCGAAGCGGAACAACTTGAGTTGGGTGAGGAGCGGCGGGAGGCGATCCGCCGGGCCGGACGGCGGCCGGTTCCGGAGAATCTGGTGTCGATGCGTGCGAGCCGCCGCTGGATGCGGCCGGTGGCGGTGTCGGCGGCGGCGGCGGCCATGGTGGCGGGGGTGGTCTGGATCATGACGCGTATTCCGGCGGAAGACGATGACTTGATCGTCCGGGCTGAGCGGGAGTCGCCGTCCGTGGAGGCGCGGGGGAGGCATTTGCTGGGGATCGCCCCGAGGCCCGCCCCGGCGGGTCGACAGGCGGAGCGGAATGGAACGCTTCCGGCCGTCGGCGGGGCAGGCGACGGTTCCGCGACCCCGGTGAGCAAGGCGGTGGCCGAACTGCGGGCCCTGCGCCGGGAATCGCCGGCGAGCTATGCCGAGGCGGTGGAGGCGGCGGCGGTCAACGCCCGCCGGGAGATGCTCGAACGGCTGCCGGAACTTGATGACAATGAGTTTGTTTCGTGTCGCGACCGGCCCCGCTCGACGGTGCCGGTGGTTTCGGGGCGGGCGAGCTTTCCGCTGGTGAAGCGGTTTCTCCTCGCCCATCGCGAACTGCCGCCGCGGAGGGTGGTCCGGGTCGAGGAGTTGATCAATTGCGTCGGCTACCGTGCGGAAGGGGACGCCGACCTGGAGGGGGTCAGGCTCGGCGTGGAGTTGGGACGATGTCCCTGGGACGAGAAGGCGGTGTTGATGGGGATCCTGCTGCGGAACGAGTCTGAGCGCGCGATCGGTGCGCGGACGCAACTGGAGGTCGAGATGAAGCCGGAGCATGTGCGCAGCTATCGCCTCCTTGGATATGCCAACCCCCGCGGGGCAACCGGGCAACCGTCGGTGACGGAAGGACTGATGCCGGGCGACTCGAACTACGTGCTTTACCAATTGCTGCCCGCGCACTGGGAAGTCCTTACGAGGCATCACGTGGTGGCGCGGGTGGCGCTGCGCCTCGAGGCCGGGGGGGAGAAGGGCCTGCTGGCGCCGGCGACCGGACCTCCCTCCGATTGGGGCAACACCTCGAACAACTTCCGGACCGCGGTGGCGTTGGGAGCCTTCGGCATGCTGCTTCGGGACTCGCCGTACCGGGGGGCTCTTGATACGGCTCGGCTCGATCAGCTTGCCCGGGACGCCATGGCCGGCGCGCCCGATGATGACCTTGCGCGCCGCGAGGCGCTGCATCTGATCATCGAGGCCCTTCCGATGCTCTGAGCCGGCCGATTGGACAATCCGCGGAGCGGGGGTACGGTGGGCGTCAAATGGCGAGGCAACCTGATCCCTGCGTGCTGCTGGTCGACAATGGTTCGGTCCGGGCCGAGTCCACCTTGAGCCTGCGGCGGATCGCGGCGGCGTTGAGCGAGCGGGTCGGGGCCAAGGTGCATCCCGTTTCGCTGCTGCATTCCACGAGGGTTGATCCCTCCGAACTGGGTGGCGAGCCCGCGCGGCTCTTCGAGCCGTTCATCAAGGCGCGTCGGGCGGACCATGGCGTTGATTCGTTTCTCGTGGTTCCGTTCTTCTTCGGGCCGAGCGCGGCCATTTTCGAATATCTGCCACAGCGGGTGATGGAGCTGAGGCGGGAGTGGCCGGAGCTGCAAGTTCGCGTCGCGCCTCCGATGGCGGACCCCGGACACCCTCGCGACACCGTGGCGGCGGAGATCCTGGCCGATCTGGTTCGCAAGAAGGCGGCCGAAGAGAAGCTCGTGCATCCGGCGGTCACGCTCGTCGATCACGGGACGCCCCGGCGTCCGGTCAACCGCGTGCGCAATCTCCTTGCCGGTCAGCTCCGGGAGTTGCTGGGAGACGAGGTGGCGGCCGTGGAGCCGTCATCGATGGAGCGTCGCGAGGGTCGCGAATACGATTTCAATGAGCCCCTCCTGGAGAACTTGTTAGGTTCGAAGGGGTTCACGGGCGACGTCATTCTCTCGATGCTCTTCATTTCGCCGGGCCGGCACGCCGGACCGGGAGGAGACATCGCGCAGATCTGCGCCGCGGCCGGGGAACGGCATCCCGGGCTCAAGACGTACATGGGCGATTTGTTCGCGAGCCATCCGGGAGTGGTCGGTCTTCTTGCGGAGCGCTATCGGCAGGGACTGACGAGCAGGCCGGCCGGGGAGGAGACTCCCGCCCCGGCCGGGGAGCCGGGTACGCAGTAAGGCAAGCCTCAGACCGTGTGTCCGGGGATCAGCGGAAGATGGGGTCAGTCAACGTTTTACGTTGCCCGGAAATCGGGAATCTGCGGAATTGGGCGGCTGCCGCGTCAAGTGAGAATCGAGT
>Ga0180431_10004765_pt1 | contig 16816 bp, 27 predicted proteins | sample SS_ome_11_FD_132459 | JGI IMG/M metagenome (GOLD analysis project Ga0180431, IMG submission 132459) | Hypersaline lake sediment archaeal communities from the Salton Sea, California, USA - SS_1_MS_1 metaG | ecosystem: Environmental > Aquatic > Non-marine Saline and Alkaline > Hypersaline >... | reverse complement strand
CGACGTTTTTTTTTCTCATAATAACACCTCGGGTTCTCAATGGTTGCGTGCCTGCAACATAACCTAAGACGCAACATAACATTTTTTATTCAAAGGAACATTAAAAAAGTTTCATCTGGTTTTTAGCCGGTTTTGGCGCGGGTAATTCGTTTTTCAGGTCGATCATACAAACCGGACAAATTGGTTTTTTTACTTTTATCCATCGTAAGGTTATTCGAATGGTGTAGCCACAACTTTCGCACCAAGCTTTTATCAAGCGAGACTTCGGTTTTCCCATGACGCACCTACAAAAGAGAAGCGTCGCGCAAAAGTTCGTGATCAGCTCGCGTTAAATCCGAGATCGATATTCGCCCTTGATGCACCTGGCGCACCAAAGTATTTAGGCGGAATCGCTCGAGCTCCAATCTCTCACGAAGATCAACCGGCAACGTGGGCGGCAACCTATCCGGAATAACTTTCAACCAGTCAGCAAGCCGCTTGTGGGCGTCCAACTGTTTTGCGATAGCCTGTTTTTGACCGTCCGGAGTACTCGAATTTTTCAACGGCGTCGTGTCCGGTGGTCGCAGGTGAGCGCAAAAAGCTTCTAACGGCGGCAAGATTTCGCGCCGCAACATTCTGCGCCGGTCGTGCCAGTTTAAATCTTGCCACTTCCACACGTGCTTATCCCAATCGAGCGCGGTTATCATCACGGATGGATAGCGTGTGTCTGTCTGCAACTCCGCCGTTCGGTAGAGTTCGTCGCGGATAGGATTTCCGGCCAGGTATGCGAACAAATCCACGAGTAAAGCCTTTCGAAGCGATAGCCAGGATTTGCGAGTCTTGGCACGCGATTTGCGCGAGGATGGATGCTCACTATCAGCGCTTTGCGCTTTGCCACTCGATGATTGATGTTCGCCGCCGGACGCTCGCGGGAGCGTTCGGCTAGTTGCTCTATCGCCGCCGTTGGGCGGTGATACCTTAGCAATGCCGTCTCGACTCGCGCCCGTAGTATCTACTTTGTCAATTTGTCTATTCTCCAAACCACAGGGGAACGTCTTAACGTCCCCTGTGGTTTGGTTATGCCCTACAGTTGTAGGCCGTTTTGGCCGGACTTTGGGATCGCTCTCCGGAGCGGAGATCGGCGGCTCCTTCGCGAGCAACATTCGAGCCTGTCTCGTCAATGTGATCTTGTTGACTTGCAGTGCTTTCCAAATGGGCGAGCCGTCCGGCCTGGTGGCCACTATCTCCCTGGTACCGGTCGGCACTTTGTGTTTAATCAACCAACCTCGTCGGCAAAGTGATGCAAGGTGCCTTCGAAATGTTCGGGGGGCGCAAGCTCCGCCGGTCGTCCTAACGACACCGTCGGCCGCTACGTCTTCTGGTGCGCAACTACCGCGCTTGCCAAGCGATCCGAGCAAGAGGAAAAACGCTAAAACCCTCGCCTCGCCTGGACTAAGCGCGTTCGCCTCCATACAGACAGCCGCGCGGGTTGCGTCACGTGCTCCTCTCTTTCCGTCTCGAAATTGTTGCACTAATGTTTGGATACAATTTGCTGTGCGAGAAAGCGCTTTGATAGCGAAAATGCTAGCGTAGCCCTGCATTTCAGCCTGAAATCGTTTCCTTGCAGTTTCATCCACGATGCTTTTTTTTGTAAAATCGGCGCACGAATCCACAGTCATATAGTTGACTCCGTATTCCAACTGCCCTATGTTGGGGAAAGTTGGTTTGTGTAAATAGCAGGGTCTTTTTGCTGAGTAGCCCTGCTATTTTTTTGTCTTGAGATTGATCACTATCAGATCCCGATAATCAGATCAAATTACATAATCACCTAAAATCACTTTTTTTCAGATGCTTAACGATCATCTGTATGGTTAAAACCCATTATTAGGTTATTGTTTCACAAATCCCGATATCATTTCGTTTGCTTTTTTCCCGCATCTTTCGCGATCTTTTTGTGTCTTTTTGCGGGATTTTGGGCGAAATGGCCTTAAAATAGGGCGTAAACAGTGCGTTAGGGGCATTTAAACAAAGGAAAATCGCATGAATGACATCGTAACAGCGCGTTTCGAAAACCCAGACGAGGAATTGGAGGTTTTGCTTTCGGAGGTTCCCGACGGTTACAAAGTCCTAATCAAGCGAGAGGAGCCGGAATGGGCGCGTGGGAACGTGGGAACGTTTGAATTCGATCAGGGAGAGGAGATATCAACCGAATGGCTGGAACGAAAAATCGGTGGAACAAAATTGACTATCCGAGCCTATAGATTGTCGAACAAAGAGTTCATAGGATCTAGGCGAGTGCGCATTCCCTCGGCTCCAAAAAAGGATGGAATCGAATTAGTGCCAGGTCCACACGGATCGCCGATCACAGTTATTGAAAATGAACGGCTCAAGGCTCAAGACCAAAACCCGCAATCACAAGGCGGTGGTGTCGATTTGATTGGTAGTTTGAAAACCATTATGGACGCTCAAAACAGCATGATGGAGAACATGAACAACATGTTAGCAAGTCGCGTTGCCACGCTGGAAAATCTGCTTACCGACAAGCTGACAAAACAACCCGATGAACAAGCGCTCGCGACCGCCGCCGCTCCGACCTCACCGCAAAATCATCTCAAGGAAATGATGGAGACGTTCAGATCCGTCGAGGAGTTTAAAGAAAGCATGGGACTAAATGCCGTCGCCTCCGGAGGCGATGAGGGCGGCATCGAAAATAGTCCGCTGTTTGAGATGATAACAGAGAAACTGATCGAAAAGTTCGATGATGAGGAAGAGAAAAAAGACGGAAAGCCCAAACAACGTCGAAGCGAGCCGTCAAATCTTCAATTGGCCAATATCGTAAAGAAGAGATTAAAGACAATGGACCCGGACGAACGCGAAAGATTATTGTCGCACGTTTTGGAAGATGAGGAAGAGGAAACCCCCGCCATTGCTGGACCAGAGGACGAAACCGATCTAAAATCATTACTCGATGAAAACGACCTTAAAACGTTATCCGGGGAAGGGGAACCCGGAACAGATACGGGAGATTAGATATCATTCTAAGTACTCCCCTGAATCCCTCCGCTACACAATCAAGTTAATAGGCGACGGCATAAAAAGCGGTACTGGCTATTTGCCAATCAGGCAATGGGCGGCCGGTATAGCTACAACCGCGCTACCACGCGACTTCACCGGCCAGGTTGCCGCTATCTATGATGAGTTTGTGAACAACCGCTGGCGCTATGTGTTCGACCCGGTTGGATACGAGATGGTCGCGGTGAAAGACAATGTGATCAGCGACACTGTGCTGGGCCTGGCTCCGCGCCCAAAAAACCAGCGTGGTTTCGGTGATTGCGACGATGCAACTGTGGCCATGGGCGCAGCGCTCCAAAACATCGGCTTTCCAGTGCGGATAGCTACTATCGCCGCTCCGCGCTCGCTGGGATTGTTCGACCATGTGTTTCTACAAGCAAAAATACCTAAGCTTGGTTGGGTGTCGGTCGATCCGGTTGGACATCCTCACCGAAAGCTTGGTTGGACCGCTCCACACAAGCGGATCGCTTGGTGGAATTTGGACGGAAAACTAATCGCCGCAAGAGGCGAGTTTACAGGCCGAAACAAAAAAGCATTTAAACGAATGGTGGCGCGTGCGGCCTGACGCCACGGGAGGAACGATAAAATGAGTTTGCAAGGTTTTAGTGATGCACAATTCCCAGACCATGACCTAGTAAGGTATGGCCTGGCCGAAGCTGACGGCGAAGCGCCGGATAGCTGGTCTCAATACGGACTAGCTGAATTCGGGGCGTACATTGATCGGCCAATGGGCATGATCGACGGCGCAGCGCTTAACCTGGCCATGGAGTATGACGAAGATGACGAGGTAAACGGCGTGGACGGCTCGCGACTCGTCCGAACCAAAATGCTCGAAATGTGCCCGCGCGAAATGCAGCATTTGCGGCGCACAGGTCGGCCACGTTTGGGCGCGGTAGCGCTTGCGGATGACGGGGACGTCTACCAGTGGAATGAGGTGCAAGGGCTTGGTGGTTTCTTCAAAAAGCTTGTGAAGAAAGCCAAGAAAGGCCTTAAGCGTGTTCATCGTGGAATCAAAAAAGCAACTCGCAAACTCATTAAAAAGCTACCGGGCGGTAAGTACCTGGTTAAGGTGTACGACAAGATCAAAAAAGTTTCGATGAAGCTCGTTCGCCCGCTGCAAAAGCTTGTCGGAAAATTCGCTAAAAAACTCGCTCCAATCGCCGCTATGATTCCGGGTTACGGTCCCGTGATCGCCGCTGCTATGTATAAAGCAGGCGAGATCAACCAGCTCATGCGCGAGTTTGGAGTAGGCACCGATAAAAAAGGGCGTCCAAAGTTTAAATCCGGAAAGCAGGCAAAAGCATTCAAACGAGCGCTTGAAAAGAAAGCATCGAGGCGAGGCAAGCCAAAAGACATTCCGTTTATCAAAAAAGGTCAACTGCTGAAAAGAGGTTCAAAAGCTCACAAGCAGCGGTTGCGCGGTCTTGGCCTAGCAGGGGTGTAACCATGCGCCGTAGACGCCAACGACATTTAGCATTGGTTTGGGACGGCCCTACTCAACTTTCTGGATTAGGCGATACAACGAATCGATTTAATCCACCGCTAACGCTGGTTAAAAACAAACAGCCGGAACCCGGTAAGTTTTTTAGGCCGCTCGATCAAAATGAAATCACAGTCGCAACAATCGCTTATCGCGCCTATGGAAGCGCAAACACTGCAAACGGTGTGAAAGCGATTGCTGGCTCGACTTGGAACAAATCACACATACGTTACGGATCGCAAGGGTATGAGTCTTACGGCATTGAGGGACCGTTGCAACAACCCAAGTACTCTACCGATCCACTTTCAACTTACGGCAGCGGTACACACTGGCCTACGTATTGGTTGCCGCCGTTGGATACCAAAGAGGAGCCAGAACAATTTTTTGGCTGGATACCCCCAAGTGAACCTTCCCAGGGCGCGACCGGAGAAATGGGACCTCCAGGCACAGTAGGTCCGCCCGGCCCTATCGGACCTCCTGGACCCATTGGACCGGCGGGACCAAAAGGCGCGAAAGGTGACCGAGGTGAACGGGGTGAAGCTGGTCCGGCAGGCGAGCGCGGACCTATCGGTCCAGAGGGTCCGATGGGTCCGCAAGGCCCGCCCGGTGCTATCACCACAGCGGAAGGCGGAGAGGCCATACCTGGACCACCTGGCCCAATCGGACCACCTGGCCCAATCGGACCAGCTGGCGCACGCGGAGAGATGGGACCGGCAGGTCCGGAGGGTCCAGTGGGACCGGCAGGTCCGCAAGGACCACCGGGGGCCGGTGGAGGCACCGTAACGGACGCGCAACTGGAAGCGGCGGTTAAAGCCTATCTGGCAAAGCATCCGATAAAGGTTCCGACTACAACGGTAACCACCACAGGCGCTAAGTCTTGGTTGCCGGGCATAGCAACTTTCGGAATCTTGGGAGCGATGACGAAGGCAACGCAATGAAGCAAGTTACACAGTCGCAAAATGCCAAGTGGCAAAAGGTTAAGCGTAGATTTAAACGCAAAACCACACCAGGCATGGATAGAGCGATCAAGATTTGTGAATTTGCCGCTGACTTTCAAATGTTTTTGAACGAGAACGGGATCGACTGGACAGTTTTCACGGATGAAAAGCTGGCGAAAATTCGACGCAATATAGACATTTTCAACCGTATAGAGCGAAACATTGCGAACGTTGATATTCGAAAGTATGGCCTTCAGTTTGAAGCAGACAGCATAAACATTATCGCTCCTCCGGAGATAAGCGACGATGAAATAGAGCTGGATCGTGTCGAGGGCTTCGGCATATGGCCTTTGATAATAGCCGCAGGCGTTATTACGGTAGCTGGAATCTATGCAATGATCGAACTGCTCGAAAAGGCTAACGAGTTGCTCGAAAAGTACGTACAGCTCAAATACCGAGAAGCTCTGTTGAAACGTCCGGATCTCGCTCAACCCCTTCAAAAGCAGTTGGACACTTATCTTGATCACAAAAAAGAAAAAGCCAAAAAGGAAGGCTGGTTCGACAAGATATTTGGATCTGGCTCCGGAACCATCCTTATGGGTGGTGCCGCTGTAGCGGGCCTACTGTGGCTTTATTCAAAACGAAAAAGGAGTAGCAACTAATGGCTACCATTATCGCTTTAAACCCCTCCAAAAAGGGAAAGAAGAAAAAGAAACCTGCAAAGAAAAAACCGGCGGCTAACAAAAAACCGGCCGCTCTTAAAAAGCATACAAGAGGTAAATCGATGGCAAAAGGAAAGAAGAAAAAAAGCAAACGTAGAAACCCTAGCGTGAAGTCACGGGCTAAATCACTAGCCAGGCGCGGTGGTAGCTACGCAAAAAGCACAATCGCCGGTATCAACATGACAGCGGCGGTTAAAAACACTTTCCCACAACTGCTAGGTGCGGTTGCTACCAAGTTCGCGGCTAAGAAGTTCGCGGACGGCGGAGCGGAAAGCGACAACTGGACGTGGAAAAACTACGCATTCGGCGCGCTGGGTGGATTCGTTGCTGCATTCATCATGTCCGCTGCTTTGAAAAAGCGCGGCGCTGCGCAAAAGGTATTCGAGGGTTCGTTGCTGCTTCTCGGTTACAAAATCTTTACCAATGAGATCGCGCCTAAGAACGACACGCTTGAAGAGTGGTTCGGCGAGGCAGACGAAGATTTCGACCCTTACGACGGTGTCGGAGATCCGGGAGACATTTGGACAGGCTCGGAGATCGATTATGTCAAGGGTGCTGATGGAGCCTGGCGCCCGGCCGGTGAAGCTCACCGCTTGCCACAGGGACAGCAGCGCGGAATGGGCGACGTGCTGGTGACTCCCGATCCTCGGTTTGGAGATGTTTTGGTCGATACAAACCCCTACTACGGAAATACACCGAGCCCGTTGACTACAGCGCAAGCTATCGCGTCGGACGGAATGTAAACAACAGCGGTTTAAACGCTGAAAACTAGTCGCGGCAACAAAGCCCGACTCTTTTTAAGGAGAAAATAAATGTCTAATCCAAATCCAAAAGCAGTTCTTCCGGACAGTCTTAAGGACTGGGGATCTTACTGGCAAATTTACGATACATGCTGCATCGGAACCACCGCCGATCCTAAAGTGAACGGCTGGTTCCAATCATTCACGGAAATGGCCAACGCGCCGGAAATACCTTTCTTGAATGTCCGCAATCTCTCAGAAGCAGGCCAGACTTATACGAACATCACAACAAAAGGCAAAATGCCTTGGTGGTTCGATCTTAACTCAATTGGTTTGCGCTTCTTGTTCCCAGACCCAGCCGTTAATGTAGGTTCCGAGCACTTGGGTTTAACCACTATGGCCAAGCAGTTCATGACCTTGCTTCCAGAGCACGCTGTGTTTCATTTTGACATTAGAAGCTACCGCTTCTTAAGCGTCAAATGTACACATCTTCCCGCTGGATTTGGCCCACAAGGTTACTTTGACATGGGCGTTGGACAAAACACCGGCTTCACATCCTTGATCAACAACGGGATTGAGAAAATGGACAATCGGTGGAAGTTCCTCAATAACGAGCGCATACCATATGACACGCCGATCATGGCTAAAATCGAATTGGACGATTTCGCCAAATCCATGTTGCGCCTTTGGGATACAGTGCCCGGAATAGACTTCGGCGAAGAAGACCTATTTGCTAACATGCCTCAAATCGAACTGACTTTGCGCGGTATACGCTACGAGCAAAGACCGGGCGAATTCAGACAATAATCGTTTTTCCATGGTCAGCGGCCGGGGTGCCCCCCCTTAAAGGTCCTTGCCCCGGCCGCTTTCCTTTTTACGAAAAACTCACGAGGAAAAAATGTTTGTACCGAAAAACAATTTCGATGAATTTAGGCCGATGGTGTTTTCAGTGGAGGTTGCTTTCACAACAAACGCCGCTGCCGTCGTGCCGGATGGAGCCAAGGCGGAGGGTTCAGTCGCTATTAACGACTATCCTTTTATCTTTGACCTGGTGACACACCAAATCGTACAGCCGACGAATTTAAACAACTCAGTTCAGATTGAGCAAAACGGATTGTACCGAATCGATTGGTCTCTTTATAACCAAGAGAGATTTTTTCAAGGTACCCCGCCAATGGCAGATGCCTATTTTGGTTCTGTCAGACATGGCATTTGGAACAAGCTCAAATCACCGTTGGCTCTTGAGAAAAACAAAACTATCAACGTCGAACTTCTCAACGTGCAAGAGAAAACACGCGAATATACCGTTCAAGTGCTATTCCACGGCGTTGAAGATCGGAGAACCGAAGAGCAAAAACAACGCGACAGAGAGCTTTACGCTAGATTTACAGCTCAACAGGCAATTTAGCTATGTTTGATGCAATAAGCACACTACGCGCGGCGGTCGGGCGTGGCGTTGTGGAACGAATGAGCTTTAGGCCGGAGTTCGAGGAATGGAAACCGCCTGGAATGCCTTTGAAGATTATCAAGGCGGCAAATCTCATTCCATGGACTCCACCTATAGAAGTTCAAAAGCCGCAAGCTCAATGGTCCGATCCGGCGCGTTCAACACATGCACAGGTTTATCGCGACGACGGTTTTGCTCGTAACTTTTTGCCAGCCGGTGCAACGGATGGAACGGTTTATGAAATCGCCCGTTTTCAGACGAACAAAGACCAGGTCGGCATTGTAAAGTACATAGGTACTTGGGTTGAAATCGACGACGGCCAGGGAAGCCCGGTAACTCTAGACTTTTCAAACCCGTTTACAATGCAGGATAACGGAGTGGAAGCTAGATTCCTGTTGCGACTAGAGCAGGGGGATCGGCCTTACATCGGAAATAATCCCTATGATGTTGCTTGGCCAATAGCTCGCGGCTATGGATATCCAGAAATGCCACAATGGAATGATTATCGGTTCTATTGGGGCCGTTACGCAAACCACACATGGATTCTGGTACCGCGACATCATTTTCTGAGGATGTACATTCATGTTATAAGTGGGGGCAACCTGCTTCGTCGCGCTCTCGGCCGCTTGCAGGGGTATAACCAAGCCGCAACTATTTTGGAGTCTTCATACAATGTCGCACACGGATGGTAAAAAAAGGCGAGTTGTGATCGTTCACCACCCTGATTTCGACTTGCCGGGTTCCGAGGGTATCAACGAAGCTCTTGATTTCGCGAAGGAGTGGAAAAAAGGACAAACGGAACTTTGCGCACAAGCGAAGCAAAGCGGCGAAAGCGAGGAAGTGATCGCGCAAATAATCGAGTACTCCAAAAAGTTTCAAATTGTAGTTCGTTCCATTGACGACAAGGTGATCTAGTGTGGGGAAAGAAAATAGAACGCTGGCGCAAGGTGGCCAGCGCGGAAGCTAACGGCATTCCGGTTGACCTGGTGCTCTCTCTTATCAAACAAGAGAGCGGCGGCCAGGTCGGCCGTATTGCCGGTGCTGATTGCAGACCCGGACTAATACCCACCAATGCCGGAAATATGGTCACTGCAAAAAGGGCTCTCGGTTTAATGCAGGTCGTTCCAAACACTATCAAAGCGTACAACAAAGCCAATCCTAGCGACATTGCGACGTTTGAACAGATGATCGGCAAATCGAATTCAGATGCACGCAAGCAGGTGCGGGTCGGTTGTTGGGTGTTTCGAAAAGAGATCCACAATTTAAACAAGTATGATCCTTTAGAGTTTCCGGCCGAAACAGCACCGGAAGCTGACACCAATCAAATGTTGTTTGCGATCCTTTGCTATCGCATGGGTTTTGGTGCGACCAAAAAGCGCATGAACGAGATGAAAGCAAAACACTATCTGCTCGACTACAAAGTGTTTAGACGCGAGTACAAAGATTGGGGAAAAACTACCGAAGGCAAGTGGATCAACCGTCCCATACATTACACAGACACGGTGTGGACTAATTACAAAACTCACAAGTCAACTAGTCCAGTGAAGTCGGATGACGGCACCAATACAGCCATAATGGGCGGACTAATGCTATTAGCCGTTTATTTGTGGAGAAAGTTTTCATGACAATCAAACCGTTTTATACAGCTCTAGGTTTTGTAACTCTGATTCGCTTTGTAGATTCCAAAGGCGAAGAATGGGAATTCACCTTCCCTAAAAAGCAATCGTGGGGCGTGTCCGGATCTAAAAACGCTCGCGTAATGCTGGCGAAGAATCAAAAAGAGATCATCGTTATTGGCTGGAAACCAAAGATCACAAAAATGCCTAGAGACGGAAAGTTGCAAAAGAAACTTGCACACATGTGGTCCCATTGGCATGTGCAAAACGCTTGGGAACTTTCGATCCCAAACGTCAAACTAAACAAAGTAGGTAAAATAACCCGAATCGAATACATCTCGGATAAGTTCGAGCGCTCCGGAGACAAGCGCGGCAAGTTCAACCTGTATCGACACGATTTCAAAAAGAAGGTTGATTTCTATTCGAACAAATCAGAGACGGTGTTTCAATTCAAACACCCGCAATTGCTAAGCAGTCGCGGCATTCTTCCATAGGTGAGAAAATGGCTCTTTTAAACACAAAGGAAAATCAGAAATGTTGGAACTGTGCTCATTTCCAGCGCTATGACCAAGCGACCGAAAATCTAACCCTTGAATGTGGTGAGTGCCGCGCTCAACCGATAAAAGGTCAACAACGCAATGTGGAGTGGCTGGAACAATTCTATCCTTACATCGAGGAGGGCACCACATTTTGGTGTTCCAAATGGAAAAAGACAAGCCTTACACCTCCTCCGGAGCCTGTAGGACTACAACCGGCAACCTGGCCGGACGTGTTCGAGGCTTTCCAGCTCGCCCCCTGGAACGTATGGGGAACTCAGAAACGTTGTTGGGAATGCAACCACTTTCAACGCCTTAGTGACGTTCCGGAACCAGGCAAGACCAAAGGCTGGTGTCGTAGCAATCCCATGCTGCCGGTAATGGATTTGCGCGTTGACCTTATCACAGACACGCTGCGCGGACAGAAAACCGAGTATGACGGCCTGCTGTATTGGTGCAGTTGCTGGGAACGTTCGAACCTTCCGGTTGCCGATCCCGACGGCGCATAGGGGTGAACCATGAGCGAAACGACAAACAGCATTAACACAAAGGTCAATCAGAGCTGCTGGAACTGTGGTCATTTTCAGCGGTGGGCCGTTGATCCGGTAACTGAAGCCAACAACGCTGGCGAATGCCGGAAAGACCCGATGGCTGGCTATCGCTACGATTCTGATTGGTTTGACGAATATTGGCCATTCATGGAATTCGGTGATCGGTTTTGGTGTGCCAAGTGGAAAAAAAGCAACCTGCCTATTCCCACAAAATCACCAAATCCTACACCGGTTGTCTGGCCGGATGATTGGTTTGCATGGTTCCCCTGGAATGTGCGCGAGCCTCTCAATCAAAGTTGTTGGAATTGTAATCATTTTCAACGCTATGATGAAGAGCCTACGGATACATACGGTTCGTGCCGCAAAAATCCGGATTTGCCGGTTCTGAAATCTGCAATAGGAACCTCGACCGATACCATACGCGGCGAAAAAGTTTTCTATTTCGGTGACGTTGCTTGGTGCTCGTGTTGGGAAAAAACCGAAAACCCGAATCCAGATCCTGAACCGCGAACATAGAAAGGGGGTTAATATGTTTAAATACAAAAAATCGAAAATGTCTCGTCGTGACATGCTAGCGCTTCATGAAACGCGCGTTAAGCCGCGAAAGAAGCCTAAAAAGAAGGAAGCCCCTGAAAGCGTTTCCATGTCTAACTCTAAGGCTGAAATCGTCGCCTACGCTGAATCTATTGGTGTAGAATTTGAAACCAGTTGGACGAAACAAGAAATCCTCGACGCTATCGAAGCTCACGAATCCTAATTCCATTCATCAAAAACGGCTCTTCATGAACATAATTAGCCGATTTTCGACAAAATCGACGCCGGCAGCTCCTCGAGATGCTCGAGCTCCGGAGCTCGCCGACGCCGCGTAATTTTTTTGAATCAGTCATAGTGCGGATTTGAATTTTCTTTGCGAAACTTTGTTGCGCAGAATTATATTCGTCGCTATAGGTCGTCGAGCACTTTCTTGCGCTCCTCGTCCGTTTGCCGGACGTAGCGCCCAACGTATTTTGTAGACTTATGACCAAGCATAGCGGCGGTTTCCGTGTCGCTCTGTGTGCGCTTGCGTAGTTCAAAGCCGAAAGTGTGCCTTAACCGGTGTGGGTGTATCTTTAGGCGCTCCTCATGGTGAGCGCTTGCCTCGTCGGCAATGCGCTTGAACACTCTCCATAGGTGTTGTCTATCAAGAGGCTTTCCCATGGCTGACAAAAACAGCGTGTTATCGCCCATTTTCTCCGCATCCGGTCCGCGCTCCTCTTTAATGTAGTGATCTAGCATCTCGCGAGCCTTGGTTGACACGTATACTTGAGGAGTGCGGGAAATACCCTTCCTACGGACATTTACAAAATGAGGTGTGATATATTGATCTATCTGCAAAGCGCAAATCTCGCTTGCTCTCAGGCCGGTGTGATAGGCAATAGCCAATATTGCTCGATCACGCGAAGGACGAGCGTTTTTGCGTGCCTTCACAGCAACCAGCTTGTCCGCCGCTTTAAACAACCGGGTTAACTCGCGCTGAGTGATCTTTTTTGCCGGTGGCTCCACTATCTCAAGCTCGCGAATTCCCGCGCATGGATTGCCCGCCTCAAAAGGTGAATCACCTCGATCACAAACCCACCGTGAAAAATGGCGGAGCGTAGCCAGGTAACGATTGACAGTCGCAGGCGCTTTGCCTTCCTTTTCGAGCGCGTCCATAAAAGCCTGTGTATCCCGTGGCAACCAGTCTGCAATGTTAAGAGTTCCGTTCATATCCCAAAACCATTCGAAAAACTTTTGCAGGTCGTTTTGTTTAGCTACACAGGTATTTTTCGCTTGAATGCCGAAAACGCGCTTATTCAGATACTCCAACGCCCAAAAAACAAGCGTATTTGAGTTATCGATCTGTACGTCTGCGCCTTTTATTTTGGTAAGTGCGTTCGCAGAAGTTAACAACTGTTCATTATGTTGTACGTTTGAGCACTTTTTTAGTTCAATGAGATTGGACATATGACCTCAAAAACGGCTTTTTGGAGCAAGTGTAGCATGTTTTATCCGACTTAATGAACATTATGTTGTGCTTTTAGAATCGAGCTCAATAATGTAGGTGATGCGGTAGGGATGAATTACCGATTTCGTTCTCACACTGCAATCGGCGCAAGCGATCAAAAAACAATCTTCATCTTTTCGATAATACACAATCGCTTCATGGTGAGTTTTATGTTTATCACACCAGTTCAAAGCGAGTTCGTCTGTGCAATTACAACCACAAGGACACTCCATATTGTTGAGATCGTCCAAAGTTAAAACCTTTGGGTTCATTATCTCGATTGCTTCTTTTTTAGAGATCATTAGTTCAGCCTCTTTAAACATCTCAAAACAAAAGCAGCCGCTCGATCACTCGCTTCTTTGATTTTTCGCTTTTGTTGCTCCGCGATTTTAGAAAAATCTCTCATGTCTCCCGGCCGGATCTTGCAACCACAAAACGAACAAACTTTAGGTGTGTCACGCTTCAAACTGAAGAGAACCACTTCAATTGTGGCAAACCATCCGCATTGTGAGCACTTGAGCTGATAGAGTTTTTCACCTGGCTTTGGCATTGTTCGCCTCCTGGTCAGCTTTCTCAATCGCCTCCAACAACAATTCAAATTCAGTGCTCATGTCTATTGCGCATGGAAAACAGAGATAGATTCCATGAGCACCAATATTCACGCTCACGACATTAGCCAAAGGTTTAAACACATACGTACAACTCGCGCAGCATTGGCCGTCTACTATAGCCGGAGAAACAGAAAGACCCAAAACCCCCCTTTTGGCAAAGTGCATGTAATTAACAGTTACCCTAGACATTGTTCACCTTTAAAAATCGTCCACACCATGACCATCTCGCCTATCATGACGGTGTGATCTGTTTCGAGAATGCTTTCTAAGACAATTTAAACACCAGCGTTTTTGCGAGTGATTCGCTCCAATGTAATCATCTTTTCGGCTTCGAACTGCATAAGTGTCATCAACCGGCAACGCTGGTTTAGAACATACCCATCAGACATCTTGAGATGGAATATCAACCCCTCGAACCTTGAGAAGTTCGGCCGCCTCGTCGTCAATCGGCTTATAAACTTTTCTAAAAACAGCATCAACACACGTGTATTCATTGCCTTCAAAATCGATCAAAAGCCAATCTCCAGGCAATGCTATAATTTCACCGTTAGGCGTCTCGACATTTGTTTTAGACTGTATTTGTCTAGCTTCTACAATCGATGCCTTTCTTAAAAATTTAGGCATTTTAAAATACCTCCATAACGTATTTTGTGTTTCCCATTTGCTATTGCTCGTTCGTCTCTTCGCCGGGTTTCGTTCCATATTTCAGTTCAGCTATTTGAGATTTTAGCTCCTCAACACGAACTCTCAATTCGCCGTTTTCTCGTTCAAGATCGGAAAGAAGCGGCGGTGCCGGTTCTTGAATGCCGCTTATATCTTCAAAGGCCAGCTCTTGCATCGAAAGCAATTGTTCGGGGATTGGCACTCCTTTGTCATTTACTCTTCTTTTTCTTCTTCGACTCACTTTTAATCTACGAGTCTCGTCTACAGCAAAAATCATCGCGTTTTTCATTAGCTGTAACTGCCATTCGGAATGTTCACCGCATGAATGAGTTTTTGTAACTACCTCGGGCATGGGATACCGATAGCAATGTGGAATGCCTCCACTTTGAAGGCTGAAATATGCGCATGTCTCGCACGTTAGTTCATCAAATTCCATGGTCATCTTCCTTGTTGTTTATGCGCTGGGTTGAATTGTCACAGGGTTTTTGATTACGAATTCTTGGAAATAAAGATGGTCTTGTGTTCGCGGCCATTCGAAATCGCAATTATCACCGTGACAGCTACCTATCCATTTTTTAGGGTGATCATCTAGATTATGAGTACCCCAACGTCCAGAGCCGCATTGTGGGCATTTGAAATTGTAATATTCACGTTTAAATTTCTTCATCAATCACACCATGGATGATCGCAAGCGAAACAAACGTTCCAACAACAATCATCTTCGTCTATGCAGACCGCGTCGCAAAAACAGGCACCGGAGGGCATAGACGAGTCGCATTCATCCGGTGTACATGGGCCTTCGGTATCAACTTCTGACTCGGATTCAGATTCCGTTTCCGATGCGCTATCAGCGTCGCTATCGGTGTCTGCATCCGAATCGGTGTCGGTGTCTCCATCTATATCTGAATCGCTGTCAGCGTCGCTATCAGTGTCGCTATCGGTGTCTGTATCAGTATCTGTATCGCCGTCGGTACCGGAATCATTTTCGACTATCACAACAGGTGCGGGATTTTCAGCGCAATGAGCGCAAATGATCACGGTAAAAACGTAGATGAATTCTATTATTTTCTTTTTATGCCTGGAAAACATGCTCCCTCGTTTCTCTCCCGGATCGCCTGTTGGTTTAGATATGAATGAAAATCATTAAAAAGCGCTTTGAACTCTTCGTTCTCAAGCTTTTCAGCGAACGCTTTCACATCTCCTAAACAGACAGGCCGGATGCAATTACAGTCGAGCGAATACATTTCGCCCGCCTCCGGATGAATAAATGTTGTGTATGGCGTTTCGCAAAATCTACATTTAGGCATTGAAGCGCCAATCGTGGGTATGTTCATGAGTGTGTCCTTTCTAAATTCTCTTTTAGCTCTAAAGCTATTGTTCGGAATTCATCTAGCCTAGCGTCGATATCTATTTTGATATCCTCAAGCTGTTTTTTTCTCTTTTCGTTTAATCGGTCCTCCTCCTCTGTTCCGAGCTGATACCAATCATCGGCCAGCAAATCCGCTTGTGATGCGAGCCAAGGAATAAAACTGCCCCTGGCGTCTTTCATGCAAATGAATGTAGCGATGTATTTATCTGCATTTATTGATTGAGCGCTTTGTTCGAGAAAGATAAACATTCCTCGACCATTCCAACCAGCCCGAGCGACCTTAATTTCCTCTTTTATTAATCCTAATGCCTCTGAAAAATTCATTCGCTCAACTCCTTTTCAAACGTCGCTAAATCGACGGGGTTTTGTTGATTAAAACCGGCCTGGTAGCCACGGCCTTTTAAACGCTCGGTAGGATCTTTGCTATCGCACAATTCGAGCCAAAGTCGGTGCTCGTCATCGGACAAATACCTCCAACCAAAATGTGTTCGATTTAAACCGCGCAAATATGCAGGCCAGAAAGGGGAGCTTGTCAGATCACGCAGCTGACAAGCCAGCTCGTGATACTTTCTATAAAGATCGTTTTGCATTTCATCCCCTCAACGGAGCACCCGAACGGCGGGCAATGCAGGCACGCAACCACCCGTAGGCCGGGTGCTCCGTTGAAAAGATGAAACGCACCTGCTTTATAATTATTGAATCTCCCTTTCAACCGCTGTTTGAACTTTCGGCCATTGGTGACCGTCGTAATTCTGCGCTCGCCTGGCTATCTCTTCTCGACTATCAAACCAAATTTGGTGTAGGTCATTGCCTAGCTTTTCTATCGCCTCGTCCGCCGTCTGACAGGGAGCCTCGACGATATCGATTAGCTCACGCTCGCTGTAGACAGTGTAAGCGATTGCGGGGAAACAGTGTGGAATCTCGACGACGATAGCGGGATAGTTAACGACGTTTTTTTTTCTCATAATAACACCTCGGGTTCTCAATGGTTGCGTGCCTGCAACATAACCTAAGACGCAACATAACATTTTTTATTCAAAGGAACATTAAAAAAGTTTCATCTGGTTTT
>Ga0180431_10004764_pt1 | contig 16822 bp, 15 predicted proteins | sample SS_ome_11_FD_132459 | JGI IMG/M metagenome (GOLD analysis project Ga0180431, IMG submission 132459) | Hypersaline lake sediment archaeal communities from the Salton Sea, California, USA - SS_1_MS_1 metaG | ecosystem: Environmental > Aquatic > Non-marine Saline and Alkaline > Hypersaline >... | reverse complement strand
GTCTCGGCGATCTTGGGCTCGAACGAGTCCAGGGCTTGGCCCACCGGCGCGTTCTGGTTGCTGATGTAGGTGTCGATATCCGGCGTATCCCAGGTCCAGCCCGATGGCAGAGCCGGGATGGACCGAAGGGTTTGACGTGTTTCGGTCCAGGCCTGGCATGTGGTCTCCGCGGCGCCCGCCGAATCGGCGCGGCTGTCTCGCAGGATCAGGGCGCCGGCAATAACAGCGCCGGCGACCAGGATCGCGGCGGTGACGATCGCCGCGGGCAACCAGCGGGACCGCGGCGGGCGACCGGAGTGGCCGGACTTCTCGGGCGGCAACGGGGGTTGCGTCGGTGGCTGCCACTGGGGATTCACGCTGTTTAGTTTATCCGCGACGCATGATCAGCCGAAGGGCCGGCTGATCAGTCGCCAATGGTTGTGCGTGGCTGAGCGGTGGTAATGCAACTTGCTGAGAACGGCCCTCATCATCGGGATACCCCGCCCGCGGTCGGCGAACTCATCGGGCATTTTCGCGGTCGCCGGGTCCACCAGACAGGGGCCGCCGTCGTCGGTGAAAGTGACCTGAACGCGGTCGGTGCTGACCTCGATTGACATCTGCAGCAGCACTGGGCCGTCTTTCGCGGCATGCTCCACAATGTTGGCGACGACCTCTGCGACTGCGATACCGAGTTGGCGGTGGATCTTCTCGGGAACGTGCCGATTGCATGACCAGCAGTCAACGAGCCGCGCATGGACATCGTCGAGGGTCTCGGGTCCGCTGCGGATGCCAGCCTCAGGGGTCTCGGCCACAAGTCTCACCGGTCGTCTGACTCGACGGGTTGGCGTACTGCGCCGGCGGCGATAAAGGGTGTCGGGCTCACGGGAGACTGCGCCTCCTTGTCGATGTCAACTATTGCTCAGGTGGCGAGTTTTCGGAATGAATCGGCGGAACGAAACCGGATCTGGTTCCGGCCCGAGCAGTCCGGCGCCGACGCCGGTCCGGATCTGGTCCCATGGTGCCCGCGACGGGCACCGGTTAGAGTCTTAAAACGTGCATAAAGCATTGGTCGCGGTCGTCGCGGCGATCACCGTCGCGCTCGGGTCCGCGCCCGCGGCAGTGGCCGACCCGACGGACTACTGCACCGAGATCGAGGGTGTCGACAACGGCACGGCCTGCCAGATCCAGCTGACCGACCCCGGCTATCTCGTTGACATCAGCGTTCCCAGCGATTTCCCCGATATGCAGGCGGTCACGCAGTTCGTCGCACAGGCCCGTGACGAGTTCCTGGACGTGGCGAAATCCCCGGCACCCCGGCTGGCGCCCTACTCGCTGGATATCAGTGCCGCCACCTACAACTCGGTCGTCCCGCCGCGTGGTCAGGTCTCGGTCGTTCTCCGGGTCTTCCAGAACATCGGGGCTCCGCGTCCGCAGGCGTCGTTCAAATCCTTCGTCTGGGATCAGGCGTACCGGGAACTGATCACATTTGAGACGTTGTGGAAGCCCGGTGTCGATCCGCTGCCGGTCGTGTTCCCGGCGGTGCAAAGCGCGCTACAGACCCAGACCGGCCAGCCCGTGCCCATCGCGCCCGCCGCCGGCCTCGATCCGGCCAATTACCAGGACTTCGCGATCACCAATGACGGCGTGATCTTCTTCTTCAGTCAGGGCGGGTTGTTACCCGAGGCCGACGGAGCCACTCAGGTATTGGTGCCGCGATCGGTGATCGCCCCGCTCCTGGCCTGAACCGCGTTGAGCAACGAGATCGTCATGTGATGAGATGCGGAATTTGACGACGCCGCGCCGGACCGGCGCATGGCTGGTCACGGCGGTGGCCGTTGCCCTGCTGGCCGGGTGCGGCGAATCGGTGTCGTCCGCGCCACCAGAAGACGGGCGTTACCCCGAATTCGCACGATCGGTGCCGCCGCCGCAGCCCGCCCCTCGCCCGTCTTCGCGGCCGGCACCGGCGGTGCTGCCGGTGACAGGGGCTGATCTTGGTGCGACCTGGCGTCCCGGCTGTCCAGTCGGACCCGAAGAGTTGCGTCGGGTGGAACTCGACTACGTGGGCCCTGACGGCGGCATTCACCGCGGCGCGATGGTCGTACACCGTGATGTCGTCGACGATGTCATCGCGATTTTCGGCCAACTGGCACAGCTGCGCTATCCCATCGCCAAGATGCAGACAGTGGAAAACTACCCCGGCGCCGAAGACGAGTTGTCGATGCGGGATAACAACACTTCGGCGTTCAACTGTCGACCGCTGCCTGGCGGTACCGGATGGTCACTGCACGCCTACGGCCGTGCTATCGACGTCAACCCGCTGGTCAACCCCTATATCGACAGTGGCGGGGACCTGCAGCCCAAGACCGCCGGCCGTTATCTGGACCGCGGAGTCGCCGCACCCGGGTTGTTGTCGGCCGGCGATCCGGCGGTGCGGGCCTTCACCGACCGGGGCTGGCGCTGGGGCGGGGCTTGGCGTGACCCGGTCGACTACCAGCATTTCGAGATCGGCTGATCTGCGGTGCGGTGCGCCGGCCGCAAAGCTGCGGGCGGGCATTTCATCGGCAAGGCTAGGGTGGTGGTCAATCTTTCGGTCGGAGGTGGCGGTGGGCGAGCGACGGCGGCTTGGTAGTCAGGACTCTCGTCGTCGGCTCGGCGTCCAGGACGCCCTGTGGCTGGAGATGGACCGGCCCAACAACCTGATGGTGGTCGACACCGTCATCTGGACCGCCGAACCGCTGGACTTCAGTGCCCTGCGCGAGGTGGTTGAGGAACGGCTGCTGGATCGGTATCCGGTGTTCCGCAGCCGGGCGGTCTGCGATGAGGACGGCTCGTGGTGGTGGGAGCCGGATCCGGATTTCAACGTCGACAACCACGTCTCCCTGGTGTCGTTACAGAACCCCGACGATCCCCGGGGACTGCAGGATCTCGTCGCCGCGCGGCGCGCCGAGATGCTCAATCGCGATCATCCGCTCTGGCAGTCGATTTGGATCAAACGGTACGGCGAGGGCAGCGCCATGATCCTTCGCACCCATCACGCCATCGCCGACGGTCTGCGGATGTTGCAGGTCGCGATGAGCCTGTTCGACGTCACCTCCGAGGGCGGCCCAGTGATGGCCCCCGCCGTCACCCCGGCCGTTGCCTACCCGCACCCACCTGGCCAGTCGCTGAGCCGGCGGGTTCGGACGGGCGCCGGCCAGGCCGCGCGGACCGCCGGCGGTGCTATCGGCCGAATCGCCGAGGCGCCCCGTCTGCTCGAACGCGCGGGCCGGCTCGGCCGGTTCGTGTTGCGCAACCCGGTGGGGGCCGGCGCGACGCTGATGACGGCGGCCAAGGCCGGTGCCGCCGACGTGGCCGGCACGGTACGGGTCGCGGTGCCCGGCGGCGGGATGCTGGTCGACGTCTTCTCCGCCGTGCCCGGTGATGTGGACACCGTCCGCAAGCTGCTACTGGGCACCCGTAACGATGCCACCATGTGGACCGGCACCGCCGGCGGCGAGAAGGCGGTGTCCTGGTCGGAGGCGCTGCCGATGGCCGCCATCAAGGCGCTGGGGCGGGCCAATCACAGCTCGGTCAACGATGTCCTGGTGGCCTGTGTCGCCGGGGCCCTGCACGACTACCTGCGGGCACATGAGGCGCCCTGCTCATCGGTGACGTTCATGGTGCCGGTCAATCTCACACCGCTGGATCTGACCCCCGACACCTTGGGCAACGACTTCGCCCTGGTGCAACTGGAACTGCCCACCGATGAGCCCGACCCGCTGAAGGTGCTCGCCGCGGCCAAGCGGAGGATGGAACGGATCAAGCACGGTCACGAGGCGGCGCTGGCATTTCGGTTCCAGGAAACCATCGCCGGTCTTGGCCGCGGACTCTACGAGGCCTCGGTGGACATGTTCGCCAACCGCACCCTCGGCACGCTGACCAACGTTCCCGGACCGGCTATGCCGGTGTATCTGGCGGGCAGTTTGGTGGAGGGCATCGTCGGCTGGGCTCCCATCTCCGGCGACCAGCCGATGAGTTTCACGATCTCCAGCTACAACGGGAAGGTGATGCTCGGAATCGCCTGCGACACAACGTTGGTGCCCGAGCACGAGATGATCGTCGAGGGGTTTGTCGACGCCTTCGAGAGGCTGGCCGACGCCACACCGGCCGTGGTGCTGATGCCGGTTAGTTGGGGGCGGGCCGGCAAGGGTTCGGGGCGGGGTCCCGGGAAAGGTCCCGGGAAAGGTCCCGGGAAAGGTCAAGGCCGAAGGCGGTGAGCGCGCGGCGGCCGAGGGCGAGGATTTCCTCGTCGAAGTCGGCATCCGATCCCGCAGGGTCGCGGAACGACAGTTCCAGCACCCGGTCGGCCATCTCGACGGCCACCAGCATGGCCCGCGGGTCGGTATCGGGGGGGATGAGCCCGGCAGCCACCAGCATGGTGTGCAGGCGGTCGGCCAGGGTCTGCATCCGGGCATGGACATGCTTGGTGACGGTGGGGGAGGTGCGCCCACCCATCCACAGTCGCGCCGAGCTCGGGTACCGCCGGTAGTAGTGGACGTGCAGATCGATCTCGTTGTTCAGCAGTTCGGCGACGGACTTGATCTGCCAGGTCTGCTCGGCCTCGACACAGCGGGCGTCGAGTGCGGCGCAGTGCTGTTCGAGGAGTTCGTCGAGGATTGCCTCACGGTCGGCGAAGAACCGGTAAAGCGAGGGGGCGGACACCCCGGCGCGGTCAGCGATCGCCCGGGTGGTGGCGGCGTCGACACCTTGTTCGTCGGCGATCGCCGCAGCGGCGTCGAGGATGCGGGTGACCGTCTGCCGACTGCGTGCCTGCACGGGTGCGCGCCGCTGGACCGGAGTGACGGTCATGGCACGTGATCCTTTCGGGCGGTTTTTCGGAGTCCTTGACAGTTGTCGGTAAAAATATAACATTAGTCACGTTACAGTCCTAGCGTCTCACCGGGAGTGCTTATGTCCGCCGCCTCGCTCGATCAGGCCCGCCTCAATGAACCTCTGACCGGGCATGTCGACATGCTCATCGTCGGTGCCGGTATCTCCGGGATCGGTTTGGGGCACTATCTGGTCACCATGCTGCCCGGTCATACCTTTGCCCTCGTCGACGGCCGCGATGCGATCGGCGGTACCTGGGACCTGTTCCGGTATCCGGGTATCCGGTCGGACTCGGACCTGCATACCTTCGGCTACGAGTTCAAGCCCTGGACCTCCGACAATGCCATCGCTGACGCCCACGAAATCCTCGACTACATGCACGAGGTCATCGAGGAGGACGGATTGGAGGAGCGGATCTACCTCCGCCACAAGGTGATCAAGGCAGACTTCTCGACCGAGGATGCGCAGTGGACTGTGACGCTCGAGCGCGACGGTCAGCAGTGGGAGGTCACGTGCGGCTGGTTGTTCGGAGCGACCGGCTATTACGACTACGAGGGCGGGTACGCCCCGACCTGGGAGGGTCAGCAGGACTTCGAGGGCACCATCGTGCATCCTCAGAAGTGGCCGGAAGACCTGGACTACAAGGGAAAAGACGTCGTCGTGATCGGCAGCGGGGCCACCGCCGTCACGCTCATTCCGGCGATGGCCGACGAGGTCGGGCATATCACCATGCTGCAGCGTTCGCCGTCCTATGTGATGCCGCTACCGCGTAAGGACCCGATCGCCAACGGTCTGCGAAAAGCGTTGCCCGCCAAGCTCGCCTACGCGGCGGCGCGGCGTTTCAACATCGGTAAACAGCGATTCATCTACAACCTGTGCCAGAAGCAGCCCAAGCTGGCCCGGCGTCTCATCCGCGGCATCAATGCCAAGGTGCTGCCGGAGGGCTACGAGGTCGACACCCACTTCAACCCGAAATACAACCCGTGGGATCAGCGGTTGTGCGCGGTGCCCGATGCCGACCTGTTCAAAGTCATCGGGCGGGGTAAGGCCTCGGTGGTGACCGACAAGATCGAACGCTTCACCAAGACCGGTGTCCTGCTGGCCTCCGGCCGGGAACTCAAGGCCGACATCATCGTCACCGCCACTGGTCTGAAGCTGTTGCTCTTCGGCGGTATCGAAGTGTCGGTGGACGGTACGGTGCAGGATCCGCACGATTGCCTGGTCTACAAGAGTTTCATGCTCTCCGGCATCCCGAATATGGCGTTCTCTTTCGGCTACACCAACTCGTCGTGGACGTTGAAGGTCGATCTGGTCTGCGAGCATCTGTGCCGTTTGATGGCCTATATGGATCAACACGGCTACACCAGTGTCACCCCGGTTGCCGATGACCCGAATCTCGGCAGACGTCCGATGCTGGACTTCAGTGCCGGCTACGTCCTGCGGTCGGTGGACTCTTTCCCGCAGCAGGGTGACCGCGGCCCCTGGACGATCGAGATGGACTACTGGTCTGACTACGCCCGACTGCGCAAGGGCCCGGTGGAGGATCCGGCCCTGCGGTTCAGTACCGCGGCCCGCGCTGTGGCGGCGGCCGGAGCGGCCCGGGCATAAGACGGCCGTGTCGGAGCCCGCTGACCGCGAGAGTGCGTGTCGGTACGCCGACGCTCCAGTGGGGTGTGCGTGATGCGCACGGTCGCGCTTGCCCGGGCTAGTTGACGGGCACATCCAGGATGGCGCGGGGCCGCCCGGCGCCGGGGCCGTCGAAGTGCCACCACTCGCCTGTGTAGGGGGCGATCCCGCCCGTGGCCATCGCGTTGCGCAGCACCGCGCGGTTGGCCTGCTGCTGGGAGCTCACCGAGTCGGTGGCGTACGCCTCCGCCAGAGGGGTGAAGTTGTCGAAGTCGGTTCCCATATCCACCAGGGCGCCGCCGGCGGCCATGGTCACATCGACCGACCGGCCGGCCTCGTGGCTGCGGGCATATTCGGTAGGCCGCGCCACCCACATCGGATCGGGCACCGCCTCAAACATCTGAACCTGCACCTCATGCGGCCGGTAACAGTCCCAGAACACCAGCGTCAGGCCTTTCGCCCGCAGCGCGGCAGCGGCCGTGGCCAGGCCGGGGCCCATCGACTCGTGGACGAGGCAGCGGGCATCCGGCGGATACAGCGGCATGCCGAGGAAGTTGTCGGCGGTGGCGTAGCGCAGGTCCACGATGGCATCGGGTACCACTGAGCGCACGTCGATCAGTCCGGCGGCGGCAGCAGCGGCGCTGACGGGGGGGACGGCATCGCCGGGCGTCGCGTACGCCATGGCCGGGAACGCCAGCGCCAGGATGGCGGTACCTACAACGTGTCGCATCACCAAATTATCCCCGCCCGGACCCACACCCGGCGGTGGTTCTGATCAGCCTGTAACGAATCGGGCCTGTCAGCGGATCTATCTGTTGAAGAACCCATCGGTGCGGAGGTGGAATGGTGGTCGGTCAACGGTCGGTCCGCGTGGCCGCGGGCGCGCTGGGCGTCGCCCTGGCAACACTGTCGGCTCCGGCCGCGGTGGCCGATTCGGCTGCTCCCGCTGATCCGCCGGGACCGGCCGTCGCAGAGTCTGCGGCGGTCTCGGAGGATGTCGTGACATCGGCTGCGGCCGCTGCGGTCCCGGAGGGGGTTCCGCATCTGCCGAGTCCCGACAACCTTCCGCCGGGCACCACCCAGACGGCTCCGGAGCGTCGCACACTGGGATACCTGCGCGATATCTGGCAGGCGGTCCGTTCTGAGGACGTCACGATGAGCGATGCCCTGCTGCTGCTCGCCCAGCGGCCGATGAGCTCCGTCGAGCCTGGGGGCTCCGCACAGCGGGCGCAGCGGATCTCCGCGCCGCAGGATACGGACTCGGGAGTCCCGGCAGCCCAGATCCCTAGTCCGCCGCCCCCAGGCTGACTGCGACCTCATTGCGCCGCCGGAACGGAATCGTCCACGGCGGATCGTAGAACCAGCCGACCGGATCTGACTCCGTGACAACGGAATTGGCTTTCAGTGTTGACATCAGCTCGTCTGTTTTCGTTGCCACCGCCCCGGGGCTCGGAAGTCCGGAGAACTGGAGCACCGCGACCCGTTCGGCGGGAACGTTGACTAGATGCACCCGATCATCGCCGGGGGTCGGCAGGGTTTCGAGCGTGAATTCGGACGGCATGTAGAACCGAATCACCCACTCGCCTGCGGTTCCGCGCTGGGTGGCGACGGGTGCGGTCATCGCGATCTTCTCGCCCTGCTGCTGGGCCACCGGCGCCGTCATCGCGATCTTGGTCTTGCTCTTGTTGCCGCCGAATATATAGCGGGCCAGCCGCCGGAAACCCTCACTTCGGGCGGCTTCCTCGTCGGCCTCGATGGCGGTCTCGGCGGCGATCCGTGATCCGTAACGCCTGATTTCGACATCGCCGATCCGCTTCTCGACGGTGAAGGTCGGTTCTTCGGTGCCGTGCCGGATCCCGACGATGGTTCCGGCCGCCTCGGCCGCTTGGCTGAGTGCTCCGGTGATCTTGTCGAGCATGTCAACTCCCTGTCTCCGATGATGAGCGTTCAACGCGTGGCGGCACGCGACTGTTCCAGACCGTTTGTCAGTCGCGCGTAGCGCGTCCGGTGAAAGTCGGTCGAACCGAATTCGTACTGTATGGCTGTCAGCCGCTTGAAGTAGTGCCCGATGGCCAGTTCCTCGGTCATGCCCATGCCGCCGTGTAACTGCACGGCGTTCTGGCCGACGAAGCGGGCCGCCCTTCCGACGGTGACTTTGGCTGCAGAGACCGCTCGGGCCCGCGCGTCCGGTTCGGCGTCGAGGTTGAGTACCGCGAGGTAGGTCGCAGCTACCGCCTGTTCGAGTTCGAGGTGCATATCCACCATCCGGTGTTGCAGCACCTGGAACGTCCCGATCGGTTGACCGAACTGCTGACGGTGCTTGCAGTAATCGACGGTGTGGTCGAGCACGGTGCGCATGGCGCCGACCGCTTCAGCACACACTGCGGCCGCCCCGTCGTCGCGGGCCCGGGCCAGCGAGGGCCGGCAGTTCCGGGCGAGCAGAGCATCGGCGGGTAGGCGGAAGCCGTCGAAGGTCAGGTCGGCGGCGCGCCGGTCATCGATGGTTCGGTAAGCGTGCACCTGCAGGCCCGGTGGTGGATTGGTGCGGTCGAACTCAGTCACGAAGAGCGAAATACCCGAGGAATGTTGCTCCGACTCCGGTGTCTTCGCAGCGATCAACAGGTGTGTCGCCAACGGAGCACCACTGACGACGATCTTGGAACCCGTCACGATCCAGTGTCTGCCGTCCGGAACGGCGTTGGTGGACAGGGCTTCCCAATGATCGCCGCTATCGGCCTCGGTGAGCGCCAGTGCGACGACGGCCGACCCGTCAGCGATTTTCGCCAGTACCGGCGCTGCCACGCCCGGATCGGCTCGGGCCAGCAGGCCGGCGCCGACCACCACGGTGTCGATGAATGGCTCGATCACCAGCGCGCGACCCAACTCCTCGGCGATGACCATCGTCTCGACCGGTCCGCCGCCGCTGCCGCCGGTGGAGTCTGGCAACGTCGCGCCGAGGATGCCGAGTTCCCCGGCGAACCCCTGCCAGATCTCCGGGTGCCAGCCCTGACCTGTCCTGGCGGCCGCGCGGCTGGTGTTCAGGCCGTAGCGTGCGGTGAGGAATCTGCTCAGGCCGGCCCGGAGTAACTCCTGCTCGCTGCTGAGATTGAAATCCATGCCGGCTACAGCCCCAGGACCGCTTTGGCCAGTATGTTGCGCTGAATCTCGTTGCTCCCGGCGTAGATCGAGCCGGCCCGGTCATTGAAGTAGCGAAGCGGGGCGGCCGCCTGCCACGGCTCGCCGCTGATATAGCCATCGGGGGGCGGGGTGAAGTCCGCGACCGGGCCGCCGGGTCGGGTGCCGTGCGGCTGGTACACCCGTCCGCGGGGACCGGCCGCCTCCAATGCGAGCTCGGTGATGGTCTGGCTGAGTTCGGTTGACAGAATTTTCAGCATCGACGAGGCCGCACCGGGATTGCGGCCGTCCGCCACGGTGGCCAGCACCCGGTACTCGAGGATCTCCAGCACCTCGGTGCGGATACGGGCATCGGCCAGTTTTGCGGCGAAGGCCGGATCGTCGATCAGCTTTCCGCCGGCCGGGGCCGGTTGGGACACTGCCGACTCGGCGATCGACTCGGCCATTACCTGCAGGGCTGGAGCCGCAGCGCCACCGCCGCGTTCGAACTCGAGCAGGTATTTGGCCACCGTCCAACCATCGTCGATACGCCCGATGACGTTGGATTTCGGCACCCGGACGTTTTCGAAGAAAATCTGGGTCTGGATCTCCTCGCCGGACGTCATCACCAGAGGGCGGATTTCGATACCGAGTGCGGCCATGTCGATCAGCACGAACGTGATGCCCTGCTGGCGTTTCGGCCCGCGATTGGTGCGGACCAGGGCGAAGATCCAGTTCGCCTCCATTGCGTGGGTGGTCCAGATCTTGGTGCCGGTGCACACCAGATCGTCGCCGTCGTCGACCGCTGCCATTGACAGCGCGGCCAGATCCGAACCGGCCTCCGGTTCCGAGTAGCCCTGGCAAAAGAACACCTCACCGGTCAGGATCCGCGGCAGGAAGTAATCCTTCTGGTCGGGTGTGCCGAAGGCGATGATGGCGTGGGCGACCATCATGATCCCCATCGGGGACAGGGTGGGGGCACCGGCGAGGGTGGATTCCCGGCTGAAGATGTAGTGCTGTGTCAGGGTCCAATCGCAGCCGCCGTGCTCCACCGGCCAGGCCGGGGCCGCCCAGCCGCGCTCGTTCAGGATCGCCTGCCAGGCCATGCTGGCCTCATGGTCGGCGTAGACGCTGGTCATCAGGCGGCCGGCGTGGCGTAACTGCGGGGTGAGCTTCTCATTCAAGAAGGCCCGAACCTCATCGCGAAAATCCAGATCGTCACGTGACCAGTTCAGGTCCACCCCACGGTCCCCTATCTGCGTGCCGCCGTTGCCAGAACGGTAAACCCCGCCGGTTGCGGTAACGGCATCGGGAGGTGTTTGGAATCTCGTCGGCGCGGGAACAGGGTCCTTCGGACGCCGACGACAATGGACTTGATTCAAGAGAGGCCCGGCCCCTGAAAAAGGGGTCGGGTCTTTCGAAACCCCACAGACTCGAAACTGCATAGACTCAGCCCCCGGGCTCATACCTGGATTCATACCCGGACGCCTTCTCGGTGGCGGTCACTCCCCGCTGGTAGCCCCCGGCCGGGGGAGGTCGGACACATCCACCGGGCATGCGCCGGGCAAAAACTGAGGAGGGCTGTCAATGCCGGCGTGGCGCCTGCGGGACTACCACGATGAGGATCTCGATCAAGCGATCGGCGTGTGGGACGAGAGCCGCGGCCCCGGTTCGGCCGAACCGGTGTTCAGCGTGGCCGAGGTGATGGCAGCCGCGCGCGCCGGCGAGTCGGCGGTGGTGGCCGAGGTCGGCGACGAGGTTGTCGGTATGGCGGTGGCCCAGACCCAGGGCGAGCGCGCGTGGATCCTGCTGCTCGCCATCGCAGCGCGGTGGCGCGGTCGCGGTGTTGGCTCGGCACTGTTGGCCGACCTGGAGCGGCGGCTGCGAAGCCAGGGTGTGCGCCGAATCTGCGCAGTGCTGCCCGAGGGCGCTACCGGCGCCGCGGCGCTGGAAAATTCGGCCTACGCCCGTCGCGACGGTTTGGTGTACTACGAGCTGCTCGAACACCTCGGTCCGGATCAGGCCAATCTGCTCGATGAGCTCGGCGGGCACATGCTGCCACCTGGTCTCTGGAGCGACCTGGCCGGGATGGAATACGAGAAACAGATCATCGAGCGGCGCATCGTCGACCCGCTGGCACATCCCGACACCGCCGAGCGCTACGGAGTCCGCCCGCCTAAGGCGGTGATCCTGTTCGGCCCGCCGGGAACCGGCAAGACCAGCTTCGCCAAGGCCATTTCATCGCGGCTCGGATGGCCTTTCGTCGAACTGTTTCCGTCCCGGCTGGCGGCGACCGGCAACGGTGGCCTGGCTGCCTCATTGCGGGAGGCGTTCGCCGATCTGGCCGATCTCGATGAACTGGTGTTGTTCATCGACGAAGTGGAGGAGATCGCCACCGCGCGCGCCGGGGCTTCGACCGCCGAGCTGGGCGTGACCAATGAGTTGCTGAAGCTGATCCCCGCGTTTCGGCAGCATGACAGCCGCCTGCTGGTGTGTGCCACCAATGCTGTTCACTCTCTGGACTCGGCATTCCTGAGACCGGGACGTTTCGACTACGTGATCCCGGTCGGTCCGCCGGACCAGCCCGCCCGTCGGGCGGTGTGGCAGCGTTATCTCGGGCCGGCGAACGCCGGGATCGACGTCGACCGGCTGGTCACCGCGTCGGAGCTGTTCACCCCGGCAGATATCGAATTCGCCGCCCGCAAGGGTGCTCAGGCCGCCTTCGAGCGGGAGATGCGCGACGGCAGCGGGCAGCCGGCGATCACCGATGACTACCTGACGGCGATCGGGGAGATCAGGCCCACCCTGACGGCCGGCATGCTGGGGGAATTCGAGCGGGGTAAGGAACAGTTCGCGCGTCTGTAGTCGCGAATCCGCATACATGAATGGTGACAGTGATACAAAGTTAGCCATGGCTGAACCCGATGTTCGCGGATGGACATTCCTGACCAACCATGCCCACGTGCTGCTCTGTCTGGCCCGCGGCGAGTCGCTGACCGCTCGCGAACTCGGTTTGCGGATAGGGATCACCGAACGCGCCGTCCAGGTGATCCTGGCCGACCTCACCGCGGGCCGCTACCTCACCAAGAAGAAGCAGGGGCGCCGCAACCTCTACAAGGTGAACGTCAGGGGCCGGCTGCGTCACCCGCTCGAGGCGCACCACACCATCGGCGAGCTGATCAGCGCTCTGGAGTAATCCTGCGGCCGGATGCCGGGTGGCGTTCGGCTCCGAAGCGGAACATCCGTTGATCCCATCCCAGCTGAGGAGGTATTCGTGCCGATCGCCCTGACCGACGACCATCGCGAACTTGGAGATGTCGCCCGCTCCTTCCTGGCCGCGCAGAAGGCCCGCCACGCCGCCCGGGAACTCCTCGACGCCGACGAGCAGATCACCCCTCCCTTCTGGCGAGAGTTGGCCGGACTCGGCTGGCTCGGGCTGCATGTCGACGAGGCCTACGGCGGCTCGGGTTTCGGGCTGCCGGAACTGGTGGTGGTGATCGACGAACTCGGCCGTGCGGTCGCCCCCGGCGCGTTCGTGCCGACCGTGGCGGTGTCCTCGGTGTTGGCGGATATGGGCACCGAGGAGCAGAAAACCCGGTTGCTGCCCGGGTTGATCGACGGATCGCGCACCGCCGCAATCGGTTTCGGAGAGGGCCTGGACGTCTCCGATGGACGCGTATCCGGTGTCGCGGGGGTGGTGCTCGGTGCGGCCTCGGCTGATCTCCTCCTACTGGCGACCGGCGACGATATGGTGCTCGTCGAGCGAGGCGCCGACGGGGTTACCCTACAGACGCCGGGCAGTCTGGACCGCACCCGCCGCTCCGGGAGCGTCACACTGTCCGATGTCGTGATCGGCGCGAACCTGCTATCGGGTGCTCGGGACGCCGCCCTGGCTCGGGCGCGCACCCTGTTCGCCGCCGAAGCGGTTGGCGGTGCCTCGGACTGTGTGGATGCCGCAGTCGAGTACGCGGGGGTGCGCGAACAGTTCGGCCGGACCATCGCGACCTTCCAGGCGGTCAAGCATCACTGTGCCGATATGTTGGTGGCCGCCGAATCGGCCGTCGCCTGTGTCTGGGATGCCGCACGGGCGGCGGCGGAGACCACGGGCACCGGCGAGGGATCGTTTCAGCTCGCCGCTGCGGCCGCAGCCGCACTGGCGCTGCCCGCCTATGTGCGCAACGCCGAGCTCAACATTCAGGTGCACGGTGGTATCGGGTTCACCTGGGAACATGATGCCCACCTGCATCTGCGCCGGGCACTGACCGTCAACGCGATATTCGGGGGCGACAGCGCAGCCACCGACGTATTCGACCTGGCTGCCGCGGGCATCGCCCGGGCGGGGAGCCTCGACCTGCCACCGGAAGCCGAGGGGTTGCGCACCGAGATCGGCGCCGAGGCGCAGCGGATCGCCGCGCTGGATGCCGCCGCCCAACTCGATGAGCTCATCGCGACCGGCTACGTCATGCCGCACTGGCCCGGGCCATGGGGGCGGGCCGCCGGGGCGGTGGAACAGCTGCTGATCGACGAGGAGTTCTCCGCCGCCGGGGTCGTCCGCCCAGACTATGGCATCACCGGTTGGGTGATCCTCACCCTCATCCAGCACGGAACGCCCTCGCAGATCGATCGTTTCGTCGAAAGAGCGCTGCGCAAGGACGAGATCTGGTGTCAGTTGTTCTCCGAGCCCTCCGCCGGTTCGGACGCCGCCGCCGTCAAGACCCGGGCCACCCGGGTCGATGGTGGCTGGACGATCAGTGGCCAGAAGGTCTGGACCAGCGGCGCCCACTACGCCCGTCGGGGCCTGGCCACCGTGCGCACGGATTTCGATGTGCCCAAACACGCCGGGATCACCATGGTGATCATCGATATGAAGGCCCCCGGGGTAGAAGTGCGGCCGCTGCGCCAGATCACCGGCGGATCCGAGTTCAACGAGGTGTTCTTCAACGATGTGTTCATCCCGGACGAAGATGTCATTGGCGAGGTCAACGCGGGCTGGGCGGTGGCCCGCGCCACGCTGGGCAACGAGCGGGTGAGCATCGGCGGCGGGGCCGGCGGGATCGCCCCGGCGTCAGCCTGGCTGGTGCAGTTGGCCCAGAGCCACGGCGACCGGATGGTGGGAGCGGCCGCGCGGGTCGGCCGGTTCCTCGCCGACGATCATGCACTGCGGTTGCTGAACCTGCGCCGTGCCGCACGCAGCATCGCCGGCGCCGGATCGGGTCCGGAAGGCAACATCACCAAACTCAAACTGGCCGAACACTTCCAGGAGCAGGGCGCCATCGCGGCCGGGCTGGTGGGGCCGGAACTGGCACTCGAGGGTGGGGAGGGGGCGTTGGCGGCCCGCGCGGCAATGGGTGCCCGGGGGATGGCCATCGCCGGCGGAACCTCCGAGGTGGCACGCAATCAGATCGCCGAACGTATCCTCGGAATGCCACGCGATCCGCTGATCAGCTAGCCGGGGTTCCGCCGGCCACCAGGGTGATGCCCATGACATCATCACCGCATCCGGCATTCGAATTTCATCGAGCCCGCTGGTCCCCACACCACCGAAACCGGGAACGCCACCGCGTAACATCACCCAGCGAAGTAAGAACCTGCGCCCATCCATTTGCACCGGAATCTGGACGTCACCTCCCGGTGATCCGTTACTCGTGCAGACGGCCGGGGTGCGAAAGGACGCAATGGATCAGGCGGCAGGGCGGCACCCCAGCGAACCGGACAGCCAGGACGCCCCTCCGCTCCCGGAGCCGACGCCACAAGTTCCCCCCGACCGGCCCGAACCACCGCCTGCGATCCGTGCCGACGGTATCTGCATGAGCGGGCCCTGGGGCCCGGTCTACGGCCCGGTCGACCTGATCGTTCCCGCCGGCGGGCTGAGCGTCCTCGTCTGCCCTGCCAGCGCCGGGCGCAACGCACTGCTGATGACCCTCGCCGGGCGAATGAAGCCCAAATCCGGGAGTCTGGCCGTCTTCGGAGCCAGCCGGGCCCGCGACATCTTCAAGATTTCCGCACTGGCCGGTATCGATGAGATCGACACCGTCTCGGAGTCGGTGACGGTGCGGGACCTGATCACCGAACAACTCCGCTGGGACGCGCCCTGGTATCGGTTCGTCCGGCAGGCCGGGGAGGCGGAGTTGGTTCGGGTCTGCGCACCGATTTTCGGCGATCTGCCGTTGCCTCCGCTGATGGAGTATTTCGAGCTGCTCTCCGAGCTGGATCGGCTGCTGTTGCGCATCGCGCTGGCCAACACCCGCCGCCCTCCGCTGCTGGTGGTGGGCAATATGGACTTCGTTACCAGCGATTTCTACCGGGATGTCCTAGCCGAGCGTCTCATCGATCTCGGGCGCACCCAGACGGTGATCACCGCAACCGTGAACGGGGTGAGAAACCCGGCGGTGCGCACCCACATCAAGGTCGACAACACCGACCGCGCCGAACTCGTGAAATCCCAGAAACGCAAGGGGTAACCATGCTTGCCGCCATGTCCCTCGGTACCGATATCAAGCGGTATACCCGCGGCGCGGTGCCCCGGATCGCGTTGCTGATCGTCGTGCTGATGCCACTGCTCTACGGAGCGCTTTATCTGTGGGCTTTCTGGAATCCGTTCGGCGAGGTCAACAAAGTACCGGTTGCCCTGGTCAACGAGGATAGGGGCGCCTACTCGCAAGGCAAGGAGGTGCAGGCCGGCGACGAGGTGGCCCAGGCGCTCGTGGATTCCGGCGAGCTGGGTCTACACCAGGTCTCGGCGGGCGAGGCCGCCGACGGCCTCGCCCACGGACGGTATTACTTCACCATCACGATCCCGTCGGATTTCAGCAAGGACATCGTCTCGCCGTCCGGCGGTAGCCCCACCCAGGCCGCACTCCGGTTCACGTTCAACGACGCCAACAGCTACCTCGGTTCGCTGATTGGGCAGAACGTCGCGCGCGCGGTGATCAACAACGTCAATGCCAGCGTGGGGGAACAAACCGTCGTCTCGGTGTTGACCGGCCTCACTGACGCCGGTACCGGGCTGAAAAAGGCGGCCAGTGGCGCCAATCAGCTGGCGGACGGCTTGGACACCGCACGGGACGGTTCGGCACAGCTTGCCGACGGAACCCGTCAGCTCTCCACATCAGTGGACACCGTCACCGGACCACTGATCGATTTCCTGCAGCGATTCGACGACAAGGGTATTGACCCCGACGTCGTGGCGGCGGCCGCCGACCGTCTCAGCCACGCCGTCGAGAACACCACCGAC
>Ga0180431_10004763_pt1 | contig 16822 bp, 11 predicted proteins | sample SS_ome_11_FD_132459 | JGI IMG/M metagenome (GOLD analysis project Ga0180431, IMG submission 132459) | Hypersaline lake sediment archaeal communities from the Salton Sea, California, USA - SS_1_MS_1 metaG | ecosystem: Environmental > Aquatic > Non-marine Saline and Alkaline > Hypersaline >... | reverse complement strand
CGGCGCCACGTATACACGCGACCGAACCGAATCCAACGGCCTCACGCGTACCGTATTGCCTTCGGTCGAAAGGTTCCCGCCGAACGCGAGCCAGCCGAACTCCGGATCGTGTGTGACATAAGTTCCGACATTCATCGAGTGACCGAAAAAGCCGGGCCCGTAGTCACCCGAGTACCCATCGATCCGAAGCGTGGATGGAAAGGAATGGAAACCGCTCGGTCCGAAGCCCTCTTGTGTGATGTTTGAGATAGCGCCCATCACGCCACCGTACCCGACACGCAACAGGTATAGGTCGTCGGGATTGTCGCGGAATTCGTTGAGCACCGGGATTGAGTTCATGCCCGAACCGTAGTGATGGAGCTGGCGCTCCAGGCGGCTGAGTTTGCCGGCGTACCAGAAGTCCCAGTAGCGGCGCGCGCTGCCGTTGTATCCCCAGTGGGGAACCGTGGGCATGTAACCTAGAATGGCATTCAGCGTCACCAAGGCCTTCTCATCGAATCCGAAATACCGGCACCAGGCATACACCTCTTCCTGCCCGGTGGAGTCCCATGGCATCTCGCTTCCGAACGGGTATGCCAGCGAGCGCCACAGTTCGGCACGACCTTTCATCGTGACGCGCAATGCATCTGCCTGAGCCGTCCACGCTTCGCGTTCCAGGTCTTCGAGTATTCGTACGAAGACCGTTCCCTCCATCTGTCCGAATTGTGCGTAACGGGGAGCGTGTCGAACCATGGCTTCTCCAGTTTGGTACGCGCGCTCCAGATACCAATCCCACTCGTGATTGGTAACCAATCCATCATAGTTGCGTGCCAGTCGGTACATCACCCAATGTGCGGCGGCGACGTGCGGGTAGTTGTACGAACGTCCAACCGTCTCAGCGTGCTCCTTGTTCCAGCTCGACCAGCCACCGTATTCCACGCTGCCACTGTAGATGCCGGCTGGCATCGAATCGGGCTCGTAGTAGAAGAGACTCTTCCGCACTCCGTACTGGAGTTCTCCCTCGTCGTACTGCAAACCACCCCAAAGCACTTCGTCCATGAAGCGCTGCAGCTTTGCCAGTTCCTCAAGATCGGGTGTGTCCAGCTGTTTCATGAACGCAGCGAGCCATGAACCGGAACCTCCCTCATCTCCGAGACCGGCGATCCATGCGCGATTGTCCTCGGTGACAAACCGACGCTCGTCGTAGTCGTAGCTGATGACAGACGGGCTCCGGCCGAAGGGGTCGTCTGGCTGCTCAAACCATTGCTCAGTGGTAAGGAAACGACCCAGGTCGGCAACGACTCGTGACTGCGGTTTGATGACCTTGTAGTGGATGGTTTGTTCGGCGCCACTCGCATATGTAACCGTCATCCGCGCGCGACCCCAATCGCGCCCCTGTATGTCGTAGACGTGCCAGCCACTCTCGTTCGTTCCGGCGTCCGCAACCGAAAGTGCGCCAGTGGGTTGGATGTTTACCGATCCGATTGCCTCCGCATGTTTGATGAACAACTTGGCCTCGAGATCCATGGGCAATACGTACCCGGGGATCCCAACGGCGACGGGACGCTCGTTGGTCATCAGAGTCGACTCGATTTTTCTGATGTCTTCTGCGACGAGCAACTTCACACCGTACGATCGTGATTCTCCCGGCTCCAGTGTTTCCGATGTAGGGACATTCCATGGCTCGGCTTCGCTCCACTCGTTCTTCGCGTAGGCCAAGCTATGCGCCATCCATTCGTAGAAGCCTTCGAAGGTGTGGCCGCGCCTGGTCGGGTCGGAGAACAATGGATTGTATGCCTCGAACGGCGTGTTACCGTATGGCACGACCACCAACGCGGGTCCGTGGCCGTTGAGCCTCGTAACCTGCAAGTAGCCGGCATCGAGTCCAATGTACGGGTCGTAGAAGGAACACTTGGCGTGTGCTTCATCGAGCGTCCGGTCTGACAAAATGTTGTTGAAGACCATCGGGATGCCGAGTGCGCCTATCTCGATCGCCAATTGGGACGTGTTGGTGAGTTCAAAGCGGAGCGCGAGTTGGCCGTTGTCGATTTCCCAGTACCGGTGAACCCGAAGTGGGAGATCGTCAGGCAGCGTTGCGGCCAAATTCGCCGCGGCCAACTTTGGGTGCGTGACCATCAGGGCTTCTATAGGCGAGCGTTCGGTTGCGGTCGAAACATCCTGCCACTCATCCGATCCAGCCGGTCGAAGGCGCAGTGTGAGGTCTCCCAAATGGAAGAAACCATTAGCGCTTCGTCGTTCCAGCCAGTCGCCCGGTGTGAAGTCGAAGCCACCCATACCCTTTGGCAGAAGCGCCGCCACGGTGTGCGACGCGCGTACGAGTTTCAGGTCGAAGGCGGGAGTCTCTACTCCAATGAGCCCCTGTTCGAGGCCGAGGGTCGGCACGGTGTCGCCCTCCTCACTTTGCTGGCGTTGGCCGGCGAGGATTGAGACACCGATCGTCAAGGTCAGCATATTCAGCAGAGCGACTCGTAAGGGCCGCGCGTGGTGGGCGAGATAGTGTTTGCGTCGTGTCATAGCTCTCGTCCTCGCAGGGTTCTCTTGTCACAGCATTTGCGCAGCTTGCGGGCATCCCTCCGCGCGCCGCGCTCCACGCCGCCGTCACATCCGCGCCGAGCGGCACTCGCAATGCGCGCTGCGGGATTACCCGCAAGCTGCGCTAGTTACCTGGTCCGGGCTCGCATCGGTTCAGATCGAAAGATGCCCGGGCACACGCCGGTCAGCTAGAGCGGATTGTGGCATTTGCCGACTCCTTGCACTGGCGGCATATTGGCGCCAAAGGAGGCTAACAATGATCACCATATCACGACGCGACTTCGTGGCTTCGAGCGTTGTGGGCGGATTGGGATTGAGCAGTACGGTCGCTCCCCGAGTGAGACGCATCGGATACTCTCAGCTAGCCGATTCACGTATCGACGTATTGCTGGACGAACCGATCGGGACAATCGCACCCGAGATTTACGGACACTTCGTGGAGCATTTGGGGGGAGTGGTATACGACGGTATTTGGGTTGGCGAGGATTCGAGTGTCCCGAACATCGGCGGCATCAGGAGGGCTCTCGTCGAGGCTCTGCGTCCGATCCGCCCGTCTGTGATAAGGTGGCCGGGTGGCTGTTTCGCGGATTCCTACGATTGGCGCGATGGGATAGGCCCGCGCGAATCCCGCCCAAAGCGAACCAATTTCTGGATCGATGCACGTGAATGGAGCGACGCTGGATACCTCCCGGAGAAGTACGACACCAACCATTTCGGCACGAACGAGTTTTTGCGGTTCTGTCGCCTGGTGAACGCACAACCGTATCTGGCGGCAAACCTCCGGTCGCTTCCGGCGCGTGCTTTTTTCGAGTGGCTCGAGTACTGCAACTCGCCGACGGGAACCACGACTTTGGCCGAACAGCGCGAGGCAAATGGGGACCGGGCCCCCTTCAACGTCAGGTACTGGGGCGTCGGAAACGAGTCGTGGGGTTGTGGAGGCAACTTCACTCCCGAGGAGTACGCTGCAGAGTATCGCCGTTTCGCGACGTGGGCCGTCCCCGATTACGGTTTGAACCTACGGTTCATCGGATCGGGGCCGAGCGGCAGAGACCTCGATTGGACACGACGGTTCTTTGCGGCGCTAAACGAGCGCCGTAACCTCGACCGGATGTGGGGTTGGGCACTGCACCACTACACCAGTGCGCCGAATGGTGAGGCCGTCGATTTTGACGAAACGGCATGGTACGATTTGCTTTCTAGTGCGAATCGCATGGATTCCCTAATCTCCGCTCAATGGCAGGTAATGGGGGAGTTGGATCGCAATCACCGCATCAAGCTCGTGGTCGATGAATGGGGTGCTTGGCATCGGATGACCACGAATGTAGATCCCGGCCATCTCTTCGGTCAGCAGTCGACTATCCGCGACGCACTCGTGGCAAGTCTCACACTCGACATCTTCCACCGCCACGCCGACAAGGTAGCGATGGCGAACATCGCGCAACTCGTAAATACGATTCATTCGCTTTTCCTTGCGGATGAGGACCAGTTCCTTCTCACGCCGACGTACCATGTGTTCGCGATGTACGCCGCACACCAGGGCGCTCGTGCCGTACGTACCGTGACCTCGGCGCCCACGGTTCATTGGACAAACGACGAGGGAGAAGAGCGATCTCTGTGGGGACTCAAAGGATCCGCGTCGGTGAACGACGAGACGCTAACGCTTACCGTGACTAACACGCACATGACAGAACATCGCGAAACCGAGGTCACGGTGCGCGGCGCAACGCTCGGCGATGTTACAGCCACCACTCTTGCAGCAGAAGATGTGCACGATCACAACACGTTCGAGGAGCCTGAGACAGTGATGCAGACTGTCGCGTCGTTAAATTCGCGTGGTTCTCCGTTTGTATACCGTTTTCCAGCTGCGTCTGTGACCAAGTTGGAGATTGAACTGCGGCGGTGACACACTTGAAATGAGGTGTTAGGCAGCCGGCGCTTGAGGATTGACTTTTATCATGCGAGTTTTGACGTCTGTTATGGTGTCGTAGCAAGCGGCATCGTGGGGGCCATAAAGCCTCCACCTGGCGGTTCGAAGCAGCTCGGCGCCTCTGGTTGTTGCATGTCTTGAGTTGTTCGTTGTGCCGGTGCTCGATTGCTAAGGTTAAACACCAATACATGCGGGCCTGGCGTGATGAAGTGGGGGCATACGATGCAAGTTGGGCATTTGACGGTTGCGCTCTCTGTGGCAACATACGATTGGAACCCCAAGACCATTGCGTTCTGCGTTGGTATGCACTTCATGCCGAACGCTGACGCATTGGTCGAACGCTCTGGGCTGGTAAAACCGGGATTCCATTGTACCGTAACACACAGCATCCTGTTTGCCCTCGTCGTTAGCGGCATAATTGCAATTTGGTCTCCCCACTACGCTGTCTTTGCTTTGGCTGCTATCCTGTCGCACTATGCCGCCGACATCGGAAGTACCGTGGGTTTGCCTCTGCTGTGGCCGTTCGTGAAAAAGCGCTACACACTGGCCCTATTCAAGGACACTGGATATTGGGGATGGGATATGTTGATCGGTTACTACAAGCAGCCAATGGCATGGGTGGTAGAGGGGGCAGTGCTCGTATTCTTGATTTACAGGCTATTCAAGATAGGCGTCCTCGGTTCGACATGATCCGATTTGCATGCATACAGACTGCCACTGGGACTGTATTGTAGTTGGAAGCGGGTTTGGGGGCAGCACCGTTGCGCTCAAGCTCGCATCAGCGGGATTGAACGTACTCGTACTCGAACGTGGCAAACGGGTGGATCGCGACGCAACAGCCTGGGATCCCCGCGCCATTCTAGTGGAACGAAAGTACGAGAGCACATCACCTGTCGAGGTAGATGAGCGTTCGGGGCGGCGGCGCACCCATTTCGACGCCGCTGTGGGTGGTAACTCGATTTTCTATGGCGCTGCATCCCTGCGGCTCCGACCCGAGGACTTCGATGCCCCATCCAACGTATCCTCAGATACACCCGAATTCGGTCCGAGAATGTCCTGGCCAATCGAATACGGGGATATGGAACCGTTTTACAGCGAAGCGGAGCGCGAAATCGGTGTCGCAGGTGTTATGGGGTCAGATCCTTACGAACCTCCTCGCTCGCATGGATTCAGCGAAACGCCACCGCCGTTTGGATCGTCAGCGCGGCTGATTGCCAATGCGGCAGAACGGCTGGGGCTCAAACCATTCCCACTTCCACTTGCGATGAACTTCGGCGCTGAATTCGATCGCCCCAGATGTGAGATGTGTATGACGTGCGATCTGTTTCCATGTAGGATCTGCGCCAAGAATGACATGGCGGTCACTCTGCTGCCGAAGGCGGAGGCTCTCGGGGTGACCGTACGAGAGAGAACCATCGTCAAACGTCTCGCTGTATCGAACGGGAAGGTGCGCGGGGTCGAGTGCATTGACCTCAACACTGGAGAGGAAACAACCGCATACTGTGACTTGTGTGTTGTTAGCGGCGGAGCGATTGCTTCCGCGGCGCTGCTCTTGTCGTCAGGCCTTCAGCATGTGGAGCCAAACGGTGAACTCATAGGTCGATACCTGATGCGGCATTGCAGTGGAATCGTGATCGGGATATTCCCGTTCAAGACAAACCCCGAACACCGTTTCCACAAGCAATTGGCGATATCAGACTTCTACCACGGACATCCGTCCAAAGAACCCAAGGGACCGTGGGGCCTGCTTCAAACGCTACAAACACCGCCGGCTGAGTATATCCATCACGCATCTCCGTACCCTTCGGTCATAGGTCATATAGGCGCGTGGACCCTGCAGTACCAGTGTTACCTGTTGTGCATTGCTCAAGACGTTCCCAACAGTGAAAACCGGGTGGATCTGGACCCTGTCCATAAAGATCAACACGGTGTGCCCATAGCTAGAGTCTTTCACAAATACGCGCAGCGAGACCTAGGAGCACGGAAAGCTTTATACCGCGAGGCCAACCGGATTCTCAGGCAAGCCGGCTCATTGATTAGACTACGGTTTCCTATACATACATATTCCCATGCGGTAGGGACGACCCGTTTTGGGACGAATTCAGAGGAGGCTGTATTGGACCCCTGGTGCCGGTTTTTCGGGGTTTCCAACCTTTTCGTGGTTGATGGTGGATTCATGCCGACATCCGGTGGAGTGAATCCCAGCCTCACAATTGCAGCAAACGGTTTTAGGGTCGGCGCCCACATTGCCGAACATTGGAGCGATTACGTTCGTTAGGAGCCGCTTTGAAAAGAGTCAATCTTTGTATTCTAGGATGTGGCTCGGTTGCACGACTGCATAGCAGAGTCGCTCGCACTCTTCGCGGACAAGTCAGTCTGCTCTTCGCCAGCCGGTCTCGCGAGCGCGCAGAGAAGTACAAGAAGGCGTTTCGTGGTATCGGTGCCTTCGGCAGTTATGAGGAAGCGTGTGGTCACGATAGTGTCGACGCGGTCTTTATATGCACTCCTCACGCGCACCACCTGGAACACGTTCGACTAGCGGCGGCCGGTGGAAAGGCGCTGCTCATCGAAAAACCGGTGGCTAGAAGCCTGGAAGAATTGAGCGAGATCGAGAAAGCTACCGCCGAGGCAGACGTGGTTTCGATGGTCGCAGAGAACTACTACTTCAAGCCGTTGACGCGCGTACTCCGATACCACATCCAACGTGGTGATATTGGACATCCGATGTTCATCGAACTCAAGAGAGTGGGTAGGAGCAAGACAAGCGGATGGCGCACAGACGCTGAGATGATGGGAGGTGGAGCTCTGCTCGAGGGAGGCATCCATTGGGTGAACCTGATGCGGAGCATTGGTGGTGAGGTAAAGGCGGTTGTGGCAGCAAAACCGCAGGTGCCGATCAAACAGGTTGCCCCTTATGAGGATAGTCTCGAACTCCTCTTCAAGTTTGCTGACGGCAGCGTTGGAAGGTTGCTACACTCCTGGAATCTGGTGAACCGAATCGGTGGACTGAGTATGTCCAGGGTGCACGGAAGCAATGGGAATTTGTTCTTCGAAAGCAACGGTCTCTTCGCAATTGTAGCCGGAATACGCAAGCGCTTTCGCATTCCCGGTCTGATTGACATTATGGGATACAGGTCGATGCTGGGCCATTTCTTGGAATGCGTTCGCGACAACCGCAATCCGTCGATGTCTTTGGCTTTGGCGCGGCGCGATATGCAGGTTGTGGAGGCGGCTTATCGATCGCTGGAGAGTGGTCGGTTTGAAGGTATGGCATCGCCATGATGTTATGGCATAAGACAAAATGCGGATCAGACAAAGGAGTTCTTGATCCGCCAGCAACGACCAGCCCACTGCGTATTCGGTTTACGGGTTTTCGTTGAGTCTCCGGACGAGCTTCGCGTACATTTCGGAGTATGAAGTGGCGGCGATTTCTCGATGGAAAGAATCTCGGTAGTTCCTGACCGTACTCGCACCGTCGACAATCATATCGAAAACCATCCATTCATCGCCGACCTTGTGCATGCGGTAGACGATCTCAATCTCATTGGGATGTTTGTAGGCGACCGTGTTCACCGTGGCATCGGTTCCGTTGATGGATTCGTGTAGGTATTGAACGCTATCCGCGGTGTGCACACTCAGTTTCTGCACTGACGAGTTCCTTATCAACTCTCGAAACACGTTTACGAAATCTGCCTGTTCCTGTTCAGTGCGCTCATCCCAGTATCGCCCTAATCCCCGCCTGGACAGTTCTTCAAAATCAATGAAGCTGTTTATGACGTCCTTGAGCCGCTCCAAATCACTCTGCCCGACGTCGTCTCCTGCCTCATCCAGAATCCGTTCCACTGCTTGATTCCTCGTCCTCACCACATCAATAGGGGACTGTGCGGTGACGGGTCGAAGGCTTGCCTGGGACACGGCCAGGATCAGCAGAACTCCTGTGCTCAAAACGCGAATTCTCTGAACGATCATCTGGATCGACAGTTCCCGGTCAGTTGGGGTACAGATCACGCCCTACGGCTTTTGCCAGCTTTGCAAGGGCAGTATTGAAGCTGAAGATATTCCGCAAATGCTCGCTCCTCATGGTGCTATGAGTCTGATAGGCATCGATGAGATCTTTAACCTCGCCGATCCCCAGATCGAAAGTCTGCGTCTCTGACCGCAACCAGTTCTGGCTGGCTCGTAACGCCAATCGACTATCGAGAATGTTCCGCTCGGCTTCCTTCAAGGCAAGATATGCCGTTCTCACATCCAGTCTAACACCCTCTGTCAGGATTGGTTCCTGTTCCGCTATTGCCTCTTGCTCGATCCGCGCGGTGCGGACGATGTCTCTGGTTTGAATCAAATTCAGGTTCCACCTCATTCCTAACACCACACCTGGACGGAAGAAGTTCGTGGGATTGTAGACGAAGGGGTTCCTTGGATCGAACCTGCCCGGTGCACGGTTATACTGAATTTGAGCGCCAACGTAGAACTGGGGCAAATAGTCACTTGTTGATGCGCGCACCAACGCCGAGCGAGCCGCGATGCCGGCCCTCAGCTGAGCAATCTCTGGGCGGTTGTCGAGTGCCAGTGCGACATAAAAGTCGAGGCTGTCCACCGTCAGGGGAATCTGCTCCAATCTTCGAGGGGCCAATTCGAAATTGACGGACTCGTCGAGTCCCATTGCCGTGCGCAGCGTAGCTTTCCCAATTTCAATCTCACGCATTGCTTCACGCTGTCGCTTTTCCACCTCGTAACGAAAGACTTGGATCTTGAACAGATCCGTCTGGCTCACGTCGTCGGCGCCGTCATCCAGCTTGGTTTGTATAGTTGACTGAGCATTGTCAACTTCGGTGAGCATCTCGCCGACCAGATCCAAGAGTTCGTATCCGAGCAACAACCCCCAAAACAGGGTGCGGATCTGCACCAGCACGTCCGTCGTCGTCGCTTCATGTCCGGCCCTTTCGGCCTCGACACCGAACCTCGCGGCAGTTGTCAAACTGCTCAACTTGCCGAACGTCCAGATCGGCTGGATGAGCTCAAAATCTACTTGTGTGAACAGGCCCAGATTCGAGAAAGCGAACGAAGTGTCCGGAGATATCAACGCGCCTCCAGACGTATACGAGCCCCGAGCATCGGGGATCGGACCGATTACCTGCCCCAATGTTAAGCTGGGGAGGTAGCGGGCGTGGGCCGCCTGGTCACTTCTCGCTTCCGCGAGATCTAGTCTCCTTACCGCATCGTGGACTGACGGGTGATGCTGAAGCGCAAGTTGCTCACACTCTGCGAGGCTCAGGGTGCGTTCTTGCGCTTGTTGCGAACTGCAATTGGCGCTCGACCAAACGCAGAGAAAGGCAGCGAGAAGCAGAGATCTCTCGAGCATCGAGTACCCCCTCAAATGAACGATGCTGCAGCAACAACGCAAAACCATGTGCAACGGTGTGTTGGCTGGTCGCAACTCACGGCTGTACGGTTATGGCTTCCGGATCGCTTGGGCACTCTGCAGCCTGGCTGGAGTCCTCGGTAGTCATCGGTAACCCCATCTCCGGTTGCTGATCGGCGTTCCGTTGGCGAAACGGACGTTGGTTGACCGCCACAGTGGCGGGAAGCAAAATGAATGTGGCACCGATCCCCACGATGGGCAGCGCTAGGGGGAGTTGACCGACAATGGCCAGTAGCATTGCCAAGAAAGCGAACATGTCTCTCTTGCCAAGGTATTGCAGCACTTTCAATACCCGACTGATCAAACCTGTTCCGCTCTTGAAGCTGTAGGGAACCGATAACGCACTACCCGATGTCTTTGCGCGGATCAAGTACGCCGATATTGCCACCATACTGGCAGAGGCAGAGACAAGACCAACGACGCCCCAGAAGAAATAGAAATCTGGCAGGCCCGACCGATGGACGCCTATGATCAGACCGACAACGAACGCAAAATACGATATCTGGTCGCAGATGGTGTCTATCCACTCGCCCCTAACACTCGTGCGAAACGTGAATTTCGCCACCTCGCCGTCTGTCCCGTCCAGGACCGAGGCAAGCTGAAAGAGCAATCCGCTCAGCAAGAGGGGGGCGTAACCACCGACTGCAGCGAACCATGCCGAGCCCAGCCCAACAATCAACCCCAAAACACTCACTTGGTTGGGAGTGATTGGTGTTCTCACTAGGAGCCTACTCAAGCTAATCGAGACTGGCCTGTTGATATATCTGGAAATCGGTCCGTCGGTCGGTTTGCGTACGTTTGCAATGAGCTTGCTCTCCGCATCCTTTGCATCTTCTAGTGTATCTATGTCGTGCCAAGTGCGGCCGCAGATGTCTGTGGCCATCGCCAGGCCTGAGTCCGCCAATTCTAGGATGCCGGCCGACAATGTTCTCCGGCCATTGGCGCATGCCTTTTTTAACGCCTCAAATAGACCTGGCGTTGCGAGGAACACACCTGTGTCGATCGCATCGTAAGATTTCAGTGACTTGCCAATCGCCACGATCCGCCCGTCCGCCACCTGCACTTTCGTGGCTTCCTCGAGGTCGGAGACCGACGCAACATCATAGTCGACGGCGAGATTCACGCCGTCGCTATCGCAACCATGCTCCTTCAGTGCCGAAACGACCGACGGATCGAATACATGGTCTGCCATTGCGAGGATAAAAGGCTCCTCGATTGCCGATTCTCCTCTTAACACACTCAATCCATTGGGCTGCTCCCACTGGTCGTTGTGAAGCCAGTGAACCCGGATATTCAGCCTGCTGATCTTCTCTATGCCACGTCGGACTCTGTCGGCCTCATATCCAAGAACGACGTATGCGTCGCTGATGCCGGCCTGCTCGAGTGTGAAGAGTGTACGGGCCAGAAGTGGCAAACCGAGGAGGCGAAAGATAGGCTTTGGTACATCGCTCATGAGCCTATTGCCATTGCCTGCTGCCAGCACTAACGCCTTCGTTACGATCTGACTGGTCTCAAACATGCTGTATCCTCGTCAAACTCAAGATGGCATGTAAATATGTGACGACTAATGTAACGCGAACTTTCCAAATGACTCGGATCAGAGTTCGCATGAGCGAGCGCTCACGTGTTTCTAAGGCAGCGCTGCATAATACGCTAATCTAGGAAGCTCGCCAGGGTCGATTTCTGAAACTCATAAGCTAACCGGCGTTCCGATCTCTTGTCACTACGTTTGGGTAGACTGCTCGGCCTCCAGGAACGCGGAGGGAACGCTTGGAGGATGTCACAACTGTAGGCGGTACTCGGTGATGATCCCGCCCCAGTTGTTAGAGAGAAGAAGGGCAACAACACAATCCAGCCTCCTGCTTGATTTCGATGCCCTCGGCTCACGCTCGACAAAGTCCGGTGTACGATTTGAGCGTCCAATTTAGCTACTTCTTGACGACGCACATGACATGTGGTCAATTCTTCACGTTCCGTTGGTCGCGTCTAAGTCAGCAGGTTGGGGCCGGTGGTGGAGGAGAGCAAGGAGACAGGAGCCCAAACGTGCGATGTCCTAGCTGCCGTTCGCATAACTTCAGTTCTGCAGAGATCAACTACTTCCCGCTCCAATGTCTCTGAGTCCGGCGGAGGGGTATTGATATGGGCGATGTCAACAAACGCAAATTCGCTTCCTATCGGTGCATGGCGTCCTCAATCGCTGGCGTACGGGTCGTATCCATGGCTGAGAACCGGTTATGAGAATGCGTGTCGCACACAAATTCGCATTTGGTAGTGTGCTGTTGCCGTTGGCACCGCTTTGGGTGGCCATCCAAGAAGAACCGCAGCGGGAGATTTTGTTCGACGACTTTTCTTCATCCACGATCGGCTTGTTTCCAGATGTATGGAGATGGCGGCGGGACAGAGCAACTGGCGATGTGTCCAACGCTATCAGGGATGGTGTTGACATCTTCCGGTATGTTATCGATGGCACCAGCAGCAACAAATACCTGCATGTTCGAGATGAACACCGTCCTGGTCATTCAGTGTCGCTGTACCTCGAGACCAAGAAGTTGTTCTCATGGGAGATCGAGGAATTCCCAATTCTGAGCTGGCGTTGGCGCGTCAATGAAGTACCGCCCGATGCAGACGAGCGCTACACAGAGACCAACGACACACCAGCATCCGTGCTGGTGCTATACGGCAAGAAGTTTCCCTTCACACCCATCTCGATCAAATACGTATGGAGCTCCACTCTCCCCGTTGGTGCTGTTGCGTATCGTCCAGGTAGAGGTCGGCCCTATATCATTGTGCTGGGTAGCGGCACGGCGCGGTTGGGAGAGTGGATTACGGTTGAGCGCAATGTACTCGAAGACTACGTTCCGATCTTCGGTAAGGCTCCCCCCGAAAGGCCGGAGGCGGTCGTCATTAGCTCTGATGCAAACCGCACGCCCGGTGGAGTTGCAGACGCAGACTATGATGATTTCAAGGTTCTGTCACGCTATTCTGATGGTTTTCCCAAGGAGCCGTTCGAACTGCTGTTCGAGTTCATGGAAGACAACCGATAGCCAACAGGCTAAGAAACACACAACGACTCGCATTCGAGAACTGCGTCATGTCACCTAATTTCGACACTCCAATAGCGATCCTGAAGTGACAATTCATCATCCCCACTCTTGGGTGGCAGACTTCTTTGACCGGAGAATAGAACCCGTCGTAACGGTAATTCATCGACGGTTCTGGCTGGTAATTCTGGCAGCGGTTCTCCTGACACTAGCTGCGCTCTACTCTTTGGTCGGCGGTTTGGTGGTCGATGGAGGGCCGGTTATCGATGTCAACACCGACTTGTCCAGTCTACTTCCGGACGACTACAAGACCGTAGAAGCTCTCAACAAGATCAGGGCGGAAGTCGCCGGAATCGACAAGCTGGAAGTTCTAGTGCAGAGCGATTCGTTCAATGCTTCACTGAGCTTTGCCGAGTCACTGATTCCGGCGTTGCTGGAACTGAGGAATCCATCCTCTAACGAACCGTTCATTGGTAGTGTCGAGTATCGTAACGAAGTTGAGTTCTTCGAACGGAACCAACTGCTTCTGGTCAGCATTGAAACTCTGCACGATCTGCAGTCCCATATTGAACGCCGTATACAGGAGGAGAAGGACCGACTGAACCCCCTAATCGTAAACGACCTCTTCGGTTCCGAGAGTGACGATGATATGGGCGGTGAGGAGATGAGCTTGAGCGAACTGGAAGAGCGATATGACGCTCTTGTGCCAAAAGAGTACTTGGCCACAGACGACGGCTCCATTCTGATGTTACGCTGTTTTCCGTACGGCAGTTCGCTTGATTTGTCCAATGCGCAGACCTTGTATTCAGCAGTCCAGGACATCATCGATGAGCTGAATCCAGCAAAGTACCATCCATCGATGTTCGTTGAACTGGGCGGTGAGGTCAGAAACCGGGTCGAGGAGTACGAGGTTATCACTACCGACGCGATCCGCAACCTCATCGGCGGCATGATCGTTCAAGTCATTATCATCATTGTTTTCTTTCGACAACCCATCCGACTCAACGGAAAAGCGACGTTTGCGGCAAGAGTCTTCACGCTTGCCGCGGGGTTGCTTCGGCAGCTCGTAGCTGCCGTGATAATTGCATTGCCGTTGATTCTATCCATAATCTGGACCTTCGGTCTCACTTCGTTGGTAATTGGTGGTCTCAACACCATAACAGTGTTTCTCTTCGTGATCCTATTTGGCATGGGCATCGACTTTGGCATCCACACGTATTCACGGTATTTGGAAAGCCGCATAGCCGGTGCGGATGTATTGGCGTCTCTTAAGACAACGATCGTCAAGACTGGTGCCGGCATATTCACCGCTGCCTGCACTACGGCAGCCGCGTTCTACGCACTGACGGTGGCTGACTTCAAAGGCTTTTCAGATTATGGGTTTATCGCCGGCACGGGGATTCTGTTATCCATGGCGGCGATGCTGTTTTTGCTGCCCGCATTCATCACGCTCGGTGAGAGATTCGGAATCATAAGTGCCGTGCGCGTCACGCTAGGTGAAGGTCCGAAAACTCACAAACGACCGTTGCGCCATTATCGATTGATGGTGGGGTGCGGGCTAGGGGTGGTTCTGGCGGTTGTGTTTTTCCTCCCTAAACTGGGTTTTGAGTACGACTTTCGTGATCTAAGGTCGAATCTGCCGGGTCTGCAAGAAGTGAAGGCGAAGATTCACGATCTCAGGATGGAAGCAGAAGGCGAGGATCTAGGCTCGCCCGCGGTCATACTTGCAGACAACTACGAAGAACTACTGGAGCTGACCGACGTTGTCCAAGACCTGATAGCTGCCGACACTACCTATCCCACCATCGAGAAAGCAGAAAGCATCTTTGACCGACTACCGCACGATCAAGAAGAGAAGCTGGTAATCATCCGCGAAATGCGGGCGCTGATTGATGATGAAGGCTTGGATATTGTAGAGGGTGATGATAGGTCACGGCTTCGCAGGCTGAGAACCGCGCTGGATGTGGACGCGCCGTTTACGGTAGAGCAGGTTCCATTGAGTGTGAAGAGGAGATTCTTGGGACGTGATGGAAGTGTCGGCAATTTCATGTTCATTTACCCCAGTGTCTTGCTGCGCGATGGGAAGAACTCGATTGAGTTTGCGAAAGACCTTCGGTCTCTGTCTACGATGGGTGGAATCGAGACTTCGTCAGGATCCATATACTACGCATCAAGCGGTTCAATCATTGCAGCCGACATGTTGTTGCTGATGCAGCGCGATTCCAAGGTCGCGATCTTACTGACAACCTCAATAGTCGTTCTATCAGTTTTGCTGGCGTTTCGCTTCACCAAGTACGCCTTTTTGGTATTCTCACCTTTGGTCGTCGGATTCTTTTGTCTTTGGGCGATTCAGCTAGTACTCGGAGTGAAATACAATCTCTACAATATGGTGATGCTGCCTGTGATCATTGGATATGGAGTGGATGACGGGATCCATATGATGCATCGTTACCTAGAGGAGGGTGCCGGTTCTCTTCGCAAAGTAATCCGAACCACCGGGTGGTCGGTGTTCATGACGACCGTAACCACGTGTGCTGGGTTCGGGGGGTTGATCTTTGTGCGCCACGGTGGTCTCCAGTCCATGGGGAAGTTGGCGGTAGTCGGTTTGATCCTGGCAATGTTAGCGTCCTTGTCCTTCCTTCCGGCTGCATTGCAGTGGCTTGAATTGCGCGGTACGCAAGTGGCTACCGACGCAGAGGGCTGATTATTGCACCTGGTTGGTGACACCTCATTGGTTGTATCTCGTTTGGCGTGGTCGCGATTACAAGGTCAACACCATGCAATTTTCGGACGATGAGGAACAAGGCGATCATTGGGACTGCTAGGCTGTATATCCTCAACGGGTTCATTTAGGAGGGGCCGTTGGTAGCTGGAAGTCGTTGCACAAAGGTCTTGATGCTTACGTCGTGTACTGGCCGGGGGGGGGCCGGCAATAGCCTTTTTTTGATGTTGAAACACTTTGATCGTGAGTTGATTGAGCCAGTGGTGGTGATGCCAAGCGATGGAGTGATTGGGAAGAAGCTCAACGTCAGGGGAATAAAGACCATCCATTCTAGCCGTCTCAGAGAACGTTTATATGAGCATCGGTTTCGGAGCGTCAACCGTTGGACGCTTACCTTGTCATTCTTACTGAACGTTTGGGATTCACTAGTCTTTATTCACCAATTGAACCGCATACTAAAGACCGAAGCAGTCGACGTCGTTTACTGCAACCACATGATGGTGAAGGTGATGGGGATATTGGCTGGTTCTCGAAGAGGCCTTCCGGTGATTACGCATTGTCGGACCATCTATTCTGGTTCGCTAGAGAGGCTCTTCTATGTCGTATTCTCTTCGCTGCCTACCGTGAAACGCATCGTGGCCGTGTCTCATGCCGCAGCAGCCAACTATCGGGCATTGGAACACAAGGTGCGGGTCGTTCATAATGGGGTGGACTTGAAGGAACATTCGGCTTCGATTCATGCCGGCAAGTTGAGACAACGTTATGATATCTCAAACTCGACGATCGTTGTTGGGTACGTAGGCCGGCTCGTCAAATGGAAGGGTGTGCACATACTCCTGGAGGCTGCCAAGAAGGTCGCAGGGTTGAGGAGCAACATCGCATTCGCTGTCGTAGGAGGCGATGTACCCGGATCAGCTACTAAAACCCTGGACGAATACGGCGACTTTCTCAGAAATAACGGTTTGGATACTAGGGTGTTTCTAACAGGGTTTCAGGAAGACGTTCATTCGTACCTCGTGGATCTCGATATTGTTGTAGTACCATCCTTGAATCCTGATCCGTTCCCGCGAACCGTCATTGAGGCTATGGCGTTTGGGAAGCCTGTCATTGCTTCCGCACTGGGAGGAATTCCTGAGGCCATCCGACATGAGAGGACAGGTATTCTCGTGGAACCAGGG
>Ga0180431_10004762_pt1 | contig 16823 bp, 9 predicted proteins | sample SS_ome_11_FD_132459 | JGI IMG/M metagenome (GOLD analysis project Ga0180431, IMG submission 132459) | Hypersaline lake sediment archaeal communities from the Salton Sea, California, USA - SS_1_MS_1 metaG | ecosystem: Environmental > Aquatic > Non-marine Saline and Alkaline > Hypersaline >... | reverse complement strand
TTATAAAACCGGACGGGCTTTCCAAGTCTCTCACGGGAAACGTGCTCACCAGGTTCAGCGAGTGCAGGCTCGAGATCATCGGGGCGAAGATCATGCGGGTGGGCCGTGAGCTCGCGGAAAAGCACTATGCCCAGCATACCGACAAACCCTTCTACAACGAGCTCATCGACTATATCACGGGGAAGCTGCACAAGCGCCACAAGGTCATGGCCCTCGTCTATTACGGACCGAACGCGATCGACAAGATACGAGATATCTGCGGTAATACGAACCCGGAGAAGGCCGAGCCCGAATCCATACGCGGCCAGTACGGCCGCATCCTGACGTCAGGGCTCTTCGAGAACGTGGTACACGCGAGTGACACGGTGGAGGCGGCCGAACGGGAGATAAAGCTCTGGTTCGAACCCGACGAGCTCATTTACGATATATACCCATCGCAGAAAAAGTCCTTCGAGCATTACGAGAAACGCGTGTGGAGTGACTGAGCTCGGCGTGGGGAACTGAGCGTATCTTCATCCGCCGCGTATCTTTATCCGCCGCGCTCTTTTCAGAGCACGATTGAAAAAAGCCGATTTCCCCTACAGCCGGGGGGCTACCGCCACGTAAGCCCGGACCACGCTGTTCGTGAAGTTGAGGTACTGGTGCCGCTCGCCCGCTGGAATGAACATCCTCTGACGTTCCCCTATCACGTAGTGTGCATAGGTTGAATCGTCGGACCGCTCACCGGGAGGAGACACGCGCACGCACAGCTCCCCTTCGAGCACGTCGAACACCTCGTCCCCATCGTGCGTCTCGAACTCCGATACCCCTGCAACGGGAACCGTGAGCAGGGAAAGATGCATGTAGTCATTGCTCACGATAAATGAGTACTCCACGTGCCGTTCTTTGCCGTGGACGAGCGTGAGCTGGTCGGCCGGCCGGATTATGACGAGCTGTTTCGCTTCCCGCAGGTAGGGCCCGGGCGCGGGCCAGTTTCCGAGATTGTCGATGGACCTCTTCAGCTTCGGCAGGCCGGTCGCTTCCACGGGACCTGTACAGGGAACGTCCTCGCCTCCCTTGTAGAAACGGGGCGACGAAACAGCGGGTATGATCGTCCCCATTCCGTCATCGGCCCATATGCGCGGGGCGACGCAGGCGAGCACCACGACGCGTTCATTGTTCATGTTGAAGAGCTGATGGCGCGTCTTCTGCGGGATGAGCATAGCGTCGCCTTTGCCGAATGAGAAGGTCTCGCCCGTCTCCGCGTTGAACGAGGTGACGTTTCCCTCGACGAGGTAGTAGCACTCGTCTCCGTGCAGGTGATAACCCGCCGGCTCGTAGTGACTTCCCGGGGGAAGCACGAACTCGGCCATGAGAATTTTATCCGTGGACGCAAATACGACATTCGAGACCTGCGTGGTCTCGAATCCGTAGAGGAAGGAAGCGTACCTTTCCTCCGGAATCTTGCACACCCGTTTCTCTCCCGGCGGAAAGGGGGTGTTTCCGATCCACCCGTCCACCGGCGGCGGACCTTTTTTTTCCGCGGCCATGGCTGACCTCCTTTTTATCGATGAGCCTGAGATGGGTATCCGGGATTTCTCTTTAATGAAGTTTACCACGGGGAGAGCGGAAGTACAAGGTTCAGCCGCTGTTACGGGGTGTGCCGAGCTCCTTGCGCCGGGCGTACTCGTGCGCCTGATACATGAATGCCTGGAGCTTCGTGTCTATGCTCATGTCGCCCTGTCCGTCGTAGGATATATTGACCCACGGTACATTGTCGTTGCGTTTCCTGAAGAGGGGGGTCACCGCGGTGGTGAATGTCTCGGGCATACAGGTAAAGGGCATTATATTGACGACGCCCGAGATCCCCGTCGCAACCTGTCCCTGGCTGCCTCCCAGAACGAGAGCGGGCTGCCCGTCGTAGTGTTTGTCCACATAGGGCATGCAGAGATCGAGGGCATCTTTCAGATGTATGTCCCGGTGCAGGTCGACCTCTCCCTCGACGAGCCTGACGAGGCTGCGCTCCACCCGGTTCTGGTAGAGTTCCTGTATCTTCGCCTTGAGCATTCCGAGAAGATCGCGCGCCCACACGCTGTCGCGCCAGTAGCGGTACGTTGAATAGATGACCCACTCCCGTACCGGTGTAACTATGATTTCTCCGCCCAGGTCCTCGACCTTGCGGGCGACATCTCCGTTTGCGTGGGGATTGTCCCGCATGAAGACCTCGCCCGTTATCGAAATGACGGGCCGCCTGGGACCCGGCACAACCGGTATGCGCTTGAACGCCTCCAGGCCTTCGACCAGGACGTCTCCGATGTCCCGCGCTCCGGCCTGAACGCATTCGATCGTCCTTTTGAGGGCATGATCATAGGTCCGCTCACACTCGCCGGCGTTCTTTTCGTAGGGCCGCCGCTCCTGCAGCATCTTCCGGAGCATATCGACCACGACGAAGCCCTTCCATACCAGAATGCGGAACTTGTTTCCGTGGCCCCTGGACAGGTCCTCGTAGGAATTATCGTTCCCGGGCGATATTATCTGAACATCGGTGTAACCGAGCCTGTCAAAGATGATTCTCTGGAGCCGATTGTAATGGCCGAATCTGCAGGGGCCGTTGTGGTCGGGCATGAAGAAGCTCGAGCGCTCGGGCACGAATCCCGGTTCGAGTATCTTCTTCAAGAAGTCCCCGGTGGTGCAGATGAGGGGGAAACACTCCTTGGAGGACGTGTACCGTCTTCCCAGCTCGAGTGTGCGTTCGTCCTGATAGGGGAGCACCTGCGCGTCGACGTCGAAGTGCCGGGAGGAGGCGGCCAGTACGTGTACGTGGTCGCATACGTAGGGGATGTAGAGCGTTCTCTCCCTGTCCATGTGACGGCGCATGTGGCCGGTCCAGTAAACGAACTGCTCACCATTCCCGGCTCCGCCGCTCCGGACCGGGCCGGACGGAAGGCTGTCGAGGAAAGCCTCGAGCCTCGTGATCATGCCCGCGTCCGCGCTGTGCTCGTCGACTTCGAGCTGCAGGTAGGGTTTCCCCCTCATCTCCTCCCGGATAAAGTGCTGGAGGAAGGAATCGGGTCCGCATCTGAAGTTCCCGAGATACACGGCGTGGAGACGCTCGTCCTTTTTAACGATGCGGGCGGCCTTGAGTATCCTCCTCCCGTTGGGCCAGTACATCATGGGATAGTCATCAAAGACATCTTCCCCGCTCAGGGGGAGATAGTCGATCGGTATGGGTATGACGTCCAGGTCTTTGAGCTTCTTCGCAAGGCTGAGGTTCAGCTCCGGATCGCAGGTATTGTACGGCCTGCCGAGCATCACGACCGCCCTCTTCCCGGCCGGAAGGTCAGCGAGCACTTCCCTGCCCCTGGCTTCCACCCGGCGCTCGAAAGCGGCTTGCTCCTCATCCGCGGCTTTCAGGGCCTCGGCCGTGTGAGAGCGGGGTATGGAAAACTTCTTTTCCATGAAATCCGACATCGCCCTCTCTAGGTAGCCGCCCCGCATTCCGCCGAAATACTTGAAGTGCAGGACCGGTATGAGCAGCCGGTCCTCCCGCCCCGTACCGGAGAGCGCCGCCCGCACCATGAAGGGAAGGGTCTGTATCCACGGGCAGTTGTAATTCTTCGTGGGGTTTTTCTTCTCGGCCTTCGCGTTGACCACCGATGGAAGAAAGACGTAATCCGCGTCGGTTTCAAGAAGATCGAAGACATGGCCGTGCATGACCTCGGCCGGGAAACAGGTCTCGGCGTGAAGCTGCTCGAGCGACCGGGTCACCATCTTCCGATTCGTCGGATTCGAAAGCACCACGTCGAAACCGAGCTTCTCGAAAAAGGTCCTCCAGAAGGGGAAATGCTGGTAGAACACCATGAGGCCCCGGGGTATTCCGATCTTTGTCCTTTTCGATTCGGAGACCTTGGCATTTTTGCGCTTCTTCCCGCTTTTCGCCTTTTCCGGTTCCCTGTCCGCCGGATATGTATCCGCCTTTTCCGCGGGCTCGTAGTACGGGCCCATGAGCATTCTCAGCCGCTCCTCGAAGAGATCGAGTATGCCCGCTCCCTTGCCCTTTCGCTCGTCGATCTCGTACTTCTCGCATCGACCGCCGTAGAAGAGGGGCCGCTTCTCTCCCTCTATGGTCACCCGCCTTATCTCGCACTGGTTCGAGCACCCCTTGCAGGTGAAACGGTCGATGGAGTAGGGGGTCGTGCTCACGTCGAATCCCTTGAACCGCGTTTTCCCGCCGGCCACCCGGTTTCGCGCCAGTATTGCCGCGCCTATGGCGCCCGTTACGTCGAAGTGCGGCGGAACGGTGATGTCCCTGCCCGTCACCTGCTCGAAGGCCGCGACCACGGACTTGTTGTTCGTGACTCCGCCCTGGAAGAAAATCCTGTTCCCGATACGCTTGTTTCCCACGACCTTCTGTATATAGTTGTAAACGATCGAGTAAGCGAGCCCGCTCACGAGGTTGTCCTTCTGCACCCCCCGCTGCTGATGCGCGTTGAGATCCGATTCCATGAAAACGGTACAGCGATCGCCGAGCTTTGCCGGAGCTTCGGCGCTCAGGGCGATGTCGCCGAACCGGGTGATCTCGATGTCGAGCTTCTCGGCCTGCTCTTCGAGAAAGGACCCCGTGCCCGCGGCGCACACCTTGTTCATCTCGAAATCCACCACCACGCCGTCATCTATGCTTATGAATTTGGAATCCTGCCCGCCGATCTCGAATATGGTGTCGACCGTCCGGTCGTACGCGATTGCGGCCGTTGCCTGGGCCGTTATCTCGTTCTGTATCGTATCCGCGCCGATAAAATCCCCGGTGAGGTAGCGGCCCGAGCCCGTGGTGCCCGCCGCTCTGACCCGTACGGTATCCCCCACCTCCTCCAATATCTCTGACAGCCCGCGCCTGATCGCTTCCAGGGGTCTGGAAGCGGTCGGAAGATAGCGCCGGGCCACTACGCTGTTGTTATCGTCTATGAGCACGACGTTTGTGCTCAGGCTTCCCACGTCGAGTCCCAGGTACACGTCCAGGGGATTCGGCATTCCCGTCCTGTCGAGTATTTCCTTTCCACCCGGAACGCAGCGCATTTTCAGGGTGGAAAGGCTCTCGCCCTCGGACGCTCCCTCCCGGAGATAGTCTTTCAGCCCGTCGAGCCCCCTGAACCTGCAGGCCTCCTCGTCCACCGGTCCTCCCCCTTTCAATAGGGAGCGGAGGTGAAAGAGCGCGCCGATCGCTCCCATGGATGCGTGGTGCTCCGGTATGACGAGCCCATCGTTATCCAGCTCGAAAACCTCCCTGAAGGCTCTCACCATCCCCCCGTTGCCCGCGACCCCGCCCTGAAAGCTCACCGGGGGGGTGAGTTTTTTCCCCTGCGCAAGGGAGGATTTGAAGTTGCGTGCCACCGCGAAACAGAGCCCGGCCACGATATCATGGACCGGAGTCGCTATCTGCTGGAGGTGTATCATGTCGCTCTTGGCGAAAACGGAGCATCGGCCGGCGATCCGCGGAGGGTTTTCGGACTTCATGGCGAGCTCTCCGAACTCCTTTTCAATGGAAACGCCGATGCGCTTGGCCTGCTGATCGAGGAAGGACCCGGTCCCGGCCGCACAGATGCTGTTCATCGCGAAATCCTCGAGCTGTACCGCGGAGCCGCTTCCCTCCATGAAGATGAGCTTGGAATCTTCGCCTCCCATCTCAATAATCGTTCTGATTCGGGGGTAGAGCCGGGCCACGGAGCTCGACTGGGCCACGATTTCATTCACGAAGAGACCGCCCAGGAGCTCAGAACCGAGGGTACCCCCGGTACCGGTGAGGGCGACGTATCCCATACCCTCATCGCCGTATTTCCGTATAAGTTCCTCCAGAACGCCGTCGAGTACGTGGAATGGCTTCCCGTGGCAGTAGTCGTACCTTTCCTCGACGATGGCGTCATCACCGTCCATAACAACGGTATTTACCGATACGGAGCCTATGTCGATACCTATGTCGTATTTCGCGGTTATCACGGATTCTGTTCCTGGATAGTTTTGATTTGTGGTTGTATGATTGTAAATATATGACAGAGAATTGTCAAGGTACAGGCGTTTTAAATCGGCCGGAGCGTGCGATTTAACGTAAAAATTCACTTCCCGGCTCATTTAATAGCCGGCACATGACTGTTTTATGTTTTCGAAAGCTCCACATTATCTAGATTTCTTGAAATTCGACATTCGCCTTGTTATAGTAGGGGGCAACTTCGACCCGGGGGCGGACATACGTGAAGGTATTCATCACAGGAGCGGACGGATTTCTCGGCAACAGTCTCGTGCGTGAGCTTCTTGACCGTAATTACGAAGTAAAAGCGCTTATACAGCCGGGACGTGAAAACGGGACCCTCCGCGGACTCGATATCGAAACCGTTGAGGGTAACGTACTCGACCCGGATGCAGTGACTGCGGCAGCCGGGGGGTGCGGCGGATTCATTCATGGAGCGGCGAATACGACGACCTGGCCGTCCCGCCCCGGCAGTGTGCGGCGGGTCAACGTGGGCGGTACGGCAGCCGCGATCGAGGCCGTTCGGAGGACCGGTATCGGGCGGTACGTGCATGTGGGATCCGCGAACACCTTCGGATACGGGCCCCGCGACGATCCCGGGGATGAAACGAAACCCTACAGGGCGGGAAAGTACCGTCTCGAGTACTTCGACTCCAAGCACGAGGCGCACCTCCTCGTTCAGGACGCGGTGCATGAGGGGCTCGACGCGGTCGAGGTCAACCCGACCTTCATGGTCGGCCCATGGGATTCCAAACCCGGGTTCGGTACGGTGATCATCGCCATATACCAGGGGAAGATGCCGGGCTGCGCGGCAGGGGGACGGAATTATATCCACGTTCGGGATGTGGCGGCCGGAACGGTAAACGCGTTCGAAAAGGGAAAGTCCGGGGAATGCTACCTGCTCGGCAACAGGAACCTCTCGTACAGGGAGATATTCGACATGATCGCGGACGTCATCGGCGCCACGCCGCCGCGGCTCTCCTTTCCTCCCCTTCTCACCAAGGCATACGGGCTCTTCAACTCGGTCTACGGCAGGCTTGCGGGGAAAAAATCGGTCGTGTCGCTCGCGATTTCCCGTATAGCGTGCGACGAGCATTACTACACGTGCACAAAGGCCGAGGAGCAGCTCGATCTCCCGAAAACGCCTATCGAGGATGCGATACGGGAGGCGTTCGAATGGTACGATAAAAACGGCTACCTGAATATGAAGATCTAGGGCTTTCAATGAAAAAAAACAAATTAAGCGGCAGGGTTGCAATCGTAACGGGGTCGAGCCGGGGCATAGGGCGTGAAACCGCGCGTCTGCTCGCATCGAGCGGAGCCGCCGTTGTTCTCAACGGCAGGAATCCGGAGCGCCTCGAAGAAACGAGACGGAAGTTCGAGGCTGAGGGGTACGAGGTACTCGCCGTTCAGGGTGACGTGACCTCGGTCCGGGACTGCAGCCGTCTGATGGAGGAGACGGCGCATCGTTTCGGACGGATCGATATACTCGTCAACAACGCGGGAACAATCATGCGTGGAAGGTTCGAAGAGGTCGTACCCGAGGTTTTCAGAAAGGTCGTGGAGGGAAATCTGATCGGTCCGGCATTCGCCTCCTACTGCGCTCTCCCCTTTCTGAGAAAAACGCGGGGGAGCCTCTTCTTTATCTCGAGTATCGCCGGACTCAGGGGGCTTCCCAAGGCCTCTCCCTACTCCGCCTCGAAGATGGGTCTCACCGCCCTCGCGGAATCGCTCAGGATCGAGCTCTCCGGTTCGGGAGTTCACGTGGGCGTCATCCACGTGGGTTTTACCGAAAACGACCCGGACAAGCGGGTGCTGTCGGGGGACGGCTCACTGATCCCGGTCGATACGCCCTTTCGAAAGCCTCAGGAGAAGACGGCCCGGAAAATCACGCGGTGTATACTTAAACGAAGATACAGGACCGTGCTTACACCGCTCGGAAAGCTCACACGCGCCGGGCTCTGGGCGGCTCCCCGTTTCGTCGGGCTGCTGCTGCGGATCTCATATAAGAAGATGGAGCGGCTCTACCGCTAACCAATTCCGGTAAACGCGAGGTTACGATGCACACCGCCCTCGTCAACACGAATCGCATTAATCCGCCGATCGCTCCCATCGGGCTCGAGTACGTAGCCGAGACCTGCAGGGCCAAGGGCTTCACTCCGGATATTCTGGATCTCTGCTGGGAAGAGGACTGGGAGGAATCCATACGCGCGTTCTTCGGAGAACGGGAATACGACGTTGTGGGGATCGGCCTTCGCAATACGGACGACTGCGCCTTTTCGAGCGGGCACTCCTTCCTCGGCCTCTACGCACGGGTGGTATCGATCATAAAGAGCTGTACCGGCGGACTGCTCGTGGGAGGCGGTGTCGGGTTTTCGGTCATGCACGATACCGTCATGAACGGCTGTCCGCTCGACGCTGGAGTGTGCGGGGACGGCGAGGCGGTTTTCCCGGGAATTCTCGAATCCGTCGATAAAAAAGAGGAATGGGAAACCCTCCCGAACGTAGTATTTAAAAGAAACGGCACGGTGCACCGCACCCCTCCGGACCAGCGGCCCGTGGATCTTCCGCCCCTTCGGAGGGACATGATAGACAATGTCCGCTATTTCAGGGAAGGGGGCCAGGCGGGATTCGAATCGAAACGGGGGTGCTCCGGGAGGTGCATCTACTGCTGCGAACCCTCGGCAAAGGGCAGGCGGGTGCGTGCCAGGCCCCCGGCGGAGGTCGCCGATGAGATCGCCCGGCTTCGTGCCCGGGGAATCGACCACTTCCACACCTGTGACAGCGAATTCAACATACCGGAGGAGCACGCAATCGGGGTGTGCGAGGAAATAATCGCCCGGGGTCTGGGCGAACGTATTCGATGGTACGCCTACTGCACTCCCGCGCCCTTTTCATCCGAGCTGGCCGGAGCGATGCGGCGCGCCGGATGCGCGGGCATCAATTTCGGTATCGACAGCGGCGACCCGGGTATGCTGAAGAGCCTGAAGCGGGGATTCGAGCCCGAGGACATCGAGCTTGCCGCCCGCTGCTGCGAGCGCGAAAAAATTACCGTCATGTTCGACCTGCTCATAGGCGCGCCCGGAGAGAGTGAAGAATCGATGCGGAATACGGTCGAGCTCGTAAAACGGTCCTGTGCGGCCCGTATCGGGGTGAGCACCGGCGTCAGGGTGTACGAGGAAACGGAGCTGGCCCGGCTGGTGCGGGACCCCCGCCTCGAAGCAGGACTCATTAAAAAAAAGGCGGTGGACGCCTCCGGGTCTCCTTCACCGGGGGCCCCGTTCCGGGGTGTCCCGTTCCGGGGTGTCCCGGAACTTCTCTATTTTATTGAGCCCGCGCTCGGTATGGACGTCTTCGGAATTCTCGACCGGCTCATCGGAGGCGACGGGCGGTTTCTCTTTTTCGACCCGTCAAATCCCTCGAGCAACTACAACTACAACGCGAACGAGCTCCTTCAGAACGCCATCAGCGACGGATACAGGGGCGCCTACTGGGACATATTGAGACGTCTGCAGGATAAGGACGATCCTGCATGAAATCAACTCATTCTTTTCCGGAGGTGGCTGCCGGTTTTGGAGTGACCCCGTGAACCCTGAGCGAGGGGCCCCGCGCGAAATCGATGAGAAAAAACGCCGTGGACGCAGGTTCCTCGGTTACGGGATCATCTTCATCGCGGTCATGGGCCTGCTCATTGCGTTTTCCAACCTCAACAGGCTGGGAGGCATAATCCGTTCGATTGCTGCCGGGCCGTTCTGCCTCTCCATCGCCTGCTCGCTCGTTGTGTATTTCTTCGAAGGGATGTATATCGTCGTGATCCTGAGGATACTCGGTATCCGCATCCCGCCTCTGAAGACGCTCCGCTACGCGTTCGTCATCAATTCGTTCGGTTATATCGTCTCGCTGGGCGGAATCACACACTTTGCCACACAGATCTATTTCCTCGGTCTTCACGGAGTCGAGCCGAAAAAGGCCGCGCTCTCCCGGGGGATGTACGTCATATGCTTCAACGTACTCTTCAACATCTTTATCTGCACCGGCTTCATCCTCCTGCTCGGGAGCCGGCAAAACGAAACGAGCCTCACCGCTACTGCGGCGGCCCTTTTTGTTTACGCGGTCCTGGTATGCCTGCTCTATCTCACCGTGTTCAACAGGTCTTTCAGGCGGAGTGTGGCGGGCGGACTTTCCTGGTTCCTGGCCCGATTGAGCGGTCGACTGGCCGAAAGGCTGGGATCAAAAATCGCCTCCCTTGACGGTCTTCTGACCGATATCGCCGAAGGGCTGAAGGGTATGGTAAGAAATCCCCGTCATTTCCTGTCAGTCGCATCGGTGAGCCTACCCGATATCATCATCTGGGTAATCGTTATGTACCTCTCATTCAGGGCGGTGGGCTTCAGCATCGAGCCGGATACCCTCATTATCGGCCTCTCCATCGGCCACATAGCATCGATCGTATCGATGATACCGGGCGGCATAGGAGCGCTCGAGGGATCCATGGCCCTGACCTACCGCGCGCTCGGAGTTCCCTTCGAGACGGCCGTGGTCGCCATACTCCTCTACCGGATCTCCTTCTACATCGTCCCCTTCCTGCTGAGCCTCCCCTTCTGCAGGTTCCGCCCCCCAAATAAAAAGGTGACAGTTCCTTAAGGAACTGTCACAAAAGGAACTGTCACTAGGAGGACAACCGTTCAGGTTACCTGTCCCCCTCTTTACGAGCATTTGACCCAGGTGGAGCCGTTTTCCCAGGATTCGACCGCCTTGTAGATGAACTGCATGCCGCGCAGGCCGTCGTACACCGTGGGGAACCGGTAATCCTCCGTCTTCATGGGCTTCCCGTCGATATGGGCCCTGATGGCTTCGACCGCGCCGTCGTATATGACGGCGAACGCCTCGAGATAACCCTCGGGATGCCCGGTCGGTATGCGCGTTATAGTGGCCGCCTCATCATCCAGGTAGCCGCTTCCGCGTGTGAGTATCTGCCGGGGTTCGCCGTAGCGGTAGAGGTGGAGGTAGTTTGGATTTTCCTGCGCCCACAGGATCGAGCCTTCAGAACCGTAAATACGTATCTTCAGGCCGTTTTCCTCGCCCACCGCGACCTGGCTTATGGTGAATACGCCCTTGCCCCCTCCCTTGAGCCTGAGGAGCATGTTTACGTCCTCGTCCAGCTTCCTGTCCGGAAGGAAGGTGGCCTTGTCAGCCAGGAGCTCTGACACGGGGTCGCTGGAAATATACTCGTAGAGGTTCAGGGTGTGCGTTCCCACGTCTCCCAGGGTCCCGCCTATGCCCGAGAACCGTGGGTCGACGCGCCACGCCGCCTGCTTCTGCCCGAGCTTCTCCTGCTGTACGGACAGAAAGTCCTGGAGATACTCGAGCACGACCTTCCTGATTTTTCCCATCTTCCCGGATTTGAAGAGCTCGCGCGCGTGCCTGACAAGCGGGTAACCCGTATAGTTATGGGTTAATGCGAACACGAGCCCGGTTTTTTCCACGATCTTCACGAGCTGCTCGGCTTCTTCGAGCGTGAACGTCATGGGCTTGTCGCATACCACGTGAATACCGGCTTCGAGAAAGGCTTTGGCGACCGGAAAATGCGTACTGTTCGGTGTTACAACGGATACGAAGTCGATTCGTTTATCCGCCGGCAGATCCGCCTCCGCCGAGGCCATCGTCTCGAAGCTCTTGTAGCACCGGTCCTGATCGAGATAGAGCTCCTTGCCCGTCTCCTTCGTTTTCTCCCAGCTCTGGGAGAAGCAGCCCGCAACGAGATCTACCTGCCCGCTCATGCGCGACACCATGCGGTGAACGGGGCCTATGAACGCACCCGGTCCTCCGCCGACCATTCCCATTCGAAGTTTCCGTTTCCAGGATCCCATAGTAATCCTCCGTATATCTCTTAAAATGAAGTACCTCTCCATGATATCCCGGGCGGACGGAAAAGGCAAGCGGGGGAGAACCGGAGGACGCTCCACATTAACCGGGAATAAAAAAAGGAAGGATCCCGAAGGACCCTCCCCTTTTATTACAGGTAATACCCGGTTAAAAACCGGAGAAATACTTCTTTAATTGAGTCAAGCAAAGACTTGACCCCTTTACCTTTATTCGAAGACAACGGCCTGTATGGTGGGCCCGTCCCAACTACTCCACACGGCTATGGCCCTGCCGTTCGGACCGAGGCCGATAGCCGGGCTTTCGTTGGTTGCATCCCCCGACAGGATCTCGATATAGGGATCCGGGTCGCCGGAATACTTCCAGTCGTCGAGGGTCAGACCGTGGGGATATCGCTTTACCTTTATTTCCCCGTCCTCCTCCCACACGACCATGCCGTTTCCCGCCACATCAAAGGCGATCTGAGGAACAGCCACATATTCCTCCCCGGCGAGTGGGGACAGCGCTGCTCCGGCCTCGGCTTCGGTCGTCTCCCACGTGGGCCAGGTAACCCCGTGGTCGTATCGGTTGAAGAAAATCTGACTTCCGCCCGGGTTCTCCCACACGGCGATCGCATTGCCGAAAAGGTCAACCCCGAGATCCGGATTGTAGCCTTCTTCGGAGGATATGGCGACCTCGCCCTGCCAGGATTCGGCAGAGGCACGGTACCGGTTCGCCCATATTTTATACTCGCTCCCGTGCCACACTGCTATGGCATTGCCGTTGTAGTCCAGGGCCACCTGTGGTAACGCACTGTACCATAGACGCCCGACGAGCGCGGTGGATATTTTTTCCGGGGTATCCCAGCCCCCGGCAGGATCATAGATCGCGCCGTAAATAAAATCAGCTTCACCGTCAGATGCGACCCACACGCCCACCGCTTCTCCGGTCTCTGTATGAACGGCGATCCAGGGGGCGACACTGTGCTGTTCGGTCAGGGGTTCCGGTGTACTCCACGATCCGGGAGTACCGGAAAAAACAGAGGAATATATTAAATGGTCATCACCTGAAGTGTCCGTCCACAGGGCGACCGCGTTACCGCTCCCGTCTACACCCACAACGGGCTGGTCATCGTATTGACCGCTCGAAACTTGAGGTTCCGATGTCTCCCACTCTCCGGACGTGAAGCGTTTTGCATAAACATAGGAGTAGGTCCCTCCTCCGAGCCACACGCCGAACGACGTTCCGCCGTACCAATCGGATGCTATGTACGGTTGCGTCGAGCTAGTGCCACTATTCTGCGAAGAGAGGTGTTCATCCGATTCCGCCTCCCACACGGGGTCCTCGTGCCTGTCGTATCCCGCGGATTCCGTAAAGTACGCGTAAGGCTCCGGATCAAATGCGGCCCACAGAAGATTAGCCTTGCCCGCGCCGTGAAAAGCGACCGATGGGTCGTCCACCATGATGTAACCGTTCACCGTGTTGTAGCTCTGAATCGTGCTTCCCCATGACCCCTCACGGGTCTGGAATCCCCAGGTCACGTCATCCCCGAGTTTGTTCCCCGCAAGGTCCTCTATGTCCCCGGACACCGTCACCTCGTAGTCCGCCAGTATCGCAAGCTCGCTGTCAGGCGCGAGCGTCGCTGCCAGCCCGGACGGGCTCAGGGTCACCTCTGACGGAATCTCGTACCCGCTCGTCCGGAGCATAATCGTATCCCCGCTTACGGTCGACGCACTCACCGGCTCGCTGAACTCAACCGTCACCTGTACGTCCAGATCGACACCCGTCTCGTCCTCACCCGGGTCGTGAGAGGATATCTCAGGAGCCGTCGTGTCAGGCTCTTCCCCGGTCGTGAAGGTGAATATGTACTCCTGGGCCAGACCGTTCCCCGCAAGGTCGGTCACCCCCGTGGTCACCCGCACCGTGAACAGCGAACCGAATACGAAATCGTCCCCGGGCGTGAAGGTCGCTACCAGGTTCGTATAGCTCACGATCCCCGCAACCGCTTCCACGGCCAGGGCTGCCGCGTCCGGGTCCGGCTCCGCAGTCACTGTAACGGTGTCAATGGTGATTGTGGATTCATCCATCGCCTCGCTGAATGTCACGGTTATAACAGAGTTGGGCGCAATATCCGTGTCTCCGTTCCCGGGCTGGGTCGACATCACCGTGGGCGGAGTCGTGTCTTCGAGCGTGTCCCCGTCTCCTCCTGAGGAACCGTTGTTGCACGCTATGGGAACGATCACGATGACGGCCGCACAGATTACCATGAGAAGTATAAATAACGGTGATTTATGCTTAATTAATTTCATTTATTATTTCCTTTTCAATAATTGTAGTTTCAACAATCTTGATTTCCTTCCGCTTCCTTTATAGCACCCATCGTAAATAAATACTATGAGTATTTTAATAAAATAGGGTGAACTTCAAGTTTTAATTTTACACCCTTGGGTAGTTAATAAAATAGATACTTTTTGGTATTATATTTCATTAACTACTGAAGTTCACCTGAAATAGAGTGTTTCATGTAAGCGACAGCTCCACATTGTATATGTTTGTTGAAACTCGAAATTCGCTCTAAATATTTGAATTGGATAATCGTTTTGTATTTTATTTTAGCCTGCTGCGGGATATTAAAGGATTCATCGACCGTACCCTGACATGGTATTGACAAAAAAAGAGAGGGTCCCGAAGGGCCCTCCCTGATTTCATTGTGCACTGGTACCTGTTACCTACATAACTGTCCCCAAAATGGTTGTCCCCAAAGTAACTGTCACCGGCTATTCGAAGACGGCGGCATCTATGGTGGTCGCGGTAATATTCCTCCATACCACTATGGCCCTGCCGTTTGGACCGAGGTCGATTGCAGGGCTTATGTTGTAGTTTCCCTCGGACACGGTCTCGATAAGGGGCTCGGTGGGGCTGGAGTATTTCCACTCGTCGAGGGTCAGACCGTGGGGATATCGCTTTACCTTTATTACCCAGTCCTCCTCCCATACGGCAATGCCGTTGCCCGCCACATCAAAGGCGATCTGAGGAACAGCCGCATATTCCACCGGGGCGGGCGGGGACAGCGCAACTCCGGCCTCGGCCCCTGTCGTCTCCCACGTGGGCCAGTTAACCCCGTGGTCGTATCGGTTGAAGAAAATCTGACTTCCGGACTGGTGCTCCCACACGGCGATCGCGTTTCCGTACACGTCCATCGCCACCCGCGGCTTCGAGCCCCCTTCCGATGAAACGGCGACCTCTTCCTGCCACGTCCCATCAGAGGCCCGGTACCGGTTCGCGTAAATCTTATTGTCACCGCCGCGCCACACTGCCACGGCGTTCCCGTTCCAGTCCATGGCTATCTGCGGAAGCGCCTGCGCAGCGATAACGGTGGAGGAAATCACCACCGGGTCCCCCCAGCCCAGGTCAGGGTCGTAATCAGCACCATACACGTAGTAATCAGCGCCCAAATCAACCCACACGCACACCGCGTCCCCTGTCTCGATCCGTACCGCGATCTGCGGGTCCTCGCCGTACTGGCCCGACGAGCGCTGATCCGGAGAACCCCATGATCCGAGGGTATCGGTAAACTCGGACGAGTACACGTAGCTGTAACCGCCGGTCTCGTACCGCCACAGTGCTATGGCATTTCCCGCTTCATCCACCCCCACAACGGGCTGATAACTATAATAATCCTGTGAGATTTGGGGCTCCGATGCATCCCACTCGCCTGATGTGAAGCGCTTTGCATAAACATAGGAGTAGATTTCACCTCCGAGCCACACGCCGAACGAGGTACCCCCGTACCGGTTGGAGGCTATGTACGGTTGTGTCGAACTACCCCCGCTGCTTGACGAGAGGGGGTCGTTTGCGACCTCCGTGGACCATGGTGGGTCCTCGTGCCTGTCGTATCCCGCGGTTTCGGTATCATACGCGTATGGAGTCGGATTAGAATTGAAGGCGGACCACAGTATATTCGCCATGCCCGCGCCGTGAAAAGCAACCGATGGATCGTCCGCCGCGGGGTAATTATTCACCGTGTTGTAGCTCTGAATCGTGCTCCCCCACGCACCGTCCCGGGTCTGAAAGCCCCACGCCACGTCGTCCCCGAGTTTGTTCCCCGCAAGGTCTTCCACGTCGCCGGACACCGTCACCTCGTAGTCCGCGAGTATCATGAACCCGCTCTCGGGCACGAGCGTCGCTGTCAGCCCGGACGGGCTCAGCGCTACCTCGGACGGAAGCTCGTACCCGCTCGTCTGGAGCACGATCGTGTCCCCGCTCACGCTCGACGCGTTCACCGGCTCGCTGAACTCAACCGTCACCTGCACGTCCAAATCCACGCCCGTATCGTCCACCCCCGGATCGCGGGACACTATCTCTGGACCGGTCGTATCAGGCTCCTCACCCGTCGTGAAGCTGAACACGTAATCCGCTGCCAGCCCGTTCCCCGCAAGATCGGTCACCCCCGTGCTCAACCGCACTGTGAACAATGACCCGAATACGAGATCATCTTCGGGCGTGAACGTCGCCATCAGGTTCGAGTAGCTCACGCTCCCCGCAACCGCTTCCGCGGTCAGAGCAGCCGCGTTCGGGTCAGGCTCCGCTGTTACGGAAAACGACTGCACGGTAATCGTGGACTCGTCCATCGCCTCGCTGAAGGTCACCGTGATAATCGAGTTGGGCGCCACACCCGTGTCCCCGTTTCCGGGCTGGGTCGACATCACCGTGGGCGGGGTCGTGTCCCCGGGTGTCTCCCCGTCCCCGGTCCCGTCTCCGTCTCCTCCTGACGAACCGTTGTCACACGCCATGGGAACGATAACGATGAGGGCTGCAACGATTACCATGAGGAGTATTAATAACGGCGATTTATGCTTTAATAATTTCATTTGCGGACCTCCAATCAATCTATGATGACTCATTAAAAACGATTCCCTTCATCTTAATTTATACCACTCTTTGATAATAATTTCTATAACGA
>Ga0180431_10004761_pt1 | contig 16827 bp, 12 predicted proteins | sample SS_ome_11_FD_132459 | JGI IMG/M metagenome (GOLD analysis project Ga0180431, IMG submission 132459) | Hypersaline lake sediment archaeal communities from the Salton Sea, California, USA - SS_1_MS_1 metaG | ecosystem: Environmental > Aquatic > Non-marine Saline and Alkaline > Hypersaline >... | reverse complement strand
CCCCCATTAGCAAAGATCAGAGATGTTTCATTCGCTATTGCTTTAGCAGTAGCGGAGGTCGCCTATAATCGAGGTTTGGCAGGAAAGCCAAAACCCGATGACCTGGAGATGGACATAAGATCCCAGATATATGAACCGAACTATCTCAGCTACATCTAGCCAAAGACTATATGTGTGCAGTTTCACGATTTCCCGAAAATCATCCAATTGATCAACTCCCACTTTGATTTTGATACAATAAAGAAAGCTTGAAGCAGGAGGGCTGGAAGAATGAAAACCAACAATAAATGGGTATACCCCTTCCCTGAAGGTGACGCCGGAATGGTCAATCTGCTGGGTGGCAAAGGGGCCAACCTGGCAGAGATGGCTACTCTGGGCATACCTGTACCTCCGGGATTTGTCATCACTACCGAAACCTGCACAGCCTATTTCGAATCCGGCGGCAAACTTCCCGATGAAACAGTAGAGCAAATCCAAACTGCTATGCAGAATGTGGGGAAATCGATCGGGCGCAATTTTGGCGATCCTGACAATCCTCTGCTTGTATCGGTGCGCAGTGGAGCTCGCAAATCAATGCCAGGCATGATGGAAACGGTGTTGAATGTGGGACTCTGCACCACCACAATCCCCGGCATGATCGCTCAATCCGGCGACGAGCGTTTTGTGTATGATGCCTACCGCCGACTGATCACCATGTATTCCGACGTGGTAATGGAAAAAGCTGCCGGAATTGAACCGGAAGATGAAAGAATGGCCATCCGTCCCCAGCTCGAAAAGTTGATGGATGCCATGAAGGAAGAGAATGGTTGCAAGCTGGATACCGATCTTTCCGCTGAAAACCTGCGCATTCTCTGCGAGCAGTACAAGGCAAAAGTGAAAGAGATTCTGAATAAGGAATTCCCCGATGATGCCTGGGAACAACTTATGGGAGGTATTGGAGCCGTTTTCCAGTCGTGGCGCGGCAAGAGAGCCATTTCTTACCGCAGAGTTGAAGGAATCCCGGAAGAATGGGGGACCGCTGTCAATGTCCAGACCATGGTCTTCGGGAATATGGGGGAAGGTAGCGCTACCGGCGTGGCCTTCACGCGTGACCCTGCCACCGGCGATCCCAATTTCTACGGAGAATGGCTGGTAAATGCCCAGGGCGAGGATGTAGTCGCCGGCATTCGTACTCCGAATGCGCTCAACAACTACTGTAAACAACCGGGCCAGAATGATATGCTTCCCTCTCTCGAAGAGTCAATGCCTGATCTGTACAGGCAGCTTGTTGATATTCGGGATAAGCTGGAAACACATTACAAAGACATGCAGGATCTCGAGTTCACCATTGAGCATGGCTATCTCTGGATGCTCCAGACACGGGTTGGCAAGCGTAATGGCATGGCTTCAATACGCATGGCTATGGATATGCTGGATGAAGGGCTGATCGATGAAAAAACCGCGCTCAAACGGACTAAACCTGAACAGCTTGATGAGTTGCTGCACCCCATGCTTGATCCGGCCGCTGAGAAAGCATCGGTCCAATTGACCAGGGGACTCCCGGCTGGCCCCGGCGGAGCTATTGGCAAAATCGTCCTCAACAGCGAGCGGGCTCAGGAACAGCACAAAAATGGAGAAAAGCTCATCCTGGTTCGTAGTGAAACCAGCCCGGAAGATGTGGATGGCATGCACGCCGCCGAAGGTATTCTCACTGCCCGCGGCGGGATGACCAGTCACGCCGCTCTGGTGGCACGGGGATGGGGCAAATGCTGCATTGTCGGCTGCGGTGAACTCGATATCGATTACCAGACACGCACTGTCAAAGTTGCAGGCAAGACACTTAAAGAAGGTGACTGGATCAGTTTGAACGGCACTAAAGGGATTGTGTACGAAGGACAGGTGCCGGTGGTTGATGCCGATCCTGAGAGCAACCAGTGGTACAAGAAACTGATGGAAATAGCAGATCGAACGCGCAGGCTCGGTGTGCGTACCAACGCTGACAGACCGGACGACGCAGCAATAGCTGTTAAGTTCGGGGCGGAAGGGATCGGCCTGTGCCGGACAGAGCACATGTTCTTCGATGGGGAAAGAATCATCTCCATGCGGAAGATGATCCTGGCTGAAAATGAGGAAGGTCGCAAGCAGGCGCTGGATGAATTGCTGCCTTTCCAGCGACAGGACTTCATCGATATTCTCACAGCCCTTGAGGGAAGACCGGCAACCATCCGTTTCCTCGATCCGCCACTGCACGAGTTCGTTCCCCACGATGAGGCAGGACAGAGAGAAATGGCCGAGGCAATGGGTATCAGCATCGAAAAAATCAGGGAAAAGGTAGAAGCGCTCCACGAATTCAACCCGATGCTGGGCCATCGCGGCTGCCGACTGGGTATCACTTATCCGGGGATTACCGCCATGCAGGCACGTGCTGTGATTGAAGCGGCTTGCGCTGTGGAAGGTGCAAAGGCAGAGATCATGATCCCGCTGGTTGGACATGTCAGGGAATTGATAAACCAGAAGCAGATTGTGCTGGATGTGTTTGAGCAAATCAAGTCCGAAAGGGCGGGAAAAAAGGTGCCGGAAATCAAGATCGGCACCATGATCGAAGTCCCGAGGGGAGCCGTCACCGCCGATGAGATCGCCGCCGAGGCGGAATTCTTTAGCTTCGGCACCAATGACCTGACTCAAATGGGCTGCGGTTTCAGCCGGGATGACGCCGGAAAGTTTCTCAAGGAATACGTGGAGCGAGGCATCTACGATCGTGATCCCTTCCAGACACTTGACCGCACCGGGGTGGGTGAACTGATGCGCATCGCCGTCGAGAAAGGACGCGGGACTCGGCCTGATCTTAAGATGGGCATTTGCGGTGAGCACGGCGGCGATCCGTCTTCGATTGAATTCTGCCATCAGATCGGGTTGGATTATGTCAGTTGTTCACCATTCCGGGTACCGATTGCCCGACTGGCTGCCGCTCAGGCAGCCCTGTCCGATTGATAAATCGCAGTGGCACATTGCAACGTGCCACTGACTGACTAATATGAATATCACCAATAATATTCGACACCGCCTCGAAGAAAAGGAGAGGTCACTTTCCCCTTTTGCGGCCAGGAGCAATCAGTCGCACCGTGACCGTCCCGAGGAACCGTCACCAATGCGGACTGAGTTTCAGCGGGATCGGGATCGTATCATTCACTGCAAGGCTTTCCGCCGACTCAAGCACAAGACCCAGGTTTTTATTGCCCCATTGGGAGATCATTATATCACCCGGCTCACTCACACGCTGGAGGTTTCGCAAATTGCCCGCACCATCGCCCGGGCGCTGAATCTGAATGAAGACCTCACCGAAGCCATCTCGCTTGGGCATGATCTGGGGCATACTCCATTCGGGCATGTGGGTGAAGAGGTGCTCAACGAGTTATACCCTGAGGGTTTCAGGCACAACGAGCAAAGTTTGAGAGTGGTCGAGGTTCTGGAAAAAGATGGGAAAGGTCTTAACTTGACACACGAGGTCAGGGAAGGTATACTTAAACACTCAAAATCCCGTGAAGGAATTTTGGGGGAAAACTGGAATGCTCCCGACACTCTGGAAGGCCAGATTTGCAAAATCTCCGATACTATTGCCTATATAAATCACGATATTGGCGATGCCATCAGGGCCGGACTTATCACCAGCGATGATTTGCCGCATTCCACGATTACCGTGCTGGGTCGAACCCATTCAGTCAGGATCAACACGCTGGTCAGTGCTGTTATCAAGCATTCCTGGGCAGCCACAGGGTTGGAAGAAAGCAAAACGATGCCGTTTATTTCCCTGAACACTGAAGTTCTCGAAGCTATGAACAGCCTGCGTGATTTCCTTTTTGAGCGGGTCTACGACGCCAGCGCTATGGAATACGAATCACGAAAAGCCAGAGAGATGATTGGAGGACTCTACAATTATTTTGTGAAAAATCCTGACAAACTACCGGAAGAATCGAGAGGCTGGGATAGCAATGTGGAGCGGGTCGCAGTGGATTATATCGCCGGCATGACCGATCTCTACGCACTACGAATTGCCGAAGAGGCCCTGAATTGAACACTGCTGAAGATATCAAACAGAGACTGGACATCGTTGCTGTAATCTCTGAGTACGTAGACTTGGGGAAAGCGGGTCGGAACTTCCGGGGCGTGTGTCCTTTTCACACCGAAAAGACCCCCTCTTTCTTTGTGTTCCCGGAACGGCAAAGCTGGCGCTGCTTCGGGTGTAATGAAGGCGGGGATTTGATCTCCTTCATAATGAAGAAGGAGGGGCTGGATTTCGGTGAGGCTATTAAAGCCCTCGCTCCGAGGGCGGGCGTAATCCTGCCTGAAAAGAAGGCGAAAACCGCCGAAGACGAGCGTATCCCGAAACTATATCAGACAAATGGAGCAGCAGCAGATCACTTTCATCAGCTTTTATTGACATCCCCAGCAGCAAAGGGCGCGAGGAAATATGTGGAAGGCCGCTATCTTACCCCGGAAACTGTCAGCGAGTTCCGGCTGGGTTTCAGTCTGGATTCATGGGACGATCTCAAACAGCACCTGAAGGAGCAGGGATACAAAGAAGCTGATCTGATAGCTGCTGGTCTGGCCATTGCCAAAGAAGACCGGACTTACGATCGATTCCGGGGACGGCTCATGTTCCCCATAACCGATCCCAAAGGGAGGGTTATAGGATTCGGAGCGCGTGCGCTGGATGATTCCAACCCCAAATACTTAAATTCCCCCGAGAGTCCGGTTTTTGCTAAAAATTCCGTACTTTATGGCGTGGACCGGGCGAGGGGGGCTATCCGTGAGCAGGGGAAAGTCGTTATAGTTGAAGGATACATGGATGCGCTGACCGCCCACCAGAACGGCTTCCGAAATGTGGTTGCTTCGATGGGGACCGCGCTCACCGAAAACCAGATCGCCATTCTGAAAGGGCTTACAAAGCATATTTGTCTCTCTCTCGATGCCGATGCCGCCGGCAGCGCCGCCACCCTGCGTGGTATCGAGATATGCCGGAATGCATTGGCGGAGAAGGTTCAGGGCCCGAAGGGATGGATGGGAAGTTCAACACAACTGGGAACTGAAATAAGTATTATCTCGATGCAGGAGGACAAGGATCCAGATGAGGTCATTCGGAAAAATCCGGAGGAATGGCAGCGACTTGTTGATAATGCCCATCCCCTGATGGACCACCTGTTTGATGCCACAGCCAGAGAATTTGACCTCTCACGGCCAGAGGAGACTTCACAATTCGTGGCTAAACTGGTTCCCCTGATAGCAGAAACGGAAGATAGCGGAATAAGAGAGCGTTACCTTACCCAATTAGCAAAACTTGCAGGCCTGAGTGATCAGGTAATAAAGGGGAAAGTTGCTGACCTGCTCTATAAAAAACAGCCTCGGAAGAAGCAAAATCGAAAAATTGAAGTGTCACGTCAAATTCGAACCGGGGATCCTCTGGAAGAGCAATGTCTGGTTCTTTTGCTCAAGTACCCACATCTCAGGGGAATGACTGGCAGCCTATCTATCGATCATTTCGAGCGTAGCGAAAACAGAGAGATTTTCACCGCTCTACGCAATAGCAATCAGGAAGATGATATCCAGAGCAGTCTGGATAATATTTTGCACGAGCATTATCAGTCACTTATGGCCAGAGAGCAACCGCCCTCGAACAGAAGCACACAGGAAAAGGAACTCGCCGAATGCCTGCATCGATTGGAAGTACGCAGTCGACAGTCGGCCCTAGCCGCTGAAAAAGATGTGGAAGAGAATTCAGCTAAATTGAGCGAACTCTGGCACCAGCGGGCAACTCCCAGCCATCGCTAAACCAAGGAGGCACAATGCCAAGCCCCAAGAAACATTCTGAAAAAGCTGTCCCAAAAAAAACCGCGGACCGTATAGACCCATCAGAGATCATTCTGGAAATCGATGGTGAGGATAATGTTGAAATAAAATCAATCGAGGAAGAAGATGAGATAGAACCAGACCTCGATGAAATTGAAGAGGATGAGGAAGAAGTTTTTGATGGGAAAAAAGAAGAAATAATAGAGCTGCCATCTCCATCACTGGAATTGGAGGAAATGATTGATGACCCCGTGCGCATGTACCTGCGGGAAATGGGGCAGGTTCCGTTACTGCATTCTGCGGATGAACGCAGGCTGGCCCGCAGAATGGATAAGGGAAAACGGCTCAAGCAGCTCGAAAAATCATGGCATGAGGTATATGGAGTCCCCCCTTCCACAATGCAAGTGGTTATGATTATCCTGCAAGAAATAGGTCAGATATTATCTTTCCTGGATATTTTGAAAGCGGAGTTGGAATTACCTCAGGATTCTCCACTGCATCAAGTGCTTTACGAATCCAAGCTGGATGAAATTATTGGAGGCGAAATCCCCCGACAACTGGTTGAAACAATATCTGCAAAGACAGACACCCCTGTAGAAAAAGTCGCCACCACGCTGCTAAACACATCGCTGGATTGCCACCTCATCACCCCGCACATAGTCCAGATTATCGAGGAACAAGGGCTATTGTCCAAAATGCCGGATGCACCCTCCGACCCGAGATTCTTCGCTGCGATTGCCTCTCACGAGCAAGAATTGTCTCATCACATGAGGAAGGTAAAAGAAGAATCGGAACAGGCCAAGCATCATCTCACCGAGGCCAATCTGCGACTGGTAGTCAGTATCGCCAAAAAATATATCGGGCGGGGCATGAGCCTGCTGGACCTGGTGCAGGAAGGTAACATAGGACTCATCCGGGCAGTGGAAAAGTTTGACTATCGACGGGGCTACAAATTCAGCACCTACGCCACATGGTGGATCAGGCAGGCCATAACCAGAGCCATAGCAGATCAGGCGCGTACCATCAGGATTCCGGTCCACATGGTAGAGACTATCAACAAGCTGATACGCCTGAGCCGCCGACTGGCCCAGCAATACGGGCGGGAACCGACCAGCAAAGAAATAGCCAAGGAAATGGACATTCCACCGGAACGAGTGGAAGAGGTATTCAAAATGACTCAGGAGCCAATCTCGCTGGAAACACCCATTGGCGAAGACAAAGACAGCCACCTGAGCGATTTTATTGAGGACCGGAAAGCAACTCCTTCCGAGGTTGCTTCACATTTACTCCTCAAAGAACAGATTGATGAAGTTCTCCTTGAACTCACCGAACGCGAACGCAAAGTTCTCCTGTTACGTTTCGGCCTTGAAGATGGGCGCAGCCGTACTCTTGAAGAAGTGGGGCGCGAATTTGCGGTGACGCGCGAACGCATTCGCCAGATCGAGGCTAAAGCACTGCGTAAACTTAGATATCCTACACCCTCATCTAAGCTGAGGGACTATCTTGAGCAGTGATTAACGAGCTCGGGCAACGTGCGCTGCACCGCTCATGATCGGCTCGTTTATGTAGATATCGCCATTTCTAATTTTGATGTTGAAACCACAGTCGGGGTTGGTGCATACCCACGCTTTATAATGAACTGCCGCACCTTGCCCCCCGTAGTCTGACAGAGGCACAAGATCACCTGTACCACATTTCTGACACTTCGGCATATTATTTTGATCCACGGGATCCACCTCCACCTGAAAGAACAGTTTCAGTATACCCGCAATGGATTTCTGCTGTCAAGACTCCCGCCTTCCCAATAGAATTCACTCCAAAACCCCCATTAATTTGAGGGGTAACCACTTTGACAAGCATATCCACCTATACTAGTATTGTCTCGCACACTATTTTTTACCAAAACTCTATTGGAATTTTACCTTTCATTTGTCAAAACAGTGATTAGTATCAGATGTAAAATACAGCGCATCGTACAATCTTCAGCGATTGATCAGGCATAAGCAATGACAGCGCAACAAATTCTGCCGCTTTTACAGGGGTGCTTTGCCGGCATAGTCCTCTCCCTGCTCCTGTGGAAAGGATGGGAAGAGCGAGTTCCACGACTGTTTGGCGGCTTCCTGCTCGGCATGACCGCATGGGGCGTGTTGCTCTGGGGGGTGAGCTTGAGCAATGATCCGGGGCAGGCCATCTGGTGGGAAAGAACAGGTATCATCTCCATTGCCTGCACATGGGTACTCTTTTATCACTTCGCCCTCCGATATTCCAACATAAAATCCTGGCCGCCTCCCCTGTTTGGCGCTTATCTCTATCTGATTGTAATCATCGCTTTAGCTCCCACTGCCCTGATCGTCGAGGGTATGAAATCAGTATCCAATGGAAACGTTCCAATACATGGGGACATGTTCCTGCTATTCATCATTCCCGTCTATTTACTGGTAGCGCTGGCTATTTTCCAGTTGAACCGGGCACGCAAAGTTTCGAGTTCCTATGCCGAAAGGAATCAACTGCTCTATTTCATCCTCGGCAGCCTGGTCATTTTCACCGGAGGGCTGTTCTATTTGCAGCCGGCTCCACAGACTGATATGTATCCAGGAGTAATCCTGGCCAACATATTTTTCATTTTCCTCACCAGCATTGCCATATTGAGACATCAATTGTTCGATATTCGACTGGCAACCTACAAGGTCACACCTTACCTTGTCATGCTTGTTCTGGTGGGAAGCCTTTACATGAGCCTGTACTTTGCCCTTCACGACCTCTGGGAAAACGGCATGGGTCCGATGTGGCTGCATTTGCTGTTCATATCTTTCATAGCCATTGGCGTCCAGCCGACCTGGGAAAGAATTCAATACGGGACCACCAGATTCTTCTATCGCGGAAGATACGAGCACCTCACCACCCTGGATCACCTCCAGGAAGAAGCACAAAGCATTAGTGATCCTTCCGCCGTTACCACATCCCTTCCCGAGCTTATCAGGCAGTCAATGCAATCCGCTCATATACGACTGTTGCTACCCTCCCATTTAACAAGTGATTTTGAGGTGGCAACACACAACGGTTCATTCGATCCCGATTCGCATGGCAGCATAAGTTGCGATCATCCGGTTATTCAATGGCTGGATGCAAACAAAGAGCTTCTTCGACAGAACAGTGCGAATCAACTCGAAGGTCTGACCGCAAACGACAAGCAAATCATGGAAGAAATGGCAGCCGAGTTGTTCGTGCCCCTCAATTCCGGTGAGCGACTGGTTGGATTGCTTGTTCTCGGGCCCAGGGTTGACCGCCAGCCATACTCATGGGAAGACGAACGATTGCTTGCCCGAATCGCCAGCCAGATGGCTCTCACTATAGAAAACATCCAGCTTTATCAGGCGAGTCTGGAAAGGGAACGGCAACTGGCAGCGCTCAGCAGATTGAACAGAGCAATGAGCACAAGCCTCGATTTTCAGTCCACTTACGATGTTTTCGCGGATGAATTGAAGAAAACCATCCCTGTAGATCTGGCCAGTATTGTTCTCGGCAAAGAGGATGAACTTCATTTCTTTGCCCTGTCTACAGCCATAGATTCGTTGTGGGGAAAACCGGGAACCACTATCCCCCTGGCGGGAACAGCCGCCGAATGGGTCATTACAAATAAAAAGACTTTTGTGGAACCGGACCTTATCAGCCAGAGACGCTTCTGGACTGAAGAAATCCATCTGGAGCATGGACTCAGATCAATGGTCTACCTGCCCCTCTTTTCCAAGGGAGAGGTAATAGGGTGCTTTACCGTAGGAAGCTCCAAAACCAATGCCTATACCCGGAGCGACATAGCGTTTCTGGAACAGGTCAGCAACCAGCTTTCACTAACGATGGAGAATGCGCGAATGTACTCCCGGGAACGGGGTGAGCGCGCTCGACTGGAAGCCATGAACAAGCAGCGGGATGATTTCTTCGGCATCATTTCACACGAACTCAAGACCCCTCTCACCTCCATTAAGTCTTCCAGCGAATTGCTCAGTGAAGAACTCGCAAATGATAAACAACCTTCCAGAAAACGCCTGATCGAAAACATCCGGCGCAGCGCCGGTCGGCTGGAAACAATGCTGAACGACCTGTTGAATATAGCTAAAGCCCGCAGCGCTTCTCTGGAGCTTAATCTCCACCCAACGGACCTTGTCCCGGTAATAAACAATGCAATCGATCTCTGCATCCCTCCAATTGAACAAAAACGGCAATCACTGAGTATTGATCTCCCCGACACACTACCACCAGTCATAGCTGATCCGGAAGGTTTCGAACACATACTTACCAATCTGCTGGGGAACGCTCACAAATTCACTCCCAAAGGAGGGAAAATACAATTAAAGGTCCATGTCAATGGCAGCAAAATGACCATGGAAGTGACTGATTCAGGGCCAGGTATTCCGGAGGAAGAACAGGAGTTAATCTTCGAGCCATTTTATCGGGGGGAATTCAGCGCAGGCACTGTCAAGGGCATGGGGATCGGTCTGGCCACTGTGAAACAAATGGTGGAACTGCATGGCGGCACAGTTTCCGCCAAAAGCAACGCAGGAGATGGTAGTACTTTTACTGTCTCCGTACCGGTACTTCAGTATGATGTGCGTACAAAGCTAATCGATTAGAGTAGAATAAGCCCATCAAAAAATCGGGAGGGGCCCATGAATGTAGTCATAATTGAAGATGATCCTGAAATAATTGAAGCTGTTTCGCTTTGTTTCGACCTCCGCTGGCCTGATATAGAGGTCAAGACCGCCAACGAAGGTATTGCCGGTCTTAACCTTATCGAACAGGAATCTCCGGACATCGTTATTCTCGATATCGGACTGCCGGATATCGATGGTTTTGAGGTCTGTCGACGCATTCGCCTCTTTTCCGATGTGCCGGTGGTTATGCTCACCGTAAAGGATCAGGAATTCGACAAGGTCAAGGGACTGGAACTGGGCGCCGATGATTACATTACCAAGCCATTCAGTCATGTTGAGCTTCTGGCGCGGGTTAAAGCTGTGTTGCGCCGATCTACAATGCCCCAGCTGGAAGAAGATCAGGAACCTCTCACAGTGGGAAATATCCGGATCGATTTCGCTTCCCACGAAATCCGTGTTGAAGGACGGGAAGTCAAACTAACCCCCACCGAATACAATTTGCTGCAGTTACTCGCCAGGAACGCCGGACGGGTAATGCCGCATCGGACCCTGCTGGAAAGAATCTGGGGAAGCGAATATATCGACTCCACCGATTATCTCAAAGTGTACATCCAGCGCCTCAGAGCCAAGCTGAATGACGATACGCAGAATCCCAGACTGATCATCTCCGAAAGAGGCGTAGGATACAAAATGGCTAAATAGACGCATCATTTTTAAACAAGCCTTCACTTAAAGGGACATGATAGCTCATGTCCCTTTTTTAGTGGTGCGCCCCAATCCCATCTTATCCGACCCGGATTCACCCAAACTTAACCCGTACTTAACCAAATATTTACCCGTCTTAACCGGTACTTTTACCACTGCATCCTAAGATAAAAGTACCAACGATAGAAACCGCAAATTTTTGAACCAAGTTGAGGCAGGTAAATATGAAGCCGAAAGTCATTGTGATGGAAGCCGAGCAGATTTCAAGTGAGGAACTTGTTTCCCTTCTGGATAGAGCCGGAATCGAAACAATAGTGACCACCCGTTTGAATGAATTAAAGAAAATCATGCCAGATGCAATCATTATCGATGAAAGAGCGGGCAGGGGAGAATGGGAGCTGAGTTCCCGAATCCGAGATGAGTCGAATGTCCCCATTCTCATGCTGGGCGACTCTGACAGTGAAATAGCCTGGGTCAAAGCAGTAGCTCATGATGTGGATTTCTACCTTCCACGACCGTTCAGCCCAAGAGAACTTATCGCCCGGCTTAAGGCACTGATTCGCCGTTACAACGGCATTCATCAGCCCCTTGCTTGATCCGGCATAGTTTGATGATCAAATCAGTAACTGGCACAAAGCTAAATCCGAAAGTGCCTCGAATTGACAATTATAACTTATTTACTGTAGACTAATATTGTGAGGTGGTACCGAATTAGGGGTAAACTCACTGTCAGAATATAAATTAGCAAAATGACAACAACTACAACCACAACCACGGTTATTCTCTTAACAACGGCTAAGGCAGGACTGGCATTGGGAATAGTCGGGACGATTATGTTGATCCTGGCATTGATTATAAGAGAACTGACCTCAGCTTATGTTGGATACTCCGATCTCACTTGGAAAGAGCGGGTCGGTTTTGCATTCCGCAGGGAGCGGATCACAGCATTATGTAAGAATGTCATGGTAGCGATTGTACCACTGCTGTTGATTTTCATATTAATTGTCGTTACCGAGGTAAGTGACATACTTACCACCTGACGATCAAACAAGCAGATTAAAGTAATTAACACATTGAAAATATTTAATTTCAGGCATCTTCAACTTTCAATCCTCGTGTTGGCAGTTGTCTTCTTGGCAATATGCCTATTTGCTGTTTCCTCTACTTCACAGGCTAACGCACAAGGGCAAATTTGGTATTTCAGCAATATTGATTCTGGCGAAGATGATATGAATGGTAATAATGTTTATGTTATGTACAAGGGCGATAATGATAATGAAACACAAAACTATGTGACCGTTCCCGATGATGATTACAGGATATGGATAGCCGACGAGGCTGTACGGGCCGATGAAGTGGCTTTTCATCCTACTATGACGTGTTTCTGGGATGTAGGTCTGGGGCTGCAAGGGATGGACAACAAAGTAGAATGGTTCGTGGGAGGATGGAATCCAGACACCGATATGTTCTACGATGATAGCAACGATGGCGACGGGGATAACGGAAAGCTTACCCTTCAGGATGGCCATTATCTGGCAGTGGTGATTCTCGATATGGATAGTAATAATTATGACGTCGATGTGCGTGTAACATGGACACTCTACCCACCCTACGTTGGAACTTATGTCTCATGGACTTGCGATACTCCCCCTTATCCTGTTCCCGACACAGCAGCATGGATCATGTTTGCAGTGGGAAGTATCGTATTAGGCCTTATCGGATGGAAATATATTAAAAGGACTTCAAACCACAAGCGTTCAGCCCAAGATGTTTAGCTTCACACCATCCGAATCTTACAGCACGCTTTAAGATACAGATCATGATTTTTGACAAATTCAGCGAGGATAGAAAATGAGTTTAGTAAAGCGACACTCGAGCGTTCTATTTTGTTTAGCGATTATACTAGTACTTGGAGCATTGATTTCAATTACAATTATACTCCCCGCCGATGCCCAGGGAGGCACAATTTATGTTAAGGCAGGTTCAAGCGGAGGCGGCACTTCATGGGCAGACGCTTATGGCGATTTGCAATCAGCGCTGGATGCTGCCAATGCCGGAAATGAGATCTGGGTAGCCTCAGGCACCTATACTCCCACTGTTAAACATGGTGGGACCAACGATCGCCACAAATCATTCCAGATGAAAGACGGCGTAGAAATTTATGGCGGATTCCCCTCCAGTGGCAATCCGGGATGGGATGACAGAGACTGGCAAACTCACAAGACCACTTTTAGCGGAGAAATATCCAACCCGGGAATCGCAGATAACTGTTATCATGTTTTTTATCACCCTGATTCCATAAGTTTGAGCAGTTCTGCTGTGCTGGATGGGTTCACCATCACCAAAGGAAACGCTGATGAAGATGGTTCAATGAACGGCCACGATGAAGGTGGAGGAATGTTTAATGATACCTGTGAACCAACGATAATCAATTGCATTTTTTCGTATAATAGTGCAATTAATGGCGGCGCAATCTTAAACAACGTGGCGGGACCGGTGGTGAACAATTGTGTGTTTCTTTCCAATTCTGCCAGCAGTTGGGCCGGTGCGGTGATGAATTCTTCAGGCGGTTGCGAACCAGTTTTCACCAACTGTGTCTTCACTGATAACACCGCCAGTACAGGAGGAGCCATATATGTCAAACAGGCAAGTCCCCGGTTAGTGAACTGTATCCTCTGGGAAAACTGGGGGAATGGGCCTGAGATCGATCATATAAGTTTATATTTTATGAGTAGTACTGTTGATGTAACCTACTGCGATGTTGAAGGCGCAAGCTCAAAACCTTGGTTTGGAACAGGATGTATTACTGGCACTCCCATGTTTGTTAACCCCGGCAACGGGGATTTCCATCTCAAAGCCAGCTCACCATGCATTAACAGTGGTAGCAATTCAGCAGCATCTTGCATTTCTGAGGATTTTGAAGGTGATAACCGCATCATTGGTACAGTTGATATGGGAGTGGACGAGGCTGCAGTCGGCATTCATATTTATGTAACTCTACAGGGCAATAACCGCCCGGCAGAAGGATGGGGAATTCCCATTGCCATCGGGTTCTTCCCTGCCAACAGCGGTACACCTGTATTATTCAGTGGTTCAGCGACCGCCGATTTCTGGTTTGAGGGAACAACATCAGGAACAATTACAGCCAGCGGCACTCGAGCATACTTCCAATGTCCTGAGCCAGTAAGCCCCGGCACCTACGACATCACTGCGGACAGTACAACTACCTTGCTGAACGTTAAGAGAGCGGTGCATATAGAGTAATTTTGCGGCATCTGTATAAAAATAAATAGTGCGGGATGCTTAGAGTCAAAAAGAAAGATATCGCCCGGATACTTTTTCTCACGGCGCTTACCATAGGCCTGTACTGGTCGGTTCTGCGCTGGCTGGGCAAAGCCTGGATTGAAAACGATTACTATAACCACGGTTTCTTCCTTTTAGTAATTAGCCTGCTATTTATCTGGTTCGCCCGAAAAAATATAAGGCTTGACCCTCTCCAGCAGCAGGAACGCGGCCTCCCGATTCTGATTCTTGCCTGCTCACTTTACGCCATCGGCTTCATAATCCACCAGCCCGCCACTCTGGCGTTCTCACTTCTGCTTTTCATCACCGCCCTTTGCCTGCAATTTCTGGGAACTCAAAAAACCAGACCACTGCTGTTTCCCATATTCCTGCTGGCATTCGCCATCCCTATTCCTTCTTTTGAGGAATTCGGGATATTGCTGCAGGACTGGTCCGCCTCCGGAGCCGACTGTCTGGCCAACCTTTTCGGTATGGATGTATCCAGCAGCGGAAACACTATCAATATCAGTGGTGAAACATACGAGGTAGCTCCCGCATGCAGCGGACTCAACCGGATCATGCCCCTTTTTTCACTAACCGCCATCCTGGCATATATACTTGAGGGACACATTTGGAAAAAACTGTTCCTGCTGGCGCTGGTCATACCGGTGGCCCTATTTTCAAATATCGTCAGGATAGTTCTGACCATGTGGGTGGGTTCAACATGGAGTCCGGATACCGCCTTGGGATTCTTCCATGATTTCTCAAGTGTGGTACTTTTTGTTATAGCTTTGGGGGTTATCCTGCTGGCCTCTTTCATTTTGAAAATGTTAAGTTTGAGGAGAGAACTCTTTTCATGAAAAAATTCGGCTTGAGGATAACCACTGCGATCGTCCTCTTCTTCGCCATCATTGCGGTGCTCTGCACCAGTTACCAAGATATATTTTTGCATGGAATCTGGATGATCGATACCGAGCTGAATGAATCCGGGAGGAATTCCTTCTTCGTGAGGACCAAAGTGGACTTCGGTGAAGGCAATTACATGGAATCCCTCCCTGATAAAGTCAATGACTGGTATAGCGCTGGAGACTACGATTGGGACCGTATCAAGAAAGCCCTCGGAGCGGATGCGATGCTGGTTCGTGCTTATACAAAAACCGATATCTATCAGGTGGTCTTCCTGCTGGTGGCCCAGAGCGACGAACCGTCAAGCTTCCACCCCCCACCAGTATGCTACCAGGCACAGGGATATGACATAGAGGAAGAAGGTAACATCAGCTTCGCTGTCCCCAAAACCGACTGGGCGGCAGAACAGTGGCGATCGGAAAAAGAAGGCAACATCTTCAAAGGTGAATTCAGTGCAAAATCACTCGTCATCTCCAAAAAAGATAGGGAAGGGAATGTTTCCGAACGAATGGTAGTGTTATACTATTATGTAAAACATGGCGGGGTGGTACCGGATAACATCACCATGGTTCAGGTTTCCGCCTCTGCTCCTATCGATCTTTCATACACCGGGACTTTCGAGCTACTTGAGGAATTGATGGGAGATATGGTACCAGTGCTTTTTAAACCGGAAAGAATCAAAAAGGAAGCAACCGCCGTGCATATTGTTCATAAATACGGAGCACTCGGATATCTGATGATTATCGGGGGATTTATGGTACCTGTAGCCATTGCGTTTTTCCCGATTGGCAAATTGATGATTCGAAGGAAACGGCAATCATCCCCACAGGAAACTTTATAAAATGGAAGACCGCTTGAATCATCTCCCCGTCGAGAGCGATCAGTTTCATGCCTCCACCGAAAAGGTAGGGACCACTCGCCGGGCTTACATCACAACCACCATCTATGTACTGTTGATTGCCACAGCAGAGATAATAACATCCTATCATGATCCGGAAACAGGGGTTCTTTTGCACGGGGGAATCATGTTTGCCCTGTTCGGGCACGCTGCCTTTCTGCGTCCTTCCGATAAGGATTTGTCCTATCTGCTCATGGCTATCGGGATTGCGCCACTAATAAGAATCGTTTCGCTCAGCACACCTCTTACTTCATTCAGCTACATTTACTGGTTCCTTATCCTCAGTGTCCCCCTGTTTGCAGGAATCCTCATCCTGAGAGCAATCCAGGGACTTAATGAAGAAGCGATGGGACTTACCTTCAATATCCGAAAGCTTCACTGGGAATTTGGTATAGTGCTCGCAGGCTTTCCGTTAGGTATTGTGGAATACTTCATTTTAAAGCCTGAACCCATTCTTGAGAACCCCACCTTCCAGAGTCTGATTGCTCCTGTATTGATCATGATCATTTGTACCGGACTGATTGAGGAATTAATATTCCGTGGACTTGTTCAGCACAATGCCAT
>Ga0180431_10004760_pt1 | contig 16829 bp, 12 predicted proteins | sample SS_ome_11_FD_132459 | JGI IMG/M metagenome (GOLD analysis project Ga0180431, IMG submission 132459) | Hypersaline lake sediment archaeal communities from the Salton Sea, California, USA - SS_1_MS_1 metaG | ecosystem: Environmental > Aquatic > Non-marine Saline and Alkaline > Hypersaline >... | reverse complement strand
TTCGTGCCGTTTTACTACCGCTCGAAAGTATTCACAATGCCGGAATTTCTGGAGAAACGGTTCAACCCGGCCTCACGCTGGATACTCTCGATCGTCTCGCTTGTTGCGTACGTATTCACCAAAGTTTCGGTCACAGTCTACGCCGGCGGTGTTGTCTTCAATGTGCTTTTGCCTGAGATCAATATTCAGGTAACTGAAACCTTCGTGCTCGACGCTTTCTGGATCGGCGCCTTGCTGACGGTGATCCTGACCGGAATATATACTGTCCTTGGTGGCCTGCGTGCCGTGGTCTATACCGACACGGCCCAGACGGTGATTCTGTTGGTAGGCTCGTTCTTCATCACCTTCTTCGGCCTGCAGAAACTCGGCGGCTGGAGCGAGCTGCAGATGATATGTCGAGACAATGCCGCCAACTTCGCGTTGTGGAGGCCGAACACCGACCCTGACTTCCCCTGGCTGGGCGTACTGATAGCCTCGCCTATCATCGGGCTTTGGTATTGGTGTACCGATCAATATATAGTCCAGCGGGCACTGTCGGCCAAGGACCTGAAAAATGCCCGGCGAGGCGCTCTCTGGGGCAGCTTCTTGAAAGTCTGGCCCGTGATGATCTTTCTCGTTCCGGGCCTTATAGGCTACGCGATGTATCAAAAGGGCCTGATTGAGATTCCCACAAAAATCACGGACGGACAGGAAGGTCTGGACGGCGACCAGGTCTTCGCGGTTATGGTAAGCTCGCTCTTGCCGGCCGGCCTTCGCGGCCTGGTCGTGGGAGGTCTGCTGGCGGCGCTGATGAGTTCTCTTTCGTCGCTGTTCAATTCCTGCGCCTCGCTTTTCACTGTTGATATCTATGAGAAGATCAATCCTAAAGCCTCAGAGCGGCACCTGGTTTCGGTCGGGCGAGTTGCGACAGTAGTCGTGGTCGCGATGGGAATTATCTGGATCCCGGTCATGCAGCGCATCTCACAGGGCGGATTGTATAAATACCTCCAGAGCGTGCAGGGATATCTTGCACCACCAATCACGGCCGTTTTTCTGCTGGGTTTGTTCTGCAAGCGAATCAACGGTAAAGGCGCCGTCGCAGGCCTGACAATCGGCTTTATCGTGGGGATGGCCAAGTTGATCATTCAGGCGCTTACGGGCGGAGATGATCCGTATATTACATCGCCCGGCTGGCTGGTGTACGTCGGAGAATACAACTTCCTCTTTGCAACCGGCTGGCTGCTGCTTATCAGCATATTGGCGATAGTCGGAGTCTCACTGCTGACCGCCCCGCCCAAATACGAAAGAATCGCCGAGCTGACCTATGCAACTGTCACCGCCGAACAAAGGAAAGAAATCCGCGAGAGCTGGGGCATGGCAGAGGTGCTGCTGACCGCGCTGGTCCTTGGTCTGGTGCTTGGCTTGTACATATATTTCAGTTTCTGGTTGAGATAACGCCCCGATGTTTTTATTTACACAGGAGGTCATTTGATGCCGTATACGATTGGCTTGGATTACGGAACCAATTCAGTACGATGCCTGATCGTCGATGTCACTAACGGCGATGAAGTGGGCAGCAACGTACACGAATATGAGACTGGCGAGGCCGGCATTATTCTCGATCCGGCCGATCACAATCTCGCCAGACAAAATCCGTCCGACTACGTCAAGGGAATCGAAGTCACCGTAAAGGCCGCAATCGCCGATGCGAAGAACAATGCCGAGGACTTCGATGCGAGCAAAATCATAGGTATCGGTATTGACACCACCGGCTCGACGCCGATCCCAGTCGATGCCGACGGCATGCCGCTGAGCATGCTGGACGAATTCAAGGAAAATCCAAACGCATGCGCCTGGCTCTGGAAGGACCATACCGGCCACGCCGAGGCGACAGAGATCACGGAATTAGCCGCGAAGGAGCATCCCGAGTACCTGGCGCGTTGCGGCGGGACTTATTCCTCCGAATGGTTCTTCAGCAAGGTCCTGCACTGTCTGCGGACGGACCCGGCGGTTTTCGATGCGGCTTACACCTGGGTCGAGTGCTGCGACTACATCCCGGCGATTCTGACCGGCACGGCAAAACCGGGGCAGATCAAGGCAAGCCGCTGTGCCGCCGGCCACAAGGCGATGTTCAGCGATAATTGGGGAGGATTGCCCTCGAAGGAGTTCCTCTCGAAGCTCGATCCGAAACTCGGCGAACTGCGCGGCAGACTCTACGAAAAGACTTACACGGTCCGGACCGAAGCGGGAAAGCTCACAGAACAATGGGCGCAAAAACTCGGGCTGCCTGCCGGTGTTCCGGTTGCAGTCGGCGCTTTCGACGCCCATCTCGGCGCGGTCGGCTCCGGCATCGGACCGGGCAAGCTGGTCAAGATAATCGGAACCAGCACGTGTGACATGGTTGTCTTCGAATCGGACCGGGAACTTGCGGACATCCCCGGCATATGCGGCATCGTGGACGGTTCGATTCTGCCGGGATACTTCGGCCTCGAGGCGGGCCAGTCCGCCGTGGGCGACATCTTCAACTGGTTTGTCAATTACATCCAGCCGGGCGGCAGCGAGGCCGGCTCTCATGAGGCCCTGACTGAGAGGGCAGCAAAGCTCAAACCGGGCCAGTCCGGTCTGTTGGCGCTCGACTGGAACAACGGCAACAGAACCGTGCTCGTCGATCAGCGACTGACCGGCCTTCTTGTCGGTCAGACGCTACATACAAGGCCGGAAGAAATTTATCGCGCGCTGATCGAGGCGACCGCATTCGGCGCTCTTACGATTATCAACCGATTCGAGCAATACGGAGTAGAGGTCTCTCAGGTCACCAATTGCGGCGGGATCGCTGAGAAAAATCCGCTGCTCATGCAAATCTATGCCGACGTGACCGGACGAGAGATGGTGATATCCCGTTCGGCGCAGAGCTGCGCTCTGGGCGCTGCAATCGCAGGCGCGGTTGTGGGCGGAGCGCATGGCGGTTTCGCCGACGCCCAGGCCGCCATGTGCGGGATCAAGGATGTCACGTACAAGCCCATTGCGGAGAACCACAAAGTCTATCAAAAGCTTTACGCGATTTACAAACAACTCCACGATGCCTTCGGAACTCAAGACTGGTCGGGCAGACTGGCCAACGTCATGAAAGATTTACTGCATATTAAGGAAAACCCGCCTAAAAGGCGGGGCTAATTAGCCCCACGTTTTACGTGGGGTTTCTTGTGGGATCGTAAAAAACGCACATGCAGGAAGAACTTAAAAAGGCCGTACTCGATGCAAATCTCGAGCTGCAACGACAACAGCTCGTTATTTACAGTTGGGGCAACGTCAGCGGAATCGACCGCATGACCGGCATTATTGCGATCAAGCCAAGCGGAGTTCCATACGAGGAGCTTACGACCGACAAGATCATACTTGTGGATCTTGACGGCAAGGTCGTTGAAGGGCAGTTGAATCCTTCTTCCGACACGCCGACACATCTGGAGCTTTACAGGAATTTCGACGGCATCGGCGGCATCTGCCACACCCACTCGCCCAACGCGACAATGTGGGCACAGGCCTGCAAACCGATCCCCTGCTTCGGAACCACTCATGCGGACTATTTTTACGGGGAAGTGCCGGTCACTGATGTAATGACAAAAGAACAGATACAAACGGATTACGAACTGAACACGGGCAGGATCATCGTGAAGCGCTTCGCCGAAATAGATCCGACGCAGATGCCGGCGGTTCTCGTGGCCAACCACGGGCCTTTCACCTGGGGTGACGGACCGGCCAAAGCCGTCGAGGCTACGGTGGTGCTCGAGCACATCGCCGCTACGGCTCTCGGTACAATAACGATAAGCCCTGACACGGGCCCAATCAGCAACGCTCTTCTGGACAAACACTACTTGCGTAAACATGGTAATAACGCCTATTATGGACAGAAAACGTAGGGTGTGCACTGCACACCAATCATGTTCCGGGGTGCAGCGCACACCCTACAAATAAGGAGAAGAAAAATGAAAAAGACCACATTCGGCGTCATCGTCGGTAACCGCGGATTCTTCCCTGATATGTTAGCCAAACAGGGCCGGAAGGACATACTAAGCGTGCTCAAGGCAAACGGTTATAACTCTGTCGCACTATCGATGAAGGAGACCAAATACGGTGCTGTCGAGACATTCGACGATGCAAAAAAATGCGCAGCGCTTTTCGCGGCCCACGCCGGCAAAATCGACGGCATCATTGTAACGCTTCCTAATTTCGGCGATGAAAAGGCGGTCGCCGAGACGGTCAAACGCTCCGGATTGAGTGTCCCCATCCTGATTCAGGCCGAGCCGGATGACCGAGCGAAGATGACGATCGCCAACAGGCGGGACTCCTTCTGCGGCAAGTTCAGCGCGTGCAACAATCTGAAGCAGGCCGGCATTCCGTACTCTCTGACTAACACTCACACCGTCAGTGTTACTTCGGCCGCATTCAAAAAAGAACTGGACGATTTCGCTTCGGTGTGTCGGATTGTCAGAGGCCTGGAGAACGTCAGATTCGGCGCCATCGGCGCTCGAACTGGCGCCTTTAACACCGTCCGTTACAGTGAGAAGATTCTCGAGCTGGCCGGTATCTCCGTCGAAACGATTGACCTTTCGGAAATCTTCGGCAGAGTCGACAGGCTCGCCGACAACGACAGGGCGATTAAAAGAAAGCTCAACGCGATCAGGACTTATACGTCGACCGATTCGATTCCCGCCGACAAGCTTCTGAAAATGGCCAAGTTCGGCTATGTGATAGACCGATGGATCAAGGAGACCGAACTTTCCGGCACTGCCATTCAATGCTGGACCGCTCTGGAGGAATTCTTTGGTATCGTACCCTGCACGCTCATGAGCATGATGAGCGAATCGCTGGTCCCGAGCGCGTGCGAGGTCGATGTCACCGGGTTGCTGGGAATGTACATCCTCCAGTTGGCCGGCGGCACACCAAGCGCTCTTCTGGACTGGAACAACAACTACGGCACCGATCCCGACAAGGCCGTTCTGTTCCACTGCAGCAATCTGCCAAAGTCGTTTTTCAAAAGCTCAAAAATGGATTACCAGGAGATAATCGCCGGATCCGTGGGCAAGGAAAACACTTACGGCACCATGATCGGCAGAATTGCCGCGAACAAAGCGACGTTCTGCCGGACCACCACAGACGACGCCGAAGGAATCATCAGCGCCTACGTCGGCGAGGGCGAGTTCACCAATGACAAACTTGAGTCTTTCGGCGGCTACGGCGTCGTGAAAATTCCAAATCTCCAGCTATTGTGCCAGTACATCTGCCGCATGGGATTCGAGCACCACGTCGCGGTGGGCCTGACGCAGAAGGCCGATGCGATAGCCGAGGCACTGGACACCTACATGGGCTGGGAAGTGTACCGTCACCATTAGGAACGGCCATTCCATCCGCTTCGTTTACTTGCGTTCTCTCAGTGGCTGCCATCCGCCTGTCACCCCTCGCAGATGGATCTAAAAGCTGGAAGCCGATACCACTTGTGATTCGCCAAGAGCGGTCAGTCTTGCTGCGAGAAAGCCTGCCAGGGCGGTGTTTTCTCCGCCGGCTATCGGTGCAACATAGCGATCTGCGGCAAGCGTAATCGAGTCGATCGCGCTGAAGCTCATTTCGTTGTTCAGAATACCGACATACTCGGCCAGAGTATCGAGATAAGCGCCGGCCACCGCATAGTGGCTGTCGGCCTCGGTATTGCTGCCAATTGCGGCGATAATCGTTGAATCCATCTCCTCGGAAAGCGGGGCATCACCCGACGCATACTCGTTGATGACCTGTGTCAGTGCGGCTATACGGGTGCCCGGGTAATCGCGCAAGATTGCCGCCGCCCTCTTGAGTCTGGCGCACGTATCGCACGGCTGAATCTCGTTGGCGGACGCAACGCTGTTCGCCATCCAGATGCTCATCATCTTCGGATCCACGCTGATTTCTTTGGCCGCCCATTTCATCAGAGCCGAGCAGCCGGATGTGCCCAGTTTCTCATCAGGAATCGGCGCCGGCGGTATCGATAGAGCCACAACGGTTTTCGGTTCAGTCTTCGGCTCTGGTTTGGGTTTTGGTTCCGGCTTTGGCTCGGGTTTAGGTTCGGGCTTCGGCTCCGGTTTGGGGTCGGGTTTCGGCTCCGGTTTGGGATCGGGTTTTGGTTCAGGCAGCGTTTCGATATCACAGCTATTGATTATTATCTTTGCTATATGCCCGCATTTTGAATCTCTGTTCTCAGTATATCCTTCGGCGTGAGCGGTGCCGGCATCAGCCACAGGAGCAGCAGCACCCGGCCCAAAATAAACTGTATCTGAAGCGTCTAATGTTATGTACCCTCTGGATCTTGAATCCGGCGAAGTCTCTGCTAACACAGTCAAATCGGCCATCACCGTAATATCCCGATCCGGGGTCCCGTCGGCGCCGGCACGAACCGTGATGTAGGCATGGGTCATAGCACCGGTATTAGTGTCTCCCCTTCCATCGGCATAGGCGCCGATGTTGCCGCCGAGAGTTACATTGTCATCGGCGGTCAGATGGATTACCGCCTCAGCCTGTGATATGCCCGGAATATCAAGTATAGCATTCGAGGGCGTACCAACAGAAACGTCTCCTTCGATCGTCAGATTGCCTGAAGCGTCCACGTAGATCTCGGCATGACCCACTCCGGAGTCAACATATAGATTCTTTGTGACTATGTCTCCGCCGTTGGAAGTGCTAATAGTGATCCTGCCGGGCCTGATCATCCCGCCGGAGAGGCCCCGGCCCGTCATCAAACTGCCGATATCAATGCCGCCACCGCCGGTTTCAAAAATAATTGAGCCCTCAGTCGTTGATATCATGTCATCCTTGTTATCAAATGAGATCGAGCCGCCGGCCTCCGTCGTGCGAAGTCGAATATCTCCGGTGCCGCCCGTGATCTCACCGTCTGAAATGTTCTGCACGATAATGCTGTTTTCAGCCTCGAAAAGGACGTTCATCCCGGCCTGCGAGTCGTTTTCAATATCCTTTTCGTAAACAGTGTCCAACGCCCCAAGATTGATCCCGTCCGCTATGGTAACGTCGACAGGATCGATCAGCAGCGTTCCGGGAGCACCATTTGCGGCTGAGGTATCGATATCCCCGGCAAGAACAAAGTGCTCGCCGCTGACTTCCACAAAGCCGCCATCTCCCGATTCGCTGCCGCCGGTGGCCTCAATCGATGCACCTTCGCTGACGATGGTCGTGCCCTCGGAGGCAAGTATTACCTCTCCGCCATTGCCGCTGGTCTTGGAGTTTGCCGACGTTAAACTGCCCGGCTGCAGGATGATTTGCTCTGTAGCCGCTATATTAATGCTGCCCGCATCGTTTTTAGTCGAATCCACCGCGATTCGGCCGGCGTTCTCTACGCGCGCCGCCTCGATAACCACCTCTCCTGCCGATGCCGCCAGAACACCCACATTGCTCACGGCTCCGGAGAAGCTGTCGCCGGCGGCCAAGACTACTTTGCCGTTGCCGGCGCTGATAAGACTCCTGTTCTCCACGTCGGGGCCGTTTGTCTCACCTGCTATCTCGACAATGATATCGCTGCCGTCTTGGGCCAGATACACGTTGTCGCCGGCGGCCATTACCACCAGCCCATCCGGAGCCGTGACCGAGCCGAGATTAGCGACCTTTCTTCCAACCAGATAGACGCTGTCGGCGTTGATTGAGCCGAGGTTTTGTACCTGCCCTGCGCCTCCTTCAAACGCCATCTGATTACCGGGATCGGCGAGAACGGCTCCGAATCCCTCATCGGACATGCCGAGCCCCGAGGCAACTAATTGTGAAACGTTGACCGTCGAGCCTGCGCCGAATATGACGCCGGCCGGATTGACTACAAAGACCCGCCCGTTTGCGTTCAAGGCACCGTTGAACTGCGTTGGAACCGTACCGGAGCTTATCCTGTTGAGCACTGCCGAGGCACTGCTTAACTGACCGCCCATGTACTGATTGAACGTGACGCTCTGGGCCGAACTTGTGTCGAAGTTGTTCCAGTTGATTATCGCGCCGTGATCGGTGCCGATGACCGTGTGGTCGCCCCACTTCGTGTCGATAACCCCGGTTGAGCCGCCAACGTCAATCGCTTCGAGAGCAAGCGCCACAGGCAGTGTGGTGTTGACGAGCAAGCTCCATGTCAGGAGGTAAATCAGTGCCCTTGACAGATAACGCTTTTTGAGGATTTTTGTTGCGAAATACATCTTTCTCTTCCTTGTCAAAATGAGGCTTCGGATGAAACCCTCGTCACCTTGTTTTCGATATGATCTTCCATTGATCAGTAGTGTGCATCGGCAGATACATCCGAAAATCTTTTGCCTTTTGCGGGACTTCCGAGAGGCTGCTTTGCCGATAATATCGTAGCCTCACAAAGCCAATTGCCACATCGCAAGACAGGTAGTGCGGTGAGGTCTCGTGCAGGCACGACCGATAAAAGGTAAAGCGCAGAACCAGAGAAGACTTGCCGCACCTGCAACATGTAGCTGCCAATATTGATACCACATTAAACGATGTACGGATCGGCCGGCCTTATGGAGCCCGGAAGCAGGGGCGCACCCTGTTCGACCATACGCTTCGCCCGAATCTCACATCTTGCCAATGTCCGAATCGGCACCATCCTCCCGGAAGAGCAACGCAGCCTGGACAACCACATTTTCAATGCTGATGTTTGCCTTGTTGGATCAATCCAGTGGACGGAATGTTTCCCGACGATGCCCGGGGAGCCAAATTCGAGGCTTTGCGGCAGAAAATCGAAAAAATTACAGAAATTTTCTCGGACGGCCATAATTTCCGACAAAGCTTCTCCACGCAGCGGAGCCGCAAGATACCCACGCGCACCGACTCGATGAGGTTCTGAACATGCATTGTTGCCAGATCATGAAAATCCTGTGAAATTTTTCTGGACGAGCCCGATCAAGGCCGCTATACTTCTGGTTTTGGAAAAATCGGTAAGAACCATATATAAGATTGAGGTGGTTAATCATGGCACATAAAAAGGGACAAGGCTCTTCGAGAAACGGCAGAGACAGCAACCCGCAGTACAGGGGCGTGAAGCTGTACGGCGGCCAGGCGGCCAAGGCCGGAGCGATCATCGTCAGGCAGTGCGGCACCAAGTTCTTTCCCGGCAGAAACGTCGGCATGGGCAGGGACTATACACTTTTCGCCACCGCCGACGGCAAAATCAGCTTCCAGGGCAGAAGAATCCACGTGGTCTGACGTAAACAGACCCTACTCGGAAAGGCACAGGATGGTGTAATCGCCATCCTTTTTTTATGCAAGGAGTTTTGAAAAATGGAGATTAGGCATATATTATTTAAGGAAATCTGTTTTTCTGGATTTCCTCAAATGATGTCCTAAGTACTTTAGTATCAACGGGTCTCTGTTCGAAAAGGAAGAATCAGAAAGAAACGTTCTTCCTTTTCAAAGTATGCCTAATCTCCATTTTTCAAAACTCTGGTTTAATCTATAAGATACGGACAATGTTTGTAGACCAGGCGAAAATCTGGATCAAGGCCGGCGACGGCGGCCACGGCTGCGTGAGCTTTCGCCGCGAGAAGTTCATTCCCAAGGGCGGCCCCGACGGCGGCAACGGCGGCAACGGAGGCGATGTCTACTTCCAGGCTGTAGACAATCTGGACACTCTGATTGATTTCGCCGGAAAACACCACTGGCAGGCTCAAAACGGCCAGCCCGGTTCGGGAAACAACAAGTACGGAGCAAGCGGCGACGACCTGATAATAAGGGTTCCGGCCGGCACGCTTCTCTACGATACCGACCTCGATTTGCTGCTCAAGGATCTCAGCGAAATCGACGTCAAAGTCTGCGTCTGCCGAGGCGGAAGAGGCGGCCGGGGCAATAAATCCTTCGCCACCGCCACCAACCAAACCCCGCGAAACGCCACACCCGGCAAGCCCGGCCAGGAGCGAAACATCCGGCTCGAACTCAAGCTCATCGCCGACGTCGGCCTGGTCGGCATGCCCAACGCGGGAAAAAGCACGCTGATCTCCCGGTGCTCGGCGGCAAGGCCCAAGATCGCCGATTATCCCTTCACCACGATCGAGCCGGTCCTCGGCATCATCGAGCTGAGCGATTTTCGCCGGTTCGTGATGGCCGACATCCCCGGCCTGATCGAGGGCGCCCACGCCGGCGCCGGTCTCGGCCACGATTTCCTAAAGCACATCGAGCGGACAACACTGATCGTCCACATCCTCGATATAATGCCGACCGACGGCTCCGATCCGGCCGACAACTACAGAGCCATTCGCACCGAGCTTGAACAACATAGCAAGGCTTTGGCGAAAAAATCCGAGATCGTAGTCGCCAACAAAATCGACCTCGACCCAACCGGCGAAGCAGTCGAATCGCTCAGGAACAAGCTTAAAACCGAGGTCCACGCAATCTCGGCCGTAACCGGAGCCGGGATCAGGGAGCTAAGCGAATCCCTTTGGCAGACGGTCAAAGAACTGAAAGGTTGATCCCCAAAAGAAGCAGAAGGGGCCGAGCAGAGTCGGCCCGGCTCCTCACCAAGATCATCTCTTCTCATCCAGCCATGGAATCTCAGGCAAATCGTCCGAATTAACGTCCTGCACGCTCAGGTCACCGTAGATGACTCGATAGGTCTCAGATCCCGGTGGTTTCCACCAGCACACGGGCGCGTCGGCATCGCCGAGCTTCACATCTTCGCCAACGTACTGATAGTCGCTGCCCTCGGGCAATCTTTCGATGAATTCACAGGCGAGGCTGCTCTTATTGGCCTCCTCGTCCGTCCAGGACAGTTTCGCAGCGTCTTCGTGGCACCTTTTCCGCACTTCATCTGTCATGGGTCTGCCGCCCCTGAACCGAGTACGAAATCCGCCGTCCAGGTACTTCGGGTAGACGGCCAATCCTTCAACCAGATGCTTTTCAGTCAGCTCGAACGGTGTTTCTATTCGCTGAGTTTCAAAATCCAGGAGACTGTAGCCCTCCGGAGGCGTCATGCCGAACAGCCCTTCTTCGAACTCAATATCGAATTTGATATCGCTCCTCAGTATCCTCTTGCCGCTGCCATTTGCATCCCATGTTTCCTCGATTTGGATGGGTATCGCCGTAGTCGGATCCGCCCAGACCGTGATTCTCTTGTCTCCCCTGGAAATCTCAAAACAGACCGTATCACGACCGTCCAACACAACCGTGCCGAGATTCTTCTCGGTGCCGTCTCGAAAATCCCTTTTCAGTTTCTCATACGTATTAACTTTGTAGCCCGGATAACCTTCATCAGTGTTGAGCACCGCCATTTTCGTATGAGGATACAGGAGCAGACACTTGTTGATCCGGCCGTCGTGTATGGATGCCTGGTAGTCGTAGGGGCTCTCTATTGCATCCAACCGCCAGTGGTATGGCTCCATAACTCTGCTTGTGAATACCTCTCTGTCGTCACCGCTTTGAATCTCAAGAGTGCACATCACAGTCCGCGCAGCCTCAACATTCTCGAGCACATCCGCCCAGGCGACACTCGATACATCGACGGAGCCACCGAACTGACTGATGACAACGAATGCTGCTATGACTATCGCCGCTGCGGCAGCTAACTTCGCTATTCTGCTGTTCATAATCATTCTCCATCTATTGGGCTCAGCCGAAATAGGTGTTGTCTCTTCAGATTTGCCGAACGCCGTTAGAGCGTCGCCGACAATCCGGTCGTCAACTTTCGAGTGGACCTTAACATCTGATTTGGCAAACAGTTTTTTTATCTTTTCCGCTGAACTCATTTTAGTATCTCACCATTTAAGATCGACCGCAGTTTGCGAATTCCGTACCTGTATCGACCCTTGACCGTATTGACAGAGATATCCAAGGATTTGGCTATTACCCTGAATCGCATTTGGCCGTGAATATGCAACGCAATCACTTCTCTTTGCTCATGCGGCAGTTCGGCCAAAGCCGAACTCAGCAGCCGCAACTCCTCGTTGCAGGCTACGAGTCGAATCGGCTCGTTCAAGACCTGTTCGGCCGCACATGCCTGCTCCGGGCTGAGAGCTTTGGCCCGGCTTCGATTCGTACGCATTAAGTCACGAACCCGATTGGCAACACATTTGGCCAGGTAAGCGTTCAGACTGCCGGTCAGCTCGAAGCTCGCAACGTTCTGAGCGAATGCAACGAATACATCGTGGACCGCATCTTCGGCCAAGCCGACATCGTGCGAAAGAGCAATCGCCAAAATCAGCAAATCATCTCTGTACTTTTCATAGATCCGGCGCAGAGCATCCCTGCTCCCCCTTTTGCACCTGGTAACAAGCAGCTTGTCTACTATCAAGGCAACCTCACGGTTTAGCAGCGTACGTCCACTACTCTTATAACGATTATCCAGCATGTTTGGGTATAAAGAAAATCACATTCTTCAGAATTCGAGTTAATCTCCGTCCGTACGAATATAAACAGGGCCGACCATGCGCAACAGCAATTTTCGCTTGAGTGCATCGTCCTGGCCCTGTATTATCCGTCTCAAATTCCGACAGGCACAGTCTGGCAACGGAGAAGATCATGACGGACAATATCACCGGCAAAAACAAAAACCATTTCCTGGTCGTCCTGCTGCTGACCGTTTTGCGCGGTCCGCTGGCGGTTTCTTTTGCCGTCCTGTTCCTGACCGTCGGGCCCGGGTGGACGCGCGTCGTGGCGGGACTCTTGCTGCTGGCGGCAATGGAGCTGACGGATCTGCTGGATGGATTCGCCGCACGTCGTTTCGGCGTTGTGACCGAATGGGGCGCCGCTCTCGATCCTTATATGGACAGCTTCTCCCGGCTTATCGTATATTGGACGTTAGCCTGTGTCGGACTTATCATGCCGCTGGTTCCTCTGGTCATGGCCCTGCGAGACGTCACGGTCGCCTACTGCCGGGTTTTCCTGACACGAGCCGGTCAGAGCGTCGCGGCCAACTGGAGCGGCAAGATCAAGGCGGTCGTTCAGGGAGCGACGGCCATGATAATTGTCGGCGAGCCCATCTACAGCCCCCTGCTCGGCTCCCGGTTGGCATCGCCGGGCGCCTGGCTCGTCATCATCGTTACCGCCGCCTCGGCGGCACAATACGTCAAGCAAGCCGCAATCGTCTCATTCGGCTCGAAAACGTCCAAATAGCAGAATCCGTGCTATTTCAGCGCACAGTCCGAAACCGGTTCTCGGCCGGCATAGAGGCTTGGTTTTGATGGCGAATCTGCCGATACCTACTTAAAATAAACTTTGTGAAATAAAAAATTTCTGCGCTCATTTTGGGCCGGAGATCAGACAATATAACGAATGCTGATCGGCAATATTTAAGGTTAAACTTTCGTAAATGCAGGACGGTTCGGAACTACAATTAGTTAATGCCGCTGTCGCCGGTGATATCGAGAGCTTCGGCGAACTCTGCCGGCGATATTACGGCCCTATGGTCGCAATCGCATACTCGCTGCTGAGCGATCATCAGCTTGCTGAAGACGCCGCACAGGAGAGCTATGCCCGGGCGCTGGTGAATCTGAGAAGGCTGAAGAACCGAGCGAGATTCTCCCCGTGGCTGGCCGCGATTTGCAGGAACGTCGCCAAAGATATGGTCGCGGTCAAAGCCAGGCGGATAGACGCCGCAGATCTTTCGCAAGCGGCCTCGGGCAGTAGCCACAATGAGAACGGTACGCTGATCCGCCAGGCGATTGAGCAGTTGCCCGCCCCGGCGAGAGAGTTGATAGTCCTGCGATATTACAACAACCTGTCTTACGAGGAGATTGCGTCGGTGTCGGGAATATCGCGAGCGGCGATTAACGGCAGACTCACAAGGGCAAAACGAAAGATGGCGGCATACTTAAGGCGAAAGGGCTTTCCGGAGAGCCAATTATGAAGGCTGACGAAGACAATAAGAAACTAGACGAAATGATTTCCAGGGCCGTTGGCCGGGAGGTACCTGCGTTCGATTTCGACAAATGGAAGGATAACCACCGAGCGGAAACAGAGATCTTCAAATCGCAAACGGCCCGACAAGAGAACTCAGGCTCCTCCTGGAGGCTTGATATATGGAGAACACTTATGAAAAGCAAAAGGAATCGAGTTGCCGCTGCAGCAGTAGCAGGTATTTGTGTTTTACTGACAATGATTCTCCTGGATGATGCCGGTTCGCCTGCCTTTGGCATGACTGATGTGATGGCTGCTATGAGAAAAGCGGAATGGATGCATATAACCTACGAATATGCTGAGTCCGACGCGGGACTTGACAATGCTGAGCCGCAGGTAAGAGAAAGCTGGCTTTCGGTCAATCCCATGCGGGACATAACGGTATTCAAGAATGGCGACATCGGATATACAGAGCATTCAACAGATCAAATGAGAGTACAGCGGTACGACGCTGAAACCAATGTGTTGACGACCCGATACATACCCGCAAGCGTGAATTCTTCATATACCTCCATTGTCGACAAGATTTTCGGAGATATCGCAGAACTGGAGGAAAGAGGAGCGGCAATCGAACGTACCGATAGCGTTGACGATGGTAGACCAGCCGTGATAATGAATGTGGACTTCATTGACGATAACAGTGTACACGGCAGAGGTTCCATATTGATCGACGTTGAGACGCGTCTGCCAAAGCGCGCGACGTTCATCTCTGAGCAATCAGGTAGGAGTTCAACAATAGATATTGTATTCGACTATCCGAAGACGGGACCGGCCGACGTCTATCAGGCCGGAGCGCCTCGCGAAGCAACGATGAAGGTAATCGGGCAGAGGATAAGTGCTGATTTCCTTGAGGCCATCGCACCATATCGTGCGGCCAGAGAGAACCTTCCAAAACCACGTATTGTGGTGGAAGTTGCGGACCGTTCCACTGTCTCCGTCATATACGCAAACGGCATGGAAGAGCGGTTCGAACAGGTCAGACGCTCGAAGAAGGCCGCCCCTCCCGATACGGAGGATTTCAGAGCGATTCTGGACTGGGCCGGCAAAGTCATCGCCGACAAACCTGCGGGGCCCCGAATACATATAAACGACGGCAAGAATGTGTACAGTGCAAATCGTGACTATTCCAATCCCTGGACTCGTGAAGAGATTTCTACTACTCGATACGGCGTAGGTTTTACTCCCGCCGGATTGAACTATCGAGGCTGGCCAAGGATTCGAACCGGAGTTTTCATCGAAAACGATTACGCCACAAAAAACAGTCTTCTATGTATCGAAACCACCAGTGAACCGCAATTTACCGGCGACTCAAAGCTGGCAGAGGCAGCTACAAAGACGCTCTACTACATCGATCCAGAGCGTGATTACATGTGCGTTCGCATCGAAAGGTTCAGGCATCCCGTGGTGCCTCCGTGGGGGGGGGCCGCGGCCGAGGAGGTGTCGGTATATGATCCCAAAGACATTCCCACCGAGCCCTATCTCGTTACGGAAGTGGTCCAGTTCGGCCGGATTGACTCAGGTCACTGGTACCCAGGTCGAATAAGCACGACCGACAAGCAATCCTGGTCTGATTCCGGCAGAGGTTGGCAGATGCGGACAAAAACATTCGACATAAGACTATACATCGATACCAAACCGGAATTTCCTGAAGGAATCTTTGATCCGGATAGGTTACCAACGGCGGATAGATAGTGAAAGCAGAAGTTCGTAGGGTGGGGCTTGCCCCACCGTTGTAGTTTCTCCCCACAATCATGGTGGGGCAAGCCCCACCCTACAAAACCGGTCACATCATGTTATCCTGTCAAAGATGAAGTCAGGGCAATAGGAAATTCATTTCGGCGTTTTCGATTATCAGGAGCCAGTCGTTGCCTCTGCCGCTGTTTGGCGGGGTACAGGTTTGAATGCCCTTGGTGGCGCCTGTGTGAGCCCTGGCCGGGATGCCATAACGCGGATCGTAACATATCTCGCCGGCGCGCTTGCCACTATTTATCGTTTCTTTTCTGCAGGAAACCGTGAAAATGTGAATAAATTCTTGATAATGTACAAACCAAAATGCGCAAGTGATTCGTGTAGCAGGTGAAGAACGTTCTTTATTAGGCCGGGAAGGCGCCGGATGCTGGAAGACAGGCTGTTGATATGGAAGTTCAAGTGCGGCAGCAGTGAGGCTCTTTGCCGGATTTATCGAAAGTACGGCGAATATTTGCTGGCCCTTGCGGCGGCTCTTTTACAGGATGTAAGCGCGGCGGAAGATGTAGTGCACGACGTTTTCTGCAAATTTATTGAATCCAGAGACAACTTCCGACTCAACGGAAGTCTCAAGAGTTTTCTCGGAACCTGCGCCGTGAATCTTGCACGCGATAAGCTCAGGGCAAGGCGATCACAATCCCATGAACTGGACGAGACAGCAGCAACGGCTTTGGATACGATTGGCCCGGATCATAACGCCATCTTCGGGGAACAGGCTAGGCAGTTGAATCATGCGATTGCACAGCTCTCACATGAGCAGCGGGAAGTTGTGATGCTGCATATCCGCGGTGGCATGAAGTTCAGAGAGATAGCCGCCTTGCAGGGAGTCTCGATCAACACAGCAAAGAGTCGTTATCGGTACGGCCTGGAGAAACTTCGAGAACTTTTATCTGATAAAGAGAAGAAAAATGAAATCAGAAAAAGACATACAACAGTCAATTAAGAAATTAACCGTCGAGTCCGGCAACCGAATACATGCCAGGATTCTCGATAAGCTGCTGAAAAAGCTGGATAAATCGAAGAGACAGACGACAGGCAAAAGGCCTGGTATTTCGAAGATGGTTCCGATAGGCAAAGTAAGCAAAATAGCCGCGGCATTGCTTCTCGTTTGTTCTCTGGCAGCCTGCTATTTCCTTTCAGGTAAAGTAGCTGACCTGAAAAATGATCTGGCCCAGGCACGGCGGGAAATCGCGGTTGCCCAGCAG
>Ga0180431_10004759_pt1 | contig 16830 bp, 15 predicted proteins | sample SS_ome_11_FD_132459 | JGI IMG/M metagenome (GOLD analysis project Ga0180431, IMG submission 132459) | Hypersaline lake sediment archaeal communities from the Salton Sea, California, USA - SS_1_MS_1 metaG | ecosystem: Environmental > Aquatic > Non-marine Saline and Alkaline > Hypersaline >... | reverse complement strand
CCTTTTTGCCAACGATCTCATTGCGCAAAAACCAGCTCTGCACCGTTTCAATCACTTCATCGGGCTGATCGCAAACCCTGAGCAATTCCATATCTTCGGCGGAAATGAATTCCCTGGCAAGGGAGACGTTTTCCATCCAGTCCAGCAATCCCTGCCAGTAATCACTTTTGAAAAGTATCACCGGGAAAGGTTTTATCTTGCTGGTTTGCATAAGAGTAACCACCTCGCTCAATTCATCGAGGGTGCCCCATCCGCCTGGCATGATGACAAAGGCGGTGGCATATTTCACCAGCATTACCTTGCGGGCAAAGAAATGATGGAATCGCATGGACTTGGTAGTAAAAGGATTGAGGTCCTGCTCGTTGGGAAGCTCGATATTGAGACCGATGGATGCTCCGCCGGCCTCATATGCCCCTTTGTTCGCCGCTTCCATTACGCCGGGGCCGCCACCTGTAATGACGGCAAATCCAATCTCAGCAAGCTTGCGGGTGATTTCGCTTATTTCCGCATACAGCGGATCGGTCTCACGAAGCCGGGCCGATCCATAAACAGTCACCGCCGGGCCAATAGAGGAAAGCTCGTCGAACCCTTCAACCATCTCCCCCATAATCCTGAACATGTGCCAGGATTCATCCTTGCCCAGTTCGTTGATTTCATACATTTCCGACATGAGGTTCTCTTAAGCAGTACTCGTCTTCAAAGGGAGCCCCAGATAACTTCAACTCCTCGATCGGTAAGCTGACTGACATATCCGTAAGAAGCGCTGCTGAGCGGATTATATTCGAGGTGTACAGTGTCCCCGGAGCCAAGTCCTGTGTTGGCAACCAGCGCCGAGATATCTTCAATGATATTGTGGGAAAGGTCGAGATCGCTCAGCGCGGTGCAGTAGCCCAGTCCGGTCAGGTCCGAAACGCCGCTATTGCTGGCATCAAGTGTGGTAAGCCCGGTCAAGTCTGACGGGTAAATATCTCCACTCGATTTAGGAATGGCATCTCGAATCGCCGATTCAAGATTGCCATCCGGGAAAGATACCGGTTCGTCATCAGCCTGAGTTGGGAGTGGTGATGGAGGTGTGCTGGGATTAGGATCAGCCGTTGGGCTTGGGGTGGGACTCTCTGTAGCCGTCGGGCTGGGAGTTGGGCTGGGAGTTGGGCTCTCTGTAGCTGTCGGGCTGGGAATTGGAGCCGGACCCGGGATTGCTGTAACCGTCGGGTCAAGTGCTGGGCTCGGAACCGGAGTCTCCTCAGGAGTAGAAGTCGGCTGCGCAGTTTGCTCCGAGGGAGTGTAACTGTCTGTTTCCGGGCTGATCTGAACGATACCGGATGGAGTCCCTGCAGCAGGACTTACATCAACAGTCTCCGCATCATCACCATCACATCCCAGCCAGAGCAGACTTCCGGCAATCACTATCGCCAGTATCAGAATTATTCCTTTTCTCATCTTTCCTCCCTCTCTACATTTTTAAATATAGATGTCCTTCTGTTTAATATTACTCTACCAGAAATTGCACCAAAGCCTCAACTGCCGGGGAAAGAACCTTGTGCCTTCGATGAACGATGAAAAAATCCCGGGCAAGTTCTATTCCCTGAATATCCACTATTTCAAGTAGACCCAGTTTAACCTCATTTTGAACCGCTCTTTCGGAAACGATGGAAACCCCCGCTCCCGATTCCACCGCCCGCTTCACCGCCTCAGTACTGCCCAGAGTCATCACCACATTGAAAGAATCCGAACTGATGCCACATCCGGCAAGCTTCTGTTCCATGATAGCACGCGTGCCCGATCCCTCTTCCCGCAGCACGAACGGAACACCTGTCAGCCCATCCAGAGTTATCGAGTTTCCATTGAACCAGTCATTGCCGACAGGTGCGATGAGGACCAATTGATCACTGACAAACCTGGCGAAAGTCAGCTTATCGTTTTTCTCGCTCGCCCCGACGATCCCGATCTCCACTTCAACATCCAGCACTTTTCGGATGATTCCCCCGGTATCGCCAATGTTCATTTCCACCGATATGCCCGGATGGGTTGCCCTGAACCGCTGCAGCAATTCAGGCAGGATATACTCCCCCGGAATGGTACTCGCCCCAATAACAATCTCCCCCCAGAGCAATCCCTTGAGTTGATGAATGGCCTGCTCTGCCTCGGAGGTCAATTCGAGTATCTGGACAGCATAGCGATAAAGAATTTCCCCACTCTTGGTGATAGTAGTATTCCGCCCGGAACGGTCAAGTAATTTCGTTCCCAACTCCTCCTCCAGCGAGGCTATCTGAAAACTCACCGTTGGCTGAGTCAGATACAGCACTTCAGCAGCAGCTGAAAACCCCCTGCACCTAACTACTGCACAGAATATCTCTAGCTGTTTGATTTCCATTAGTGTTTCACAGTATAGCAGAGTTGGCCGACAAACCCAAGATGGGGCAGGTTTGAAACCGGCTTCTGCGTTATCTGCGAAGGGCACCAACGCGCCATAGCCGTCCTTCGCTGAACTCCGGATGACACAATTGATCGGGACGACGGCACGCGGGAAAACACACCTCCACACACACCTTGACACCCACCGCTCAATTCCACTATTCTAATGTCAATCATGGACAAAGTGGCGATAGTCACCGACAGCCTGGCCTGTGTGCCCAAGGATCAAGCGGAGGAACTCGGCATTTTCGTAGTTCCTTCAAGCGTTACCATCAAAGATCGGGTTTATCACGACGGGATAGATATCTCACCATCAGAAGTCTACGATTTGCAGCGGAAAAGCAAGGTGCTTCCCACCACTTCAGCAGCATCTCCCGGCGAGTTTCTCAATATTTATACCTCAGCCGCCGAAAAGGCCGATTCGATCCTGCACGTCTGCATCACTCCCAAACTAACCATGACCTACGATGCAGCCACGAGGGCAAAGGAAATGGCCCGGGAATCGCTGCCCAACACCCGGATCGAGATACTCGATACCAGCACGGCCGCCGGAGCCCAGGGATTCCTGGCAATGGCCGCCGCACGTGTAGCCATCGCAGGAGGGGACATAGCCGAGGTGACCGATGCCGTCCGGAAGCTGATCCCTCGGATTCAACTTTACGTCACAGTGGATACGCTCTATTTCCTGTCCAAAGGAGGGCGTGTCCCCAAAGTAGCAGCCTGGGCTACTTCCCTCCTTTCCATCAAACCAATTCTCCAGATATCTAACGGACAGGCCACACCTGTGGAAAGGGTCCGAACCAAGCCCAGAGCAATGAATCGCCTGATTCAGATCATGAGGGAAAAAGTCGGGCAGAAACCGGTGCATGTTAACCTGATGCACGCCGGCGTTCCCGATGAAGCGGAAGAACTAAAAAAGAAAATCTCCGATCAGTTCGATTGTGCAGAGCTTTACATCACGGAATTTTCCCCGGTCATGGGAGCTCACACCGGGCCGGGACTGATAGGATTTGCCTTCTACAACGATGAATAGAACCCCAACAATTACAACCTGGCCCTATTACATTAAAAGGGAGATTTATGGCAACTGATATTGCACTTATTATCGGAGCATATTTATTTGGATCACTGCCGGTACTTTTCTGGATAGGCAAGGCAAATGGAATCGATATCCGTCGGGAGTACGATGCCCATTCTGCGCTCTGGAAAAAAGTCGGGTACAAAGCAGGTCTGGCAGGAATACTGTGGGATATCGCCAAAGGCCCCGTCTTCCCCTTGATCGCATGGGGACTTGATACGAGCAGTGCCACCATAGGGCTTTGCGGCCTCGCAGTAATAGCAGGTCAGATGTGGCCGATTTTCTTTGTCTTCAAGCATGGCGAGATGGGAAACACTACTGGTATCGGGGCTTCCTTTGGAATCGCTCCTGTGGCAATGAGTTTTGCCGCCATTCCGATTCTTACAGGAGCACTTACCAGGGCTTTTAAGGGAAAAGGGAAACCTGTAGAAGGCGAAGGGCTAGATGATTCCAGGCTCTCCGGGGTATCCGATTCCATGCCACTGGGCATGCTCGGCGGATTCACCATCCTTCCGTTGTTAGCATGGCTTTGCAATAAAGATGATGCCACTGTCTGGATATTTATGGGGCTCCTGGCGTTGATAATCTTCCGCAGGTTGACAGCCAATATTTTGCAGGAAATCAGGGGCGGGCTAAAAACCAGTCTGGCATCCGTTCTGCTAAACCGGTTTCTCTACGACCGCAGTTACTATTAATTGACGGATGCAATTATTTCGAACAAAAGTGTGCCTCGTTGCCCCTGCCCTTCCCTTGTGATATAGTAAATTTGACCTTTTGTGCCCCACCCTTTCAGGAGGATATTAGTGAATTTTGAGACTATTAAGCTGGAAAAAGCTGACCACATAGCTACCCTAACCCTCAATCGACCCGATAGAGCCAATTCTGTAAACTGGAAGATGATGGAAGAACTCAATGTGGCTCTGGATGATGCAGCACAGGATGAAAGCCTACGTGTGCTGATTATCACTGGGGCTGGCGAAAAGGCCTTTTGTGGCGGCGGCGATATCGCCGATGAAGATATGTACGCCACCTTTGATATGGAAAAGATGCGCAAGTGGGTGCGCAAAACGGCTTGCAGTATCACCGAAAAGATCAGGAACATGCCAATCCCAACTATCGCGGCTATCAACGGAATCGCCGTCGGTGGAGGGTTCGACTGGTCTTGCGCTGCAGATATTCGAATCGGTTGCGAGCGGACCCGGTTCATGAGCGCCCAGATCAAGACTGGCCTCGTCCCCGATTCCGGAGCCTGCTATCTTCTGCCCAGAATAATTCGGCTGGACAAAGCCCTGGAAATACTCTACACCGGCGACTGGATCACCGCAGAAGAAGCGTTCAACCTCGGCATTCTGAGCAAGCTGGTATCAGCAGCTGAACTCGAAAACGAAACCAGGACACTCGCTGAGAAAATTGCCCAGAGCCCACCGATCGTCACCCGGTTTGTCAAACAACTGGTATATCGAGGATTGGATAGCGATCTGCCCACGGCTCTGGAAATGACCGCTGCCATGACCGCCATGACTATGTTTACCAAAGATCATGAAGAGGGAGTAGCAGCCTGGCAAGAAAAGCGAGAGCCAAAATACGAAGGCAAGTAATTTCTTTCGATAAAACTCAACTGGAGGCATGAAATTGGCTGAGGAATTGAGGATTTTCTCAGGGAACACTCATCCTGATTTGGGCCGCGCGATTTGCAATTACCTCGGAACTCCGCCGGGGTTAATCGATGTAACTCAATTCAGTAACGAAAACATCTTTGTCCGCATCCTTGAAAACGTGAGGGGACGCGATGTTTTCATCATGCAACCCATAAGCACACCTGTAAACCAAAGCCTGATGGAACTCCTCATCATGATCGACGCTGCCAAGAGGGCTTCCGCCGAAAGAATCACAGCAGTGGTCCCTTATTATGGATACTCCCGTACCGACAAGAAAGACCAGCCCCGGGTACCCGTCACTGCGCGCCTGGTCGCCGACCTGATAACCGTGGCCGGAGCCAGCCGCGTGCTCACCCTCGATCTGCACGCCGGCCAAATCCAGGGGTTCTTCAATATCCCGGTGGATGAGCTTACCGCTCTCTACATCCTGTGCGAATATTTTGAGAACAAGGGACTGGATAACCTGGTAGTGGTGGCCACTGATATCGGCATTTCCAAGCGGGCACGTGATATGGCCGAGCGGCTCCACTGCCCACTGGCCATCATCGAAAAAAGGCGCGTTAACAATAACGACCAGACCGAAACGCTCCGGGTTATCGGTGATGTTCAGGCCCACAACGCTATTCTCTTCGATGATGAAATTGATACAGCCGGCTCCATAACTTCGGCTGCCACTGCTCTAAGCGAATATGGCACCAGAGAAGTATATGCCTGCTGTACTCATCCCATCCTTTCCGGACCGGCGATAGAACGCATATCCAAAAGTCCGCTGAAAGAAGTGGTGGTTACCGATAGTGTTCCGGTGTCAAAAGAAAAACTGGACAAATTGACGGTTCTCTCCCTAGCCCCGGTAATCGGAGAGGCCATTCACCGAATTCATGCTAACCTTTCCATCGGAGCGATGTTCCACTAAAACGAGGTAAGCGGGTGTTCAAAAATTTCCTCAAAGTCTTGAGTGGTGATTCCAACGAAAAAGAACTCAAGCGTCTCCAGCCAGCGATTGATGAAATAAATTCTATCGAGCCCGATTTTGAAGGACTCACCAGTGAAGGGCTTCGTGTCAAGACAAGTGAGTTCAAAAACCGACTGGCCGAAGGCGAAGACCTCGATGACCTCCTCATAGAAGCGTTTGCTGCGGTTCGTCAGGCCTCCATTCTATCATTAGGAATGCGCCACTTTGATGTTCAGCTAATTGGCGGCATCGTTCTCCACGAAGGCAAAATCGCCGAAATGAAAACAGGCGAAGGGAAAACCTTAGTTGCCACCCTTCCGGTATACCTAAACGCGCTCACCGGGAAAGGCGTCCACGTCGTTACCGTGAATGACTATCTCTCCAAACGTGATACGCACTGGATGGGCGCCGTTTATAACGTTCTCGGCATGAGCGTGGGCTGTATCCAGCACGATTCCGCCTTTCTCTTCGATCCGGATTACGAATCGGATGACGAAGCATGGCCGCATCTGCGCCCGGTGCCACGCAAACAGGCTTATGATGCCGATATTACTTATGGCACCAATAATGAATTTGGATTTGATTATCTGCGTGACAACATGGTTGCCGACCTTTCCCAAAAGGTGCAGCGCGAATTCAATTATGCCATTGTCGACGAGGTAGATAACATCCTCATCGACGAAGCCCGCACGCCGCTTATCATCAGCGGGCAGGCAGAAGAAACTCAGTCGCCATATATCCAGGCGGAACACGCATCCCGCAGGCTGGAAAGGGGCCTCAATGAACTTGAACTTCAGCAACTGAAAAAAGAACTCGGTGACAACCCGGCTATGGAGAAAGCTGAAAGCGAATACGATTACATATTCGATGAAAAAACCCGTCACATCCATCCCACATCCCGTGGACAGCATAAGATTGCCTCTGCTTACAGCGATCCTGATATGTACGGCGAAGCGGGCCGCGATGAGGCAGCCTCCGTAGATGATATCCAGGAAAGGCTGAAAAATGTCCACCACGTGGAAACCGCCCTCAGAGCCAAACATTTTTACCAGGAAGGCCGCGAATATGTAATTGAACCTACTGATGGAAACCATCTGGGGATTGTAATCGTAGATGAGTTTACCGGCCGAAAGATGCCGGGACGCCGTTTCTCCGAAGGGCTGCATCAGGCGATCGAAGCCAAAGAAGCTGCCAGATATGGATTGAAGCGGCTTCCAATCAAAGCCGAGAGCATCACCGTGGCAACCATTACTTTTCAGAACTACTTCCGGATGTATGAAAAACTCGCCGGGATGACGGGGACTGCAGTGACGGAGGCTGAGGAATTCAACAAAACCTACGAACTGGACGTTATAGTCATCCCCACCAACAAGCCGCTTATCAGAATCGAATCCACGGATCAGATTTACAAAAACGAAAATGCTAAATTCAGGGCTGTCGTCCGGGATATAGAAGAGCAACGCACGGAGGGAAGGCCGGTACTGGTGGGAACTCTATCGGTGGAAAAATCAGAACGTTTGAGCGATATGCTTACCAAAAACGGTATCAAACATAACATTCTCAATGCCAAAAACCACGAAAGGGAAGCCCACATCGTTGCCCAGGCAGGTCACGAAGGCACGGTAACGATTGCCACCAACATGGCCGGGCGAGGAGTGGATATTCTGCTCGGGGGGAACCCTGAGGAACTGGCTCGAGACCAGCTTAGAAAGGAAGATATCGAGTTCGGGGCGATCCCAACGAACGATTGGAACATTGCTCTCGATATGTTGCGCCAGGGCAAGAATCCCTTCGACAGATACCGGGAACGATGGGCTGAAATCCTGAACGAAAAATACAGACAGTGTGAAGAGGAAAAGGGTCAAGTCCTCAAAGCAGGCGGTTTGCACATCATCGGCACAGAACGTCATGAGGCCCGCCGCATCGACAATCAGCTTCGGGGCCGTGCCGGACGCCAGGGTGATCCCGGCAGTTCCCGGTTCTTCGTATCGGTAGAAGATGATATCATGCGCCGGTTCGGAGGCGACCGGATTGGCGGAATTATGGAGCGATTCGGGTTCGATGAAGATACTCCCATCGAACATTCCATAGTTTCCAAAGCCATCGAAAATACTCAAATCAAAGTGGAGACGCACCATTTCGATATCCGCAAGCACCTGCTGGAATACGATGAAGTCCTGAATAGACAGAGAGAAGTCATCTACGGCGAAAGGGAAAAGCTGTTGAGCGGCGCCGATCTCAAGGCAAACATATTGGAGATGGTTGAAAAGGCAATCACCGGTGAAATCTATCAAACCCTGCATGGAGATGAACCAAATGACTGGGATCTCGATACCCTGCTCAAAGGAACGGGAAGCATTCTTCCGCTGCCACCAGACGCCACTGCAGAAAATCTCTCCATGATGAGCCGGGATGAAATTAAAGAAAAGTTGCTTGCCCACGCCAGTTCGCTCTATGAGCAGCGTGAAGAGGAAATGGGCACGGAGAATATGCGCGTCATGGAACGCCTGGTAATGCTGCGATCTATTGATATCCACTGGAGAGAGCACCTGACTCTACTGGAGAATATGCGCCAGGAGATCGGGCTTTACGCTTATGCCCAGCGCGACCCGCTCGTGGCCTACAAAACAGAGGCTCATTCCAGATTCCAGGAATTGCAGGAAATGATCCAGCACGATATCGTGCACAGTATCTATAGGGTGAGCCTGGTCACAAAACAGCCTCCAGCAAAAGAAAAACGGACCGCGATCCCTATAGGGAAAAAGGTGGGGCGCAATGATCCCTGCCCCTGTGGCAGCGGCAAAAAATACAAGAAGTGTTGCGGGAAGGATATTTGAGTAAACCGGGGATTTTGCCATGCCTATTTACGAGTATAAGTCCACAAGCTCCGCTCCCTGTGATTTATGTAAAGCTAAATTCGAGGTCAGGCAGGGACTGGATCAAGAGCCACTTACTGAATGTCCACGATGCAAAGCGCCAGTCGAAAGGCTGTTTTCACGAAATTTCATAGCTGTGACAGAATCACTGTCTCCCGAAGAAACATTCCGTACCCACACCAGCGAAGAAGCCGAGAATCTGGGGCTCGATGGGGGATTCGCAGGAGACCAGATATGGGAGTGAAATCACGCAAGTTAAATGCTATAATCAAAAAAAATACAACTCTGGAGAGAATGGGATGAACAGAAAATGTCTGCTTTGGGGAATGTTGCTGTTGCTGATATTTGCCTTACCTGCGTGCGTGGATAATGAAAATGGGCAAACCCCTGTAGAAAATCCTGGGGCTACCGTCTCGTTTACTCTTACACCTACCCCATCACCAACCCCTTTCGTATCTAAACCTCAGGAGCTTGATCTGGAGAAAGGTCAATATTGGAAGTTCAGCTATTTTACCGGAGAGGAGGAGTTTGGCTCCAACGAATACAACGTCGCAGCATGCCCGGAAGTGGAGGGGGGCCAAACCTATATCATTGAGTCACACCTTTCCTTTGCGAGAAATGATCCCTGGTGGGGTAAAGGATTCACATCGGATGCTACCCTTAAAATTGGGCCTTTGGGCAATCCGCTCAATTATAACTCAGCAGAACAGATTGGCTCCGGGTGAGGCTCTACCAAGCAGTCGGTCGGCTGCAACGTGAAAGACAATGTAGCATCCGCCTGGGTTAATATTAAAGGTGCCAATACTGAGAAAGAGATTGCTCTAACTCCAGAAACAATTCTGCTCACCGGGAAAACGGTAGCCTGGCTGGATTTGATGTACGATGTCTGGCCGCTCAAGACTGGTGAAACCATCACAGTGCCGGTGCTCAATCCCGACGAACTTGAAACTTCGGAACTTGAGATAGATATCCGCGAATCCAAAGAGGCAATCGACATGGGCGGGAAAATCTACAGCGTGTTCGTATGCGATGCCGGCTCCCTGGCTCAGGTCCATTATGTAACTCCAGAAGGACAGCTTCTCAAGGTCGAGCAACCAGATTTAAATGTAACCATCACGTTGATAGAATCCGGCTTAACTAAGTGAAGCTAGAAAAAAGGGCGAGTTTAAAACTCGCCCTTTTGGTTATTTATCCAGCAATGCCGCAACGCCCGGCAGGACTTTCCCCTCAAGAAATTCAAGCGAAGCCCCACCGCCGGTTGAGACATGTGTCATCTTTTCGGCAAGCCCCATCTGTTTAACAGCAGCGGCGCTGTCGCCGCCCCCAACGATTGTCGTGGCATTCAAGTTAGCAATGAAAGATGCTATCGATTCAGTGCCTTTCGCAAACGCCGGAAATTCAAATACACCCATCGGACCGTTCCATACGATGGTTTTGCAACTACTCAGTTCCTGTTCGAATTTTTCAATGCTTTCCGGCCCGATATCGAGAAGCAACCATCCTTCAGGGATACTGCCGATACCCACCGTCCTGTGATCCGCGTCTGCCTCGAATTCAGCAGCGGCTGTGCCATCGACCGGTATAAGCAGGCGTTTGCCATTCGCTTTTGCGTTGTCTATCAGACCTCGCGCAAAATCAAGTTGATCGTCCTCCACTTTTGAGCTTCCGACATCATGCCCCTGAGATTTGATAAATGTATTTGCCATCCCACCACCGATAATCAACACATCCACTTTTTCAATGATATTCTCCAGAAGTGAAATCTTATCGGCAACTTTGGCTCCTCCAACAATCATCGCGAAGGGCCGGACCGGTTCAGCAAGCGCCTTGCCCAAAAACTCGATCTCCCTTTCCATCAGGAATCCGGATACCGCCGGCAGATAATCGGCGACCCCTGCGGTCGAGGCATGGGCTCGATGCGCCGTGCCAAAAGCATCATTAACAAATATATCCGCCAAACCAGCCAGCACTTTGGCAAATGACGGATCGTTCTTCGTCTCCGCATCGTGGAAGCGCAAATTCTCCAGCAGTAATATTTCACCAGATTTCATGCCGGCAACAATATTTTCCACCTCAGGCCCAATGCAATCCGATGCACAGTTCACCGGTTTTTTCAAAAGCTCAGAGAGTCGCTGGCCGATCCGATCTAATCGCAACTCCTGTTTGACCTCGCCTTTCGGTCGCCCCAGGTGAGAGCAGAGAATGACCTTCGCATCCTGATCGATCAAGTACTGGATGGTTGGAATTGCTGCTCTAATTCGAGCATCATCGGTGATCGCGCCAGTGGATTTATCCCGGGGCACATTGAAATCAACCCGAACCAAAACGCGTTTATCTCGAACGTCGATATCCCTAACCGTTTTCTTGGCCATCGCCACCCCTTTGAATTTCATCTAAACGATCAACAATTTTCTCAACCTCGGTCACCGCTTTCGAAGCCACATCGTAAGGGCTATCCCCAGTCAAGTCAGCCCCACGAATATCAGGATCGATGCTCAGAAATCCAAGCACTTCAAAACCAGGGAGGCTTTCACGAACGAAGGCTTCATCTTCCGGCCCGCTGATTTTATTCCCAACCACATAAGTCTTCTTCACTCCGAGATCGGCGCCCAGCTTCTTTACCGATTTCGCAGTCTGGATGCTTCGCTGGCCAGGTTCCACCACCACTACAAAGGCATCGACCCCACGTACTGTTCCCCGAGCAAGATGTTCCAAACCTGCATCCATATCTAAAATGACCACGTCATCGCGGCGCAGGATAAGGTGACTTACCAAAGCCCTTAAAAGAACACTTTCCGGACAGATGCAGCCCGCGCCACCCGAATCAACCGAGCCCAGCATGAGCAGCTTGACTCCGTCTTTTTCTACGGCCAAAGTATCCGGGATGTCATCCACCTTTGGGTTCAGCTTAAAGAAAGGGGCCTGTGAACCGGGTTTAGCACCGGTTCGCTCTTCAATCAATGTATCCATTTCCGAAATCGGAGTGATCTTTTCCATCTCCTCCCAGGAAATGCCCAGCGCCGTGCCAAAGTTGGCATCCACATTAGCATCTATGGCCAGCACCTTTTGCCCCCGTGATGCATAGATTCGCGCAATTAAACTGGCAAGTGTTGTTTTCCCAACGCCACCTTTACCAGAGAGTGCAATCTTCATAATTTTACACCTCCTCTACTCATTATACGACCAGTCTAAATAAAGGTCTACCTTACCCAACACAAAACCGATATAATGTTTCTTGGCTAAGGGGATGACAATGCCACTACCTGAATCAGAAGTAATGCTGCGGCGCCTGCCGGTCGATGAAGCCCTGATAAAACTGGATAAATTTCTGACCGGCGCATACGTTTCCGGGTTGTACACAGTCAGAGTAATTCACGGTAAGGGAACCGGAACATTGAGGCGCGAGGTAAGGAGAGAGCTATCGCGGCACCCGCTGGTAAAATCGTTCCGTCCTGCCGAACCCTGGGAAGGCGGAGGCGGAGCGGTGGTGGTTCAACTGGTCGAAAAGTAAGAAGACTCCGATCTCTGGCGATAAGCCACCACCAGCACATAGGACATGCAGCCTTTTGTTGTGCAGATCAAAGACCAAACCTTTCTTTCAGCATTCCGGAAATCTCCGGCAGGTATGAAAAGGCCCGTTCCACAAGGCTTTCCTCTATTTCAGCAGGCTGGCAATAATCAGTCAGCTGGGGCAACTCATCATCTATATTTGTCATAACCGCATTCCTGATGCAACATTTCGAGGGCGCAATCAACGCCTGCCGGGCAATTTGTTCCATTGATATATCCGAACTGTCAGCAATAACTTTCCAGTACCCGGTCAAGCGCTCAAACAGGGTTTGCGGAGTTTGAGGATCGAGTGTAACCGATTCCGTGGGCACAATCCCCCATGAGATAATCCCCCCGGACTTCAAAAAAGCCGCCGTATCTGACGCATAGACGCGGGGCATAACATCCAGCTGGAACACATCGATAGACAGTATATCCAATCCCAGTTCAAGCAAATAAGGCAGATTCACATTAAGACACAGATGTAATGCCCTGGGGCCTTCCATCCCGGCCATGAAACTCTGGTAATCCTCCCTGGCCTGAACATCATTGTATCCGGAAAACGAAGAGAACACCCATCCCAACCCCGGTTCATCGACCCACACAAAGGCGTTGCTATTCTTTTTCACCAGTTCATGGTACTGTGCATTGACTCTCCTTTGCACAAAATCGAACAGCAGCATCCTGACATCATCGTTGTAGATCAATGGCCGTTTTTCCTCATCAGCTACCCGAAAACCAAAATTCACCGGGCCGCAAACCTGCCCCCTGATAGCCTGGTGCCCATTAAGCCCCGTATTCATGAAAGATGGAAAAGTCATCGAATCCATCTCTCCCATCTCATAAGTCATCGTGTTTCCCATCAAAGCAGAATACTCTTCCAGATCTTCCATAAACTTCGCTGTATCGAATATGACCCTCTTCTCTTCAAAATCAACACTTGTTCCGGGGAACCCGTCAGCCAACTGAGCAAACATGTCTTCGCTAAAAGATATCCGGGGAAGTTGAGGCCAGAATGGTATATCCAGTCCAAGCGCAAGTTCGAGCGCCTTTTTGGCATCCCGGTGCGGCATCACGCTCATCGCAGTAGTCTGGCAATTCGGTTCAAAATCCATATCCTCGTTCCTTTCCTGATTTTAGCATACCCAACTGTATTTCGACTTTCGATTATGACAACCGGGCGTGGCTGACGCCGGCAACGCCATCCCTTGCTTGTCAAGATTTCCTCCTAAACTCTCGGGGAAATACTGACTCTGGCTAGCAAGGCTCAATAATTGGTGCACACGCAACGGTGTTGGCCCCGATCAAACTTACTGAACAGACCGGCACAATGATTTAAATTCATTTCTGCCAATTTTGCTATAGAACAACCCTAGGATTCATCAACATCAAAGACAGTAGGGGATAGGGTCGATTTCAGCAAACTGGTTGAGTTGCAGTAGGGCGGTTTCTCAATACCGCAAGAAATGAATCATAAATTTCTACCAGCACTATTGGCCAGAGCGGATTGAATCGTTGCTGGCAAAGCCAATATCACCCCCCTATCTCTTCACAAGAATCATTTTGTCGCAAGATGAAGAAACAATACACCAAATCAGGGATTTCAAGGTTAAACAAAGGAACTGGCAGTAAATTCGATTCCGGCAATAAAGCATAGGGGATTCAACTGGGGATAATCTGTTCCGGTGAATTGTTCGGCCCAGATTTTCCCTAGCCTCTGGAATCATCATTTGAGCAACAATGAATTAACGAGATACCAATAGTTGTCCCATAAAGATAAATAAAGTACAATCTTTGATACAGCGCTTCAATATCTCTGAGACAAAACAATGCTATTTACCTCACCTGTTTTCTTATTCCTTTTTATCCCAATTCTCCTAGTACTCTATTTTTGTGCGCCTCGGATAAGTTTAAAAAACTCGCTCTTACTTCTGGCAAGTCTTTTTTTCTACGCTTGGGGCGAGACATACCTTGTCCTCATTCTGATTATATCCATCATAATGAACTATGTTTTTGGATTGCTAATAGCCAAATGGCGTGACAAGAAATTCGGCTACACTGTCTTGGTCAGTGCCATTATAGCTAACCTGAGCATACTCGCTTATTTCAAGTATGCCGAATTCTTCATAGACAATCTAAACGTCATCCTGCCGATCATTAAGATTGACCTGATTGAGCAAGACAGTATTCATCTTCCACTAGGAATATCATTTTTTACTTTTCAGGCAATGTCATATGTTATCGATATTTATCGAAGAAAATTTAGCGCGCAACGGAATTTCACTAAAGTCGCTTTGTACATATCACTTTTCCCGCAACTTATTGCAGGCCCCATTGTCCGTTATCCTGCTATCGCAAAAACACTTTCAAACCGATTAACCAACGCAGAGCAATTTACCAGCGGAATCAAGCGATTCATATTTGGGCTATCAAAGAAAATACTGATCGCCAATACCCTTGGGGCAATAACAGACCAGGTTTTCTCGCTTCCGGCAAACGAATTGAGTTTTGGTCTTACGTGGCTGGGGATAATTTGTTTCACATTACAGATATATTTTGATTTCGCTGGTTATTCCGATATGGCCATTGGCTTGGGGAAAATGTTCGGATTTAATATTCCAGAAAATTTCAACTATCCTTACGTTGCTAAATCTATCAACGAGTTCTGGCGCCGATGGCACATCTCCCTTTCCACGTGGTTCAGAGACTATCTCTACATCTCATTAGGAGGCAATAGGGTAGCAAAATGGCACAACTATGCAAACATACTTATAGTCTTTTTCCTGTGTGGCCTGTGGCATGGCGCAAGCTGGAGTTTTGTAATTTGGGGACTACTTCATGGGACACTTATGATCTTAGAACGAGCTGGATTAGGCAAACTGCTCCAGAAATTGGGGGCCCCTGCATCACATTTCTATCTGATATTTGCCGTTACAACAACTTGGGTCTTTTTTCGAGCAGACAATATAGGATATGCCACACGATATCTGGGCGCAATGTTTGGATTCGGTAACGGAACTGACGCAATGTATTATCCATCGCTTTACATTACCACCGAGGGAGCAATTGCCCTGTTTATCGGAATTCTGTTTTCTACCCCGATTTATCCTTTACTCGCAAGATACCTCAGTGAAAAGCGAAGTAAAGACAGCTTACTCTATGTTGGCGCCTATTCCACCAATATCGTGATCCTTATCTCACTTTGTTTTCTAAGTTTATTGAATATTGCCGCAGGCACCTATAATCCATTTATCTACTTTAGGTTTTAAGATGAATAGTCTAAACACCAAGCAACAATTCTATCGGAAAGCACCAAGGCTAGCCAACTTACTTTTGACAATAGCTTTTCTGGTCTGCCTAGTTGTCCCATCCGCTAAATGGATGGTTGAAGATGACAAAGACATCTCTTTCCATGAGCAACGCTCCCTAGCACAGATGCCCGAAATCCCAAAAACATTCACATCATTTGAAAAATTCCCTAATAGATTTGAAACCTATTTCAACGATCAATTTGGCTTCCGTGATCAAATGGTCTATTTCTATAGCATACTCAAATATAACCTCAAGGATTCCCCTTCAGACCGAGTATTGGTAGGTAAAGATGATTGGCTATACTCCACAAGCGATGACGTAATGAAGCACTTTGATGGAGATGGATTGACTGACGGGCTGAAAGATTTTGCTTGGAACCTAGAAGCAAAATATCTCTGGCTGAAAGAGAACGGTATCCCTTACCTATTCATAATCGCCCCTTCTAAATATTCGATTTATCCTGAATATGTTCCAACCCGCATAAAACTACAACCTAAGACAAAACTTGATATCTTTCTCCAATACATGGATGAGAATTATAGCAATGTCCCGATTCTCGATCTAAGGCCTGTATTAGTCGAAGCCAAAGACAAATACAATCTCTACCACAAAACAGATACTCACTGGAATGCTATTGGAGCAAATATAGTCCAATATGAGATTGCAAATTATCTTAAAGATATGAACTCCGAAATCACACCTCGGCTAACCCCTGACAGCGAAATAACCTGGGTAAAATGGAATAGGGGCAATTTAGCCCGGTTTATGGGTCTCCAAGGCTATGTTGAAGAACTCCGGCCCAAAATCAACTTGTCCAAAACATATCAAATGGGCACTCCCACGCATATATATCCGGCTGTAACATATATTTCATGCATACCTCAGCCGGAAATTCAGAGATTACTTATTTTTAATGATTCTTTTGGCGGCTATCTGCTCCCTTACCTATCTGGATACTATTTTGACCGCACAATATCCATAGGCCATGAT
>Ga0180431_10004757_pt1 | contig 16832 bp, 14 predicted proteins | sample SS_ome_11_FD_132459 | JGI IMG/M metagenome (GOLD analysis project Ga0180431, IMG submission 132459) | Hypersaline lake sediment archaeal communities from the Salton Sea, California, USA - SS_1_MS_1 metaG | ecosystem: Environmental > Aquatic > Non-marine Saline and Alkaline > Hypersaline >... | reverse complement strand
CGCGCCGGTGGCCTTCGAGACCGAGGGCAACGCCCGCCGCCTGATGGTCGGCAAGAAGATCCAGGGCGAGGTCGTGCCGGTGACCAATGCCAGCGGCCAGGAAACGGTGATCCGCAATACCGACTACTGGATGGGATCCGACATCACGGTGGCCACCGCCACCAAGGGCCGGGTGCGCGCCTACGGCCGGGTCTGGGATTTCGACGGCCGGTCGGCCGAGATCTGCCAGATCGACTGGCACGGGCCGCGCTGAGCCGGCGGCGCGGGCGGCGCTGTCGACCAAGAGACGCCGGGGCAGGGGCCGCCATGGCCCGCCCCCGAAACCGCAATCGTGCCAACGGCTGGAGCAACACGACATGGCATTGCTTTCCCCCTCGCGCCGGGTGCGGCGCACGCCGTTCTCCGACGGTGTCGAAGCCGCCGGCGTCAAGGCCTACACCGTCTACAACCACATGCTGCTGCCTTCCGTCTTCCGCTCGTTGGAAGAGGATTACCGGCATCTCAAGGAGGCGGTGCAGGTCTGGGATGTCGCCTGCGAACGGCAGGTCGAACTGCGCGGGCCGGATTCCGGCCGGCTGGTGCAGCTGCTGACGCCGCGCGACCTGCGCTCGATGTTGCCCGGCCAGTGCTACTACCTGCCGATCGTGGACGAGACCGGCGGCATGCTGAACGATCCCGTCGCCGTGAAACTGGCCGAGGATCGCTGGTGGATCTCGATCGCCGACAGCGATCTGCTCTACTGGATCAAGGCCATCGCCTACGGCTACCGGCTCGACGTGCTGGTGGACGAACCCGACGTCTCGCCGCTGGCCGTGCAGGGGCCGCGGGCGGATGACCTGATGGCGGCGGTCTTCGGCGACGCGGTGCGCGACATCCGGTTCTTCCGCTTCACCCATCTCGATTTCCAGGGCCGCTACCTCGTGGTCGCGCGGTCGGGCTATTCCAAGCAGGGCGGGTTCGAGATCTATGTCGAGGGCGAGGACATCGGCATGCCGCTGTGGAACGCGCTGATGGAGGCCGGCCGGTCGATGGACGTGCATGCCGGCTGCCCGAACCTGATCGAGCGGATCGAGGGCGGGCTTCTGTCTTACGGCAACGACATGACCGACGACAACACGCCGCACGAATGCGGGCTGGGCCGGTTCTGCAACACCCAGACGGCGATCGGCTGCATCGGCCGCGACGCGCTGTTGCGGGTGGCGCGCGAAGGCCCGGTCAAGCAGATCCGCGCCATCTCCATCGGCGGCGGGGCGGTGCCGCCGTGTGACAGGTTCTGGCCCCTGCGGGCGGGCGCCAAGACCGTCGGGCGGGTGTCGTCGGCGGCCTGGTCGCCGGATTTCGACACCAATGTCGCGATCGGCATGGTGCGCATGACGCATTGGGACGCGGGCACGGAACTGACGGTCGACACACCCGACGGCCCGCGCCCGGCGACCGTCCACGAAACCTTCTGGATCTAGGGGAGAGAGAGATGTTCAAGGCACTGCTTGTCGAGAAGGACGAGGCCGGCAAGACGTCTGCCAGCGTGCAGGAGATCGGCGAGGATCGGCTGCCCGAGGGCGAGGTGACCGTCGCGGTCGACTATTCCACGGTGAACTACAAGGACGGGCTGTGCATCGGCCCCGGCGGCGGGCTGGTGCGCAGCTATCCGCATGTGCCGGGCATCGATTTCGCCGGCACCGTCGAAACCTCGTCCGACGACCGATACAAGCCCGGCGACAGGGTCGTGCTGACCGGCTGGCGCGTGGGCGAGAACCGCTGGGGCGGCCATGCCGAAAAGGCGCGGGTCAAGGCCGACATGCTGGTGCCGCTGCCCGAGGGGCTGACGACCCGGCATGCGATGGCGGTGGGCACCGCCGGTCTGACGGCGATGCTGGCGATCATGGCGCTGGAGGATCACGGTCTGGCGCCGGGGCAGGGGCCGGTGCTGGTGACCGGCGCCGCCGGCGGCGTCGGATCGGTCGCCACCGCGGTGCTGGCGAAGCTGGGCCACGAGGTCGCCGCCGTCACCGGCCGGCCCGAGACCGGCGACTACCTGAAGGGCCTTGGCGCCTCGCAGATCGTCGCGCGCGAGGAGCTGACCGAGGTCACCCGCAAACCGCTGGAATCGGAGGTCTGGGCGGGCTGCGTCGACGCGGTGGCGGGCGCGATGCTGGGCCGGGTGCTCAAGCAGATGAAATACGGCACCTCGGTCGCCGCCGTCGGGCTCGCCGGCGGCGCCGCGATCGAGGGCGCGCTGATCACGCCGTTCATCCTGCGTGGCGTCAACCTGCTGGGCATCGACAGCGTGATGCAGCCCTACGACAACCGCGTCCGCGCCTGGGACCGGATCGCGCGGGATCTGCCGATGGACAAGCTCGAGGCGATGATCCAGCCGGCGACGCTGGGCGATCTGCCGGCGCTGGGACGGGCGATCCTGAAGGGCGAGGTCAAGGGCCGGGTCGTGGTCGAGGTGCGGGCCTGACCGGCTGGCGGGTCGCCCCCGGCCCGCCGCCCCTCAGAACGCCTTGACGCGCCGCGTCGTCTCCGGGTCGAGGAAGCCGGCGACCGTCGCCTCGGTTTCAAGCTCCAGCGCGCGGTGGATCGCGCCGGCGGTGGCCTGGTTCAGCACCCGTTTCATCGACCGCACCGCCAGCGGCGGCAGGTCGGCCAGTTGCGCGGCGACGCGGCCCGCCTCGTCTTGCAGGTCGGCATCGGGCACGACCTTCCAGGCGACGCCGCAGGCCTGCAGTTCCGCCGCCGTGTAGCGCTGGCCCAGATACAGCATCTCGCGGGCCTTCACCGGGCCGGCGATGGCGGGCAAAAGTGCGGTGACCGCGCCGGTGACGAAGAGATTGAGCGACACCTCGGGGAAGAAGCCCCGCGCGCTTTCGGCCCAGATCGGGAAGTCGCAGTTGATCGCCCATTCGAAACCGCCGCCGACGGCCCAGCCGTTGATCGCGCCGACCACCGGCTTCGCGCCGAAGACGATGGCCAGCGTCGCGCGCTGGATCGCGTCGACCAGCGCGCGCGCCTCGGCCTCGGTTTCCGGGTGGACATGCTCGCGCCGGTCGTCGCCGGCGCAGAACGCCCGGCCCGCGCCGGTGAAGACGATGGCGCGGGTCGCCGGATCGCGGTTGGCGTCGTCGAAGGCCTGCGCGACCTCCTCGATCAGCCGGCGGTTCATCGCGTTGAGCGATTGCGGCCGGTTCAGCGCGATGCTGCGCACCCCCTCGCCGGTCATCCTCGACAGGATCGTGTCATAGCTGAAATCGGTCATGGCTGGCCCCTGATCACGCGCTTCGTCTTGCCCTCGGTCACCGGGAAGGTGCCGGCGGGCACGATCGTCACCCGCGCCGTCGCGCCGAGTTTCGCCTTGAACGCCGCTTCCAGCCGCGCGGCAAGGCTGCCGTCGTCGCTGCGGCCCCGCGCAAGCTCGGCCTGCACCGGCAACACGTCGTGGGGCGGCGGGCTGCGCAGCACGATGCGGTAATCGCCCGAAAGCTCGGCGAAGCCGCCGACCACGGCGGCGACCATCGTGGGGAACATGTTCAGCCCGCGCACCACCACCATGTCGTCCGACCGCCCGATCACCCGGAACCGGAACCCGGTGCAGCCGCAACCGCAGGCATCGGTGCCGGTGATCGCGACGATGTCGCCGGTGCGGAACCGGACCAGCGGCTGGCAGTCCCGTTCCAGATGGGTGAGTACCAGTTCGCCCTCGGCGCCCGGCGCGATCGGCTTCGGCGCGCCGCTGTCGGGATCGATCAGTTCGGCATGCAGCACGTCATGGGCGACGAAATGCAGCGCCGTGTCCAAGGGGCACTGCGCCGCGAAATTGCAGAACACGTCGGAGACCCCGTAGTTGGCGTTGCGCGGCTCCATCCCCCAGGTGTCGCGGAACCGCTGCCGGAAGGCCGGATCGTCCAGCCCCGGCTCGCCGCCGAACAGCCCCAGCCGCAGGCCCAGATCGGCGGGGGCGAGGCCGGGGAACTTCTCGGCCACCACGCGCTCCAGCACCGCCGGGTAGGACGGCGTGCAGGAAATCGCGGTGATCCCGGTTTCGAGGATCGTGCGCACCAGAAGCTCGGTGGAGCCGACGCCGAAGGGCACGACGGTCGCGCCGGTGCGTTCCAGCGTCAGGTGATCGGTCAGCCCGCCCATCCACATCTGGTAGTTCAGGCAATGCACCACGGTGATCCCCGGCCCCAGCCCGGCCAGCGCCTGCGCCCGGCCGCCGACCGCTTCGGTGATCTCGCAGTCCCGCGCGCTCATCGCGAGGTTCATCGCCTGCCCGGTGGTGCCCGAGGTGCGGTGCAGCCGCGCCACCGTCTCGCGCGGGGCGGCGAGGTAATCGCCGAACGGCGGATGCGCCGGCTGCGACAGCCGCAATCCCGCCTTGTCGGAAAACGGCAGTTCCGGCAGATCCTCCAGCCGCTTCGGCGGGGCCGCGCCGTCCCACAGCCGCCGGTAGAACGGCGAGTTCCGGGCCACATGGGCCGACTGGCGTTCCCAGGCCGCCTGCCGGTGCGCGGCGAGGGTTTCGGGCGGCCGGCGGTGGCCGCCGTCGATCAGGGTCATGGCGACATGCCTTTCCTCCAGATATCCGTGAGCGTCTCCAGCACCGCCGCGCGGTCCTTCGACAGGGCGACGATCCGGGGATCGGCGGCGATGTGCAGCGCGTGCAGATACTGGTCGACCATGCCGCCCAGCGCATAGGCGCGGCGCATGAGTTCGGCCTCGGGCCGGGCGTGGCCGGGATCGCGCCGGCGCTGGGCGCGCACGACGGTCTCGGCCCAGTCGCGGTTGAGCCGCTGGAACGCCGCGCGCGCCTCGGGGAAGGCATCGCCGCCAACGACAAGGCATTTCATCAGCCCCGGTTCCTGCTCGAAAAGCCGCATGTAGGCGGCGGTCGTGTTGCGGGCGGGATCGCCGGGCAGGCGGCTTGCGGCCTGCATCCGCGCCTGAACACGATCCACGAAGGCGCCCAGCAGCGCGCCGACCAGCCCGTGCCGGTCGGGGAAATACAGGTAGAAGGTGCCATGCGCGACACCGGCGGATTTGCAGATCGCCGCAACGGTCAGCCGGTCCATCGGCTGCGCGGCGAGGAATCGCGCGGCGGCGATCAGCAGGCCGGTCCGGGTGCGTTCGCCCTTGCGCATCCCGTCGCGCCCGCGCGACAGCCAGTCCGTGAAACTGTCTTCCGTGCCACCCTCCGCCGCGTCGATCTGACCGCGCTTCGCCGCCAAGGCCGCCGTCCTTATCCGAGCAATAACATGAACATGATGTCAGTATCATGTTTTGTCTGTCAACGGGCAAGTCCGGCCGCCGCCGCGACCGTCGCGGCGCGGCCCCGTTGACTTCGGCCAGGCGGGCGCCATCCTTTGCGGTCTGGACGGGTGCCGCACCGGCCGCCCGCCATCGACCCGCCGCCGGCCTTCCGGATCGTCCGGTGCCCGGCTTTGCAGGAAGCGCAGGCATGAACGTCTTGAGACAACTGCTGCTGTCGGCCCTCGCCTGCGTCGCGGCGCTTTACCTCTGGGCGGCCTTCGTGCCCTCGGCCTGGGACGTGCTGGGCCGGTTCGGCGTGACGGACCTGCCCGGCCTGCAAGCGCCGGCCGAAACCGCCGCGCCGGAGCGTGGGCGCGGCGGCTTCGGCGGCGGCCGCGCCGCACGTGTGCTGGTGGCCGAGGTCGCGGACGGCAAGATCGACGACCGGGTGGAGGCGATCGGCGATGGCCGGGCGCTGCGCTCGGTCACGCTGCGCGCCGAGGTCAGCGGCCGGATCGTCGCGCTGCCGTTCGAATCCGGCGGCTATGTCGAGGCCGGCGACGTGATCCTCCGGCTCGACGAAGAGGTCGAGGCGATCGAGCTGGAACGCGCGCGGCTGTCGCTTGAGGAAGCGCGGGAAGAGGCCGAACGCCTGGCGCGGCTGGGCACCAGCGGCACGGTCACCCAGGTCCGCCAGCGCGCGGCGCGGCTGGCGCTGCGGACCGCCGAACTGGCGTTGCGCGAGGCCGAGTATGACCTGTCGCGCCGGGTCGTGCGCGCGCCGCTGTCGGGCTGGCTGGGGGTGCTGGACCTGTCGGTGGGCGACCGGCTGTCAGGCCAGGAGGTGATCGGTACGGTGACCGACCGCTCCGCCATCCTGATCGATTTCCGGGTGCCCGAACGTCTGATCGGCCGGGTCGAGACCGGCATGCCCGTCACCGTGCGGGCGCTGGGCTTTCCCGACGAAAGCCTTGCCGGCGCGGTGCGCGCGATCGACAGCGTGGTGGATCGCGCCAGCCGCACCCTGCGGGTGCAGGCGCGGGTCGACAACCGCGAGGATCGGCTGCGCGCCGGCATGGCCTTCGCGGTGACGATGGAGTTCCCGGGCGAGGCGCTGCCCTCCGTCGATCCTCTGGCCGTGCAATGGTCGAGCGAGGGGTCGTTCGTCTGGGCGGTGCGCGACGGCAAGGCGGTGCGGGTGCCGGTGACGATCCGCCAGCGCAATGCCGACGCGGTGATCGTCGAGGGCGATCTGGCGCCCGGCGAGGCCGTGGTGACCGAGGGGGTGCAGATGCTGCGCCCCGGTGCTGATGTCACCATCGCCGAGCCGCGCGGGGCCGCGGCCGCGCAGGCGGCCGGCCCCGGCCCCGCGAAGCTCTGAGGCATGGCCATGGAGGATGCCGACACCCGCGCCGCCGTCTCCGGGTCGGGCACCGCGCTGTTCGTGCGCCGCCCGATCCTCGCCCTCGTCGTCTCGGCGATGCTGGTGCTGGCCGGGATCGCGGCACTGCTCGGGGTCGAGGTGCGGGAATTGCCGAATGTCGACCGCCCGGTCGTCACCGTGACGACCGCGTATTCCGGCGCCTCGCCCGAAAGCGTCGACCAGGAGGTGACCAGCCGGATCGAGGGCGCCGTCGGCCGCGTTCAGGGTATCCGCGCGATCTCGTCGAATTCGCGCTTCGGGCGCAGCCGCGTGACGCTGGAATTCGAGGAGAACGTCGATCTCGACGTCGCCGCGACCGATGCGCGCGACGCGGTGGCGCGGATCGTCAACCAGTTGCCCGAGGGGACGGAAACGCCGCGCGTGGTCAAGGCCGACGCCAATGCCCAGGCGGTGGTGCGCGTGGCGGTCACCGCGCCCGGCCGGTCGCCGCAGGATCTCACCCGGATCGTGCAGGACCGGGTCGAGGATCGGCTGATCTCGGTCGACGGGGTCGCGGACCTGCAGATCTACGGCGCCCGCGAACCGGTGTTCCGTGTCGATATCGACCTTGCCGAACTGGCCAGCCGCGGCCTGACGCTGGCCGACCTGCGCCGCGCGCTGGCCGATGTCGCCTATGACGCGCCGGCCGGCGACCTTGCCGGCGACCGCCAGTCGATCAGCGTGCGCACCACCGCCACCGTCGCCTCCGAGGCCGATTTCGAATCGCTCGTGATCACCGGCGACGTGCGGGTGCGCGACGTCGCCCGCGTGACCCTCGGCCCGGCGCCGAACCAGACGGTTCTGCGCGCCAACGGCCAGACCGGCGTGGGGATCGGGGTGATCCGGCAGGCAACGTCGAACACGCTGGAAATCTCGGCCGCCGTGCGCGAGGTGGTGGCCGAACTCGACCGCACGCTGCCCGACGACATCTCGATCTTCGTCACCTCCGACGATGCGGTGTTCATCAACGGCTCGATCCGCGAGGTGCTCAAGACGCTGGCGCTGGCGGTGACGATCGTGGTGGTGGTGATCTTCACCTTCCTGCGCGACCTGCGCGCCACCTTCATCCCGGCGCTCACCATGCCGGTGGCGTTGATCGGCACGCTGGCGGCGATCTACATCGTCGGCTTTTCCGTCAACATCCTGACGCTGCTGGCGCTGGTGCTGGCCACCGGCATGGTCGTCGATGACGCGATCGTGGTTCTGGAAAACATAGTGCGGCGGCGGGCCGAAGGGATCGGGCCGCGCGCGGCGGCGGTGCTGGGCACGCGGCAGGTGTTCTTCGCCGTGGTCACGACCACCGCGACGCTGGCCGCCGTCTTCGTGCCGTTGTCGTTCCTGCCGGGGCAGGCCGGCGGGCTGTTTCGCGAATTCGGCTTCACGCTGGCGATGGCGGTGCTGCTGTCGTCCGTCGTGGCGCTCACGCTGTGCCCGATGCTGGCCAGCCGGATGCTGACCGCCGAGCCCGATCCCGATCCGCGCGGGCCGATGGTCTGGCTGGGCAACCGGCTGGCGCGGTTCTACCGCTGGACGCTGCGTGGCGCGCTGGCCAACCCGCTGGTGGTGATCGTGGTGGCCGCGCTGTTCGCCGCCACCGCCGCGATGCTGTACGGCGGCATCCGGCAGGAACTGACCCCGCGCGAGGACCGGGCGGTTGCGCTTCTGTCGCTGACCGCGCCGCAGGGCGTGTCGCTCGACTACACCACCGCCAAGATGCGCGAGATCGAGGACGCGGTGGAACCGCTGCGCGCGACGGGCGAGATCACCAACGTGTTCTCGATCACCGGCTTCGGCGCCGACAACCGCGGCTTCATGGTCTTCACTCTCGCGCCGTGGCAGGCCCGGGCGCGCAGTCAGGACGCGATCGTGGGCGAGATCAACGGCAAGCTGCGCGGCATCGTCGGCGTCCGCGCCTTCGCGATCCAGCCCAATTCGCTGGGCATCCGCGGCGCCGGGCGCGGCCTGTCCTTCGCGATCACCGGCAACAACTACGACCAGTTGGCCGATGTCGCCGAAACCCTTGTTCGGAGGATGGAGGAGAACCCGGCCTTCGGGCAGGTCCGGCTGGATTACGAAACCACCCAGCCGCAGCTTTTCGTCGAGATCGACCGCACCCGCGCCTCGGACCTCGGGATCGACATCGCCGGGCTGGGCGAGGCGCTGCGCGCGGTGCTGGACGGCCGGACGGTGGGATCGGTCTTCATCGACGATACCGCCTACGACATCCAGATGCTGTCGACCTCGGACCCGGTCGACGACCCCGGCGATCTGCAGAACGTCTTCGTGCAGTCCGGCGACGGCACGATGGTTCCGATGTCGAGCTTCGTGCGGCTGGAGGAGCGCGCGGTCGCGCCGGAACTGTCGCGCGAAGGGCAGAACCGGTCGGTCGAGATCACGGCGGGGCTGACGCCGGCGCTGGCGCTGGGCGATGCGCTGGCCGAAGTGCGGGCGCTGGCCGGGGACGTGCTGGCCGAGGAAAACCGGATCGTGCCCCTGGCCGAGGCCGCCACGCTGGACCAGACCGCGGCGGGGCTGCTGGTGACCTTCGGCTTCGCGATCCTGATCGTGTTTCTGGTGCTGGCCGCGCAGTTCGAAAGCTTCGTCTCGGCGGTGGTGGTGATGGCCACCGTGCCGCTGGGTCTGGCCTGCGCGGTCTTCGCGCTGGTGCTCACGGGCCTGTCGCTCAATGTCTACAGCCAGATCGGGCTGGTGATGCTGATCGGGATCATGGCCAAGAACGGCATCCTGATCGTGGAATTCGCCAACCAGCTGCGCGACGCCGGGCAGGACGTGGCCTCCGCGATCCTCGACGCCTCCACCGTGCGGCTGCGCCCGGTGATGATGACGATGACCTCGACGGTGCTGGGCGGCGTGCCGCTGATCCTGTCCGCCGGGGCCGGGGCAGAGGCGCGCGCCGCGCTGGGCTGGGTGATCGTCGGCGGGCTGGGGCTTGCCACGCTGTCGACGCTCTACCTGACGCCGGTGGCCTATCGGCTGCTGGCCGGCCTGTCCGCGCCCCGCGCCGAAGAGGAACGCCGGCTGCACAGCGAACTGTCCAGGGCCAACGTCGGCTCGCCGGCCGGGCCGGGGCCGCGCGGCAGTGCCGCCGCCGCGGCCTCCACCCGGTAGCGCCGCCCCGCCCGCCCCGCCCGGCCCGGCGGCGCGGATGCCCCGATCCCGTCCGCAATGCCGATGCCCAACCTTTCCCGAAAATTTATTCGAGCTTGAAAATTTCAAGCTTGAAGTGAATCGCATCCGGTGTCAGCCTTCGCGCAAACGGGGGGTGCCATGAAGATCCTGTGCCTTGGCGGCGGGCCGGCCGGCCTCTACTTCGCGATCTCGATGAAGCTGCGCGATCCGGCGCACGAGGTCACGGTGCTGGAGCGTAACCGCGCCAGCGACACGTTCGGCTGGGGCGTGGTGCTGTCGGACGACGCGCTGGACCGGATGCAGCGCAACGATCCGCAAAGCACGGCCGCGATCCGCGACCATTTCGCCTATTGGGACGATATCGCGGTGGTGCGCGGCCCCGACCGTGTCGTTTCCGGCGGCCACGGCTTTGCCGGGATCGGCCGGCGCCAGCTTCTGGTCCTGTTGCAGGACCGGGCACGGGCTCTGGGCGTCGAGATGCGGTTCGAGACCGAGTTCCGCAGCGCCGAGGACTACCGCAAGGACCATGATCTCGTCGTCGCCTGCGATGGCATCAACTCTGTCGTCCGGCGCGAATACGAGGACGTGTTCCGCCCCGATATCGACCTGCGCCGGTGCAAGTTCGTCTGGCTTGGCACCCACCAGAAGTTCGACGATGCCTTCACGTTCATCTTCGAGAAGACGACGCATGGCTGGGTCTGGGCGCATTGCTACCAGTTCGATGACGACACCGCGACCTTCATCGTCGAATGCACGCCCGAGACCTGGGACGCCTGGGGTTTCGAGGAGATGACGAAGGAGGACACGGTCGAAACCTGCCGCCGCATCTTCGAACGCCACCTTGGCGGGCATGACCTGATGTCGAACGCCACGCATCTGCGCGGCTCGGCCGTCTGGATGCAGTTTCCCCGCGTGATCTGCGAACGCTGGTACCACGAGAACGTCGTGCTGATGGGCGACGCGGCGGCGACCGGGCATTTTTCCATCGGCTCGGGCTCGCGGCTGGCGTTCGACAGCGCGATCGCGCTGGCCGACTACCTGCACAGCGAAGCGACGATGGAGGCCGCGTTCCAGCGTTACCAGGAAGAACGGCGGATCGAGGTGCTGCGCCTGCAATCGGCGGCGCGCAACAGCCTTGAATGGTTCGAGGAGGTCGAGCGCTATCTCGACATGCCGTCGCTGCGCTTCGCCTATTCGCTGCTGACCCGCAGCCAGCGGATCAGCCACGAGAACCTGCGCCTGCGCGACCCGGCCTTCGTGCGCGCCTGCGAGGACTGGTTTCAGGCCGAGGCCGGCGGCTTGCCGGGCCGGGCGCCGATGTTCGCGCCGTTCCGGCTGCGCGGGATGGACTTGCAAAACCGCGTCGTCGTCTCGCCGATGGCGCAGTATCGCGCCGTCGATGGCTGCCCGACCGACTGGCATGTCGTCCATTACGGCGAACGCGCCAAGGGCGGCGCCGGGCTGGTCTATACCGAGATGACCTGCGTGAGCCCCGAGGGACGGATCACGCCGGGCTGCACCGGCCTTTACGCCCCCGACCACGAGGCGGCATGGCGCCGGATCGTCGATTTCGTGCATGCCGAGACCGGTGCGAAGATCGCCTGCCAGATCGGCCATTCCGGGCGCAAGGGATCGACGCAGCTGGGCTGGGAGGAAATCGACGCGCCGCTGGCCGAGGGCGGTTGGGAAACGCTGGGGCCAAGCGCGGTAGGCTGGGGCACGAACCCGCCCCCGCGCGAGATGACGCGGGACGACATGCAGCGGGTGACGGCCGAATTCGTGGCGGCGACGCGGATGGCCGCGCGGGCGGGGTTCGACATGATCGAGCTGCATGCCGCGCATGGCTATCTCGTGTCCTCCTTCCTCACGCCGGTGTCGAACCGCCGGACGGACGCGTATGGCGGCAGCCTTGAAAACCGCCTGCGCTGGCCGCTGGAGGTGTTCGCCGCGATGCGCGCGGCCTGGCCGGCGGACAGGCCGATGTCGGTGCGGATCTCGGCGAACGACTGGGTCGGCGCGGATGGCGTGACCCCGGCCGAGGCGGTCGGGATCGCGCGGGCCTTCGCCGCGGCCGGGGCCGACGTGATCGACGTGTCGGCCGGGCAGACCACGCCCGAGGCGCGGCCGGTCTACGGCCGGATGTTCCAGACGCCGTTCTCCGACCGGATCCGCAACGAAGCCGGGCTGGCGACGATGGCGGTGGGCAACATCACCGAGTTCGACCAGGTCAACGGCATCCTGATGGCCGGGCGCGCCGATCTTGTCTGCCTCGCCCGGCCGCACCTGGCCGATCCCTACTGGACGCTGCATGCCGCCGTCGCGCAGGGCGACCGGGGGGTGGACTGGCCCTTGCCCTATCACGCCGGGCGCGACCAGGCCTACCGGCTGGCCGAGACACAGGCGGAGGCGATCCGGGCATGAGTTTCGCCGGCACGCGGGTTCTGGTCACCGGCGGCGGATCGGGCATCGGCCGGGCGCTGGCGCGCCGCTTCGCGGCCGAGGGCGCGGCGGTCACGGTGGCCGGCCGCCGGGCCGAGGCGCTGGCCGACACCGACGGCGGCCGGGGCATGACCTGCCGGGTGGCGGATGTGACCGACGAGGCGCAGGTGGCGGCGCTGTTCGACGCGCCCTTCGACATCGTGATCGCCAATGCCGGCGGCGCGGCGGCGCGGCGGATCGGCAAGCTGACGCTGGCGGACTGGACCGCGACGCTGGCGGTCAACCTCACCGGCACCTTCCTGACCTTCCGCGAGGCCCTGCGCGGGATGGGCCCCGGCGGGCGGCTGATCGCCGTCGCCTCCACCGCCGCGCTCAAGGGCGGCGCGACGATCCCGGCCTATGCGGCGGCCAAGCACGGCGTGCTGGGGCTGGTCCGGTCCGTCGCGCTGGATGTCGCGCCGCGCGGCATCACCTGCAACGCGATCTGCCCCGGCTTCGTCGATACCGACCTCGGCCGCGCCGCCGTTGCCGCCGTGCAGGCCCGTCGCGGCGGGACCGAGGCCGAGGCGCTGGCCGAGGTGGTGGCCGACAACCCCGCGGGCCGGTTCGTGACGCCCGACGAGGTGGTGGCGGCGGCGCTGTTCCTGGCCTCGCCGGGGGCCGCGATGGTCAACGGCCATGCCCTGTCGGTGTCGGGGGGCGAGATATGAGCGACGGGTTGTCGAAGCGCCGGCTGAAACTGTGGATCCGGCTCCTGGGCGTGACCCGCGCGGCCGAGGCGGAGCTGCGCGATTTCCTGCGCAAGGACCACGCCACCACGCTGCCGCGTTTCGACGTGATGGCCGCGCTGCACCGGCGGTCGGAGCCGGTGACGATGGGCGAGTTGTCGCGCTACCTGCTGGTGTCGAACGGCAACGCGACGGCGGTGGTGGACCGGCTGGAGGCCGAGGGCCTTGTCGCCCGCCGGCCCGACCCGGCCGACCGGCGCACCGTGCGGGTGGCGCTGACAAGGGCCGGGCGCGCCGCCTTCGAGCGGCTGGCGGCGGATCACGAGGCGGCGGTGGACCGGCTGTTCGCCGCGCTCGACGCGGCGGGGATCGAGGCGATGACGGCACAGTTGAAACGGCTGCAGGGAGGGCCGCGGGCATGACCACGATGGCGGGGCTCAGGCCCGAACATTTCCTGTGGGAGCTGCGCGACCGGGTGGCGACGATCCGGCTGAACCGGCCCGAGCGGAAGAACCCGCTGACCTTCGAAAGCTACGCCGAGTTGCGCGACACCTTCCGCGCGCTCGCTTACGCCGAGGATGTCGACGTGGTGGTGCTGGCCTCGAACGGCGGCAATTTCTGCTCCGGCGGCGACGTGCACGAGATCATCGGCCCGCTGACGGGGATGGACATGAAGGGCCTCTTGTCCTTCACCCGGATGACCGGCGACCTCGTCAAGGCGATGCTGCATTGCCAAAAGCCGGTGGTCGCGGCGATCGACGGGGTCTGCGTGGGCGCCGGGGCGATCATGGCGATGGCGGCCGACCTGCGGCTGGCCACGCCGCGGGCGAAATGCGCCTTCCTGTTCACCCGCGTCGGGCTGGCGGGTTGCGACATGGGCGCCTGCGCGATGCTGCCCCGGATCATCGGCCAGGGCCGGGCGGCGGAACTTCTCTACACCGGCCGGGTGATGAGTGCCGAGGAGGGCGCGGCCTGGGGGTTCTGGAACGCGCTGCATGCGCCCGAGGCGCTGGAGGACGGGGCGGCGGCGCTGGCCGCGCGGCTCGCCGCCGGGCCGACCTTCGCGCACGGGATCACCAAGACGCAGCTGAACCAGGAATGGACCATGAGCCTTGACCAGGCGATCGAGGCTGAGGCGCAGGCGCAGGCGATCTGCATGCAGACGCGGGATTTCGAGAGGGCCTACCGGGCCTTCGTGGCGAAGGAGCAACCGGTCTTCGAGGGGGATTGACCGCGGCGCCGGGGGCTTCGCGCCCCCGGACCCCCGCGGGATATTTCGAGACCAAAATCGAAAAGGGGTCTGGGGTGCCGGATCGCAGCTTTCTCGACTGGCCGTTCTTCGAGGACCGGCACCGCGCGGCGGCGGCGGCGCTGGAGGCGTGGTGCGCGGCCAGCCTGCCGGTCGACCACGGTGATGTGGATGCCGCCTGCCGCGGGCTGGTGGCGGCGCTGGGCGCCGGTGGCTGGCTGCGCCATACCGCGCCGGAAACCGCCGACGGGCGGCTGGACCTGCGGATGCTGTGCCTGATCCGCGAAACGCTGGCGCGGCACGACGCGCTGGCGGATTTCGCCTTTGCGATGCAGGGGCTGGGGATGGGCGCGGTCAGCCTGTTCGGCACGCCCGGCCAGCGGGACTGGCTGGACCGGACCCGGGCGGGCGAGGCGATCGCGGGCTTCGCGCTGACCGAGCCGGCCTCGGGCTCCGACGTGGCGGCCACGGCGACGGTGGCGGAGCGGGTGCCGGGCGGATGGCGGCTTTCGGGCGAGAAGACCTGGATCTCGAACGGCGGGATCGCGGATGTCTATGTCGTCGTGGCGCGCACCGGCGAGGCGCCGGGGGCGAAAGGCCTGTCGGCCTTCCTGATGCCGGCGGATTCGGCCGGGCTGACGGTCGCCGAGCGTCTGGACGTGATCGCGCCGCATCCGCTGGCGCGGCTCCGGCTCGACGGGGTCGTGTTGCCGCAGAACGCGCTGATCGGCCAGCCGGGCGCGGGGTTTCGCCAGGCGATGGCGGTGCTCGACCATTTCCGCCCCACCGTCGGCGCGGCGGCGCTGGGCATGGCGCGCCGGGCGCTGGACGAGGCGCTGGCGCGGGTCACGGCGCGCCGGGTCGCCGGGCAGGCCCTGGCCGAGTTGCAGATGGTGCAGGGCCACCTGGCCGAGATGGCGCTGAAGATCGATGCCGCGGCGCTTCTGGTCTATCGCGCGGCCTGGGCCAAGGATGCCGGCGCGGCGCGGATCACCCGCGAGGCGGCGATGGCCAAGCTTTACGCGACCGAGGCCGCGCAGGAGGTGATCGACGCCGCCGTGCAGCTGTTCGGCGGCGAGGGGGTGCGCGCCGGCGGCGTGGTCGAGGGGCTGTACCGCGAGATCCGGGCGCTCAGGATCTACGAGGGCGCGAGCGACGTGCAGAAGCTGGTGATCGCCCGCGCGGCGCTGGCGGAGGCGGCGCGATGAGCTGGCCCACGTCCATCGCGGTGGAGTTTCGGCATTGCGACCCGGCCGGGATCGTCTTTTTCCCGCGCTATTTCGAGATGGCGAACACGGTGGTGGAACGGTTCTTCGCGGCCGAACTCGGCCGCTCCTTCGCGGCGATGATCGCGGGCGGCAACGGCAGCCCGACGGCGCGGATCGCGGCCGAGTTTCACCGGCCCTCACGTCTGGGCGACGTGCTGGACTTCGATCTGGCGGTCACCCGGATCGGCCGGACATCGGCGGCCTACCGGGTGCTGGGCCGCTGCGGCGGCGAGGGGCGGCTGACGGTGGAGGCGGTGCTGGTCTGGACCGATGCGTCCGGCCGGCCGGCGCCCTGGCCCGCCGATCTGCGCGCCGGGCTGCACAGGCATCTGGAAGGGGGTGGCGATGGCTGAGACACCGCACGAGATCCTGCATCCGCGAAACTGGAAGCCGGCGAAGGGCTATGCCAACGGCATCGCCGCGCGCGGCCGGATGGTGTTTACCGGTGGGCTGATCGGCTGGGACGGCGACGAGCGCTTCGTCTCGGACGATTTCGCGGCGCAGGCCGGGCAGGTCTTGAAGAACATCGTCGCGGTGCTGGCCGAGGCCGGGGCGCGGCCCGAGCATCTTGTCCGGCTCACCTGGTACGTCACGGACAAGCGCGATTACCTTGCCGCGCTGCCCGAGCTTGGCCGCGCCTATCGCGCGGTGATCGGCCGGCACTACCCGGCGATGGCGCTGGTGCAGGTTTCCGCGCTGGTCGAGGACCGCGCGAAGGTCGAGATCGAGGCGACCGCGGTGATCCCGGAGGAGGAGGCATGAGCCGGATGGCGCTGGGGCCCTCGGCCCATGTCGACAGTTTCGCGCGCGACAACCTGCCGCCGGCGGACGCCTGGCCCGAGATCCGGCTGGAGGGCTTCGCCTATCCCGAGCGTCTGAACGCCGCGGTCGAACTGACCGACCGGATGGTAGAGGAGGGGTTCGGCGACCATGTCGCGCTGATCGGCAACGGCCGGCAGCGGACCTACAAGGAACTGTCGGACTGGACGAACCGGATCGCCCATGCGCTGGTCGAGGATCATGGCGTGAAGCCGGGCAACCGTGTCCTGATCCGGTCCGCCAACAACCCGGCGATGGTGGCCTGCTGGCTGGCGGCGACCAAGGCGGGGGCGGTCGTGGTCAACACCATGCCGATGCTGCGCGCGGGCGAACTGGCGAAGATCGTCGACAAGGCCGAGATCGGGCTGGCGCTGTGCGACACCCGGCTGATGGACGAGATGGTGACCTGCGCCAAGGGATCGCGTTTCCTGCGCGCGGTCGTGGGGTTCGACGGTACCGCCAACCATGACGCGGAACTCGACCGCGCCGCGCTGGGCAAGCCGGTG
>Ga0180431_10004751_pt1 | contig 16844 bp, 16 predicted proteins | sample SS_ome_11_FD_132459 | JGI IMG/M metagenome (GOLD analysis project Ga0180431, IMG submission 132459) | Hypersaline lake sediment archaeal communities from the Salton Sea, California, USA - SS_1_MS_1 metaG | ecosystem: Environmental > Aquatic > Non-marine Saline and Alkaline > Hypersaline >... | reverse complement strand
CCGCCTGAAGAGAGGTGTCTTGAGTGTGAACAAATGCCCTTGGCATTAAGGGCGGGGTATCAGCCCCCGCCCGAAAAGAGCACAACATCGACAGGCCCCTATTCCATCCTCCCGGTGTAGGGCCTCTCTTACTTGGCGGCCATCCTGAGGGCCGCATCAAGCCGGATCGTACAGCCATTGAGCATAGGATTTTCCACAATCTCTTTGGCCAGCCGTGCGAATTCAAAGGGTTTGCCCAGCCTCTTGGGAAAGGGCATCATTTGACCGAGGGCCTCTTGGGCCTTTTCCGGGAGCCCGGCCATCATGGGTGTCATGAAAACGCCTGGAGCGATGGTCACCGCCCTGATCCCGTAAGCCGCGAACTCCCGGGCAATGGGAAGGGTCATGCCCACCACCCCTGCTTTGGAGGAAGCGTAGGCCGCCTGTCCGATTTGCCCCTCAAAGGCGGCCACGGAAGCGGTATTGATGACCACGCCCTTTTCCCCGTCCTCATTGGGGGTATTTTCCATCATCTTTGCCGCGGCCAGGCGGACCACGTTCATGGTTCCCATGAGGTTGATCTGCACCACCCTGTTGAACTGGGCCATGTCCATGGGGCCCTCTTTACCCAAGACCTTTGCCGGTGTTCCCACCCCGGCGCAGTTGATGGCCACATGGATGGCGCCCAAGGCGTCCATGGTCTTGTCTACAGCATCTTGAACGGTTTTTTCATCCGTCACGTCGGTTTTACAAAAAATGGCTGCATTGCCCAGGTCTGAGACGACCTTGGCTCCCCGGTCCTCTGCAAAATCAAAGATGGCCACCTTTGCGCCGCAGTCGACCAGGAGGCGAACCGTGGCCTCTCCCAGTCCGGAGGCCCCTCCTGTAATCACAGCCACACGATCTTTTAAGTCCATGTAAGGATTCCTTTCCTTGTAAAGGGGTTATAGGTTGCGCTGACAGTATGTCCCATGTTCCAATAATCCATCCAACACAAGGCCTTAACCCAGCCAGCGTTTTCGTCGTTTGTAATGCTTCACTTCCCGATAGCTCTTGCGGCCCCCGGACAGGCTGAGCCCCAGATAGAACTCCTTGATGTCCTCATTGGCGGCCAGGTCCCGGGCCGTGCCGTCGAGGACGATCCGGCCGTTTTCGAGCAGGTACCCATAGCTTGCAATGGACAAGGCTATCCTCACATTCTGTTCCACCAGGAGCATAGTGATAGACTCGTCCCTGTTGAGCCTGGCCAGGACCTGAAAGATCTCTTTCACCACAAGGGGGGCCAGACCCATGGAGGGTTCGTCCAGGAGCATCAGTCTGGGTTTGGCCATCAGGGCACGGCTGGTCACCAGCATCTGCTGCTCCCCGCCGGAGAGATACCCGGTGGTCCTGTTCTTGAGCCGCCCCAGAATGGGAAAGTAGGAATAGACCTTTTCCATGTCCTCCCGGACCTCTTTGATATCCGGCCGCATGTGTGAGCCCACCAGCAGGTTTTGCTCCACCGTCATATGTTCGATGACCCGGCGGCCGTCCAGGACCGGCACGATTCCCTTTCTCACGATATCCGTAGGGTCCTTGTGTTCGATGGGCTTTCCTTCAAAAAGGATATGTCCATCGGTCACTTCACCCTCTTCCGTGTGGAGGAGTCCGCTGATGGCCCCGATGGTGGTCGTCTTGCCGGCCCCGTTGGCCCCCAAGAGGGTGATGATTTCCCCCTTGGGGACCTTGGCGGAAATTCCTTTTAAAACGAGGATGACCCCGCTGAACATAAATTCTACATTGACAAGTTCCAGCATGCGCTTGTCCTAATCGATCACCATTTTTTGATTTTTGGGATGGGGAGCCAGTCTGGTGATGTCAAAACGTGCTTCCCATCTCTTACCGTACTGCTCTTGACCTTCATGTGGTAGGTGGAAAAGGGAGCCTCCTTGGTATATTTCAAGGTCGGCCAGAGGCCCAGCAGGTTTTCCTCGGTGAAAGGTCCCTCATACATGGCGTCGTAAACGGCCTGCCCTGTAATATTCCCGGCACCTACCTTTTTGGCGGCCCTTTCAACGGCCCTCAAGGTCAAGACAAGCTGGCCTGCGAATTGAACGGCATTGAGGTCCCAAGGGGCCTCGGGAGCCAGTTTGGGGCGGTATTGCTCGAAGAGCTTGTAGGCCTCAGTGGATTTGTCCAATGGGGAGTTACAGGCCCCCACGTCGAAATGGTTTTCCAGTTCCTTCCAGGACAAGGCCTTGGCGGTAATGATAAGGTCCGTGTGGGTGGCCATAACGGCAGGGATATGGATGCCCAATTCCTTCTGGGCCCGGATAAGGGCCACCACCTGGTGCACATTGGTCCCCATATAAATGTAATCGGGTTTTTTCTTGACCAGGCGCTTTACCTCGCTTGAGACGGACACGGGCACCAGTTTGATCCACTCCACCCCGACGAACTCAAACTGGGGTTCATCGGCACAGAATTTTTTTACTCCGGCCACCATGTCTTCATAGGCCGGGATACCCTGGGTGCTGAGGGCCCCGATCCGGACGGGCCGGTCTTCTTTCCAGTTATCCAGGACCCAGGACAAAAAGCCTCGGAATTCATGGGCATAGGTGGGCCTGGGCTGGAACATCCACTGATTGGGCTTCCAGCAATACCCATACGTGGCCGTAGACATGAACATGGGTACCTTACCCGAGGGGAGACGCTTCATAAGGCTGGCCACGTCACATCCTCCCAGGCCCATATGGGCAATGGGGTTGTCCCCGGAGAGGATCCCGGGCCAGAGACTGGCCACCACGGCCGGGTTATAACGGCTATCATAGGCCTTGCGCACCACCTTGACACCCAGGTCCTTTCCCACCGTCTCATTCCACCAGTGGAGAAAAATCTCCTGCGCCGGATCCGCGCTCTTCATGAGATAGGTATAGGGGCCGCTATAGTCGGCCGAAAAGGACACATTGTAGGTGTGGGTTTTGGCAGAGGCCGTTGGCACCATAAGGCCCACGGCCAGTAACAGGGTGACCGCCACGCAGAACAGGTTTTTCTTTGAATTCCTCATCTCCAACCTCCTTTTGATATAGTTTTGGTTATTTAACCCTCCTCATCCCCACCTAGCAATCTAGAAATAGGGATATGGCCAGATCCTGAATGAGTGTTTGATCACATTCCATCTGTGGGCAAGGCCCCTGGGTTCAAATATAAGAAAAAGGATGATCACGGCCCCCAGGATGATGTTCATCCCTGAGAACCACACGGCCCCCCCGCCCATTTGGGGGAAAAGCTCTGTTAAAAGGGGTCCCGCAATGGTAATGAGTTCCTGGAGACTCCGGAGAAATACTGTTCCCAGGATAGCACCGAAGATGCTGCCCACGCCCCCCACGATGATCATCCCCAGATACCAGACACTGAACCAGAGGTTGAACTGGTCCACCATGACATAGCGGATATAATAGGCCCAGAGGCCTCCGGCCACCCCTGCAAAGAGGGAGCCGATGCCAAAAGACAGGGTTTTATAGGTAAAGAGATTAATGCCCATGATCTCGCTGACGATATCATTGTCCCGCACCGCCATGAGGGCCCTGCCCACACGGCTTCGGGTCAAATTGAAGGCAAAGGCGATCATGATCACCGTCGTTCCCATGATCAAGTAGTAAAGACTCTTTTCAGTCTGAAACACAAAACCTCCGATTTTAGCGGGGCTGAGACCCATGCCATTGGCCCCCCCAAACCACCCGGATGGCAGGCGCATGATGAGAAGGGGAAAGAGGATCTGGGCTGCAATGGTGGTCAGGGCCAGGTAGAAGCCTTTGACCCTCAGGGCCGGGATTCCGAAGATGGCCCCAAGGAGGGCCCCGCCCAGGCCGCCGGCCGGGATGGCCAGCCAGAAGGGAAGGTGGAAATTGGCGGACAGGCTGGCTGCGGTAAAGGCCCCCATGCCCATGAAGGCGGATTGGCCGAGATTGATCTGTCCCGTAAGCCCTACGGTGATTTGAAGGCCCACAACGGCCACGACTGTAATGGCCATGACGATAAGGATGCTGAGCATCCTGGTGCCGATAAAAAGAGGCAAGGCAAAGAGGAGCACAAGGAAGCCGATCAGACAGGCCCATTGGGCCCGGGTCCGGATAAAGGCCTTGTCTTGGCTGTAGGTGGTGGAATGTACCCCGCACGGTAAGATAGCCATAGCTAAATCCTTTCAATGATTTTCCAGCCGAATAATCCCTGGGGCCTGACAAGAAGGATGATGAGCATGATCACAAAGGGGAAGGCCTCGGACATGGCGCCCATGGTGTATTCATCCAGATAGGCGGCGGCCATGGCCTCGCCCACGCCGATGATAATCCCGGCCAGTGCGGCCCCCCAAATGGATTCCAGGCCGGCCAGAAGCGCGACCGGCAAAGCCCGCAGTCCGATTTCAGAGACCAGGAAATTGATGGACTGACCGGATAGAAAGGTCACCGCCGCCAGGGTGGACAGGACAAATCCTATGGCCCAGGCAATGGCGATGGAGCGTTTTACGGATATGCCCATGGATTGGGCCACCACGTGGTCTTCCGCCACGGTGGTCAACCTGAGACCCCACCGCGTCTTTTCAAAGACCCAGTGGATGGCTGCAAAGACCCCCAGGGCGATTATCCCTCCAATAAAGAGAGAGCGGGTAAAGGATAAGGGTCCGATTTCAATGGCCTTGAGAGAAAAGATAGCTGGAAAGGACTGGGCGTCTGCCCCCCATATCACCAGCATGACCCCTCGCATGAGGACCATGAGACCCACGGTGATCATCACGTTGGCAAAGATGGACTGGCCGATCATGGGCCGGAAAATCCCCCGTTCCACCAAAAACCCGATGACCAATACGGACAGAAGGGACAGGGGCAGGGCGATCCATAAAGAGAGAGAGGCCCCGGCGATAAAGGTCCACACGATGAACCCTCCGAAGACCACCACCTCCCCCTGAGCCAGGTTAAGGATGCGTCCCGCCCGATAGATCACGATAAAGCCCAGGGCGATCATGGCATAGAGGAGGCCCACCAGAACACCGTTGATGAGGTATTGGAAAAAATCTGTCATAATCTGTTTAATCCCCCGAATGGTTTGTCTCTATCAGGTTAACAAAGACATCTGCCCGCACCACGCCGGTCCGACCGTCCTGGTATTTCACAGGAATTTCCGTCTTAAACTCATTGACTCCTTCATAAATGTTGCCGATCATTTCCCCGTATTTTTCTTCGAGGAACCCCCGACGCAATTTACGGGTCCTGGTCAATTCCGCCTCGTCAGGGTCCAGTTCCTTGGGGAGGTTGATGAAAGACTTGACCCTTGAACCCGGGTCCAGCATCTGGTTGACCCGGTATAATTCACCCCGGACCAGCTCTCTGACCTGTTTATTCTGGCTGAGGTCGGGAAAGGTGGCGTAGGCGATATTGTTTTTTTCCGCCCACCGGCCCGTGTTTTCGGAATCGATGTTGATTAAGGCCGATACGTAAGGCTTTTCCTTGTCTCCCAGAATGATGGCGTCTTTGATAAAAGGGGAGAACCGAAGCCTGGTCTCAATAAACTGGGGGGGGAAGCGGTATCCGTTGGAAAGCTCTCGCAGATCCTTGACCCGGTCCAGGTAGATGAGTTGCCCATCGTCTGTCATGCGGACCGCGTCCCCGGTCTTGAACCACCCTTCGTCCAGGGCTTCTCTGGTTTTTTCCGGGTCCCTGTAATAGCCCTGGAAACCTGCGCCGCCCCGGACCTGGAGTTCCCCTTCTTTGGTGACCCTCCACTCAAAGGGGGGGCCGATATCCGGGTGGGATTTGTACCATGTGCCAAGGGTTTCAAGGTCAAATTTGTCTCCCATGTGGGTGGTGAACATGCCGGCCTCAGAGGCCCCGTAAGCGTTCCGAAGTTTGATGCCCATAGCATGGAAAAAACGGAACACATCGGGCGCCATGGCCGATCCGCCGCTTATGGGGAGATAACAGTATTTGAGTCCCAGGTTGTCTCTCAGGGACTTTAATACAAACTGTTCTGCAAAGGGGTAGGCCACATACCAAAAGGCATTGACGCTCTTTCTTTCCGTCCTTGCCGCGGCCACCTTGTAGCCCACCTTCAAGCCCAGGTTATAGATGAAACGCCTCAGGGGCCCTGCGTCCAGCATATGAGACTGCACAGTGGAAGCCAGGCTTTCCCATTGCCTGGGACCGAAGACCAGGAGCCCCGCTCCCAGCTCACGGATATTGGCCAGGATGGTCTCGGGTTCCTCAGGAAAGTTGAGTTCAAAGGGGAGGAGAAGGCCTAGGCCCACCCCGAAAAATTGTTCTGTGGCCCAGGCAGGGGACAGATAGGAGAGGTAGGGGCTGAATTTCTTGAGGGGCAGATTGGCATGAAGGCGCATGGCGTTATCCAGGAGGAAATTATGATCCATAATAACCCCTTTGGGATTGCCCGATGTCCCGGAGGTGTAACTGAGGACGGCGATGTCCGTCTTTTTCCCGGAGTCCACTTTTTGTTCAAAAAGGCCGGGGTGTTGTTCTCCGTATCTCTTGCCCTTTTCCTGAACCTCGGCGAGATCCATGAGCAGGGAGTCGTGATAAGACCACATTCCCCTGGGGTCCCAGAAGATGACCTTTCTCAGTCTTTCCAGGCGGTGCCGGATATCCAGGGTCTTGTCCACCTGTTCCTGGTCTTCAGCCACAACCATGACGGTCTCGGAATTGTCCAGCACATAGTGTAACTCGTCGGGGGTGGTATCGGGATAGAGACAGACCACCTTGGCACAGCCACAAAAGGCGGCATACTCGCTCCAGAAGGTCTCCAGCTCGTTTTCGCCGATAATGGCCACTGTTTCTCCTTCTTGAAGCCCAAGGGCCAGCAATCCCAGACAGATATTCTTCACCTTTTCATAGACTTCTGAAAAGGTATGGGCCTGCCAGATGCCTAAGTGTTTGCGCCGCATAAAGATTTTGTCTGGATACTGCTGGGTCCTGGTGCGCAGGAGCCTGGGTACGGTGTCGGCCTCAAGAGGCGGAAATCGGCGTTTTTGTTGGTCACCCTTCATTTTTGTCCCCGTCCTCAATAGGTTTATCCCATGCCTTATAACTCAAGGGATCTTGCTCATCTTCTTCCCCAAGGTAGGCCTTAATGACCACGGGATTTTTCCGTATTTCATCGGGTTTGCCTTGGGCCACCAGGTTTCCGAAATCCAGGACCACGATCCGGTCGGATATGTCCATAACCACTTCCATATCATGTTCCACCAGGATGATGGGAATGGAGAGGAATTCTTCGATATCCAGGATGAATCGGGCCATATCCTCCTTTTCTTCCATGTTCATCCCGGCCATGGGTTCATCCATGATAAGGATCTTGGGCCGAAGGGCCAGGGCCCTGCCCAGGTCAACCAGCTTGCGCAGTCCGTAACCGAGTTCCCCCACAATATTGTCCCGAATGCTTTCGATCTCCAGGAAGTCAATAATCTCTTCCACAATTCTCCGGTGCTTGATTTCCTCACGGTGAACCCAGGGCCAGTGGATAAAGGCCTGGAGAAAGTTGGTTTTCATGGCCACATGGCGACCCGTCAAGATGTTGCTGAGCACAGACATACCGGGATACAACTGAATGCCCTGGAAGGTCCGGGCCATGCCCAGTTTGGCCCTCCTGTGAATAGGCAACTTGGTAATGTCCCTGTCGTTGAACACCACGCTGCCCCGTTCCGGCTTGTAAAAACCGGACAGACAATTGAGAAGGCTGGTCTTTCCCGCTCCGTTGGGCCCGATAATGGAGAGGATTTCCCCCTCCTGGACATGAAAGGAGATGTCGTTCAATACCCTGATTCCCCCAAAGGAGAGGTAGATGCCCTCCACGTAAAGGGCGATGTCCTTTTTTTCCTGGCCTGGTTCCAACCTGATCCCTCCTTAATCCCTGAAAATCGTACGGGACAAAGTCTTTTGTGGAGACCTTAATCCCAATGGTGTAAGGCCATGACCCAGCCACCCAATATCCTTACCGCCTTGAGATAGGGCTTGTACAATTACACCAGGCCTTATTGAGCCCTGGATGTGGCCTCAGGTGATTCAATTCCAGAGAAAACCAGCTTACAAAGATCTTCCGTAAAGGCCTCCTCTGAGATCTCAAGATCAAAGATAATCCTGGGCAATATAAAGTGCTCAATTCCCCCCAGGATGAACTGTCTGATACACCTGGGTGAAACATCATTTCGAATTTCACCCTTTCGGACGCCTTCTTCAATGATACTTAGGATGATGTCCCCATATTCTTTGACCAGTTTATATGTAGGGCTTTCAAAATAAGCGGGGAAGTTTCTGACCTCAAGGGTCAGAATTCTGGAAAAAACCCGATTTTTGGAGTAAAGGCTGAAATGAAGTTGAATGAGTTTCCTGAGCCTTTTTTTGGTGCTCTTGACGTTTTTTATTTCTTTTAGGATCTGGGAGACAAATCCTTCGAGGTACTCCCTCAAGACCTCATGGAGAAGATCGCGTTTGTCTTTGAAATATTTGTATATAAGGGCCTCTGTCACGCCTGCGGTCCTGGCAATTTCACTGGTGGTGATGGCGCTGAATTGCTTTTTTTCCATCAGGACCTTGAGGGCATTGGCAATCTTAATACGGCCCGGAGGGAATGGCCTGGATTGGGCATCTTTCAAGGATGCATTGGGAACTCGGGTGCCAGCCATATGAAATACTTTCGTGGTTAAAGGTAAAACCGGAAAAATATCTGATTTCAGTTGGGTGGCCGACTCTAAATGTTTCCAGGATTTCTCCCCTTGCTTCAGGGAAGCGGGAATACTTGTGTTGAAAGGTTAGTGAATGTCACTAACCTGGTCGCCAGACTATGCCGCTTTTTTTTGATTTGTCAAGAAGAAATTCAAAAAATTTTTTGGTGCCTAATCTCTTTTTGTCGGGCCTTCAGCCATGATGGCGGGCCAGCCTTCCTCCAGGGCCTGCCTATGGGCCTGGTTCACCAAGGGCATCCTCAGGCCCTGTTTGGTGTATTTGATGGATAAAGGGGGGCACCTCATGATCTTTTCGGCCATTTCCACGGCCGCGGGCATGAGTTGGTCATGGGGCACCACCTGGTTGACCAGGCCGATTCTGTGGGCCTCCTGGGCGGTGATGCGATCACAGGTGAGGAGCAGTTCATTGGCCTTGTTTTTGCCTACCACCGCGGGGAGCACGGTAAAGGAACCGTAACAGAGCCCTCCTACCAGGGCCCCGATGAACCCGAGCACGGCGTTTTCCGAGGCGACGATCATGTCACAGAGGAGGGCCTGCTGAAGGCCGTCACCCAGGGTATACCCGTGTATAGCCGCTATGATGGGCTTTTCAAGGCCGAAGAGTTTTTCTTCTTCCTTAAGGCTCACAAATTCAGGGAGCTCAGAGGGGGGAGAGCTGTTGTCATGGCCTGAAGAAAAGGCCTTGCCCGCCCCGGTCATGATCAATACACTCACATCCGGATCTGCATCAAGCTCTTCAAATGCCTGGAGAAGTTCATTTTTGAGCTCCAGATTCATGGCGTTTAATTTATCCGGGCGATTCAGGGTGATGGTTCCTATGCGGTTTTGTTTCTCCACCAAGATTGTCTTGTACTTTTTCATACAATACCTCCAATAGGTGTTTGGGGAGGGATGAGGAGGCTGTGAGCTACGCCGCCTGTGTCTTGCCCATGGGGCCCTCGGGAGCCATCGAAAGGACGCTCCCCCGGGGTCATGAAAATATAGTCGATCAAAAGGCCGTGAGTCAATGTTTGAAAGAGACCTGGGGGGTCGGTCCGGCGCCCCTGGACCCTTGACCCTTTGGCCCGGCGCCTGTATCTTCCTTGGAATCATAAGGGACGGTGAGGAATGCAAATCAAGGCACTGGGAGGAGAGCCATGAGTATTGTCATTGAAAAAGACGGGCCTGTGACCACGGTGGTCCTGAGCCGGCCGGAGGTGAGAAATGCCGTGGATCGCCCCACAGCCGAGGCCTTGGCCGAGGCCTTTCGGGGCTTTGAAGAGGATGAAACGGCAAAGGCGGGGGTCTTGTTTGGGGACCACGGTCATTTCTGTGCCGGTGCGGATCTCAAGGCCCTGGCCTCTGGGGAAGGCTCCAATCGGGTGGAACCTTCCGGCGACGGCCCTATGGGCCCTACGCGCATGCGGCTTTCAAAACCGGTGATTGCCGCGGTCTCAGGGTACGCCGTGGCGGGGGGGCTGGAACTGGCCATTTGGTGCGACTTGAGGGTGATGGAGGAGAATGCCGTCATGGGTGTCTTTTGCAGGCGCTGGGGCGTACCCCTTATAGACGGAGGGACGGTTCGGCTGCCCCGCCTCATCGGCTTGAGCCGTGCCCTGGACATGATCCTTACCGGGAGGCCGGTGGGCGCCAAGGAGGCCCTGGAAATGGGACTCGCCAACCGGGTTGTCCCCCAGGGCCAGGCAAGGGCCGAGGCAGAAAAGCTTGCCCGAGAGATTGCGGCCTTCCCGGAGGTATGTATGCGTGAGGACAGAATGTCCGCCTATGAGCAGTGGAATTCTCCTTTTGAGGAGGCCATGGCCAATGAATTTCGTCACGGCCAGCATTCCCTGGCCGCAGGGGCCGAGGCGGGAGCGGTACGGTTCGCAAAGGGTATGGGCCGGCACGGTACCTTCTAGGGGCTTACAGCGGGTTTGATAGGGAAACTTGCCGGATTTTTTGACTTCATGGACTTGGCGGACCTGATCCGCACACCTTTGTCCAGGAGAGGGATCAAAAACCGACATCACAAATTGACGTGGCATACCCGGGTTGTCCCGGCCAAGATCTTTGATTGAAAAGGAGAACTTGACTTAATTGGGGTGGTTACCTATATTTCTGGATGATCTTTTACCCCAAAAGATAGAAAGCAGAGGTCTCTCAAATGCTTTCAGACGTCATTAACGACCCCGGACTGGCCAGCTATGTCGTCACATATGACATAGGGAAGTCCTTGTTTTACGAAGGTGATAAATCAGAGGACCTCTATATACTGGTCTCCGGGGAACTGGATGTGATCAAGGGGAAGCAGAGGATCGCGGAGATCTCTGAGCCCGGTTCCCTTTTCGGGGAGATGTCCTTTTTTCTGGGGGCGAAGAGAACGGCCACCCTAAAGGCCAGGAGCCCTGTAAAGGCCATTTGCATCCCCAAGGATGAGGCTACGGCATTCCTGAACAAATTCCCCAACGTGGCCAGGGAAATAACCAAGCTCTTGGCTCAAAGGCTTGACGAGGCCAGCCAGGTCCTTTACGGGCTCAAGGAGTTTTGTGATCAGCTTCCCGATGCGGTGATCCTCTCAGATCGCGAAGGCCGGATTCTTACCTGGAATGCAGCAGCCGAAAAACTCTATGGATGGGAATGGGATGAGGTTAAGGATAAATCCGTAGAGGAGATCTATGAAAAACCGCAGCATTACAGAAGTTTTCTAAATGAGGTCCAATCCAAGGAGTCGGTCCGGGAAAAGACGCTGCCCGTCAGGCATCCCCAAAAGGGCATTCGGTTCATATCCACCAGCATGACCATCCTCTATGACGGCCATCATAATGTTCAAGGGGTCCTTTCCCTTGGCCGGGACGTGACAGAGGTCACAAAGCTGGAGAAGAGATACCGCCGCGTCAGATATTGGCTCATCCCTTCTATTTCGTTGCTTCTGGTTTTGGCCGGGGCTATTTTTTACGGATACCCGCATTTTGCAAGGGGAAAGGGGTCTCTCGATTTTGCCAGACAGGGACTCAAGAATCACCTTGCCAAGGATTATGCCTTGTTGAAATCCATGTTGGCCAAGTCCATCCCAGACAGGGACAGGTACCAAAGCACGCCAATTATGGAAGAGTTCTTCTCCATCCAGAAAGGAACGGTAATTCCTTATACGGGCTTGGTCCTCCTTGATAAGGATAAGAAGGTGTGGGATGCTTACTCGGTCAAGGAGGGTCTCGATGAATCCACGCTATTGGGAAGTTCCTACGGGGGGATCTCTTTCAGGGGCGGCCAAAAGTCTCCCCACAGTGTGCTTACCGTGTATCGTGCAAATGAAGAGCACCCCATGGGGTGGAAGGCGGTAGAAGTGGCCTTTGAACTGGAGAAGGGCGGGCGTTTCCTGGGATGGTTGGTTTTTCAAATGGATATGGATCTGGTGCAACGCGAGTTTAGGGTGGACGAAGAGGATCTGAAGGCATTCCAGTTCAGTGGTTTCTGATGCATGAAGGGTTTCGAGGCATTGCAGACCTGCCAGTATCAAATCTCCCAAGGACGTAACGGCGATATTACCCTTTATCTCCAGGGCAATATGGATGCCACGAATGCGGCCTCTCTAATTCAGGAATTGGGCCGAGAGGTCAAAGGCAAGAAACCCAGTTCACTGACTGTAGACCTCAAGGAGGTTCATTATCTGGATGACTTTGGGGCTCTGGTCCTTGTGGAACTGAAAAGATTGGTGGGTGGTGAAGACCGTTTTGTTCTTAAAAATGAAAGCGACAGGATCAAAGAGATCCTTTTTATCCTCAACTTCAGCAAGCTGGGTGAGAGAGTCACCTTTGTCAAGAAACAAGCGCCGGGCAGTCTTGTACGCCTTGGAGAAGCCACCCTCAGGCATGCCGCTGACCTCAAGTATGCCATCTCTTTCATGGGATCCGTGCTTTTGGCACTGATCCATGTCTGCCTTCATCCCAGGACTCTGCGAAAGGACGACACCTTACTGTATATGCAGAGAACGGGGGTGGATGCCCTCCCCATCGTAGGTCTTATCAGTTTCCTGTTGGGCCTGATCATGGCCTTTATGTCTTCGGTTCAGCTTGAACAATTCGGCGCCAACATCTACGTGGCCTCCTTGGTCAGCCTTGCCATGGCCCGGGAACTGGGTCCTATTATGACGGCCATCATCGTGGCAGGAAGGTCCGGCTCCGCTTTTGCCGCGGAGATCGCCACCATGAAGATTTCCGAAGAGGTGGACGCCCTTTTTACCATGGGCTTTGATCCGACCCGGTTTCTGGTTGTGCCCAAAATGATCGCTTCTGTGGTGATGGTCCCGCTTTTGACCCTTTTCTCAGATGTATTTGCCATAGCCGGTGGCCTTGTGGTAGGGATCTCTATGCTCGACCTCACGGCCAGTGCCTATATGGCCCAGACCATCAAGACGCTGACCCTTTTTGATGTCTTTTTGGGGCTTTTCAAGAGCGCCGTCTTTGCCCTCCTTATCTCCTGGATAGGTTGCCTGCGGGGATTCCAGGTAAGAGGCGGGGCTGCGTCTGTAGGCCAGGCCACCACGTCAGCGGTGGTGAGCAGCATTTTTCTTATCATTTTATCAGACTCGGTTTTCTCCGTTATCATCCGGTACTGGGGATAAGAACCGGGTTCAGGGCGGGGCTAGCCTGAGGCCCGAGCCCTGTCGTGTTGAACAAACATAATGCCATGGAAACACAGGGTATCATAAGGGTCAGGGATCTGATCGGCGGATACGGGGATAGCGTTATCATAAACCGTGTGTCCTTCGACGTTTATGAGGGAGAGATATTTGTTATTCTGGGAGGCAGCGGGTGCGGCAAGAGCACCCTTTTGAAACATCTCATTGGGCTCATTCCCCCTATGTCCGGGAAGGTCCTTATAGACGGTGATGACATATCCAACTGCGATGAGGCCTTATTCCAAGAAGTATTGCACAAGATCGGCGTGCTCTATCAGAGCGCTGCCCTCTTCGGGTCTATGACCCTGGCTGAAAACATCGCCCTGCCCATTCAGGATTACACGGACCTTCCCCGGGAGGCCGTGGACACCCTGGTCAAGATGAAATTGAATCTGGTTGATCTGGAGGGATATGAAAACCATCTTCCTTCAGAAATAAGCGGGGGCATGAAAAAGCGGGCCGGTCTGGCCAGGGCCATGGCCCTTAATCCAAAAATCCTTTTTTTTGATGAACCCTCAGCAGGATTGGACCCGGTTACTTCAGCAGGGCTCGACAATCTCATTATCCATCTGAATCGGAGTCTGGGAACCACCATGGTCATTGTGACCCATGAACTTGAGAGTATCTTTGCCGTGGCCCACAGGGTCATCATGTTGGATAAGAAAACCAAAGGAATTATTGCTGAAGGGGATCCCAGGTATCTTCGAGATCACAGTCAAAATGCCTTTGTGAGACAGTTTTTTAACCGGGAGGGTGATAATCACTTGACCGTATCAGGAAAGGACCGGGCTTAATGGCCTCCCAGAAGACCAAATTCACGGTGGGACTCTTTGTCGCTTGTGGGCTCTGTATTGCCGTATTGGCCATCGTCTGGCTGGGCATGTCTCGTTATTTTGAAAAGGGCAAGTATTACGTAACCTATTTTAATGAGTCTGTGCAGGGCTTGACCAAGGATTCCCCCGTGAAATACAGGGGTGTGTCCATCGGCCGGGTGGAGAGTATAGGCGTTGCCCCGGATTCGAAATTGATCCAGGCGGTCCTGAAAATTGAAACAGATATGGCCCTGACCAAAGACATGGTGGCCCAGTTGAAGACCGTGGGGATTACAGGGAGCATGTTTATAGGGCTGGATCGAAAAAAGGAGGGGGAGCCTGATCTATCGCCTCACCTGAGCTTTCCCTCGGAATATCCAATCGTGGCCTCCAAGCCGTCGGAAATCAGCAAATTGCTCCAGGGACTGGATGACGTGATGAAACAGATAAAGGCCATGGATCTTGAGGGGATTTCTGACAAGATTAAACTGACCCTGGCCAATGCCAACCAGGTGATGGCTGATGCCAACGTGGAAGGGATTTCAAGGAATATCACGTCGGTGCTGACGGCGGTGCGGCGCATACTGGATCCTAAAAAATGGGACGGTATTGTCGCGTCTCTGGAAAAATCCAGCCGTTCCCTTACCGTAGTGATGGACAAGGCCAAGATCGGTCTGGACCGGATCAACCAGGCAGTTGGGAGGGCGGACAACATGCTGGTGAGAAACAGAGAAGCCATCCAGGGCGCTATTGTGGATTTTAAAAAGGCCATCGAGAAATCGCACCTGTTATTGGAAAAGGGAACTTCTCTGGTCCAGGGAACGAATGATTCCCTGATGGATCTGGCAAGACACCTCCTGGTGGTAACCCAGAATTTGGAAAGGGCGAGCGATAACTTGAACCGGCTCGTTGAACTTGTGGCCGATCAACCTTCACAGCTTCTGTTTGGGGAACCGCCCCCTCCGAGGGCCTTGGAGCCCAAAGTTCCCAAAAGGTAGACAGGGAGATTTCTTATGCACAGGTCCACCACGGTGATGAAGGTTGCCATTGTCATCTTGGGGTTTTGCCTCCTGCTGTGTGCTTGTCTGAGTCTGAAGCAACCCAGAGAGAAGATCGAGTTCTACACCCTGGAATATGATCCGCCCACAATGGGCGGCCTTATGCCTGTCGAGGCGGTCATTAAATTGCGCCCCTTCAGCGTGGCCCCCACCTATAACAGCAATCGCATCATCTACCGCAGCCAATCCTTTGAGAGGGATGCCTATGTTTATCACAGATGGCGGACCAACCCCGGGGATTTGGTCACCTATTTCCTGCAGCGGGACATACAGCAGTCCGGCCTTTTCAAGGCCGTATTGCCGCAACAGAGCAGGTCCACTTCCTCTTATGTCCTGGAGGGCTCTGTTAATGAATTTCTTGAATGGGACGAGGAAAAGACCTGGAAAGCCGTCCTGTCCATTAGTGTCACCTTGATGAAGGAGAATGAGCCGGATATCTCCAAGAGGATCCTTTTTCAAAAGACCTACAAGGCGACAAAGGCATGTCAAGAAAGGAATCCGCGGGCCCTGGCAAAGGCGATGAGCCAGGCCATGGCCGAGATTTCAGCGGCCCTGATTATGGATACGGTCGATTGCCTTGCACAAACCGGTTGAAGCCGTTTATGAGTCCAACGCTCTGGGGCCGGATTTAAAGCTATGGAGGGCACTTGGGGTTCTCTGGGCGGCTGGGCATGAATATCCTTTTTGTATGTACGGGAAATGTAAGCAGGAGCTTCGCCGCCGAAATGATCCTGAAAAACGAGGTGATCCGCCTCGGTTTGAAAGGGATCTCGGTGGCCTCATCCGGCCTTCATGCCTATCCCGGTCAGCCCCCGGATTCAAAGATGGTGGCCTTCCTCAGGGAAAAGGGGATCCCCGTGGATAACCACGAGGCAAGACAACTGGAAAAGACCCTCTTGGATTGGGCGGACATTATTCTGGTTATGGAAAAGGCGCACGCAGAGGTCATCCGGAGGCGCTGGCCGGAAGTCGAAGAAAGGGTGGAACACCTGGGAAGTTTTGTTTCAGAAGGGCTGGAGGCGGATGATATCGTCGATCCCTATGGCCGATCCCCCTATCATTATCGTGTTGCCCAGTCCCAGATTTTTTTGGCCATAAGGTCTCTGATAGAAAGAAAATTGAAAAACTCCTGAGCAAAGGATCTGGTTTTTCATCGCCGGTCCGCCCCCAGTGGCTTGAAAAAGATTTCGCCCTTTTTCTTCATAGGTGCTGTTGGCCCGTCTTTTTGGCCTACAAATTCTGGCTCCTCACAAGAATTTTTCTTGACATTCTTCTTTATATAAAATAACCAAATTCGAAAGTGAATGAAACTGCCTCTAAGCCCAAGGAACGCGGCTAAAGCGGCGATAGATAGGGCCTTTTTTTTTAGTACCCTCGGCAGGCCCAGGTTTTACCTTCCCTTGATCTGGTAAAGACAGCAGACGATGCGAAAGCCTCAGACGCGCTCTTGGCAAAACCCTACCTCAATCCAGAGTCACGAATCCTTCGATGGTTGTTTCTCGGTGCTGGAACTTGGCTCTTTAAGCCTTTTCGATACGAAACGTCATGGTCTACATGCTGATCTGACAGGGGTTTTCCCCGATCGGCTCAACATATAAACCCCGTTGTTG
>Ga0180431_10004750_pt1 | contig 16852 bp, 13 predicted proteins | sample SS_ome_11_FD_132459 | JGI IMG/M metagenome (GOLD analysis project Ga0180431, IMG submission 132459) | Hypersaline lake sediment archaeal communities from the Salton Sea, California, USA - SS_1_MS_1 metaG | ecosystem: Environmental > Aquatic > Non-marine Saline and Alkaline > Hypersaline >... | reverse complement strand
GGTCGAGATAGCTGACCGCGAGTTCGCGGAAGATGTAGTCGAGGATCGAGGTCGCGTTCTTGATCGAGTCGTTGCCCTGCACCATCCCGGCCGGCTCGAACCGGGTGAAGGTGAAGGCATCGACGAACTCCTCCAGCGGCACGCCGTATTGCAGGCCGACCGACACCGCGATGGCGAAGTTGTTCATCATCGCCCGGAAGCCGGCGCCTTCCTTGTGCATGTCGATGAAGATCTCGCCCAGCGAGCCGTCGCCGTATTCGCCGGTGCGCAGATAGACCTTGTGGCCGCCGACGATCGCCTTCTGGGTATAGCCCTTGCGGCGTTCGGGCAGTTTCTCGCGGTGGCTGCGCACCACTTCCTTGACGATCACCTTCTCGACGATCTTCTCGGCCAGCACCTGCGCCCTTTCCTGCGGCGTGCCGGTGACCAGGAGTTCTTCGGCCTCCTCGTCGTCCTCGACGAGCGCCGAGGCCAGCGGCTGGCTGAGCTTGGAGCCGTCGCGGTAGAGCGCGTTGGCCTTGATCCCCAGCGACCAGCTGAGTTCGTAGGACTCGAGGCAATCCTCGATCGTGGCCGAGTTCGGCATGTTGATCGTCTTCGAGATCGCGCCCGAGATGAAGCTTTGCGCCGCCGCCATCATCCGGATGTGGCTGTCGACCGACAGGTAGCGTCGGCCCTTCTTGCCGCAGGGATTGGCGCAGTCGAAGACGTGGTAATGCTCTTCCTTCAGATGCGGCGCGCCCTCCAGCGTCATGGTTCCGCAGACATGGTCGTTCGCGGCCTCGATCTGCGCGCGGGTGAAGCCGAGGTGGCGCAGCATGTCGAAGGTCGGATCGTTGAGCTTCTCGGCCGGGATGCCCAGCGTGCCGGTGCAGAATTCCTCGCCCAGCGTCCACTGGTTGAAGACGAAGCGGATGTCGAAGGCCGAGGGCAACGCGGCCTCGACCTTCTCGATCTCGGCGGGGCCGAAGCCATGGCCGATCAGCGCGGTGTGGTTGAGGCCGGCGCAGTTGCCGAGGCTGCCGTGACCGACGGCATAGGCGATGATCTCCTCGATCTCCGAGGGCCGGTAACCCAGGGTCTCCAGCGCCGCGGGAACCGAGCGGTTGATGATCTTGAAATAGCCGCCGCCGGCGAGTTTCTTGAACTTCACCAGCGCGAAATCTGGCTCGATCCCGGTGGTGTCGCAATCCATCACCAGCCCGATCGTGCCGGTCGGCGCGATCACGGTGGCCTGCGCGTTGCGATAGCCATGCGCCTCGCCCAGCCTGAGCGCCTCGTCCCAGGCCGAGCGCGCCAGCGTCACCAGCCCGGCATCGGGGCAGTTGGCGGCATCCAGCGCCACGGGCGGCACGTTGACCGCCTCGTAGCCCCCGGTTTCGCCATGCGCGGCGCGGCGGTGATTGCGGATCACCCGCAGCATGTTCTCGCGGTTCTTCTCGTAGCCGGCGAAGGCCCCCAGTTCGCCGGCGATCTCGGCCGAGGTGGCATAGGACACGCCGGTCATCACCGCGGTCAGCGCACCGGCGAGCGCCCGGCCCTCGGGCGAGTCGTAGCCCAGCCCCATGTTCATCAGGAGGCCGCCGATATTGGCATAGCCAAGGCCGAGGGTGCGGAACTCGTAGGAAAGCTGCGCGATCTCCTTCGAGGGGAACTGCGCCATCATCACGCTGATTTCCAGCGTCAGGGTCCACAGCCGGGTCGCATGCACATAGGCTTCGGCGTCGAACCGTCCGTCGGCGTAGAAGGTCAGCAGGTTCATCGACGCGAGGTTGCAGGCCGTATCGTCGAGGAACATGTATTCCGAGCACGGGTTGGAGCCGCGGATCGGACCGTCCGCCGGGCAGGTGTGCCAGGCGTTCACGGTGTCGTGGAACTGGATGCCGGGATCGGCGCAGGCCCAGGCGGCGTGGCCGACCTGGTCCCACAACTCGCGGGCCTTCACGGTCTTGGCGACCTTGCCGTCCGTGCGGCGCACCAGTTCCCAGTCGGCATCGTCCTTCACCGCCTTGAGGAAGGCATCCGTCACCCGCACCGAGTTGTTCGAGTTCTGGCCCGAGACCGACATGTAGGCCTCGCTGTCCCAGTCGGTGTCATAGGTCGGGAACTCGATCGCGCCATAACCCTGCCGCGCGTAGTCGAGCACGCGCTTGATGTAGGTTTCCGGGATCGAAACCTTCTTGGCCGCGCGGATCGCCGATTTCAGCGCCGCGTTCTTCGCCGGATCGGTGGCATCGGCCAGCGCGCCGTCCCACTCGCGGATCGCCGCGAAGATCTCGTTCAGCCGCGCCTCGTGCATCTTCGAGCCGGCGACGAGGCTGGCGACCTTCTGTTCCTCGATCACCTTCCAGTTGACGAACTGCTCGATGTCGGGGTGATCCATGTCGCAGATCACCATCTTCGCGGCGCGCCGGGTGGTGCCGCCCGACTTGATCGCGCCGGCCGCGCGGTCGCCGATCTTCAGGAAGCCCATCAGGCCCGAGGATTTGCCGCCACCCGAAAGCTTCTCGCCCTCGCCGCGCAGCGACGAGAAATTGGTGCCGGTGCCCGAGCCGTATTTGAACAGCCGCGCCTCGCGCACCCACAGGTCCATGATCCCGCCGTCGTTGACAAGGTCGTCCTGGACCGACTGGATGAAACAGGCATGCGGCTGCGGATGTTCGTAGGCCGATTGCGACTGGGTCAGCTTGCCGGTCTTGTAGTCGACGTAGAAATGGCCCTGCCCCGGCCCGTCGATCCCGTAGGCCCAGTGCAGGCCGGTGTTGAACCATTGCGGGCTGTTCGGCGCGGCCATCTGCTGCGCGAGCATGTAACGCATCTCGTCGAAATAGGCGCAGGCATCGGCCTCGGCGCTGAAGTAGCCGCCCTTCCAGCCCCAGTAGGCCCAGGCCCCGGCAAGCCGGTCGAACACCTGCTTGGCCGAGGTCTCGCCGCCCATGCGCTCGTCTTCGGGCAGGTCGGCCAGCGCGGCTTCGTCGGCGACCGAGCGCCACAGGAACTCCGGCACGCCCTTCTCGCGCACCCGCTTCAGCCGCGCCGGCACGCCGGCCTTGCGGAAATACTTCTGCGCGATCACGTCCGAGGCGACCTGGCTCCAGTCCTGCGGCACTTCCACCGCGTCGTTGCGGAACACGACCGTGCCATCGGGATTGCGGATCTCCGACACGGTCGTCGTGAAGGCGATCCCGGCATAGGCGTCCTGCCCGTCGGAGGTGAATTTGCGTTCGATCTTCATGTCTGCCCCGTCGCTTTTCTTGATCTCGACCACGGTTCCGCGACCGGCGTGCAAAGCCATCCCGCGGCCCTCAGGGCCACGCCTTCCGGATCTGCGCCGGATTTTCCTGGATGTTTCGCGTCCCCGTCGGCCCCACTAGATATTGTGGCTCTCCGAACCGCCAATACAAACTGGCGTAGGCTCACCGGGGGGTCAACCGAATTTTTCCACCCCTGCGCGGCAATTTCAGGTTGACGGCGCAGACCGGACTGTTTCGGTTCCGGCGACAATGATTCATCGCGCGCCGGGCCCGGCGCGCCGGGGCGCGGCAAGCTGTTTTCGGGCAATGGTTTAGACAACCGGGTTGCCGCCGTGCTTCAGCTTGGCCGGCGATGGCGGCCGGCGCCGGAACGGCGGCTGGTCGGGGCGACTGGATTCGAACCAGCGACCTGCAGTACCCAAAACTGCTGCGCTACCAGGCTGCGCTACACCCCGCCGCCCTCTGTCTAGCGAATGCGCGGGCGGCTGGGAAGCGTCACTCGCAGGGCCAGGCCGCCACTTCGGCGGGAATCGCCGGGTGGCGCAGCTCGGCCCCGGCCGCAAGGCCCAGCCGCGCCGCCAGCCCGCCGGAGATTTCCAGCACGAACCGCGCCGGCGCGCCCGAGGGCACCGGGGTTTCGTCATGCGGGATCGCCTCGGGATGCACCTTCACGACGCGCCCGCTGGCGTCGGCGAAAATCATGTCGAGCGGAATCAGGGTGTTCTTCATCCAGAAGGCGCGCCGCGCCGCTCGATCGTAGACGAAGAACATGCCCGACATCGGCGCCAGCCGGTCGCGGAACATCAGCCCGCGCGAGCGTTCGGCCGGATCGTCGGCCAGTTCGACACGGAATTCGGCGCTGCCGCCGGGCCATCGCGCCTGAACGCGGTCGTCGGCGCAGGGCGCGGCAACGCCGCCGGCGGCGCCCGCCAGCCACAGCGCCGCCGCGAGCCCCGCCGCCGTCGTGATCAGTGACGCGTGCGCGTCGCCGTCTCCCAGGACACGACCTGGGCGGCCATCCGGCCGCGCTTGCCGTCGATCACCCGCAGGCATACCGCTTCCCCCGGCCCCAGGTCGGCAAAGCCCGACCGGCGCAGCACCTCGATGTGGATGAACACGTCCTCCGGACGAGAGAACACGTTCGCAAAGCCAAATCCCTTGACCTTGTCGAACCACTTCACGCGCGCCGGTTCAAGCGGCAATGCCGCGATTTCCTCGGGATCGCTGTCGCCCAGATCCTCGATCGGCGCCGTGCCCTCGACATCGGGCGGGCTGATCTCGAGTACCTCGACGGCCTGGGCGCCGCGCGCGGTCTGCTGGACCATCACCGTGATGCGCGACGCGTCGGCGACCGAGCCCTGGCCGAAGTTGCGCAGCACGTTCGCGTGTAACAGGATGTCCGGCCCACCCTCATCGGAAACAATAAACCCAAAACCCTTTGCCGGATCGAACCACTTCACGCGGCCGGTTACACGTCCGGCCATCTGCTTCTCGTCCATTTCAACCACGCTAAAGGAAAACTTCCATTATTCACGAACTGACACACCTTTGGGAGGAAACGCAAGTGTCAATCCACTATCTTTGGTGTAGTTTCCTTACCGGAAACCCTTCGCGCTTCGCCAAACCGCACTCTGACAGTTCGCGAAGCGTGAATGCGAACTGGCGCATCGCGAAATATGATCAAGGATACAAGCGCGTTACCTCCCATCCATCGTCCTTCCTGATCCAGCGAAAGCGGTCATGCAGGCGGAACGCGCCGTCTGCCCAGAACTCGATCTCGACCGGGTCGATGCGGAAACCGCCCCAGAACGGTGGCCGTTTCGGCAGCGGTCCATGCTGCGCGGTGACCTGCGCGACCTCTCCCATCAGCGTCATCCGGCCGTCCAGCGGCTCGGACTGGCGCGAGGCCCAGGCCCCCAGCCGGCTTTTCAGCGAGCGCGAGGCGAAATAGGCATCCGCCTGCGGCCCCTCCTCGCGGCTGACATGGCCGCGCACCCGGATCTGCCGGCGCAGCGATTTCCAGTGCAGCACGAAGGCCGCGGTGCCGGAGCCGCCGATCTCGCGCGCCTTGGCGCTGCCGTAGTTCGTGTAGAACACGAAGGCCGCGTCCTCGATATCCTTGAGAAGCACCATGCGCACGTTCGGCAGCCCGGTCTCGTCGACCGTGGCCAGAGCGATCGCGTTGGGATCGTTCGGCTCGCTGGCCTCGGCCTCCGCAAGCCAGGCGCGCGCCAGAACAAACGGGTCGTCCCCCGCGAAAATACCCGTCCGATCGCTCATCTCGTCACCAGCGCGCAGCGCGCGGTTCCGGCACAGCCTTGATGCAGGCCGGAACATCGCCTAAAGCACTGTGCAATAGAGTGCGGGGGATGCCGATGTCAACCAATCTGATGGCCGGCAAGCGCGGCCTGATCATGGGCCTTGCCAACGACAAGTCCATCGCATGGGGAATCGCCCGCGCGCTGGCCGGGGCCGGCGCCGAACTTGCGTTCTCCTACCAGGGCGAGGCGCTGAAGAAACGGGTGGAACCGCTGGCCGCGAGCCTCGGCACGCCGGTCCTGTTCGAATGCGACGTCACGAACGAGGCAAGCCTCGACGCGGTGTTCGACGGGCTCAGGGAAACCTGGGGCAAGATCGACTTCGTCGTGCATGCCATCGGGTTTTCCGACAAGGGCGAGTTGCGCGGCCGCTATGTCGATACCAGCCGACAGAACTTCCTGATGTCGATGGATGTGTCCGTCTATTCCTTCACCGCCGTGTGCCAGCGCGCCGCCGCGCTGATGCCCGATGGCGGATCGCTGCTCACGCTCACCTATTACGGCGCCGAGAAGGTGATGCCGCATTACAACGTCATGGGGCTGTGCAAGGCGGCGCTGGAAGCCTCGGTCAAGTATATCGCCGAGGATCTGGGCAAGGACGGCATCCGCTGCAACGCGATCTCGGCCGGGCCGATCAAGACGCTGGCGGCCTCGGGCATCGGCGATTTCCGCTACATCATGAAGTGGAACGAGCTGAACAGTCCGCTGCGCCGCAACGTCACGCAGGACGAGGTCGGCAAGGCCGCGCTCTACCTGCTCTCCGATCTCGGCTCGGGCACCACGGGCGAGAACCTGCATGTCGACGCGGGCTATCACGTCGTCGGCATGAAGGCCGTGGACGCGCCGGATATCGACGCGGTCACCGGCCGCGACACCGGCAAGGCGGGGGCCGCGCGATGAACGACCGGCTGCCGCACGAGAAGGGCTTTCACGTCTCCTGGGACCAGATCCACCGCGACGCGCGCGCGCTGGCCTGGCGGCTGGACGGCCACGGGCCCGACAATGGCGCCTGGCGCGCGGTGGTGGGGATCACCCGCGGCGGGCTGGTGCCGGCGATGATCGTCAGCCGGGAACTTGACATCCGCGTCGTCGATACGATCAGCGTGAAAAGCTACAACCACCAGGAACAGATGGACGCGGTCGTCACCAAGGCCCCGCAGGCGGAGCTGATGGGCGACGGCACCGGCATCCTCGTGGTCGATGACCTCGTCGATACCGGCAAGACGCTGGAACTGGTCCGCAGGCTCTACCCGAAGGCGCATTTCGCGACCGTCTACGCCAAGCCCAAGGGGCGGCCGATGGTCAACACCTTCATCACCGAGGTCAGCCAGGACACCTGGATCTTCTTTCCGTGGGACATGGCGCTGCAATACGTCGAACCCTATCGCGGGCGGGACTGACCGGCCCGCGCCGGACAAAGGCCGCCCGATGCCCCTGCCCCTCACCCCCGCCGTCGCCGGAACCGAGGCGCCGCCGATCATGGCGGCGCGGCGCTGGCTCGACGGCGTGACCTTCCCCGCCGACCGGCCGCTGATCAACGTCAGCCAGGCCGCCCCGGTCGACCCGCCGCCCGAGGGCCTGCGCCGGGCCATCGCCGAGGCGGCGCTGACCGATCCGGCGGCGCATCTTTACGGCCCGGTGCTGGGCCTGCCGGAGTTGCGCGCCGAAGTCGCGGCGCAATGGTCGGCAGCCTATGGCGGCGAGATCGCGGCCGCGGACGTGGCGATCACCCAGGGCTGCAACCAGGCCTTCTGCGCCGTGATGGCCACGCTGGCGGGGCCCGGCGACGAGGTGATCCTGCCGACGCCGTGGTATTTCAACCACAGGATGTGGCTCGACATGACCGGCGTGCGGACCGTCGCCCTGCCCACCGGTCGCGGCCTGATCCCCGATCCGGAACTGGCCGCGGCGCTGATCGGCCCGGCGACGCGGGCGATCGTGCTGGTCAGCCCGAACAATCCCGGCGGCGTCGAATATCCCGCCGAGGTGGTGCGCGCCTTCCGCGACCTGGCGCGCACCCGCGGCATCGCGCTGATCCTCGACGAGACCTATCGCGATTTCGACGCCCGCGCCGGTGCGCCGCACGATCTCTTCGCCGATCCCGACTGGCGCGACAGCTTCGTGCATCTGTATTCCTTCTCCAAGGCCTACCGGCTGACCGGCCACCGCGTCGGCGCGATCCTCGCCGATCCGGCGCGGCTCGCCGAGGTCGAAAAATTCCTCGACACGGTGGCGATCTGCCCCAACCAGCTGGGCCAGATCGCCGCGCTGTGGGGGATGCGCAACCTCGGCCAGTGGCTGGCCGGGGAACGCGCGGAAATCCTCGCCCGCCGCACCGCGATGGCGGCCGGGCTGGCCGCCCTGCCGGGCTGGCGGACGCTGGGGTGCGGCGCCTATTTCGCCTATGTCGAACATCCCTTCGCCCAGCCCGCGCCCGCGCTCGCCGAACGGCTGGTGCGCGAGGCCGGTGTGCTGTTGCTGCCCGGCACGATGTTCATGCCCGCCGAAGACCCGGCCGGGGGGCGGCAGGTGCGCATCGCCTTCGCCAATATCGACGGCGCCGGCATCGCAGCGCTGATGGACAGGCTCGCGGCCGTCGCGCCCTGACGCGCGGCCCTGTTGCGCTTGCCGCGCCGGGGCGGAGCGCATAAACAGCCCCGAAGGACGGATCGACGGGGGTGGCAGGCCATGGCGCAGAAGAAGGGCAAGAGCATCGTCGTCTGGGTGCTCATGGGCCTGTTGATCCTGGGCCTGGGCGGCTTTGGCGTGACGAATTTCGGCGGCGCCGTGCGCTCCATCGCCACCGTCGGCGATGTCGAGATCGACGTGAACGACTATGCCCGCGCGCTGGAACGCGAGATGCGCGGCCTCAGCCAGCAATTCGGCCAGCCCGTCGGGCTGGAACAGTTGCAGGCCTTCGGGCGCGACGCGGCGATCCGCGGCGCGCTGATCACCGCCGCGGCGCTGGACAGCGAGGCGGCGCGCATCGGCCTGTCGGTGGGCGATGACGAGGTGCGCCGCCAGGTCGTCTCCGCGCCGCAGTTCCAGGGGCTGAACGGCAGTTTCGACCGCGAATCCTATGCCGAGGCGCTGCGCCGGCAGGGGCTGAGCGAGGCGGAATTCGAGGATCGGCTGCGGGCGGAAACCGCGCGCACGATCCTGGAAGGTGCCGTCATCGGCGGGCTCGCCGCGCCCGAGGCGCAGGTCACCACGCTGACCGGCTGGGCGCTGGAGCGCCGCGCCTTCACCCATGCCGAACTGATCGCCGCCGACCTCGCCGACCCGGTGCCGGAGCCGACGGAGGCCGACCTCGCCGCCTTCCACGAAGCCGGGATCGAGCGGTACACCCGGCCCAAACTCCGCCGTCTCACCTATGTCTGGCTGGCCCCCGAGACGCTGGCGGGCGAGGTCGAGATCGACGACGACACGCTGCGCGCGGCCTACGAGGAACGGATCACGGACTACGTGCAGCCCGAACGCCGGATCGTCGAGCGGCTGGTCTTTCCCGATGCCGGGGCGGCGGCCGCGGCGCGCGCCCGGATCGATGCCGGCACGGCGAGCTTCGCCGAGATCGTCGCCGAGCGCGGGCTCGATCTGGCCGATATCGACCTTGGCGACGTGACCGAGGCCGATCTGGGCCCGGCGGGCGCGACGGTCTTCGCGCTGGACGGCGCCGGCGTCGCCGGGCCGGTGGACACGGCGCTTGGCCCCGCCCTGTTCCAGATCAGCGCGATCCTCGCGGCGCGGGAGATCGGCTTCGACGAGGCGCGCGACGATCTGGCCGAGACGGTGACGATCGACCGCGCGCGGCGGCTGATCCTCGACCAGTCCGGCGCGATCGAGGATCTGCTGGCCGGCGGCGCGACGCTGGAAGACCTCGCGGCCGAGGCCGGGATGGACCTGGGAACGATCACGATGGCGCCCGACACGCAGGACGGCATCGCCGCCTATACCGCGTTCCGCGACGCGGCCTTCGCCGCCGAAGAGGGCGATTACCCCGAGCTTTTCGAACTCGAGGATGGCGGCGTCGCGGCGCTCAGGCTCGACGCGGTCGATCCGCCCGAGCCGCGGCCGCTGGACGAGGTGCGCGCGCAGGTCGCGGCCGACTGGACGGCGGCGGAAACCCGCACGCGCCTCGTCGCGCTGGGCGAGGACATGCGCGCCGCGCTCGACGGCGGCGCGACGCTCGAATCGCTCGGCCTCGTCGTCACCCGCCACCCGGCCACGCCGCGCGACGGCTTCGTGCCCGGCCTGCCCCCGGGCGCGATTGCCGCGGTGTTCGAAACCGAACCGGGCGATCACGCGCTGGTGGCCGAGGCCGGCGTGCACCTGCTGCGCACCGACGGGATCGAGCCGGTCGCGGCCGACGATCCCGACGCGGCCGAGCTTGCCGAAAGCCTGCGCGGCCAGATCGAGCGCGGGCTGGCCGACGATCTTTATACCGCCTTCGCCGCCGCGATGCAGGCCCGCGCCGGGATCAGCCTGAACGGCGCGGCGATCGAGGCCGTGCACGCGCAGATGCGCTAGGGGGCGGTCTTGGCGCTTTTCCCCGATTTCGCCGCCTTCGAGGCCGGCTGGGCGGCCGGCCGCAACCAGGTCGTCCATGCCCGGCTGGCCGCCGATCTCGACACGCCGGTGTCGCTGATGCTGAAACTGGCCGAGGCCGGCCAGAACAGCTTCATGCTGGAAAGCGTCACCGGCGGCGAGGTGCGCGGCCGGTTTTCGGTCGTCGGCATGAAACCCGACCTGATCTGGGATTGCCGCGGCCGGCACAGCCGGATCAACCGCCAGGCCCGGTTCGACGAGACCGCCTTCGAGGAGCTTCCCGGCGATCCGCTGGACACCCTGCGCGCGCTGATCGCCGAAAGCCGGATCGACATGCCGGCGGACCTGCCGGCCATCGCCGCGGGCCTTTTCGGCTATCTCGGCTACGACATGATCCGGCTGGTCGAACACCTGCCCGACGTCAATCCCGACCCGATCGGGGTGCCGGACGCCGTGCTGATGCGCCCCTCCGTAGTCGCGGTGCTCGACGGGGTGAAGGGCGAGGTGACGGTGGTATCGCCGGCCTGGCAGGGCTCGGGCCTGACGGCGCGGGCCGCCTATGCCCAGGCCGCCGAACGGGTGATGGACGCGGTGCGCGACCTCGACCGGCAGGCGGCCGGCGCCGGCCGGGCGCTGGGCGAGGCCGCGCAGGTCGGCGAACCGGTGTCGAACTTTCCCAAGGCCGATTACCTGAAGGCCGTCGAACGGGCGAAGGATTACATCCGCGCCGGCGACATCTTCCAGGTCGTGCCGTCGCAGCGCTGGACCGCGGATTTCCCGCTGCCGCCCTTCGCGCTCTACCGCTCGCTGCGGCGCACCAACCCCTCGCCCTTCATGACCTTTTACAATTTCGGCGCCTTCCAGATCGTCGGCGCCAGCCCGGAGATCCTCGTGCGGCTGCGCGGCGGCGAGGTGACGATCCGGCCGATCGCCGGCACCCGGCCGCGCGGCCAGACGCCGGACGAGGACCGCGCGCACGAGGCCGACCTGCTGGCCGACGAGAAGGAACTGGCCGAACACCTGATGCTGCTCGATCTGGGGCGCAACGACGTCGGCCGCGTGGCGCAGATCGGCACGGTTCGTCCGACCGAGGAATTCATCATCGAACGCTACAGCCACGTCATGCATATCGTCTCGAACGTGGTGGGCGAGATCGCCGAGGGCGAGGATGCGCTGTCGGCGCTTCTGGGCGGCTTGCCGGCGGGCACCGTCTCGGGCGCGCCGAAGGTCCGCGCGATGGAGATCATCGACGAGCTGGAGCCGGAAAAGCGCGGCATCTACGGCGGCGGCGTGGGCTATTTCGCCGCCAACGGCGAGATGGACATGTGCATCGCGCTGCGCACCGCGGTGGTGAAGGACCGCAAGCTCTACATCCAGGCCGGCGGCGGCGTCGTCTACGACAGCGACCCCGAGGCCGAGTGGCAGGAAACCGTCAACAAGTCCAAGGCGCTGCTGCAGGCCGCGCGCGAGGCCGGCCTGTTCCTGGGCGACCGCAACGGCTGATCGGCGGCGCGGCCCCGATCAGGGCGCCGGGGCCGACAGCACCGCCGAGGCCGGCGCCGGCGCAAGCCGCGTGCGGCGCGATTCCACCAGCCATGTCTTGATCGCCGCCAGCGTCTCGGGCCGCGCGGCGGCGGCCACCAGAACGCGCCCGTTGCGCTCCGCCTCGAAGGCGGCGCGGTCGAGCGTACGGCGGATCGCGGCCTCGGTCTGGGTCGCGGTATCGAGGATCTCGAAGCTTTCCGCCCGCGGCAGGCCGGCCGCGGCGGCCAGCTGGTCGGCGGTGTTCAGCCCGATGTCATGGGTGACGAGGCCGAAGCCGCCATCCCCCGCCAGCCCGACGACAAGCTGCGCGAGCGAGCGGATGTTCTGGAACCGGGTATCGGGCGCCTCCACGATCAGCGCGGCCTCGGGCAGCGCCTCGGTCCAGGCGGTGAAGTTGACGGCAAGATCGGCCGGCATCGCGCCGCCGGGCACCGAAGCGGCAAGCATCCCCACCTCGAACCCCGCCGCGCGCAGCGCCGCCGCCCGCTCCGCCGCGCCGGGGGCCAGCGGATCGACCGCCACCGCGACGGGCAGGCCGAACCCGGCCAGTTCGGCCGGGTCCATCCAGCCCGCCTCCGCCGGCGGATCGATCAGCACGAGCCCCAGAAGGTCGCTGTTCGCCGGCGGCTCGAAATCGGCGGCGTAACGCCCCAGCGCGCCGTCGAAAATCTCGCCGGCCGGGGCCGGGGCCTCGGCCTCGGCGCCAAGTTGCGGCAGGCGGTTCACCCGCACCCCGTCGGCATGGCCGAAGCCCGGTTCGGGCGCGGCCTCGACGGCCGGCATCGAGGGCGCGAGCGCGCCGACCTCGGGCGGGGCGCCGGGATCGGACAGCGCGCGCGTGGCCTCGGCCGCGCTGCCCGCCTCGGGATCGATCTGCGGCAGGCTGCCGGGTCGCGGCTCGAACGGGCTGCCGCGTTCCACGGGGCGGAACGTGATGCCGCTTCCGGCCGGGGCCGCCTCGGGCATCGGCGGCGCGGGCTCGGCGGCCGGCAGCGCGGCGAAGACGCTTGGGGGCGTGTCCGGCAGGTCGGGTTCGGGCAACGCCGCCGGTTCGGTTCCGGCGATCTCGGGCGTGCCCGGGGCCTCGGGCGCGGCAGGGGCCGCCGCGGCCGCGGGGGCGGTGACCGGCTCATCGGCGTCGGGCGCCGCCGGCGGCGCGGTTTCCGGCGCCGGGCTGCCGGGGCTTTCCGGGCCCGACGGCACCGGCGGCGCCGCGGCGGTTTCCACTTCGGGCAGGTCCGGCACCGCCTCGGCCTGCGGTGCGGTGACGGCCGGCGCGCCGGCCAGGTCCGGCGCCGGTTCGGCGGCCTGCGGGGCGACGGGCTGGGTATCGTCGCGGCCGCGGCCGAATTCCGACCCGGCCGGAACCTCGACGATGGCCGCGTCCGGCACCGCCGGCGCGGCCTCCGGTTCGGTCGCGGGCCCGGCATCCGCCGGCTCGGCTTCCGGTTCCGTCGGCTCTGACGGCTCGGAGGGCGGCGCCTCGGCCGCCGCGATCCGGTCCGGCGCGTCGGTTTCGTCGGCGGCCACGGCCGCCTCCCCGGTCTCGGCCGGCTCTGCCGCGGGCAGCGCCGCCTCGGCCAGCTGCGCCGCCTCCGGCCGATCCGGCAACGGCACCACCAGCGAGATCGTCCCCAGAACAGCGGCGGCCGAAATACCGCCGACGACCATACCCGACAACAGCCCCCGGACCACCCTGTCCTCCGTTCGTTCGCGCCCGGCCCGTCACGGGCCTGCGCCTTCGTCCCCGCCGGCGCCCTTGACCCCGGCGCCCGGCTCTGACCATGTATAGCCCGACAGTCCGGGGGCGACATCCCCAAACCGACAACTGGGCCCATGCTCCTCCTGATCGACAACTACGACAGTTTCACCTACAACCTCGTGCACTACCTCGGCGCGCTCGGGGCGCCGATCGTGGTGCGCCGCAACGACGCGCTCACCGCGGCCGAGGCGATGGCGATGGCGCCCAGGGCGATCGTGTTGTCGCCGGGCCCCTGCGATCCCGACCAGGCCGGCATCTGCCTCGATCTCACCCGCGCCGCCGCCGCGGCCGGAACCCCGCTTCTGGGCGTCTGCCTCGGCCACCAGACCATCGGCCAGGCCTTCGGCGGCCGCGTCGTGCGCTGTGGCGAGATCGTGCACGGCAAGCTGGGCAATGTCCATCATTCCGGTCAGGGCGTCTTCGCCGGCCTGCCCGACCCGTTCCGCGCCACCCGCTACCACAGCCTCGTGGTGGAGCGCGAAACCCTGCCCGACAGCCTCGAGGTCACCGCCTGGCTAGGGAACGGCACGATCATGGGCCTGCGGCATCGCGCGCATCCGATCGAGGGCGTGCAGTTCCATCCCGAATCCATCGCCTCCGAACACGGCCACAGGTTGCTGGGGACGTTCCTCGCCGGGGCCGGGTTCGAGGTGACGCGGGCCGCCTGACCATGACCGCCATGCAGCCCCCGATTCCTCGCCGCAGGATCGCGCCCCCGAGGAAAGGACGCGGATGACAGACATTCGCCCCCTGATCGGCCTTGCCGCCGACCGGCCGCTGACGACGGCCGAGGCCGAAGCGGCCTTCGCCGCGCTGTTCGAGGGCGCGGCCACGCCCAGCCAGATGGGCGGGTTGCTGATGGCCCTGCGCACCCGCGGCGAGACGGTGGCCGAGATCGCCGCCGCCGCCCGCGTGATGCGCGCCAAGTGCAACGCGGTGCGCGCGCCCGAGGGCGCGATGGACATCGTCGGCACCGGCGGCGACGGCAAGGGCACGCTGAACATCTCCACCGCCACCGCCTTCGTCGTGGCCGGCGCCGGGGTGCCGGTGGCCAAGCACGGCAACCGCAACCTGTCGTCGAAATCCGGCGCGGCCGATGCCCTGACCCAGATGGGCATCAACGTGATGGTCGGGGTCGAGGTGGTCGAGCGCGCGCTGGCCGAGGCCGGCATCGCCTTCATGATGGCGCCGATGCATCATCCCGCGATCCGCCACGTCATGCCCACACGTTCGGAGCTTGGCACAAGAACGGTGTTCAACCTTCTGGGGCCACTGACGAATCCGGCCGGGGTCAAACGCCAGCTGACCGGCGCCTTCGCGCGCGGCTGGATCCGGCCGATGGCCGAGGTTCTGGGCGAGTTGGGGGCCGAGGCCGCCTGGGTCGTGCATGGCGGCGACGGCACCGACGAGCTGTCCATCGCCGGCGCGTCCTGGGTCGCGGCGCTGGACGGCGGCGCGGTGCATGAATTCGAGGTTCACCCGGAAGAGGCCGGCCTGCCCGTTCACCCGTTCGAGGCGATCCTCGGCGGCACGCCGGACCACAACGCGCGGGCCTTCCGGGCGCTGCTGGACGGCGCGCCGGGCGCCTATCGCGACGCGGTGTTGCTGAACGCCGCCGCGGCGCTGCGGATCGCCGGCCGCGCGGCGGATCTCAAGGAAGGCGTCGCCCGCGCCGCCGAAAGCCTCGACTCCGGCGCGGCACGGGAAAAGGTCGCGGCGCTGGCCGGCGTGACGGGGGCGCCGGCGCCATGAGCGACATTCTGGACCGGATCAAGGCCTACAAGCTGGAGGAGATCGCCGCGGCGAAAGCCGCGCGGCCGCTGGCCGAGGTCGAGGCCGCGGCGCGCGCGGCGGATGCCCCGCGCGGCTTTCACGCGGCGCTGGCCCGCGCCAGCGCAGCGGGCTTCGGCCTGATCGCCGAGATCAAGAAGGCCAGCCCCTCGAAGGGCCTGATCCGCGCCGATTTCGACCCGCCGGCGCTGGCCCGCGCCTACGAGGCCGGCGGCGCGGCCTGCCTGTCGGTTCTGACCGATGCGCCCTCGTTCCAGGGCGCGCCGGAGTTCCTGACGGCGGCGCGCGCGGCCACCGCGTTGCCGGCGCTGCGCAAGGATTTCCTTTACGATCCCTACCAGGTCGCCGAGGCGCGGGCCTGGGGCGCAGACTGCATCCTGATCATCATGGCCAGCGTCTCGGACGCGCAGGCGGCGGAGCTGGAAGACGCCGCGACGGGCTGGGGGATGGACGTGCTGATCGAGGTGCATGACGGCGCGGAACTGGACCGCGCGCTTGCGCTGGAAAGCCCGATGATCGGGATAAACAATCGCAATCTCAGAACCTTCGATGTCACCCTTGACACGACGCGCGAACTTTCGCGGCGGATCCCCGAGGGCCGGATGGTGGTGGCCGAAAGCGGTATCTTCCATCACGATGACCTGCGCGACCTCGCGCAGTATGGCGCCCGCGCCTTCCTCGTCGGCGAAAGCCTGATGCGGCAGGCCGATGTCGCCGCCGCGACCCGCGCGCTGCTGGAGGGCGCGCCATGAGCCTGACGCATTTCGACGCCGAGGGTCGGGCGCATATGGTCGATGTCTCCGACAAGGCGGTGACGGACCGGGTGGCGGTGGCCGAGGGCGCGGTGGTGATGCGCGCCGAAACGCTGGCGCTGGTCACCTCCGGCACGGCGAAGAAGGGCGACGTTCTCGGCGTGGCGCGGCTGGCGGGGATCATGGCCGCCAAGCGCACCGCCGACCTGATCCCGCTGTGCCACCCGCTGCCGATCACCCGCGTGGCGCTCGACCTCGTGCCGGACGCGGACCTGCCGGGCGTGCGGATCACCGCCACCGTCAAGACCACCGGCCAGACCGGGGTGGAGATGGAGGCGCTGACCGCCGTCTCCGTCGCCGCGCTCACGGTCTACGACATGCTCAAGGCGGCGGAGAAGTCCATGCGCATCGAGGGCATTCGCGTTGCCCTGAAAGAAGGCGGAAAATCAGGCCGCTACGAGGCGGAGTGATGATCTCCGTCGAAGCGGCGCTCGACCATCTGTTCGCGCTTGCCCGGCCGCTGCCGGCCGAAACCGTACCGCTGCGCCGCGCCGCCGGCCGGGTGCTGGCCGAGGATGCCGTGGCGCGGCGCGACCAGCCGCCGTTCGCCGCCGCCGCGATGGACGGCTACGCCATTGTCGCGGCCGATCATGTGCCGGGCCGGGTGCTCGACGTGATCGGCCAGGCCGCCGCCGGGCACGGGTTCGCCGGACCCGTCGCGCCGGGACAGGCGGTGCGGATATTCACCGGCGCACCAGTGCCCGAGGGCGCCGGCCGCGTGGTGATCCAGGAGGATGTGACGCGCGCGGGCGACCGGATCACGCTGGGCGAACGGCTCGACGAGGCCGGGCATGTCCGCGCCGCCGGGCAGGATTTCGCCGCCGG
>Ga0180431_10004749_pt1 | contig 16853 bp, 17 predicted proteins | sample SS_ome_11_FD_132459 | JGI IMG/M metagenome (GOLD analysis project Ga0180431, IMG submission 132459) | Hypersaline lake sediment archaeal communities from the Salton Sea, California, USA - SS_1_MS_1 metaG | ecosystem: Environmental > Aquatic > Non-marine Saline and Alkaline > Hypersaline >... | reverse complement strand
GATTTATAAAGTTTTTCTGTGATGAAGAGACGATGAAACTTGACATAAGAAGAGTGATTAAGGGTTCGCTTATTTTCATAGGTGTTGGATTTATTTTCGTAATCATCTCGATGATTCTGCAACTTCTGACCCTGATAATAACTGATGCAAATGCTGAAATTGTCCAGTTGATAGCACTTGGATACTCTCTTCTTATGGTCCCTGTTTTCCTTGTCATGTATGTGCTAGCTGGAATGCGTGCAGTAAAGACCAATGGGCTAGATCCTGTTGGCGCAGGTGCTCTTGCTGCCTTTGCATACCTTGTTACATCAATCATCCATCTTGGTTTTGATTTCATGCTCAACATGCTTGTTATATCAGGATTGATTCCTGGCGGGGCTGGCTTTGGTTCTGCCGGAGCAGTTGTCTCATCCCAGATATTCGGAGGGATGGTCGGACTTCCAGGAATCGGGGCAGCTGCTTTATGCGGCTTTGGGCTGATCCTTGTTGGAACTCTGATCAACTTTGTAGTAGGCGGAGTTGGCGGCCTGATCGCATCGAAGTAATAGTGGTATTTCGATAAAATAATGGAAGTTGTTTTACGCCGGAGACTGAATATAATTTAAAGTATAATACTGAAAGTCTCTAGCCAAATACATTTTCTTGTATTAGGTTTGTTCGGAAGAGTTGAGAGGCTCGAATCGAGAGTTTATAGGTGGGCTAATGTCTATATCACAGATAAAAAAACGAGACGGAAACGTCGCTGAATTTGACAAAGAAAAAATCATAAATGCTATTTTTAAGGCAGCTCAGTCAGTTGGTGGAACTGACAGGGCAGAAGCTGAAAACGTAGCTGGCAAGGTAATTGAGTCCATAAACTCCAAGTTCAAGGAAGAATATATTCCAACAGTAGAAGAAGTCCAGGATATGGTAGAAAAGGCATTGATTGAAACAGGGCATGCTGCCACTGCAAAATCATACATCATCTATCGCCACAGGAAAAATGTAGAACGTGAAATGAAGCAGATTCTTGGTGTTGAGGATGACCTGAAGCTTCCTCTCACTTCAGTACAGATCCTGGAGAGAAGATATCTTCTGAAAAATGATCAGGGAAAGGTAATCGAATCTCCAAGCATGCTCTTTAGGAGGGTGGCAAGCTACATTGCTTCAAATGAGAAGAACTATGGAGCAGATGAGCAGTCAGTAAATCACTATTCAGAAGCATTCTTCCAGATCATGACCAACTTTGAATTCATGCCAAACTCGCCCACACTCATGAATGCAGGAACAAAGCTTGGACAGCTTGCAGCCTGCTTCGTTCTTCCGGTAAAAGACGGAATCGAGGAGATATTCGAATCAGTGAAACACCAGGCAATCATTCACAAAACAGGAGGCGGAACAGGATTCTGCTTCTCTTATCTCAGGCCAAAGGGAGACTTTGTTGCAAGCACAGCAGGCATTGCATCCGGGCCGATTTCCTTTATGAGCGCTTTTGACAATGCAACCAATGTCATAAAGCAGGGCGGCAAGAGAAGGGGCGCAAACATGGCCACCTTGCATGTATGGCATCCTGATATCGAAGAATTCATTACAATGAAGCAAACCCCCGGAGTTATGGAGAACTTCAATGTTTCTGTGATGGTGGACGACGAATTCATGTCAGCTGTTGAGGCAAACGGAGAATATGCGCTCAAGAACCCAAGAAACAATGAGACGCTCAGGAAAGTCAGTGCAAGAAGCCTTTTCAATCTTATTTCATACAGCGCGTGGAAATCTGCTGAGCCAGGAATGCTCTTTATCGACACAATAAACAAAACCAATCCAACCCCTTCTGATCCTATTCACGCAACAAACCCGTGCGGAGAAGTTCCAATGCCGGATTATGAGTCCTGCAACCTGGGAAGCATCAATCTGGCAAAATTTGTTGAGCTTGACTGGAGCAAAACCGACTGGAAGAAGAAAGTAAACTGGGACAGGCTCAGGTATGTCACAAGACTTGCATTCCAGTTCCTTGACAATGTCATTGACCTGAACAAGTATCCAATAGAGCAGATCAAGCTGCAGAGCCAGAAGAACAGGAGAATCGGGCTTGGTGTTATGGGCTTTGCCAGGATGCTCTTTAAGATGGGAGTTCCTTATGACTCTGAGCTTGGCTACGAGGTTGGTGAGCATGTCATGAAATTCATCAATGATGAGGCCCGAAAAATGAGCCATGAGCTTGGAAGGGCAAGGGGATCCTTCCCAGCATTCAAGGACAGCCCGCTTTCCAAGGAATTTGATGCAATGAGAAATGCAACATGCACTTCAATTGCCCCGACCGGATCAATTTCAATGATAGCAGACTCGACAAGCGGAATAGAGCCGGTATTTGCACTGTCATTTTTGAAAACAGTCCGCGCAGGCCAGTATTATTACCTTGATCCGATCTTCGAGCATGTGCTCAAGGTCCGCGGCCTCTACAGCGAGGACCTGATCAAAAAGGTCATGGAAGAAGGAACCATCCAGACAATGGATGAGATTCCAGACGATATCAAGGCAGTATTCAGAATCTCACATGACCTTGCGCCAGAGGCACATGTCATGATGCAGGCAGCTTTCCAGAAGAACGTGGAGCTTGCAGTGAGCAAGACCATCAACATGCCTGCAAAATCAACTGTCGAGGATGTTGAGAATGTTTATCTTCTTGCCTGGAAGACCGGCTGCAAGGGAGTTACGATCTACAGGGACAGCTCCAGAACAGAGCAGGTTTTGCATGTTGGAAAAACAGCAAAGACAAAAGGAGTTGAAGAAGACAAGATTGTTATGATCAATCAGGACAAATCCTGATTTGCGCGTGCAATCTTCGAAATTTTTTTCGCAATGTTTTTATATTATATACGAGAATCATCTTCATAAGAGAGGTTTTTTTGTTATGAAAACAACACTTAGTATAATTAAGGCGGACGTTGGTGGATTTCCTGGACACTCTTCTGTTCATCCAGCTTTATTGAAAAAAGCAGGCGAAGAACTCGAAGCTGCAAAAAAGAGCGGCAAGATAAAGGATTATTTCGTTGCAAGATGCGGGGATGACCTTGATCTTATTATGACCCATGACAAGGGGCCTGACAATGAAGAGGTCCACAAGCTTGCATGGGATACATTTATTGCTTGCACAGAAGAAGCAAAGAGGCTGAAGCTCTATGGAGCTGGCCAGGATCTTCTCTCAGATACATTCTCCGGAAATATCAAGGGAATGGGTCCGGGCTCAGCAGAAATTGAATTCGAAGAGAGGGCAAGCGAACCTGTAATCTGTTTCCTTATGGACAAGACGGAGCCAGGAGCATTCAATCTTCCGATCTTCAGGATGTTCGGTGATCCTTTCAGCACAGCAGGACTTGTAATCGATGAGTCCATGCATTCCGGATTTGAATTTGAAGTTTATGATGTGATGGCAAACAAGACAGTTACTCTGAGAACTCCTGAAGAGACATATGATCTTCTTGCACTTATCGGCGGAAAAAGCAGGTATGTCATCAAAAAGATCCATGCAAGGTCAGGCAAAGTTCCAAAGGAGGAAGCAGTTGCCTGCATAAGCACAGACAAGCTGTCCAAGATTGCCGGAAAGTATGTCGGAAAGGATGATCCTGTTGCTGTTGTAAGATGCCAGTCCGGTCTTCCTGCAGTCGGAGAAGCACTCGAGCCATGGGCATTTCCCCATATGGTCTCTGGCTGGATGAGAGGATCCCACAATGGCCCTATCATGCCATGCAGCATGGATGATGCTTTGCCATCAAGGTTCGACGGTCCGCCAAGGGTCGTTGCACTCGGTTTCCAGGTTTCAAATGGCATGCTCGGGAAGCCGCTTGATTTCTTCAAGGATGTGGCTTTTGACAAGGCAAGGGAAAAGTCTTCTGAAATTGCAGATTACATAAGAAGACATGGTCCGTTTGAGCCGCACAGGCTGCCTTCAGAAGATATGGAATATACGACATTGCCAGCTGTTTTGAAAAAACTCGAAGGCAGGTTTACTGACCTATGAATTATATTTTCATTATTTTATTTATCCTTCTTCTGATTCTGATAATCTATTTTGTGACATTCAAAGGAGACAAAAAATCAGTCACACTCATCAATTCAAAGGGAGAGTCTATCAGGGTCCAGGTTGAGATTGCAGATAATGCCACTGCCCATGCAAAGGGACTTATGGGAAGAAAAAGCCTTGGTGAAAATGAGGGGATGCTGTTTGTTTTTAACAAATCAAGCTACCTCTCATTCTGGATGTTCAATACAACAATTCCCCTGGATGCAATATTCATTTCATCAAACGGCACCGTTGTAGATGTTGATGAGATGGAGCCATGCGGACTGAATATATTCAACTGCACTTCTTACGAATCTCTTCGTCCTGCAAAATACGTGCTTGAAGTAAATAAGGGCTTTTCAAAGAAAAACAGCATCAAGAGAGACAATTCCCGTCTCATTTTGCCACAATAGAAATGGGACGCATAGGGGCAGGGGGATGGTAACGCCCCTAGCGTATCCTCCCGGTAAAGAAAGGATTGTTATACTATGTTAATTATTGCGACTTTCTTTTTTTAAATGTTATGTAATTATTCTATTGCAATGACACTTACGCTAATAGGCTCAGGAATATCCTTTGATCTGACTCTATCTGCAATTGATGCGCTTGCATCTGCAGACCTTGTTTATATTGAAACCTACACCAACCCAATAGATGAGGATGAGGTATCTATCCTTGAGGAAAAAATCGGAAAAAGAATCAAGAGGCTTCCCAGAAGGGATGTCGAGAGCCAGTATCTCATTGATCGCGCCCAAAACCAGAGAGTATGCCTGATCTCTTCAGGTGATCCCCTCACAGCAACAACCCACATTACCCTGGTTCTTGATGCCAAATCCAAGAATATTGATGTAAAGGTAATTCCAAATTCCTCAATCTACAGTGCTGCGCCAGCAAGGTCAGGCCTTCAGATATACAGATTCGGAAAAACAGCATCACTTGTCAATCCAAGGGAAAACTATGCACCGACTTCATCTCTGGATGTCATCCGCAAAAATCTCGAGCTTGATATGCACAGCCTTGTTCTGCTTGATACTGAGCCTGAGCCTATGGAAGCAAAAACAGCACTCGGAATGCTCTCTGAATTTGATTCTGTGGTCGTTATCTCAAGACTTGGTTCTGTTGATGAGAAGATAACATACGGGAAAACCTCAGAATTAACTGAAAAAGAACTTGGAAAACCTCCGTTTGCCCTAATTATCCCGGCAAAATTGCATGTTCTAGAGGAGGAATTCCTCAAAACACTAAAATAAGGAAAATACAACAAAACGATATGTTTTAATACCTTTTTAACCACTAATAATAACATGATTTCATCAATTTGTTGCCTTATCACCAAGATCGTAGGTGGATCTTGTTCATGTAAGGCAAAGAAAAAAAGGAAAGTTAAGAAAGTCTCAAAGAGGAAAACAAGGAGACGGAAGTAATTTTCCTTCGGAAATTTTTATATTCATTTTTTTCTTTCTTTAGTTAGAATAACGTTGTCTGGCCTCCAATATCAAGGAAATTGCCAAATCTTATACCAATTCTTCGGATCATCATAGGATTCTCAGAGAGAAACTCCTCAATCAGCTTTTTCTTCTCACTTTCAATATTTGAATTCCATGGCATTGCATGATTGAATGATGTGGATTTTGTATGGGTGCGAAGGTCTTCTGTGATAAATATGATGGTCAGGGTCTTGTATGACTTTTTCTTTTCCATGAGCCATTCCTTTGCCTCAGGCTCAAGCTCAGAAAGTTTCTCCAGGATTATGTAGCTGTCCCGGCTCTTCATCTTGAGCGTGCCTATCCTGCTTACTTCCTCCTGCTCTTTTTCCTCTCCAAGCTCGCTCTTGTACTCTCCTATTGACAATTCATGGAGCCATGAGCCTGTTTTCCTTCCAAATGTCTCAACAAGCGCTCCAGGATCAATCTTTGATATGTCCGCGACTTTCAAAGCCCCAAGAGCGCGCAGCGCTTCTCCTGTTTTCTTCCCGATTCCAGGAACCTTTTCAACGTCAGATTCGCTGATGAGCTTGGCCTCATTTTCCTTATCCAGAATCAGCAGGCCATCCGGCTTGCATCTGGAGGCTCCCATTTTGGCTCCAAGGAGGGAAGGGGCCACGCCTATGCTGCATGTCAGTCCGCTCTTTTTTTGTATCTCTTCTTTGATTTTCGGAGCTTTCTGGACTGCATCAGGATCCTCCACATGCCATTCATCAATGCTTGCCTGGACGACTTTGTCGCACCCCTCTCTTATGATCTGGTCAATAAAGGAAGATGCCTGGGCATATGATTCACGGTCAACCGGAAGAAAGATGCTGTCTGCAGGAGGAGCCTTTTTCTTTGCAAGCGCAATCGGCATTCCTGATTTTATCCCAAGAGCGCGCCCTGCATAGTTTACTGTGCTGATTACTCCCGAGTCTTCAGTTCTTCCGCTAAAGACGCAAACAGCGATTATCTTGTCCTTGAGCATAGGCCTTCTTTTTTCTTCTATCTGGGCAAAAAAGTAGTCCATATCAATATGCAGATACACAGATATTTTACTCCCGGCAATCTTTATTTACCTTCGTTTCACATGGTATGTGATGGACGTTTATCAAAAAATGGCTGAGCACTATCACATAGTATATGGCGACAAATCTGACCTTAACTTCTATATCCGGGAGGCAAAAAATGCAAGGGGTCCGGTTCTTGAGGTTGCCTGCGGAACAGGAAGGGTACTTCTGGAGCTTCTCTCACATGGCATTGACGTCCAAGGAGTGGATCTTTCAACGGACATGCTGGAAGTGCTCAGGAAAAATGCAAAGGAAGTGGGCCTTGAGCCAAATATCATGCAGGCAGACATGGTTGATTTCAAGCTTGATCGAAAATTCAACCTGATTATTGTCCCATACCGGAGCTTTCTCCATCTTCTCTCTGAAGCTGAGCGAAAGGCTGCTCTTGAAAACTTCAAGTCCCACCTCAATGAAGGCGGAAGGCTCATCATCCATATCTACAATCCTGCTCCTGAAGACCTGGAGATGGTAGATGACTATCATCATTTTGAGCAGGAGGATTTTACTGAGGATGGAAAGCGCTATGTCCTTGACTGGTTTTTGAAATACGAGAAGCGGGACAGGATTGCAAATTATAAGGTGAAGATGACCTGCGAGGGATCTGAATCTGATTTTTCAATGCAGCTTTATTTCATCAAACCAAAGGAAATGAACGAGCTTCTGACAAAAGCAGGATACAAGAATATCCGCGATTACTGCGGTTTTGATTATCTTCCGTTTGATGGGAAGTGTTCGGAGGTTGTTTGGATTGCTGAGAGATAAGATCCTTGGATTTTTTTCTAAAAAACTCGAATACGAGACATTTTGTGATCCTCTTGGCAACTTCACAATACAATTTCCAAAGCACTGGAAGTTTGACAGCGATGTTGCTGTTGTCGACGGAAGATACACTATATCATTTGATTCCAAAGACATTGATTTTACAATTGCAGTTGATGCAAATCTCGGAGAAAATTTTGATTTTGATAAATATGCCCACATGGAACTTGAAAGCCCTACAGCAGGGATAATAGCATCAATTTCAAAAGGCAAGTTCCGCGGAATGTCTGAATATTCAAGGGAGTTCAGATATCAGTCCCAGGGAAAGGATTTCTTTGGGGGCGGATCAATGTTCTATGCCAAACCGCTTGTCTTCTCAATAAACTGGAGCGCAAAGGAAAAGGACAGGGAAAAGCTCACTGAGATATTTGACCATATGAGAAACAGCCTCGTCATACACCAGAATTTTTCGATCAGCTCAAAATCAAATAAGCTATAAGAGTTTCCAAGCAGACTTCTGATGCATGCCAATTCCAAAACCCTTCAGAGAAAGATATGCAGGCATTGTAGATGATCCTGGCCTTTTCTTTGAAACAATCGAAAAGCTGATTCCAAAATCATTCAGGGTAAATACCATAAAATCCAGCAGCAGAGAAGTTAGGGAAAATTTTGAGGGCTATGGGATAAAACTAAGGCAGATGCCATGGTATCCTGATGCATTTGTCTCTGATGAGCCTAATGTCGGAAGCGTCTTTGAGCATTTTCTTGGCAAGATATATCTTCAGGAGCTTGTCTCAATGCTTCCGCCGCTGGTCCTGAAAAATGAACTTGGAGACTATGTTCTTGATGCATGCGCAGCTCCAGGATCAAAGACAACGCAGATTGCTGCCATGATGCAAAACAAGGGAACCCTGGTTGCAAATGACATCTCATATTCACGGATCAAGGCTTTGAAATTCAATCTTGAGAAGGCAGGAGCCCTCAACACAGTAATCACAAACCAGGACCTTCGCTTCTTTCCAAGCTCATCCTTTGACAGCATCATCCTCGATGCTCCCTGCTCTTCCGAAGGAACAGTGCGAAAGAATTCAAAATTGTTCAATATCTGGAGTGAAAAGAAGATCCACGGACACTCAAGCCTGCAAAAACAGCTGGTCCTAAAGGCATTTGATCTTCTCAAGAGCGGAAGCGCAATGGTCTATTCAACATGCACATTTGCTCCTGAGGAAAACGAATCTGTGATTGACCATCTGCTTCAAAAGAGGGAGGCGAAGCTGGAGAAAATTAAAATTCCGGATTTCAGACTAAGTCCAGGAATAACTGAGTGGAATGGAAAAGAGTATGATCCTGAAATTGAAAAAGTGGCGCGCGTATGGCCGCACCATAATGACACAGGAGGATTCTTCCTGGCAAAGGTGAGGAAATGAATGTGCTGAAATATTTTGCAGAGCGGTTTGGAATTCCCAAGTCACTATTCGACGAATACGGGATATATGCAGGTCCTAAGGGAAGAGTTTATCTGGGACCCAAAAAAATCCCTGAGAGGCCAGAGATAGTCTCTCCAGGCCTTCTTATTGCCCGCGCAGAATCTGCAGTAAAGCCAACAACAAATTTCCTCCAGCTCTTTGGAGCGCACGCAACAAAAAACATAGTCCATATCTCCAAGGAGCAGGCAGTCTCTTATGCAAATGGCCAGGACATTCGCATCGAATTAGAGGATAATGGCTATGTCATCGTTGAGTGCAGCGGAAATTTCCTTGGATGCGGAATGCTCAAATCAGGGATTCTGATCAACCAGATTCCAAAGGCCAAACGTCAGCTGGTAAAATACATTTAAGAAATCTACTTTTGCAATAACAGACATGGAAAATTGCTTGTTCTGTAAAATTGCACGTGGAGAAATACCAAGCAGCAAGGTATTTGAAAATGACGAATATATCGCCTTTTTGGATATCAATCCAATCAATCCAGGGCACACCCTTGTGGTTCCGAAAAAGCATTCAGATTACCTGTTTGATATGGAGGATGCAGAATATTCAAGCATATTAAAAACATCGAAATTCCTTGCTCCAAAGATCCAGGCTGCAATGGGCTCAAAGAGGATAGGCGTTATTGTTGAAGGATTCCTGATACCTCATGTGCACATCCACCTGATTCCCCTGCATGCTGGAGGGGATCTGAGCATGGCAAGAGCAAGAAGTGCAACTCCTGAAGAACTCAATGAAGTTGCAGAAAAAATCAGGAAAAAGGTGAACGAAGATGGATAAGAAAGAGCTTCTAAAGACTCCAATTGAACATATTGATATCAAGAAACTTGACTCTACTCCCCTTATCGAAGCTATGGGAAAAATGTCATTTACCTCAAGAGATACTGCAAGGGCTGCAGAGATCTATGAGATGATGCTCGCTGAGAAGGACTGTGCGATCATACTGACACTTGCAGGAAGCACCAGTGCAGGAGGTTGCATGGATGTTTATACTGACCTTGTTCGAAACAACATGGTTGATGCGATTGTTTCAACAGGAGCAAGCATTGTTGATATGGACTTTTTTGAAGCGCTTGGATTCAAGCATTACAGGGGAAGCCAGTTTGTAGATGATAATCAGCTTAGGAGCATTTACATCGACAGGATCTATGATACATTTATTGATGAGGATGAGCTTCAGGTTTGCGACAAGACAATTGCAGATATAGCAGATTCAATGGAGAGAAGGCCGCATTCTTCAAGGGAATTTATCCGCGAGATGGGAAGATATCTTGCAGATGGCAATGCCAAGAAAAAGAATTCCCTTGTCCAGAGCGCCTATGAGAACAATGTCCCGATATTCTGCCCTGCATTTTCAGATTGCAGCGCAGGCTTTGGGCTTGTTCTGCACCAGCACAAAAATCCTGAAAAACACCTTTCAATTGATTCAGTAAAGGACTTTTACGAGCTGACCAAAATCAAGCTCAAGGCTCCAACTTCCGGGCTTTTCATGGTCGGAGGAGGAGTTCCAAAAAACTTTGCACAGGATACTGTTGTCTGTGCTGAGATTCTTGGGAAGGAAGTTCCAATGCACAAGTATGCAGTCCAGGTCACTGTTGCAGATGTCCGGGATGGGGCATGCTCCAGCTCAACTCTCAAAGAAGCATGTTCGTGGGGAAAGGTTGACACTACATATGAGCAGATGGTCTATGCAGAGGCAACTACTGTAGTGCCTTTGATAGCAAGCTATGTATATCACAAAGGAAGCTGGAAAAACAGGAAGAAATTCGAGTTTGCAAAAATGTTTGAATAGGTGAAATGTCTGAAGAACGTAGTTGAAATTTGCGCCAATTGCGGAAAGATAAGGCGCAATTCCAAAGAGAATTTCATTTGTCCGGATTGCGAGTGTGACGTGTGCGTCGTGGTCCCATACCAGATGTTCAAGCACATGGTTGATGCAGGCACTGCAAAAGAATAGCTTAATAAAAATTGATTTTGTTCTATTTTCAATGAAACATTATCCATATTTTGTTTATGAGTTTTTACTTTTCATGTTTCTACTGCTTCTAGTGCCTATGATATCTGCTTTCTATGGATACTCTCATCTTGCAATATTCTCTGCTCTTTTGTATGCGCTTGTCTTTGTGAGGGATATCGGCAAGGTCAAGGATTTTGAAAGATCGATTGCAAAGATCAAAAAAATAACCTCTTGGGAATCAGATTTCTTTTCTTTCGGAAGGCTGATTTTTGATTATGCAGGAGAGCAGTTTTACTACAAATCGTTTTTGCTTGGAAAAATAGGCCATACTGTTTCTGTTAACTATGAGCTTTCTACAAGAAACGACAGCAAAAAAACTTTTGAGATTCTCAATCAGGGCTCTGGCTGGCTGAATGAGTATTCAGTTTCAGGAGACAAGAAATTCCTTGATTCCATAAAAAAGGACATATCGAAATTCCACAAAGAACATATGCTGATGAGACTGTCAAACAGCCATGGCATCCTGAAGATATTGGTAAATATCCGCTTCAGGGATGAAAAGCCACCATCAAAGCAGGCAAAGCTCGACAGCATGAATGATTTTCTCGAGGATTATCTTGAATTTGCATCAAAAATAAACAAAAAGCTCAAGGGAAAGAAAAAATAATCCAAAAGAGCCGACTATCTGTAACTTTAAATACCCTATTATTTAATTATATAACGTGGTATTTCATGAAAAAGCTCAGGAAATCTCAGAGGAAAGGGTCAAAGATTAAGAAACTCGCCGTTGCTGCAATTGCTGCTGCGGCCTTCGCATTTTTACCATTAAAAGAGAATATTGCTCATGCTCAGGAAGCTACTGTTCCGCAGGAGCGGGTTGAACAGAGCGATCCTGCACCAGCAGAACCTGCTCCTCCAGTGAGAGGGGCTACTGATGAAGAGCCTCAGGATGCCGAGGCAGAACCTCCAAGGGACCTGCATCTTCAGCTCCAGCCGCATATTGATGCTGCTGATATAGAAGCAGAAATTGATTACAGTGACAGGGAGCTCTCTCCATTTTCAACAGAAGTAAACATCTCAGGGCGAAGAAGGTCAATCAGCCTTGATAATGCATGGGACATTGGAGGAAATGTCTATGCAAATGAAGCAGGATCTGCAGTTTATGGTACTGTAATGTACACCCTTCGCGGAAGCGGAAGCACGCCAAGGCCTCTTGATATCAGATTTGATGGAGGAAACATATGGTTCGGGCCCCAGGCAGCTCCATTTGCAAGATTAATGCTGAGGCCATCAGTCAACTTCTGGAGATTCAAACTAGCCTATTATGGAAGCATCGCGGCCCTTGGAAACATGCCATCAGTATTGTATACCTCTCACTCCGTAGGGTTTGGCTATTCACAGCCGCTTGGAGAAAATGCAAGGCTCAGGATCGGCGGAGTAATAGGCGGAGCGCTTTCCTATCCAAGATGGGATGATATTTACGTTAATATGGCAACAGGGATTTCTCTTGAAATTCATAATTTCCTGATCTATGGTATGCCAAACTTCTATTTCGCGGCACCAGACCCAATCAAAACCGCATATTACGGACACTACAGGCCAGAATTCCAAAGCATTGAATTCGGTGCCCAGTACCGTTTCCTGGAGGACCAGTACACTGCCAGGTTGTTTGGAGAATATGGAAGAATCAACCAGAGAGTCGGTGGAAGATTAACCCGGACAATCAACTTCAGTGATACTGTTGAGGGTGATGTCTATGTCGGAGGCGGAGCAACCCACTGGTCAGAATTCCTTGGCGGCAGATGGGATCCGATGGTCATGGTAGGGCTCAACATAGTCTTTGGCGGAGAGTCATTCAATTCAACAAATACATTCAGATATGAGCACATGCAGGCTGGAGATATCGAGTTTGCTGAAACAGATTTCCCATCTCATGAAAACCCTGGAGTTTATGGATTTGGAATGTCTGGAAATCCTGGCATAGATGCCCAAGTGAATCTTGCCAAGAGCAGAATCAGATCAGCAGGATCGATGGAAGAATTCTCTGCATTGTATGAGGGCGCACCGGTCAACGAGGTCATAACAACTGCAAGGTTCATAGGAGCCTTCATGCAGCAGGTAGCATTTGCCAACGGCGTTGAGGAAGCTTTGTATAGTACAGATTTCCTGAACCCGGACGTTGAGAGAATCTCCAATGCAACAATGTCTCACATGTTTGCATATCTTCAGAGATATACAGAATTCTATTCAACACACTCAGGCAATACCCCTCTTCCAGAAGACCTTCGAAACGGGGTTGCAGTATGTGCAGGAATACACCACCTCATGGCTGAATTTATGAGGTCAAACGGAATTCCTACAATCGTTGCTTCAGTAAATACTCCGAATGGTCCGCATGTTGTTGCAATAGGAATGCCTGAGGGAGAAACAGACCTTCTTGATTACGGCAATCTCTATCGTGGTCCTGGTGGGGCTCTTGACCAGACCATGAGGTTCTATGGAAGAAACAGGGGAGCGCCAACATTCCAGTCCCAATTGTTTGATGAAGATGGATATGCAGGAACCTATGTTACATCTGAAGGAAGGCTCCTTCACAATGCAGTTGGAATTGACAATATGCGCATTTTAGCCCAGGAATTCCTTGGTGTAAGATAGTTTTAGAATTTCTTAATATTTTTTAGATTCCTCTTTTTTCACATCAAAATACCAGTCGTTATGTTTTTATATTATGTAGTTGATACAAAACCATGGAAGACACAATCGAAATTTGTTCCGGTTGTGGGAAATTGCCTCGTCCCATTGATTACATAAATGGTCAATTTCTTTGTTCTCGTTGTGGTAGTTCCAAGACCATGGATGTTAATTCTGACCAATATGAAGAGGTAGTAACACAGCTAGATGCTAAATTTCATCGGGGAATAATAGAAAGTAGGGTTTCAGTGGTCAAGAAAGATCACAAGAAAAAGGCTGCAAGAAAAAAGAAAACAGCCAAAAAGAAGACCTCGAAGAAAAAGGCAGCAAAGAAGAAAGTTACTAAGAAGAAAACAGTCAAGAAAAAAGCCGCAAAGAAAAAACCTGCCAGGAAGAAAGCAACTAAGAAAAAAACAGTGAAAAAGAAGGCAGTGAAGAAGAAAATCCCGAAGAAAAAAGTTACCAAGAAAAAGAAAACAGTGAAGAAAAAAGCTGCACCAAAGAAGAAAACCAAGGCAAAGAAAAAGGCCGTTAAGAAGAAAACAGTCAAAAAGAAAAAGACAGCAAAGAAGAAGTCCAAGAGAAGAAGATAGATCTTTTTCTTTCTATTTCTATTTTGGTTAATTTTATAAAGTTCTAGCAAGTAGTTAGTCTGATGCCTGATCCACCACCCCGTGATAAAGATGACATGACTGGAAGCCAGTTTATGCGAAGTGTCAGAAATCTTTCACAGGCCCAGATCGAAGAGCGTGCATTTCAGCAGGCACTGAGAGGAAACATGCCAAGTTTCATGAGGCCTGAGAACTTCTATGAGATAGCAATCTCAGAGGAAATAGACGGAGCTCAGGTTGAGATGAGGATCCGTGTTGCCCCTGATTATTTTGCAATTGGAAGCGATGACAACTTTGTCAGAATCCCTGTATCTCCATTACTTGCAAGAAGGCTTGCAGATCACTTTGGATGGGTTCTTCCAACCTCTAGGATAGTCGATATTGTAGATCGGGAAGCAGGGCTTGGAGATACCGGACGCATGACCTTTAATGCTGCTCCTGATATTGCCAAGAGAGTGACAGATCCAGAAACACAACAAAGAGTCAGCGCAAAATGGAATCATAGAGAATATGGGGCCTATGAAGGCAGATGGATGATGTCTCCCCAGTTTACCGAAGAACAGAACGAAATGATACAAGAGCAGATTGAAGCAGAAAATGAACAGAGAAGAAGAGACAATCCAGACAATCCCAATATTCCTGGAGTGTCTGATGTGCTTCGGGCAGGACATAAAAAAGATATCATTTACCATAATGAGACAGTGTCAAGAAGGACTGTCTGCATATATCATCCAAGAAGGCAGAGCGTAAACTATGTCAGCCATCATGATCGATATATGGATTATAGCCATGGGTTTAGGGCAGTTGATGATTCTGTAGAGGTCCGATATGTCGAGAGGGATGGGAGCAGGCATAGTGAGACACTTCCAATGGCAACCATACTCAATGATGAACACCTCTACAGGATGCTCAGTGATCACAGGCTTGATATCCGAAGACAATATCAGCCAAGAGTAAGGCAGCCAAGAAGAAGCATGCTGGATCCCTCTGTAATTCCAAGGCAGGAGGGCAGGGCAAGGCCAATTCCAAGAAGAAGGGCCTGAATTTTTTATATCTTTATAAACCCCTCTTTACCATATTAACTTATGAAGCGCTTAAAGAGATTATTGCCAATTCCAAAGAAAAAACCCAGGCTTCCTGAGCCGAAGCTGGATGAAACAAGCCCAAGGAGCATTTTTCAGTCTGCACTGGCAAAAGAGGATCTTGATGCCGATGAGCTTGTCACAGTGCTTCGAGCAATAGATTCACTTCGTGAAAAGCCAGAAGAACATCCATCAACAACCATGTTTGTCGTTGATCGGGAAACCCTGAAATCATTGATACAGCTGGGTTTTACAACAAAATATGAAGCAATAATGATGGCTGCAAATGTTGTGGTTAATAATCACATAAAAAAATAAGTTTTTTCTGTATCCTCCTCGGGGGATACACGCCTTTATATACTAGTTTTGTGCCTAATTGTAGTTATAAGTGTAATAATGGTGTTCTTATGAGTGGAAAAATGAAAAAAGATCGATCAGTTCCCTCTCCGCCTGTGAGCTTGAGGTTGAAGGATGGAATGACAGGTAAGCTTGCCGGACCAGACGGATTAATGAAAACCGATATGATCCCATATATTGTTGGGAGGGATGGGAACAGACTTACTTTGACTCCTGAAGGAGCAAGAGCACTTGCTACTCTGCTGCTTGGAATCAGAAGCAAAGATGCAAATGAGAGGATGTATGCAGCCAGAACATTATCTCAACTCATATATAGAGAGGATAATCTTCGTACGTATTTACGAGAATCAGTAGAACATCCTGCAAGGCAATTTGGCATTGAACTAAATAAGGCATTCAGTATCGGTGACAAGGAATTGAATGTTGTTCTAAAACAAATTAGAAGAAGAGCATATTCTGTTCCTAAACCAAGGCATTGTATGATTATTCCAGTTGAAGCTCTTGAAGCACATATGAAAAACCGAGAGAAAAAAGAAGGCTCAGACAAATTATCTCCGAATGAAACATTCTATGCATACTGCAGAAAAATGATTTCTCTGCACCTGGGCCCTGGATTCAAACAAGCTCCAACAATTGATGGAAGTGTTGATCCAGAAGTGAGCGAGAGTGAAGTTCTTGAAGCGATTGAGAATCTAGATATGGATGATCCGGAGCTGGAATACGGCTTGGGGAAAATGGCAGAAATCAGCATCCATGAATCAGTTCGTGAAGCTGCAAGGGCAAAGCTTGAATCTAAATAATTCTTAGTATTTCTAATTCTATTTTAGAATTAATTCATATTCATTCTGAAACGGGCCGAAGCCTGCAGTCTTGTAGAGGTTTTCTGCCCATGAATTTTTTGCATCATACTTGACGACAACTTGCCTGATTTTCTTCTTGGAAAGCCATGCAAGGCTAGCTTCAAGCAGCTTTTTGCCCCAGGCTTTACCTCTGTATTTCTCATCTATGAAGATCTCTGCAAATTCGCCGCGTCTTTTTTCTTTGAGGACCGGAGGATTGTTTGTGATCTTTGCAATTGAGTAGCCAGCCAGTTTTCCATCATCATCCAAAACCAGGAAAAGTGAGTTTCTTTTTTTGAGCTGCTCAGTAAAATATTTTTTCTGGCCAGCTTTGAACTGCTTTTTTGATTTTACTGGTTTGTAATAATCATTGTACTTTGTATGGTATTTCAAAAGTTTGAAACCAAGTGCGAAAATTTCTTCCAAATCAGATTTTTTCGCTTTTCTAATTTCCATTTTTGTTTTTGCTAAGCCAAATTTTATGTACTTTTGTCT
>Ga0180431_10004748_pt1 | contig 16856 bp, 9 predicted proteins | sample SS_ome_11_FD_132459 | JGI IMG/M metagenome (GOLD analysis project Ga0180431, IMG submission 132459) | Hypersaline lake sediment archaeal communities from the Salton Sea, California, USA - SS_1_MS_1 metaG | ecosystem: Environmental > Aquatic > Non-marine Saline and Alkaline > Hypersaline >... | reverse complement strand
GAGTCCGTCCCATGGGCATCACGTTTCTGCGATATCCCGGCGGCTGCAATGCGGATGTCTTCAACTGGAAGGACACGATCGGCCCGGTCGGTCAGCGAAAGGACATCATCAACTACCACAACGGTACGAGCCGCGGCATCGCTCGGTTCGGTGTAGATGAGTACTTGCGTTTTTGCGAGCAAGAAGGCATGACGCCTATCATTACCACGGCGTTCTGCAAGGACCATCCTCGCAACGTCGACCCAAACGATCACCCGACGGGCATCCGTCACCCCTTCGTCGTTTCTTACCTGAATACGGCGCCCGAGCGTGTTGAACTAGCGGCTGATTGGGTCGAGTACTGCAATGGCTCCGCTGATACACCCTATGGGAAGCTCCGCGCCCAGAACGGCCATCCGGAACCATACGATGTCAAGTACTGGGAGATCGGCAACGAATCATACGGGCCCGATCCGGCTGGTTCCTGCAGTGCAGAAGAGTATGCGAAGGCCTTCCCAGCGTATGTCACCACGATGAAAACACGTGATCCGTCGATCAAGATCGTGATGAACGGCCATTCTGGCGTCGATTGGAGCGACACGGTTCTACGACTGGCGGGTAGCCATGCCGACGCGTTTCAATTCCACATCTACCACACACCTCGCTTCCACAACACCAACGCGCATCTGGAAGGTCGACCTCATCTGTTCACCGACGGTACCAGGACGCCCGACAGAATCCCCGGCTTGCTCCAGGAGATCGAAACGCTGATGCAGAAGCACCTCGGCCGTACGCTTCCCACGATCATCAGCGAATTTGGCATGGGCAACGCGCGCAACCGCGAGTACATGACATCGGTGACCTCTCCGGTGCTCGTTGCCGACATGTGGCGAACGCTGATCGAATCTCCCATGATCCATGGGGCGAACAAGTGGTGCCTGTTTACCGGCTATTGGTTCTCGCAAATCCAAGGGCCTACCCTCCAACAGCCCGACGCCCCTTACTACAACCGTCCCGAACACGCAATGCACATCATCTACGCCAGGTGCCGGGGAAAAACGCGTTTGGCCGTCAACAACGACCAGAGCGACGGCGTGAAGGCAGTCGTCTTCCAGCGCCAAGACAGCTATGGAGTCGTTTTGATCAGCCGAGAAGCCGTGGCGTGGCAGTCGGTCATCCTGAATTTACCCGACCACCGGCGTGAAAAGGCAACTTGCCTGCTGATGACCGCCGGCCATCCTTTGCTCGGCAACGAAAACGACCATACGCTGATCAGGCCTTACGAATTCGAATTCGACTATGACCCCGAACAGCCATTCCTCGTGCCATCCAACTCGGTGGTGGGACTGATCGTACCGAGATGACGTAGCAACCAACTGAAAGCCATCAACATCGACGAGTCCAAACTGGTCGAGGAAGTCGACAAGCTCCCACACGAGGAACACATGAACTTCGAGCAAGATCGGATGACCCACTGCATCGCGTATCTGAAGGGGATTCTCAACGACTTCAACTTGTAAGCAAAAACTAGATGACCGAGGAGAAACCACAATGAGAGTCAAGAGTGAATTTCGAGAAGTGCTCGTGGCAGCGGCGGTGCTGGCAGTTGTTGCTGGCCTTTGTCGGCTTGCTGTGGGCCAAGAGGACAGCGTTCCTAAAGACAGCCTGAGCCCACACACCAAAGTGCGGTGCGTTCCGCTGAAGGATGTCCGATGGACGCACGGCTTCTGGGCTGATCGGTTCAATCAGGCTCGCGACGTTGCCATCCCGTTCATGTGGAAGTACTTTCAGGGCCAGACGCGTTCAATTGGCATTGACCGCGACGAGGCGTCTTTTGTGTGGGACAACTTCCTGATCGCGGCGGGAAGGAAACAAGGTCACTATCGCCCGGTGCCGGGATCGAAATGGGGTGACGGCGATTTTTACAAGTGGCTAGAGGCCGTGGCCGGAGTGCATCTCGTGAGGAAAGATGACGATCTCGACCATTTGATGGATCAGGTCATCGAGGTGATCAGCGACGCCCAAGAGGAGGATGGCTATCTCTGCACGCACATGACGCTGCGAAAGGCGAAACGTTTTCAGGAAGTGCGCGATCACGAGACGTACAACATGGGCCACCTGATGATCGCCGCTTGCCTGCACCATCGCGCGACGGGGAAGACCTCGCTGTTAGAAATTGCCGAGCGCGCGGCCGATTGCTTGCACGCCGAATTCATGCAGCCCCATGCGCATTTCATCGGATACACCAGCATCATGGGGCTGGTCGACCTGTACCACACGACCGGCAAGCAGAAGTACCTGGAGCTGGCCGAGCGGTTTGTCGACATGCACGGGACTGGCTCGCGTCCGCCGGCGGATCGCATTGGCGCAAACGCGATGTACACCGACATTCGCCAGGATCGACGGCCGCTGCGCAAAGAGTCACAGGCTGTGGGACACGCGGTCTGGGGCACGTATCTGTATTGCGGAGCGGCCGACGTTTTGGCCGAGACGGGCGACGCGTCACTGCACGCCGCCTTGAGTCGGATTTGGCGGGATGTCCATCAGCGAAAGTGTTACATCACAGGCGGGACCAGCGCCTGTCGTCACGGCTTGTCTCCGTCCCGCGATTTTGTGGGCGAAGCCTTCGGCCGCGCGTACGAGCTGCCAAACCGAAGCGCCATGTGCGAAACGTGTGCGAACATCGCGGCGGGGATGTGGAATCAGCGGATGCTATCCCTGGAAGGCAAAGCCGTCTTCGCCGACGCGATGGAGCGGGTTCTCTACAACGCCGCGCTCTCCGGTTTGGGGGCCGACGGTGCCAGCTATCTTTACAGCAACCCGCTTCGCTGGAACGGGCAAGACACGCCTCTGTTACACGGAAACAGCCATACGCGTTGGAGACATTTGAAATCGTACTGCTGTCCGCCCAACCTGCTCCGCACGATCGTCAGGCTGGGCACGTGGGCCTACGGTGTTTCTGATGAAGGGATTTGGGTCCATATTTATGGATCGAACACAGTCGAGACGCACTTGGCCGATGGCTCGATGATCTGGCTGCGACAGGAGACGGATTATCCGTGGGACGGCGATGTGGATATCCGCATACTGCGTGCAGCCTCGAAGCCGTTCTCACTCATGTTGCGGATTCCTAACTGGGCGGCCGGGGCCGAGGTTGGCGTCAACGGACAGCTTTTGGAAGCAGACGTAGCCCCGGGCGCTTATCTTTCCATCCGTCGCGTCTGGTCCGAGGGAGATCGTGTTCGGCTACATTTGCCCATGGAAGTGCGGCTGACCGAAGCCAACCCGTTGGTGGAAGAACTTCGAAACCAGGTCGCCGTCGAACGGGGGCCAATTGTCTATTGCCTGGAGTCACACGATCTTCCCGACCACACCGACGTGTCCGAGATCGTCATCCCAAATAATGTCCGGTTCGACGCGGAATTCGATACCACATGTCAGGCCATGGTGCTCAAGGGTCAGGCATATCGTCGAGCTCGACGAGAGTGGGGCGACCGGCTTTACCGTCCGGCCCCATCGACTTCATTGCAGCCAATCGACATTCGGATGATTCCCTATTACGCATGGAACAATCGAGGCGTCTGTCAGATGACCGTTTGGATGCCGGTCGTTTGGTCGGTAGCGCAAGGCGATGAATCAAAACCGTGACGGCAGTTCAAGGAGTACAGCGATGATGAAACACATGTTGATGGCGGTTGTCGTGTTGGGGGCCACTGCCCCGAACGCAAGCGCGCACACGCTGGAAAACGAGTTCCTGCGACTTGAAGTGCGCGGAAATGGCCAGGTGACGATCCGCGACAAACGCAGCGGAGTGATCTGGTTGCAGGCAATCCCCGAGCGTGAGGGCCCCTCGTGGTCCTGGGGCGTTGCGAGACGCCCCTTGCCGATCCGTGAATTCGGCCCGGAGAAGATTCCAGAGGTCACGTTGATCGAAGCGTCACCGAACGAAATCAGCGTCCATCTGAAATGGAAAATTCCACTGGTTTGCCGCTGGTCGCTCTCCGAACCGGGCAGCGTTCGGGCGACACTGGAGAGCCGCACCGAAGACACGCTGGATCCCGGCGAAGGTCGCTGGAACGTGCTCTATCCGCCCCCATTCTACGCCTCGGGCGCGGCGGATTACGCGGTCGTCTGCGAAGACGAAGGCGTGCTTTACCGAACGAGCGACACTGATCCCAAATCCGACCAGGTTCGCTATGCGTCGGGAAGCATGGGCAAGAGCAGGAGCATGCCGTGGTCAGGGCTGCTTGATGAGGATCTGTCGGGCGGAATGATGATGCTCGTCGACACACCTTTCTACGCGATCGAGAAGATGGTCTTCTGCGATACACCCGACGGCGGCCGCAGCCTGCCTGCGGTCCAGTGGGAGAAAGGGCGTGACAAGGCGTTCCAACCGCGCACCGTCCGATTCCTTCTATTCGCCAAAGGCGGCTACGTGGCCATGGCGAAACGATTCCGGTCGGAACTGATCGCGAGCGGGACGTTCCGGACGCTTGCAGAAAAGGCCCGGGGCGTGCCCGGCGTGGAAAAACTAAAAGGCGCAATGGACATGTGGATCTTCCCTCCGGAACGGAAGCCGCTGACGGCCGTCGATGTGGAACGAATTCGCAATTTTGGGTTCAAACGGCTTCTGCTCCAGGTTTTCGCCAGAGACCAGTCCTCGCCCGACTCGGCCTTCACACCTGCGGCCGTAGAGAAGGCCCACGAATACGGATATTTGATCGGGCAGTATCACAACTACAGTTGGATGTACGAGAGGCGATACAAGCGGGATCCCAACTTGAAAACGGTCTGCATACGTGGCCCCAATGGCTACCAACCGAGCGGCTCGCTATGGGGCACCAATCTGAAGTACTGCCCGGGTGTATTGGGAGAGAAGCTTCGTTCGGTGGCCTTGGAACAGCGTGATTACGGCTGTGACACCGTCTTCACCGACTGCACCACCGCGGGCGGCTCTCTGCAAGAATGCTATGATGAACAGCACCCGCTGACACGCGAGTCCGCTGCCGCCGCACTCGGCGCATCCCTGCAAGCGATCAGCGATCAGGGAATGGTAGCGGGCTCCGAACGCGGATTCTGGTGGGGCGCGGCTGATTGCCACTACTTCGAAGGCATCGAAACGCCCATACGCTACTTCAACATCTTCACACGCGAGTCCTCGGCCCAGCACCATGCCGGCCCGTTCCACGTCGAACGACCGGAGGACTATGACCGCTACATGCTTGCCTTCACCTACGGCCCCCGAAATCGGGTGCCGCTCTTTCAACTGGTATTCCACGATTCCGTGGTGTGCACGCGACGCTGGAATGATCATTACGGCCGAGACATGAACCTCTGGCGGCTCAGCGACCTTATGAGCATTGCCTACGGCACACCGCCCATCGTGAAATTCCTCGGCGATGATACTCCCCATGTTATGAAGGAGGACTTCGCGACAGTGCAGGACATGTACATGCGAACGTGCCGAGATGTGTGTGGCTGGCACGAGAAAATAGGTTTCGATGAAATGACAGGCCACCACTTCCTCACCGAGAACCGGCTCGTGCAAGAGACCCAATTTTCGTCGGGGCATGCGGTGGTCGTCAATTTTGGATTGGAAGCCTGGGACGATGATCGAGGATTTCGGGTGCGAGCGAAGGACTTCCGTACGTTCGCCATGAAAGAGGAATGATCGACGCAACGAAGAGTGTGGTCGTTGTCCGCGGGCCGAACGGCGACATGGCTCGTGGCTGACGCCGGTCGTCTTTGGAGATTTCTGATGAGTGTGTTGCCCGTTGCACCCCTAATGGTCAAACCTATGATGAATCGTCAAGAATGGACACGATGCGTCTGGCGGAGAATACGCCTTCCCTTGTTGCTGATGCTGGTGGGATTGGCAGGTTCGACCAGGCAATTGCTTGCGTCTGGGGAAGATTCCACGCTTCGCGTATCAAAGAGCGGGATATACGTCATCTGGTATCCAAGCAAGGGAAATGTCGCCGATTTATACCTCAACCAGCCCTACGTTGTGGGTGGCCAGATTGTGCTGCAGTGGCGAGACGTCGAGCCGGCGCAAGGGAAGTACGACTTCACTCGGATTGACGAGATGCTGGCCGACTTGGAGGGCCGTGGGCTGTCGACCACGATTCAGATCAACGGCAATCGCAAGCCGGATTGGCTGTTCGAGAAGGTGCCTTACGTCAAAGAACGACTGTCGCATCAGGTTGCCAGTCGACGTGGCACACTGATGTACTGGCACGCAACGCATCGCGATGCGTACTGCGGCATGCTTCGCGCGCTGGCCGTTCATCTGAGGGGATCTCCGTTTCGCAGGACGATTCTCGGTTTGCGTCTGAACTTCAACGCCTTCGGGACCGAGCACACCTTCGTTCTGCTCAAGTACCGTTCGCCTGACGCGTGGACCTTGCCCACCGGCGTCGATCCCGACACGGTCAGGCCTTGGACGCAGAGCACGGTGGAAGAATACACGGGGGCGGTTGTTGACACGTACATCAAATCGTTCCGGGCAACGTCCGGATCTTTGTTCGTAATGGGGTCGCCGACTCCGTCGAACAGCGATATCGAAACCAGTTCGAGAACGGTACGCTTGGCTGGTTTCATACGTCAAGCGAAGTCGAACCACGCAGCACCGGCACGGAACGACGCTGTCTGCGTTTCTATCGTGATTGTCGCAGCGGCAAGACAACCGCTTACGCCGAACCGTGGGCCTCGTGCTGGGGACACCATGGCGGCAAGACCGATGATCGCTGGTGCAGTCCCCCGCAATGGATGTATTGGCGACTGCTGTCAGATCTGAATTGCGGCGTCTCACACATCGCGATCTACGCCAGTGACCTCCGAGTGGCCATCGACGGCACCTACCGGCAGGGCGGCCGCGTCTTTGCCGATGGGAACAGAACGTACCAGCGCGAGTTCGATGCGGCGATTCGATTTGCCGCCAAGTATGCGGGATACCACGCCAATCCCAGGCAATCGCCGGGTGCATGGATCGCATTCCGAGAGAACGACGTCGTCCGGGCGGAAAACGGCATACCCGCTCGGCAACGGAAATTGAACAGCCTGACCGGTGACTACAGCTTTCTGATGAAACGGCTTCCTGAAGATCGTTCCGTCGGTCAGGACGTTGTCAACGTCGGACCGGACGATCAACGATTCGGCGCCTGGGCTCGCCGCCTGCCTGCACAAAACGTCATGCGTCTGGCTCTCGACGAAGCCTTTGCCGATTCGCTGCAAGGAACGACGCCGCAAGTCAAAGTGGTCTATCTTGATGAGCCGGGCAAGCGTTTTGACGTGTCTATTTCGGGCCGAACCGAAACAGTCAACATGACCGGTACCGGGCATTGGCAGATGGCTTCGTTCGACGTGGTCGGCAGTTCATTGCAGCCGGACTCGGCTGGCACACATATTCAGCTTCGCACCGGAAAAGACCCGATCCACCTGCACATGGTCGAAGTGGAGCGGGCTTCCGATGGCTGGCGCGTGACTCTCGGTAAGCCGGCCACCACGTGCTGCGCGATTGAGATATCACGGTGACGTGGGAGGACCATGAGAATCACGACATGTCGGTCGATCCCCGTTTCAGGGAGAACATCATACCTGGCCATAGCACGAAGGCGATTCGAGGAGCGAAATTATGCGAACAATAAATCTGATGATCCTCATGGCAGAGGTGCTGATGGTTCCGGCCTGGGGTGTCGAGGCGACACCCTACTGGCCCCAGTTTCATGGGCCCCTGAGAAACAATCTCTCCACGGAAACGGGCCTGCTCAAGCAGTGGTCGCCAGAGGGGCCGCCGCTGAAGTGGACGGCCCGGGGCATCGGTCAGGGATACTCGAGTGTTTCTCTGGCGCATAACCGGATCTATACCTCAGGCAATATCAACGGCAAAACGGTCATCAGCGCACTGGGTCTTACCGGAAGAACCGCGTGGCAGGAAACCATTGGCGACGGCTGGATCTCCAAGAAGAACTATCCCGGCACGCGCGCAACCCCTACCCTGTTAGGCAAGCGTCTATTCTATATGAGCCCGATCGGCGAGGTGGTTTGCCTCGATGCGCTGAGCGGCAAAAAGATCTGGGGATTCAACGTCCTTGAAAGATTCAACAGCCAGCCCCCTCGATGGGGCCTTGCCGAATCAATAGTGATCTACGACGGTCGTGTTTTTTGCTGTCCGGGCGGACCGGAAACCGCCGTGGTCGCTCTTGATCTGGAGACCGGCCGGGTTCTGTGGAAATCGCCCAGTACCGGTGATTTGGCTGGTTACGCCACGGTGACCGTTGCGGAGTACAAAGGCGTGCCCATGATCATCACCATGACGGCCAAAGCCGTGATCGGTGTCCATGCCGGCAATGGCGAGCTACTCTGGCGGTATGCGCATGAAACCCCTTATGACATGAATGTGCAGCGACCGGTCTATCACCGGGGTCGCGTGCTGATCAGTTCCGTCAAGACCGGCGCGGTGATGCTTGAAATCGAGGTCCGTGGCGGCGCCTGTTCCGTCAAGCCCGTTTGGACCTCGACCGATCTGGACAATCACCACGGCGGCGTGACCTTGCTGGACGGTTATGTATACGGCTCCTGCTGGCACCGCGGATGGTCCTGCCTCGAATGGGAGACCGGCAAGACCATGTACTATGAGAGGAGGCTTGACAAGGGATCTCTAACCTATGCTGACGGTCATTTCTATGTGCTGAGCGAGAAAAGGAAAATGAGTCTGGTCAAGGCCGTTCCCCAGGCCTATGAGGCGGTCAGTGAGTTTCCCCTTCCCGACGCGGGGCAGGGCTTTTCCTGGGCGCGTCCGGTTGTTTGTGGTGGCATTCTTTACATCCGCCACGACGACTTCCTCTATGCGTATGACGTGAGAGAGCCGACAAGAAATATGCTGAAGAATCCCAGCTTCGAAAGCGGTGAGGAATGGAAGCCTATGGGCCCTGCCACGAGTATCGTGCCCGGCAGCGCCTATACCGAGGCCGGAACACAGTGCCGGAAGATCGTGCTTGATCCCAATAGATACAAACAGCAGCGCTATCAGGACGTCAAGAGTGTACGCTATTGGATCCGAAATATTAGAAATAGGAAATACGGGCTTTCCTGTGATATCCACTCTCTCATTTTGAAAGGAATACGATGAATCGCTCATCCTCAAGGTTCTGCATTGTCCTTCTGATTTCGCTACTCGTCGCGAATCCGTCACGGGCCCAAATCAATCAAAAAGCACACTTCAGTTGGAAACAATCTGTCTCTTCACTGGCCCTATTGAACCACGAGCACGTTGTTTGGCAATTTAACCATTTGGGTGACGGCATTGAAAAAGGTTGTCCCTATTTTCACCCCTTGGCAACACTCGATGGAACCGTCCTGACCGACCTTCGCCCGGATGATCACGTCTGGCATCGAGGTTTACGTTTCGCCTGGAAGAAGATTGACGACTTGGAAGGTTACTGGACCTGGCCGGACGGAAAAGAACGCTGGCCGGACAAAATCATGGGCCGCACCGAGGTGCTTTCTGTTAAAGCCGCTGCCCGCGGGGATTTTTCCGCCATCTTTGAGCTGGAACTGAGCTACCATCCTCCTGGAAAGCCCGCAGTGCTCAAGGAATCAAGAATCATTTCCGTGAGTGCACCTGACAAGAACGGAGAATACCGAATCGATTGGCAAGGCGTCTTCACAGCCGGCAAGGAAGACGTCCTCCTTGACCGAACTCCAATAGTCGGCGAAGAAGGTGGCAAGAAATGGGGTGGCTATGCCGGAATGCAGTTTCGCGTCAGTCACCGCAAGAATCTGAATGCGTGGGCAATTCTCACCAGTGAGGGCGTTGAAATCAAAAACACCATCGAACAGAAGGAGGGGTTGGAATTGGCCCATGGCAAGGGCGCCCGGTGGTTGAATCTGACACTTGATTTCGTCAACGGCAAAACAGCGGGTGTAACCCTATTCGGGCATCCCGGCAACCTTCGCCATCCAGCCCCATGGCACGTCTCTTCAATGCCCAATGAGTTGATTCACACGCCGTTATACGCAAGCCCGTACAACCTCAAAGCTGGAAAGAAGTTGACGTTTCAACACCGAGTCGTTATTCATCCGGGTCGGGTTGACAAAAACACGCTGGAGAATGAATGGAAGGACTTCACGCGCTAGGCCGCGAAAACGACAATGCCCTGGTCTGCTCCTACTAATTCGATTACACACCGGAGCAGTCGATCCTCGTGCCGTCCAATTTGGCCATGGGACTAATCGTGTCGAGATGACGTGATCAGCTACAATGCCAAGGTAACCGATTTCGTCTACGGGCGGATAGTGATGCTATAACGAAATAACGATTGGAGGAAACCAATGAAACGGACGACTCTTTTCAGTTGCTGTCTATTGGTGGCCGTAGCCGGCCTTTGTCGAATTGCCCTGGCGCAGCAGCGGGCCATCATCAATAATGCAAAAAGCCCTCACAGCACATTGCGGAGCGTCGATCTGGCGGACGTGAAGCTGACCGGCGGATTCTGGGCTGAAAAGTTCGACCTGGTGGCGGAGAAGACACTGGCAGCCGTGTGGGCGGTGATGGCCACTGAGCCTGCTAACAGCTGGCACAACATGCAGGTGGCCGCCGGCGTCAAGGAGGGTACGTGGCAGCGCGGGGCGTCCTGGAATGACGGCGACCTCTACAAGTGGGTGGAAGCGGCATCACAGATCTGGCTGGTCACCCAGGAATCCAAACTCGATCGCCAGATGGACGAGATCATTGCCGTGATTGCGAAGGCACAGCAGCCGGATGGGTATATTGCGACCCGGAACCAGCTCGAAATTGGAGAACGCTGGCAAGTTATTAATCACCACGAACTCTATAACATGGGGCACCTGATGACCGCAGCCTGTATGCATTACCGGGCGACGGGCAAACGCAATTTCCTCGATATCGCCATGAAGGTCGGCGATTATCTGCACCGGGCCTTCGTCCTGAATGACGATCCAAAGATGTGGGTCTTTGCCTTCAATCCCTCCCAGATCATGGGTGCCGTGGAGCTGTACCGGACCACCGGTGACGTGAAATACCTCGATGTCGCCAACCGGTTCATCGATAATCGGGGCAAAACGAAAGTCGGTAAAACAGTCACGAAGGAATTTGCCAAGCAGCATCATCCTGGCGTCGGTACCGATCATAATCAGGACCGGGTGCCGATCAGGAAGGAATCGGAAGCCGTGGGCCACGCGGTCCTCGCCACCTATATGTACTGTGGGGCCACCGATGCGGCCCTCGAAACCGGCGACAAGGCGCTAATGGCCGCCATGGAGCGCATCTGGAACGACGTGACCAAACGCAAAATGTATATTCACGGCGGTGTGGGACCGCTAACGCACGGCCTGTCGATCCGTCGGGATTCGGTCCACGAGGCTTTTGGCGATCCCTACTATTTACACAACCGAATCTGCTACTGTGAAACCTGTGCCAACATCGGGAACGGTATGTGGAACTGGCGCATGCTCAACATGACCGGTGACTCACGGTTCGCCGATATCATGGAACTGGTGTTTTACAATGCGGGCATTTCCGGTCTCGGCATGGATGGTGCCACCTTTTTTTACACCAACGTGCTGCGGCGTTACGGATCGGAGGTCCCCTTGCTCCGAAGCGATTCAGGCGTGCGCTGGGCTGGCAAGGGGGCAATATGCTGTCCACCCTCACTGGCCCGGACCATCGCCGAAATGCGGGGGTATTTCTATAGCACGTCACCGGAGGGGCTCTGGGTGCATATGTTTGCGGGCAATGAGCTGGATACACGACTGCAGGACGGTACCCGCCTTAAGCTGACACAGGTGACGGACTATCCCTGGGCAGGCCATGTCCGGATGACCTTGGCGCCGGAGCAGCCGGCCGAATTCGCCCTGCTGGTGCGCATCCCCCGTTGGGCCGCAGGTGCGCGCCTGACCGTCAACGGGGCGGCGATACAAGCCAGTGCAGCACACGGTCAGTACGCCCGAATTTATAGGCAATGGAAGAACGGTGACGTTGTGGAACTGCAATTGCCGATGGAAGCACGACTGGTCGAAACCAATCCGCTGGTGGAGGAAACCCGCAACGAAGTTGCCGTGTTCCGCGGTCCGGTGCTTTATTGTCTCGAATCCGTCGATCTGCCGGAGGGTGTGCGCGTAGAGGAAGTCATGGTCCCGCAAGGCATCCGGTTGACGGCTCGTCGCGAAGCGGGGCTGCTTGGCGGCGTGCCGGTCCTGGAAGGTCAGGCCCTGCGCCTGGAGCGAACGGAATGGTCGGAATCACCCTGGTACAAGGAGCCGCTTTACCGTCGTGTTGAATCAAAAAAACCACAACCGTTGCCTATCCGTCTTGTTCCATATCATACCTGGGCCAACCGGGGCCGCAGCGAGATGACCGTGTTCATGCCCATTGACTGGTAAATACTTCATTAAAAGGAGCAATAGAATGCAGATAAACGACGTGCTGGTGGCCGTAACGGTGGCGATCATATGTGCCGGGTGCAGCGGCGGATCCGCTGAACAGTGGAATGCGCAGGCGATTCAACCCTATGCGGAAAATCCTCGGTACTGGCAATACCAAGGGAAGCCGGTGCTGCTGGTGGGCGGCAGCAAGACGGATCACCTGTTTCTCGCCGACAGCCTGCTGGAGCATCTGGACGAGATGGCGGCCATCGGCGCCAATTACGTGCGCAACACCATGAGCCAGCGGGAGGACGTGACACTCAAGCCATACAAGCTGCTGGAGGACGGCACGTTTGATCTGGATCAATGGAACGAAGACTACTGGCAGCGGTTCGCGAACTTTCTGAAATGGACCAGTGAACGCAACATTATCATTCAGATTGAAGTCTGGGACCGTTTCGACTACTCACAGACCTACTGGGAAATCAGCCCGTGGCGGCCGGCCAACAATGGCAATTATACCGCCGATGACACCGGATTTGAAAATGAGTACCCGATGCATCCGGGACAAGACCAGCAGCCTTTTTTCCACAGTATTCCCGGCATGCCGAAGTATGATCCAAAGCTGGACCGGGTTCGGGCATACCAGGAGGCTTTTGTCGACAAAATGCTGTCCTACTCGCTTGACTATGGCAACGTGCTGTACTGCATGAACAACGAGACCAGCACCCCGGTGGAATGGGGGCAATACTGGATGGAGTATATTCAGAGCAAAGCGCGTAAAAGGAGCCGGTCCATCTACACCACCGATATGTTCGGTCACTTCTTCCGTCCGCGTAGCTGCGAAAGCTGCCTTCTTGCCATCAGAGCGACCGAGACGTATATGTTCCTGGACGTGTCACAGAACAACAGCCGGAACTTTCACCAGGCACACTGGGATACGCTGCAGTGGATCCTCCAGGAGCGGGACAAGAACCCCCTGCGGCCGGTCAATAACACCAAGATATACGGCGGCGGCCATTTCGGTTTCGGGACCGGCAGCAACGCCGACGGTGTGGCCCGGTTGTGCCGCAACATTGTCGGCGGCTGTGCCTCCGGACGTCATCACCGGCCGCCGTGGGGCGCCGGCCTGAACGATGTAGCCAGGGCCTCCATCAAAGCCATCCGGTCCGTGGAGCAATATGTGAAATTCTGGGATGTCAAACCTGCCATGGACCTGCTGGGAAACCGGGAGTCTAACGAAGCCTATGTCACGGCACAGGTGGGCCGGGCCTATGTGGTGTATTTCCCCGGAGGGTGGCGATGTATTGCTGGATCTGAGCGGACATGGCGGTGTATTTCACGGTCGATGGATCAGTGTGTCCGAAGGCGTCGGGAAAGATGCGTTTTCCATACAGGGCGGCGGGGAATTTCGGATCAGGACGCCGGATGACAACTGGTGGTTTGCGGTGATCACAAAGTAAGGACACGGTGCATCGTGCCCCTGCGGAGTAATCAATTCCCGTGATTATTTCCATGACCTCGCGTGATCGGTTACTGGTAGCATTACAAGCAAGAGATTCTGGGGCAGGAGGGTGTGTGATGAAGGAAGCGAATTCAATAACATCAATATCGGTTGCCTGCAGCAATGATTCGACATCTGAGAATTGACAACGTATTTTCATGGAAGTACCGGATGAAAAGCGAGACAGAAAGGAACCAGATTATGGAAAGAATAATATTGAAGGTCCATGCCATGGTAGGGAGGCCACAGCGTCAACATCGTTGCTTTGAGCCGGGAGCGTGGTTATGCAGGAGGGGACGCCGTTGTTCACAGGGCATACTGGTACTCATGCTTTGCTCGGCGATTGCCGCGGCTTCCACCAATACCATGGATCTGCTGGCCGATGCCAGCGCATGGTCAACGTGGTCGCCCCGCCCGGCACTGAGCCCGGCGTTCACACAGAATCAGGGCGGCACACCCGGTGGCGGTCTTCTCGAACTGGCCGTAGCCGGTACCGGGAGCCCGTTGGTTTGTGGTCGCTGGCAACGCGCCCTGCCGGCACTCGAACAGGGGCGGCGGTACCGTATAGAAGCCGCGTTCCAGGCGAAAGCGGTGGAAATGCCGGCCCGAAATGTGCGGGCCGTGATTATCGATTCCAGGGGTGGCAGACAACGATGGTACACGGAGCTGGAGTTGAGCAAGCCGCTTGATGAGAGGAAGGGACCGGCGGGATCAGTCCGTGGATGCCTGACCGCCGTCATCGCCCCGGAACAGGATAGGAATGATCTGCTGCTTGGTCTGTACTTGGCATGGTCTCCCGGCGGACAGGTTTCCTGGTCTGATATAACATTGACCGACATCAGCGCAGTGCCGGCGAGAACGCGAATGGCGCAACTGGCCGCTGTGTCCGGTTCCCCCGGCAAAGCAGGCTGGAAAGGCGATCCGATTGACTTCTATTGCGGCCGGCTGGATGAAATCGGCAGCCAGGGGGCCGACCTGGTATGTCTGCCTGAAGTGATCAACAACAATCCCGAAAGGATACCCGGGAAAAGTACACGCAAACTGGCCGAAATGGCGCGCAAACACACCATGTATGTAGCGGCCAGCCTCAGAGAAAAAGACGGAGAGGCCCATTACAACACTGGCATCCTCATAGACCGTGCCGGCGAAATCATCGGCAAATACCGGAAAACCCATCTGGCTCCGGGCGAAGGGCTGCTGAGCGGGTACACCCCGGGTGACAGCTACCCGGTATTCCGGACGGACATCGGCACGGTGGGATATATTATCTGTTACGACTACCACTTTCCGGAAACCGCCCGGATTCTGGCCACGCGCGGCGCCGAAATGATCCTCCTGTCCAATATGGGCGATGGCCGGGAAGGCGGGACGTTGTGGGAGCCCTGTATACGCACGCGGGCGCTGGATAACAATGTCCACATTGTGGCCTCGGTGAATGGTGGACGTTCCTGCATAGTCGATCCCCGTGCCGAAATACTGTCAATGGTCGACGGAACTCCGGGCGCTATCGCCTCAGCACGCTGCGATCTGAATGTCAGTCTCAGCAATTTCACCAGACGTCCCATCGGAAACCGGTATCAACGAATGCGCCGGAGCGATACCTATACCCCGCTGACTCGGCACTTATGGGATACGATGAAGGAGAATCGCGCACCCGGCAACCGCGGTGCCAAGGCCGTGGTTCCTGAATAAGGACGCTTCTCCCAACGGGACTGCACCCGGCTGATGGAAGTCCTCGCACTGCTGCGCACGGCGGCGGCGGGAGGTTAACTCGATTTGATTTCGAATCCTATGATGCGTACAATACACCCTTGTACAGCAACAATCCGTTGTCGATTTTGAAATGGAGAACATCAGATGAGGCCTTTCGGAGATACGACCTTGATGAGAACAGGATTGCATAATAACCGGGGTGTTACGCTACTGTTCACCCTCATGTGTATCGTCCTGCTGCTCTCGTGTGTATCATCTGCAATCGCTGTCAAACCGCGGGTGATTATTGCGACCGATCCCATCGAGCTCGACAAAAACTATCAATATGTGGATGAGGACATTCATCCCAATGATCCGGAAACGGGTGATCCGGATGATCTGCAGTCGCTGGTGCGGTTTCTGCTCTATGCCAACGAGTTTCGAATCGAAGGAATCATCGCCTCCAGTGAACGGATCGATGACGGTAAGACCAAAGTATGGCTGAATCGTGATTACACGGTGCAGCGTGTCATCGACAAATACGACGAAGTAGACGAAAACTTGCGTCTGCACGATCCGGCGTATCCCACCGCGGATTTTCTTCGGAGCAAGGTCCGGAGGGGCTTCTCATGTCCGGAGGGTTCCAGCCTGCCGGGCCCGGGCAGGGATACACCGGGGTCCGACTTGATTATCGAGGTCGTGGACGCCAGTTCTGAAATCCTCTGGTTCCTGGACTGGGTCGGACAACCTCAGCAATTCGAGTTGTCACAAGCACTGTGGAAGGTCCGGCAACAGCGTACACCGGCCGAGGCAACCGAGTTCATATCAAAGATACGAGCCATCTATACGGTGGTCGCCCGCGAAGGGCCCGGCGGATGGTTGCGGGACCGGTTTCCCTTCCTCTTTCTGGTCGGTCCGGGGTACATTATCAATAACACAATAAACAGCAGCAGACCATTTGGCGGTATGGGCATCTCTATGAAGGGGGCGGATCCATCCATCTGGAATACGGCCTGGATGGAACAGCATGTGCGTACAGGACACGGCGCCCTGGGAAGCCTGCTTCCTACACATAAGCATCACCAAAAACCCATACTCTCGGACTTCGACTCGCGAACTTTCTTTCAACTGTTGCATCAAGGTCTTGGTGACGCCGCAGATCCGGCGATGGGAAACTGGGGTGGGCGCTACGAACGGGTAACAGGCACGAACCACTGGGCGCCTGCGCAGGACGATCATCCCGGTTCGGGGAACCCGAGTCAGCGGGTCTTCTATACCGTCGGGCGCTATCAGCATG
>Ga0180431_10004747_pt1 | contig 16859 bp, 17 predicted proteins | sample SS_ome_11_FD_132459 | JGI IMG/M metagenome (GOLD analysis project Ga0180431, IMG submission 132459) | Hypersaline lake sediment archaeal communities from the Salton Sea, California, USA - SS_1_MS_1 metaG | ecosystem: Environmental > Aquatic > Non-marine Saline and Alkaline > Hypersaline >... | reverse complement strand
TGGGGGTTTTTTTGGACATAATCAACACGGTAACCCTTGTTTTGACTGGGATAGCTGGAATATCACTGATAGTTGGGGGAGTTGGCATAATGACCACCATGTACACCTCAGTGCTTGAGAGAACCAGGCAAATTGGCATAATGAAGTCCGTTGGCGCAAGAAACTCTAACATACTTTTGATGTTTGTCATAGAGGCAGGAATTCTTGGTCTTGTTGGAGGAATAATAGGTATGGTAATCGGCACAATCTTCTCTGAAGGATTAGAGTATATCATAACAGTGGGTGTGAATATTGGTGTGAAAATAGATATTTCTGTAATGCAGATAGGCCCAGAAATTGGTCCATTCCTGGATGGGTTTAATGCCGTCCTACCCCGTGAGTGGACTATATCAATACTCCTGTTCTCTTTCCTGGTTGGATGCATCTCAGGCTACCTACCAGCGAAGAGAGCTTCAGAGATGCACCCTGTGGATGCCTTGAGGTATAGATAAAAAAAATGATTGATGATTTCTTCAACATGTCGGTCAGGAATCTAAGGAACAAGGGTATTAGGAGCTGGCTAACCATGGTAGGGATCTTTATTGGGATAGCCGCCATAGTCTCCCTGATTTCCCTGGGGGAGGGGTTGCAGAATGCAATATTCGAGCAGTTCGAGATGCTCGGCTTCGATATAATATATGTTATGCCCGGCTCATCCATGGCCTCAATGTTCACAAGCAGCAGCAGTAAGTTGACAGACCACGACCTTAAGGTGATAAGAGATGTCAGGGGGGTTGAGATAGCAGGTGGTATGTTAACCAAGCTAGCTCAGGTAGGATATAAGGGTGAAACTGAGTACAGCTGGGTTGCTGGACTGGATCTGGAAACACAGGACATGTTTCTAGACGGTACAGGCATAGAGGTGGTCAGAGGACAGAAGAAATTCAGGGAAGGCGACACATACAAGGCAGCAGTGGGCTACGAATATTGGATAGGTAACGTATTTGACAGACCCGTGGGTGTGGGAGACCGCATAGAGATTGCGAATAAGAAATTCGAAGTAACAGGGGAGATGAGCAGGATAGGCAACTCACAAGACGACAGGAACATATACATCCTGATAGATACAGCCGAGGAAATCTTTGAATTAGAAGACGAGTATATTACAGTCATGGCAAGAGTCAAGCCCAACTATGACATAGAGAAAGTAGCTGAGGAAATAGAGAAGGATTTGAGAAGAGACAGGGGCCTTGATGAGGGAGAGGAAGACTTTCAGGTGCAGACAATGCAGCAGATAATGGATTCCACAGCCATAGTATTAGATGCTGTAGGGTTTGTTGTTATTGGAATAGTACTCATTTCATTGTTTGTAGGCGGGTTGGGGATAATGAACACCATGTACACCTCTGTTTTGGAGAGAACACAAGAAATTGGGGTTATGAAGGCTGTTGGAGGGAAAAACTCAGACATACTGGTATTGTTTATGATAGAATCAGGTATTATCGGGTTAGTCGGCGGGATAATAGGTTGTGTTATGGGTGCATTGATGAGCAAGACAGTGGAGTATGTTGCTGCAGCAGCACTGGATCAGGTACTGATTAAGGCCAGCCTCACCCCGGAACTGATTCTTGGGGCGCTATCCTTCTCATTCATAGTCGGTTGCTTTTCCGGGATGCTGCCGGCAAGACAGGCTTCCAAGCTTAAGCCGGTTGATGCACTACGATACGAGTGAAACTATCTTATGTAGGTTGGTTGATCTGAGGAAAACTGGCGGTCCATCGCCTTCTTCTGCTCATCAATCATCTTGCTGACCTTCGCCATCTGCTCTTCTGTCTCCTTAGCCTTCTCAGCCAGCTTAGCCATATCAACCTCAATACCCAATATGCTGGTCAAAACACCAAGCACAGCCTCCGCTGACTTCGCATCGATTATCTGACCGTGGGTTTCACCCATAAGGCAGACAGCATCAATACCCCTATCCATCCCCAAACCAAGAAGCAAACCAGAAGCGCCGAATATCGCCCCAGAACCCCTGAAGACAACACCATGTTCGCCTAACTCATCCACAAGAGTCTTGCTTGTAGCAGCCCCAAAAACCTTAGGATTCTTGGTTATGCTGCCAGTGCCCAAACCACCTAAAGTGAAAATCCTACTTACACCAAAATCCTTGGCAATATCAAGTGTTTTATCGGAAATCCTATACTGGCTCTCAGGCGTCAAACCCTGGAATCCACCAAGCAGTAGTACAACATCTACCTTCTCGCTCTTCCAGTAGTAAAGGCTCATATTAACTAATTCAACGGTGTTATCTTTTTGGATGTTAACCTGAGGTGGAAGATACAGAGAATAAATCTCGGCGAACTTTTTTCCTCCCAATTCATCCAAGAGATGGTCTCCAGCAAGCTTACCTACCAAACCCACACCAGGAAGGCCCTCAACTAACACTGGATTATCCAGTTCAGGCCTCTTAAGTATCTTAACCCTAATATCCTCCATTTTTAATGCTGTTAATCACTTAACATATTATTGCAAGCAGGTGCTTATAAATGACCCACAAGCCGCTACGAAGGTACTATTCGATACTATCCGGGAAAGAAAAAGCAAGGTATTTATCGTGTTCCAGCCTGCAGGAGAAGATAAAATCCGCTAAAAGAATACTTGAGGAGTGTGTTTTCTGCGAGAGAAGATGTAAAGTGGATAGAAGTAGCGAGGAGAGGGGATACTGTGGAGTCCAGGATGCAAGGATTTCCTCAGATTTCATACACATCGGTGAGGAATCACATCTCGTGCCCTCATACACGATATTCTTTACAGGATGCAACTTCAGGTGCGTTTACTGCCAGAACCACGACATAAGCTACTATCCCAGCAGGGGTAGATGCATTAAACCCGAGCAGCTAGCAGGAAAAATCAGAAACATGAATGCCAGGAATGTGAACTGGGTGGGAGGTGACCCGACACCCAATCTCGCATACATCCTTGAGGTGCTAGGTTGCCTTGAGAAGAACATACCGCAGGTATTAAACAGCAACATGTATCTCAGCGAGGAATCAATGAATCTATTGGATGGTTTAATAGACGTGTATCTCACGGACTTCAAGTACGGAAACGACAGGTGCGCTAAAAGATTATCTGACGTCAGAGATTATATGCGAGTCATAAAAAGAAACCACCTGACAGCCAACAGACAGTGTGAGATGATTATACGACATCTTGTTTTGCCAAACCACCTGGAGTGCTGCACTAAACCGATACTGGACTGGATTAAGGAAAACCTCGATAACGTCTACGTTAATGTCATGGGACAATACAGGCCGGAATACCGGGCCATGGAACATAAGGATATTAACAGGCGATTGAACTATTTGGAGCTTAGGGAGGCAGTCAGCTACGCTAGGAGTCTGGGGCTGGATTTAATCGAAGATGTGATATGAAAACCCCAATCAAGGAACCCAGTGTGTCAGCTGCTAAATCATCTAGACTGCATACTCTTCCTGGAACAAAAAACTGGTGTATCTCATCCGTTAAACCATACAGGGAAGCTAATAAAACAGCCAGTATGAAAACCCTTACCCTGGTGTAGTCTCTGGCTGATGAAATCAAGGCATGCAGGAGAAAACCAAGTATTAAGTACTCTATTATGTGCTCTATCAGTGGAATATATGGGTTTGCAGCCGGCTGAGGTGGATGTGAGATGGAGGATAAGATATAAATCAACAGCATATAGGAAACTGTTGTCACCCATAGATTCTTGTTTTTTTGCGTATAGAATAATCCCATTCTATCTTCGTGAGGGAGAGGGTACGGAAACTGATTCCCGCAGGATTCTATCCACTGAAGACGATATGTTTTCTTTAACGTTTCTTGCTGCGACACAAATCGCCCTCCTCTGGTCTTCATGGACTTTGATATGGAAAAAACGCGAGTTGGATATGTGGAGGTCGTTTTTTACCATCTCCAGCTTCAAACCTGATTCGTTGACGTAAGGTCTTGAAACGCTACCTTCAAGATATTTTCTGAGAACATCCCATAAAACTCTGACCCTCAGATTGTTTTGGGGTTGGTAGAATATGATCTCAGTGATTTTTTTTTCTAAATCAGCTGTGTACTCAAAATCTATTTCTACGGTGTATGTACACTCCCAGTGCTTAAACCCCCTCCTGAACCTAAGTATATTCATTTTCAACCAACCAAGATCGAAAAACAAAAAAAAACTTGGATTAATATCTTAACGTTAGTAGTTTAAAAAACAAAAAAAATAGGTTAAATAAATCAGTAATAACTAACCTCTTTGCCCTTTTTTTCTTCATAGACTATGCCCTCATCGAAAACAAGATTGCCCCCAACAAAGGTCTTCACCGGCCATCCCTTCAGATTCCTACCAGCATAGGGACTCCAAGCGCATTTAGTGAAAAGCTCCTCTTCTCTTACCATCCTCTCCCTATCCAAGTCAACAATAACAAGATCAGCATCGAATCCCTTCTCTATCCTGCCCTTGTTTTTCACCCTGAAAACCCTAGCAGGGTTCTCGGCGGTGATTTTTGCAATAGATTCAAGCGTTAACCTACCCTTATGTGTCTCATTTAAGAGCAAAGGCAGCGTTGTTTCCAGCTCAGGGAAACCAGCACTCGCGGTGAAAATATCCCTCTCCTTGGATTCCCTCAAATGAGGAGCATGATCAGATGCAATCATGTCTATTGTTCCATCAAATAATCCCTCCCATAGAGCGCACACGTCTACCTCTGATCTTAGTGGAGGATTCACCTTGCTGTAGGAGCCCAACCGTCCCACATCATCCAGGCTGAGAAAGAGATGATGGGGTGAGACCTCAGCAGTAAGTTGAGGGTCCTTGAATTTTCTTACCAGGTTAACCTCCTCCCTGGTAGAAATATGAGCTACATGAAGCTTGCTCCCAGCAGACTTTGATAGATAAATCAATGAATTAAGGGATTCACTGGCACAGATATTACCCCTAGTCTGCGCATAAGTTAACGGAGTAATATCCTCACCCGATTCCTTAAGCGCATTCATCCAGTAATCAATCATCACCTGGTTCTCGGCGTGGACTGTGGAAATCAACTGTTTTTCCTCAAGTATCCTGAAATCCTCAAAGATTGCTGCATCATTATCTATCAACAGGCTACCTACCGTGGAACATGTGTAAAACTTCACCGAAGCGATATCCGCGGTAAGTTTCTTAAGCTCCTCCTGATTGTCTGGTGTAGCAGCGAAATGAAACCCGTAATCAACCAAAGATTTGCCTTTCACATTCTCCCTTTTCTTAGCCAGCTCCTGCATTGATGTGGTGGGAGGCTGAGTATTCGGCATATCAAAAATCGTGGTAACGCCTCCAGCAGAAGCGGCCTTAGAGCCCGTAACCCAACCCTCCTTGGAGACCGCACCAGGCTCACGCATATGAACGTGTACGTCAATCATTCCAGGGAGAATGTAGTTGCCTTCAGCATCAACAACATTGTCAGCATCAGGTAATGCTGAATCATTGAGTATGTCCCTTATTTTACCAGCTTCTATAACAAGACCCGCATCAACAACCCCTTCAGGGAGGACCAGACGGGAATTTTTTATCACCAACTCAGCCATCATGCTTAACTAAATAAAAAAAGAGAGTATATAAATCAAACTATATAGTCTATAAATCGACCACCGAGCCGGCTTTGTCTCTCCTGTATCGTCCGAACTCTGAATTACTTAACTGCCCTGCATCAAAAACAGGGCCGTCTCTACAGACCATAAGACCTGTGCCATCAATGGAACAATGCCCGCAGACTCCGATACCGCACTTTATATACCGCTCCAGGGTAAGCTGACAGAATATGTCTCTCTTTAATGCGATATCCATCACCTTTTTCATCATAACCTCAGGCCCGCAGGAGCATATCTGGTCCACCCCCGAATCAACCAAATCTTGAAGGATGTCACATGTGTTGCCCTTGCTGCCGCAGCTGCCGTCATCGGTTGACAGGTGCAATGAGACTTCACTACCCAACCTCTCTTCTAAGGGAACCAGCTCATCGCTTGTTTTTGCCCCATGGATTACGGTAACCTTCTTTCCCTCGGATAAAGCCCATTCCACCACTGGCAACAATGGAGCGATGCCCACCCCACCAGCGACAACACAGATATTTTTACCCTCCAACCTGAAATGCCCCTCACCGTAGGGCCCCCTGAAACCAACCAGATCACCCTGCTTTAGGGTGAACATCTTCTCCGTGAAGGGACCCACGCTCCTGACCATTATCTGGATGTCTCCATCCATCCTAGAGAAACCAAATGGCTTCTCACCCACCCCCGGAATCCACAGCATGCAAAACTGCCCGGGCCTGGCGTCCACCCTCTTACCTAAGGTGAACGTCTTAACTGTGGGGTTCTCTTCCATAACACCTAAAATCCCTACCATCTCAAGAGCCATTTCCTTTATCCGTGCGCCTTACCGATTAATTCCCCTAGATTAGAGTAACCGTTCTCCTTCATGAAATCCTCAATCTCCGCTGAAACCTTACTGAATACGTCAACGCCCCGATGCCATACAGCAGTTCCTATGCCAACAGCGCAGGCGCCTGCCATCAGCATCTCCACCGCATCCAACCCCGAATTAACTCCGCCAACACCCAGAACAGGGATGTCCACTGACTCGTATATCTCGTAAACGCATCTCACAGCCACAGGCTTGATGCAGGATCCAGAGAGCCCGCCGGATTTATTCGACAAAACAGGTTTACTCGAGAAAACATCAATCTTCATCCCAGGACCCAAGGTGTTTATCGCACAAATAACGTCAGCCCCGTTTTTTTCCACCTCCACTGCGACCTCCCTAATATCCACCACATTAGGTGATAGCTTCATGATAACAGGCAAATCCGTTGCCTTCCTGACCGCCCGAGTTATCTCACCAGCTGTTTGAGCGCTTGAGCCAAAGGGTTTACCGAACTCGGCCACATTAGGGCAGGATATGTTAGCCTCAAGTAAGGCAGGCCCAGCCTTAGATAAATACTCTGCCATATATCCGTACTCGGATACGTTTTTACCGTAAAAGCTCGCTATCACCGGAGCATCAACGGACTCAACCGCCCTCCTAAGCTCATCAATTGATTCCTTTGGATCAGGGCATGAGAGTCCCACAGCATTCAATAACCCAAAATCCAACTCCACAACCACAGGGTTATCATGCCCCGCTCTTTTTTCCGGGCCGATGGATTTGGTCGATACCGCAGCCGCACCGGACTCAGCCACTCTCTTAAGGGCTGACGCAGTTACTCCAAGGACTCCGGAAGCCAGTACCGTTGGATTATTTAATCTGATGCCAGCTAACTCAGTTGAAACCTCCATCCTCGATTTAATTATTCTCGTTCTTCAATAATAACTATGAAACCAAAGATTCTCATCTCGGATAAGATACATGATAAGGCAATTGATGAGGCTAAATCTTTTGCTGATGTTGATCTGGAATTCAATCTCACCCCCGGCGAGCTTGTAGAAAAAATAGGGGAATATGACGCGTTAATCATTCGCTCCGGGACCAAGGTCACAAAAGAGGTTATAGCAAACGGCGGGAAACTCAGGATTATTGGCAGAGCAGGTGTGGGACTCGACAACGTAGACCTTAATGCAGCCAGAGAAAAAAACATTAAGGTAGTTAACTCACCTGAGGCATCAACAATTTCCGTAGCTGAACTAGCAGTTGGTGCGCTTATTACATTGATGAGAAACATACACCACGGGCATTCATCACTGAAAGATGGTAGATGGGATAGAAGCAAATTAACCGGGAACGAACTCTACGGCAAAAAACTAGGGGTTATAGGATTCGGGAGAATAGGCAGAGAGATAGGGGACCGGGCAAGAGCCTTCGGTATGAGCGTGCTGGCATTCGACCCCAACATAACAGCAGAGGATGCGAGAGAAAACAACTGCGAGATCAGGGAACTGGATGAGCTAATAAAAGAGGCTGACGTGCTCACATTACATGTGCCCTTAACAGAGAAAACCAGGGGATTGATTGATAAAACCAGGCTAGAAAACATGAAAAAGGATGCCGTGATCATCAACGCAGCCAGAGGCGGAATAATAAACGAAGAAGACCTCTATGAAGCATTAAAGAAGGGTACCATAAAGGGTGCGGCCATCGACGTCTTCGAGTCAGAGCCGCCTGGAGAAAACCCTCTTTTGGATCTGGATAACATAGTCCTGACACCACATCTAGGAGCCAGCACAGAGGAAGCCCAGATTAATGCCGGAACAGTGGTGGTGGAGAAGATAAGAAACTACTTCAGAAAAGACTGACTTATTTTTTTATATATTGTTTTCATGAAAGCGATAGAGGATATAATCAAGAAATTCGAGGATGAGGGGATGATACTCACATCCCACGCCCTTGAAAAAATACGCGACAAATCCATGAAACCGGAGGTTATTGTAGAGAAAGCCAGGGAAAGGAATGTATGGCTCATATCTGATGAGTTCATTGTGGAGTTCATAGAGCAAAAGAAGAAGATTAAGCCCCTGAAGAAGACAAAAAAAATTCCCGCAAAAGAGACAGACAGCGAACTAGAAATAAACGAGGATTTTGACGTTACAGGAAAAAGCACCTGCGAGGGGAGGATAGATGACTTTCTGCAATACTTCAACAATAAATACGATAACATAAAAAGTGTTTTGAAGGATAGGCCCTCCATGAAGTCATCAGTCCCCATCAAGTTCCTGAGGAAACAAAGCAACGACATAAATCTACAGTTTATCGGGATGGTATCAGACAAGAGAGAGAGCAGGAGGGGATTCAAGTTCCTTGACCTCGAAGACCCCACAGGTGAGATAAGGGTTCTGGTATCTAAAGACAGCAGGGAGTTGAATGAATTATTCGACAACATCCTCCTAGATGAGGTTATCGGCGTTGAGGGAAGGATATATAATGATCTGTTCATAGCTAAATCAGTATATCAGCCTGATCTTCCGGTAAACCACAAAACCAACTCAGCCACAGATGACGTCTGTGCTGCCATGATATCAGACATACACGTTGGAAGCTACCTTTTTCTGGAAAAGGAATTCAAGTCATTCATCGACTGCCTTAAGCTCAACGGGAACAAAGAGAACAGGGACATATTCGAAAAAATAAAGTACCTTCTGGTGGCCGGAGATCTCGTGGATGGTGTGGGGATATACCCCAACCAGGAGAAGGAATTAGCTATTCCAGACATATATAAACAATATGACTTCCTCGCCTCCATCCTGCAGGAGGTACCGGATCACATAGAGATAGTATTGTGCATGGGAAACCACGATGCAGTAAGGCTTTCAGAACCTCAGATAAAGCTGGATAAGGGTATCGGCGCGCCATTATATGATCTGCCTAACGTACACGTATGCGGCAACCCCTCAATGATCTCAATGCACGGGGTAAAAACCCTGATATACCATGGTACATCACTTGACAGCATAATAGGTAACCTGTCCAAATGCACATACAGCAGACCTGAGGTGGCGATGGTAGAATACCTCAAAAGGAGATATCTCGTACCCAGCTACGGTAGAGATAATATCGCTCCAGAAGGGAAAGACTACCTTTTCATAAACGAGATACCCGACATATTCCACTGCGGTCACGTTCACACAAACGGGTACATGAACTATAGAGGAGTGAGGGTCATAAACTCAGGTACATTTCAGGCAAGAACCAAATACCAAGAGGAACAGGGACACATTCCAACCCCGGGAAGAGTTCCCATAATAAACCTACAAAACCACGAGGTATCCATGGTACACTTCTACGATGAGTGAAGAGAAATACTTTCAGGAATTGAAGGACAAGATTGAAGAAGCCTATAAAATAGCTAACGAAGCCAGGAGCAGGAACTTCGACCCTGAAAGCAGTGTGGAGGCCATCCCAGCAGGAGATCTTGCTACGAGAGTTGAGGGTCTTGTTGGGCCGAAGGGTATAGCAGAGAAAATAAAGCATGTGGGCAGGGAGAATATCAAGGAGATAATAGAATACATACTATCTGACATATCATCAGTATCCAAAGAGGAGAGGGAGAAAAGATTAGAGCAGGCTTTAAGGACCACCCTGGCCATACTGACCGAGGGTGTTGTCGCCGCACCAATTGAGGGAATATCCAAGATCGAGATGAAAAACAACCCAGACGGCTCACAATATCTCTCGATATATTTTGCAGGACCTATTAGAAGCGCTGGCGGAACAGCCCAGGGATTGGCTGTGGTGATAGGAGACTATCTTAGGAGAAAAGTCGGCCTGGCAGAGTATAGACCCACAAACGATGAAATAGAACGATATGTTGAGGAAATAAAGATATACAACGACAGGGTAACACGCCTACAGTATCTCCCCAGCGATGAAGACATTAGAGAGATCATCAAAAACACCTCAGTATGCGTTGATGGTGAACCAACAGAAAAGAGGGAGGTCTCCATCCACAGAGACCTTGAAAGAGTGGACACCAACAGAATCAGGGGGGGGATCTGCCTGGTTATAGCAGAAGGTATTGCACAAAAAGCCCCTAAACTGATGAAGCATACCAAAAAACTGGATCTTGACTGGAGTTGGCTTTCCGATATAGCGAAGGCTAAATCAGGTGTCAGGCAAGAAAACAGCGCGGGAGATAAGAAGATTAAACCGATAAGCACATTCATGTCCGAGGTTGTGGGCGGTAGACCGATCTTTTCCGCCCCATCAGCCAAGGGCGGATTCCGTCTCAGGTACGGGAGAAACAGGATCTCAGGTATTGCCGCTAAATCAGTACATCCTGCAACAATGGTTTTAGCAGATGGTTTCATCGCTACCGGAACGCAGGTGAAGGTTGAACGCCCCGGGAAAGGATGCATAATAACAGAATGCGACTCAATAGAGGGTCCCCTGGTGAGGCTGAGAAACGGTTCCGTTGTCAGGGTGGAAAGCGCTTCAACCGCCAGGGAAATAAAGAAAGACCTTGATGAGATACTATTTCTGGGTGATATACTCGTAAGCTACGGTGATTTCCTGCAGACCAACACCAGACTCCACCCGGCAGGTTATTGTGAGGAGTGGTGGGCTCAGGAGGCAAGTAAAGCCTGTGAAAAGATTAACCTGGATGTGAGGGATCCTGACGAAGCGGTTGAGTTAGCGCTGAAACATAAAATCCCACTGCACCCCAGATACACCTTCCACTGGGAGGACGTGAAACTTGATAGATTAGAGACCCTGGTCGAATGGCTTCTTTCGGGAGAGATTGATGAAAAAAAGGGGGAGCTGGTTTTGGAACCAAACCCTGAATCCAAAAAGATACTTGAGCAACTGGGTGTGCCCCACAATGTCGTAAACGAAAAAATAAGGGTAAGGGAATACAAGCCCCTTATGTATCCAATGAAGGCATTTGATGGTAAGAAACTGGATAAGGAATCATTTAGGGAGGCATTGAAAGAGTTCAAGGGGAAAGACATCTACGGTTTCGTAGAGAGAAACTCCCCCATAACGGTGAAAAGAAAAAGCGGCACATACATTGGTGCCAGGATGGGTCGCCCAGAGAAGGCTAAGGAGAGGAAAATGCAGCCTGCTGTTCACTCCCTTTTCCCAATAGGAAATTCAGGTGGGAAGGAGCGGCTTATAAACGTTTCCTCCGAAAAAAACATGATAAACGTCGAGATTGCGAGATACTACTGCAATAAATGCCATAGCCGAGTCTACTTCCCGGTATGCCATAAATGCGGGAACAAGACGACACTTAAGAGGATATGCCCCTCCTGCAACATAGAAACCGATAGGGAGATGTGCCCGAGATGCAAAACAAAAACCTTATCCTATGAAAAAATGGGGGTGGATATAAAGAAGCTCTGGAGGGCGGCGATCAAAAAAGTTGGTAAAGCAAATAAGGTTAAGGGAGTTAAGGGTATGATTTCAGAGTTCAAGATTCCTGAGCCGCTGGAAAAAGGAATGCTGAGGTCCAGAAATGATGTATACGTCTTCAAGGACGGCACCATAAGGTTTGATGCAACTGATGCACCAATGACCCACTTCAAGCCACGTGAAATTGATACCAGCCTGGAGAAACTAAGGATGCTGGGATACGAAAAAGACTATAAAGGTGAGAAACTTGTTGACGAGGAGCAGATTCTGGAGCTTAGACCCCAGGATGTGATCATACCCAAAAGTGGTGCAATATACCTTCTGAGGGTTTCTTTTTTCATAGACGATTTGCTGGATAAATTCTATGGTATGGAAAGATTCTATAAACTTGGTAGCGTGGACGAGCTGATCGGGCACTTAATCATCGGATTAGCTCCCCACACATCCGCCGGTATAACAGGCAGGGTTGTGGGATTCACCCGCGCTAACGTCTGCTTCGCACACCCCTACTGGCACGCAGCCAAGAGACGGAATGCTGACGGAGACGAGGACGCGTTTATGCTGGCACTTGATACGTTAATAAACTTCTCCCGGAAATATCTTCCCGAATCCAGGGGCGGTAAAATGGACGCCCCCCTTGTTGTTACAACCCTGATGGATGCCCGGGAGGTGGATGATGAAGCCCACAAGATAGAGATAGTTGACAGATACCCCCTAAAATTCTACGATAAGACCTGGGAGTTCGCTGACCCATCTGATGTTGATGTCAAAACCGCAGCTGATGTTCTTGAATGCGACCCATTCAATAACCTTTTGTTCACACACTCTACAACAGATGCTACAGGCCCTATATTGAAGTCCCAGTACCTTAAGTTGACTAACATGGATGAGAAGGTTGGCGCCCAACTGGGTGTGGCTGAAAAAATCAGGGCAATAGACGAGAGGGTTGTGGCCGAGCTGGTAATCAACTCCCACTTTCTGAGGGATACGTACGGGAACCTGAGAGCCTTCAGCAGGCAGAAGTTCAGGTGCGTTAACTGCAACGCATCCTATAGGAGAATACCCTTGGGGGGTAAGTGCACGAAATGCGGCGGAAAGCTTTTGTTGACTGTGACCCGGGGAAGCGTTGAGAAGTACCTGGGCACCTCCATGAAGCTGGCAGAAAAATACAACTGCAGCCCCTATATGAAACAGCGACTAATGCTTTTACGAAAAGAGATAGACAGCCTTTTCACAAACGATCTGAGCAAGCAGGTAGCCCTCTCAGAGTTCATGTAGCCTTTTCTTATGTTACAACAATCTTAAGGTGCATGTCCCCAACCCCCCTATCCTCCAGATAATATGAGCCCTTTTTTTCAGGTGTGAAGGATTTAGTCCGGTTGATTTTAGGGGGCAGGTACCAGTTAATCTCCAGCTCCTCGTTTATTAAGCGATAGGCTTTCCCATCCATGTTCTCAAGTATCAGGTTCACTTTAACGCCTTTCTCAAGTCCCAGCTCATCGGGGGTGAACTTATTATCCTGTGCTGTTATCCTGTAGGTGTTCTCTGGCAGGGTTGTTGTGGTCGTGGATGTGGTGGATGATGTGCTTCCTTTTGGGGAGGTGGTGGTGCTGCCTGTTGGGGATGAGGTGGTGCTGGTGGAGCTGATAATAGAAGTCGATGTTGTCTCTTTTAGGGTGGTTGACGTGGATGTTGTCTTACTTCTGTATGTCGGTGAGGGTTGGTTGGGGTCCTCGAAGTTGCAGCCCGAGAAAATGAGGGTGGAGAGTGCTAGAATAAGAGCATAATGTTGGGGTTTCATCTGTGATCACCTGGACCTTAACTCGCTTAAGGTAGGTCTGAGATAGGAGCTGAGAGATAACTGCGGCTCTGTAGATTTCTGGGGCTCGGGCTTAAGTTTCTGGGGTCTTTTCACCAGCTCTATCTTCCCGTATTTACCGGAGGAGACCTGCAGATTACCCCCGTATTCCTTACACCACCCCTTTTTTACCACAATAAAATCCCCTTCCCTAAAGAAGTCCACCTCCTGATTCCATAGGGATAAAACACATTCACCTGATGCGTCCCTGACCTGGCAGGAGCAGACCTTGTTCTGGTTCCATTCCCGGGTACCCTGCTTGGAGAGTATCTCCAGACCCAGCAGGGGAACAGGCCTGTTCTCCTCTAGCTCATAGACTTCCATTTTTTTGGGTTAAGTTATTAGGTGAAACAGGAATATAAACGTTAGGGATTTCCCATGATAGAGGATTTATTTCAGGTGTTTTTTAATATTATACCATGAGGTATTATCTCATTTATCTTCTTATCCTGTTGCTGCTTTCTAGCGGCTGCCTTGGTGGGGATGAGTGTGAGGGGGGGATATGCGATAAGGGAGGATTGCACTCAACCCCCACTCTCTCCGTAGGGGAGCTGACGCCTATTTCCTTGAGTACCTGCCCATCAACACAGCCTTCGCAAGAGAATGCTCTCCCACCCTCTGCCTGAAGTTCTCCTTCGTTAAATGCTCACTTATCTCCCTATCCAAGGCGTATACTGTGAAGTAATACCTGTGGGTTCCAGATGGGGGGCAGGGACCTCCGTACTCCCCCCTACCGAAGTGGTTATTAACCTCCAATCCGCCGGGTGAGCCCGCTCCCTTCCCTATTTGCGTAAACTTCACGGGTATGTTGTAGATCATCCAGTGGATGAATTCCCCCAAGGGCGCATCAGGGTCCACGCAGGCCAGGGCGAAAAACCTGGTTTCTTGAGGATATTCACTCCATCTCAGATGCGGGTTTATGCCCTGCCCGTCGCAGGTGTATTCTGGGGGAATCAATCCATCATGCACAAAACTCTCGCTCTCTAATTTCATATCAAAAAAAAAACCTCCATTTTATTATATTTCCGCTTCACTTCTCTTGAAAGCGGATACCGGATAAATATTAAAAAAAATAACAGGAATAAATAAATAAAGAAACACAAAAATAAAAAATAATCAGCTCTTAAGGTCTTCGCAGATGCTTTGAGCTGCTCTCTTTCCTGCTGCCATAGCGCTAATAACCGTAGCAGCCCCCGTGACAATATCCCCGCCCGCATAAACCCGCTCCAAGCTAGTACGACCATCCCGGCCCGCCTTAATATTACCCCGCCTCGTTAAATCCAAACCAGACACCAAAGAAGGCAACAAAGGATTAGGTCCCTGACCAACTGCCACAATAACCGTATCAAAATCCAAAACAAAATCAGAACCCTCAACAGCAACAGGACTCCTCCTGCCGGATGAGTCAGGCTCACCCAGCTCCATTTTCACACACCCTAAACCAGAAACATTACCCTCGCCGTCGCCCAAAAACTCCACCGGATTAGTCAAGTAATCAAACAACACACCCTCCCCCTTAGCATTCACGACCTCCTCCCGCCTGGCAGGCAACTCCTCCCTAGAGCGCCTGTAGACCACATGCACCTCAGAGGCTCCAAGCCTCAAAGCCACCCTAGCGGAATCCATAGCCACATTACCTCCCCCAACAACAGCCACCTTGGAGCCCACCCTAACAGGAGTATCAAACTCAGGAAACAAATAAGCATTCATCAAATTCACCCTAGTCAGAAACTCATTAGCACTATACACGCCATTAAGATTCTCCCCTGGAATCCCCAAGAAATAAGGCAACCCCGCCCCAGAACCGATAAATATCGCATCAAAATCACGCCATAAATCACTAAAAGACACAGTCCTGCCCACCAAAACATTAAGCCTGAACTCCACACCCAAGCTTTCAAGGTAATCTATCTCGCTGTCAACAACACCCTTGGGGAGGCGGAACTCAGGAATACCATAGCTTAAAACACCACCCGGCTCATGAAGAGACTCGAATACAACAACAGAATAATCGTTTTTTATAAGCTCAGAGGCACAGGATAATCCAGCCGGGCCAGATCCGATGACAGCAACCCGCCCACAGGTAGAGGGGGGAGTTGAAGAAGATTCATCCACTCTATTTTTAATCAACCAGTCACCCACGAAACGCTCCAGCCCGCCTACGGAAACAGGCTCAGCGCCCATCTTGTTCAGAACACAATAAATCTCGCACTGGCTCTCCTGCGGACAAACCCGCCCACATACTGCTGGGAAGATGTTGCTTTCCCTTAACCTGTCAGCGGCCTTATTGAAGTCCTTCTCCTTTATGTGCTTAATAAAACCGGGTATGTCAACTTTAACCGGACAGCCCTCCATACAAGATGGATTACTACAGGATAGACACCTGGAGGCCTCCCTTAAGGCCTCATCTGCGGAGTAGCCTAAAGAAACCTCCCTGAAGTTTCTAACCCGCTCCCCTGGATTCTGTTTACTTACCTGGGTTTTCTCACCAACACCATCCATCATTTACCACAAGCCTCCAGGTAACGTTTAAGTGAAAGCTCCTCCTGTCTTAGATAGAACCCATGCCTATGGAATAACTCATCGAAATCCACCTCATGGGCGTTGAATTCCGGGCCGTCCACGCATGCGAAACGTGTCACACCATTAACTGTAACCCTACAAGAGCCGCACATTCCGGTGCCGTCAACCATGATAGGGTTAAGGCTTACAACAGTCTCTATACCATACTCTTTGGTCAACCCGGATACTGCGGACATCATAACCAGCGGCCCGATAGCAATAACCCGGTCCACCTTCAAGCCCCCGTCTATTAAATCCCGCAGCTGGTCCGTTACAAAACCCGCCCTCCCGCAGCTGCCATCATCTGTTGTAACATAAAATGAATCAGATAATTCATCCATCCTCTCACGCCAGAACAACAATTCATCGCATCTGGCACCCAGTATAGAGACAACACAGTTACCCTTATCAGCTAACGCCCTAGCTATCGGATAGATTGGGGCTACACCAATGCCCCCGCCAACACACACAACAGTACCATAATCCCTGATCTCCGAAGGCTGCCCTAAGGGACCTAATAAGTCAAGTAACTCATCCCCCACCCTCAAAGATGCCAGCTCTTTAGTGGACTTACCAACCTTTTGGAAAATCAGTGAAATGCTACCC
>Ga0180431_10004745_pt1 | contig 16862 bp, 10 predicted proteins | sample SS_ome_11_FD_132459 | JGI IMG/M metagenome (GOLD analysis project Ga0180431, IMG submission 132459) | Hypersaline lake sediment archaeal communities from the Salton Sea, California, USA - SS_1_MS_1 metaG | ecosystem: Environmental > Aquatic > Non-marine Saline and Alkaline > Hypersaline >... | reverse complement strand
GGTTTCTTACGACGTGAGCATGTCTACGCAACGCAGAGTTCTGTGGATGGGGCCGGGAGGTTTTCCGCTGTTGCAGGATGTGGGTGTCTCGTTCTGGGATTTTGAGCTTGCTGCGCGGAGTCCGGGATGGATTGAGTACTGATAGTGCTGCCATGCGTTGAATCGCAAAACACAAGCAAGGTCAGACTGGGACCGGTGTGAACGCCGGCCCCAGTATTACGCTCACTGAACGTTCACATGCGTGTCCACCCAACTACTTGATTGCGCACACGCATTCGTCGAGCCACTTGTTGCAAAGGCCGGTATCACACTGATATTCGACACACAGGTTGTGACAGAACGTATGGCGTTGTGGGTTGTCCCAGCATTCGGTTGGCGGCGGCTGGGTGCAACTGCGACACTCCGCATCCGCGGGTGCCTGTGTTGCGCCGAACGCCAGAGCAGCGAAAACGATGGCTGCGGGTGTGAGATAACGAATGATGCCCAGTTTCTGTTTCATGATATCCTCCTGGTGAGGTGAAACAAAACGGGTTCGTAAGTAGTCGGGCTGTCAACGCCGTCCCTTTGGATCCGGGCTTTCCTGTAGAACGATTCAGAGGCGCAAACAGTAGCAATGCCCATCGGCGAGGTCGTGCCGAATCCCGATAATGAACGGATCATGCGCTACATTCTCTGCCACTCATTCGTTATACATGTGGCGTACTCTGACTCACTGTGTCTATTGGGGGAACGAGGAGTACCGTCATCTCTAATAGTCATCGGATTGCATCGAGGGCGGTGAGAACACACTTGCCAAACCGACTTGCGTGGAGGCTGCGGCGTCGGCGTTCTAATGCGTACTCACCATTGTGGGTACCGGCAATCCTGGCGGTAGCTTTCCTGAGCTGCGACACTCCCGGTATCAGACTTGTGAATCCTCATGCCTCTGACAGCTCCACCGGCGTCACCTTCCGGGTAACGCTCGAAAACTCGGCGCTGGCGGGAGCGCTGGGTTGGGAAGAGGGAGTGCCCGGGGCTTTGATATCCTACCACCGGATTTCGGGGGAGGCGCCCATTCGGACTGCCGAGACAGATTCGAAGGGTAGCGTGGTCCTTCACGACATGCTTCCCGGGCGGTACCGATTGGCCGCATTCAGAGTCCTTCTGAAGGATGAGACTGAGCCGACAGGCGGTTTAATCCGCGCGTTCGGCGACGGGCTCATTCGCAGTGTGTACCCGCCGCAGTCAGTGGAGTTGACACTCCGCGCCGACTGGGCCGGATCGGTCGTGATAAGTGAGGTCCGCGATGAATCCTTGTACCTGGGGCCCGGTTCCATATACCCCGAATACGACTGGGGCGGGTACATCGAGTTATACAACAGCAGCGATACGACGGTCTACCTGGACGGCATGCTGTGGGGGAAGGGCTTTGGCATCAACAATGACGGGAGGGGGGCCAACTCATGCGCATCGACGGCGCTTTACAGGAACGATCCACAGGACATGTGGGTGCGGTATCTCCGTCAATTTCCGGGCAGCGGCACGGACTATCCGTTGGCGCCGGGTGAAACCGCGGTCATCGCACAGAATGCAGTGGACCATTCGGTCGTGCATCCGAGCTTCCCCGATCTCACGGGCGCTGATTTTGAGTGCATATCCCTGGCCGGTGCGGATAACCCCGACGTTCCAAATTTGCCGGATGTGGGCCCAACAGGTATCCCCTTCTTCTTGGATGTGGGTTGCGGCAGCGGTTGTTTCCTCGCCGAGGCGGCAGATCTTGCCTCCCTTGCTACCGAACGACTCCCGTTCTTCGGTGGTACGGATTGGATGCGAATTCCCGTTGAGTCAATTCTCGACGTTGTGACCACGGATATCTGGACGCCAACATATGATCAGTTCGACCCTTGCGCCACCAAAGTGCACCGCAGTTTGGATCGGCTGGAAGATCCCCAGTACGAGGTTTTCTACGACGTGAGCGTGTCCACGCAACGCAGGGTTCTGCGAATGGGACCGGGAGGTTTTCCGCTGTTGCAGGATGTGGGTGTCTCGTTCTGGGATTTTGAGCTTGCTCCGCGGAGTCCAGGGTGGATTCAGTACTGATGGTGTGGAGACCGCGGCGTCAGCGTTCTTGTGCGTACTTCGTTTTGTGCACGCCGGCAATCCTTGCGGCAATCATTTTGAGCTGCGACACCCCCGGTATCAGACTCGTGAATCCTGATGTCTCTGACAGCTCCGCCGGCGTCACCTTCCGGGTAACGCTCGAAGACTCGGCCCTGGCGGAGGCGCTAGGTTGGGAAGACGGAGTGCCCAGGGCTTTGATATCCTTCCACCGGATTTCGGCGGACGCGCCCATTCGGGCTGTCGAGACCGATTCGAATGGCAGCGTGGTCCTTCACGATATGCTTCGGGGGCGGTACCGATTGGCCACATACAAAGTCCTTCAGGAGGACGAGACCGGTCCGACAGGCGGTCAAATTCGCGCGTTCGGCGACGGGCTCATTCGCAGCGTGTACCCACCGCAGTTGGTAGAGTTGACACTCCGCGCCGACCGGCGCGGGTCTGTCGTGATAAGTGAGTTGCGTGGCGGAGGCAGGTACGAGGGGCCCGGCTCGCTATGGCCGGAGTACGATTGGTTTGGCTATTTCGAGTTGTACAATAATGGCGATACGACAGTCTACCTGGATGGCATGCTGTGGGGGAAGGGCTTCGGCCTGAACACCGATGGTGTCAATTCCTGCGCGGCGACGGCGCCGTACCGCAACGATCCCCGAGGTGTGTGGACGCGGTTTTTCCATCAATTTCCGGGCAGCGGCACGGATTATCCGCTGGCGCCGGGTGAAACAGCGGTCATTGCGCGAGATGCGGTGGACCACTCTGTTGTACACCCGAGTCTTCCCGATCTTACATCCGCAACATTTGAACTCGAGGGAACTGCCGATGCGGACAATCCGGACGTGCCGAATATGCCGGAGGTCGGACCGAGCAAAATGTGGTGGGAGGGGGCAGGCCTGGATCTTAGCTGCAGCCGCGGTTGTTTCCTCGCCGGTGCGGTAGACCTTGCCTCCGTTCCCACCGAACGGCTCCCTTTCTTCGGTGGCACAGTCACTTGGGTGCGTATTCCCATGGAGTCAATTCTCGATGTTGTGACCACGGGCATTTGGAGCCCTTCCTACGATCAGTTCGACCCGTGTGCCACCAAAGTGCACCGCGACTTGGATCGACTGGAGGATCCCCAGGACGAGGTCTACTACGACGTGAGTGTGTCGCCGCAACGCAGAGTTCTGCGAATAGGATCGGGAGGTCTTCCGCTGTTGCAGGATGTAGGTGTCTCGTTCTGGGATTTTGAGCTTGCTCCGCGGAGTCCAGGGTGGATTGAGTTCTGATGGTCTGGAAGGGAGTTGAGCGTTGATTTCGAACCTTGGGCCATCGCACCCGAGCCGAACCGCTGCTATTACTCTGCCGTCTCATTCGTTATACATCTAACGAGAGTCGCTCCTCTTGCTCGCGGCGGAGAAAATCGTCTGTTGAAACCTCTCAGCATTCTGGCGGTGATTGCCGTATTGGCCTGTGCGTGCCTCGGCATCAGTCACGCGCAGGAACAGAGCGGTATCGTATCAGGCACAGTGCTCACAGCCGGCGACGGCGCACCGCTGCCCCGGGCACTCGTGACACTCGCACCGGTTCACGTCGCGCTTTCATCGGTGGGCCAGTCCTCAGACAACGAGCCTCGGTTTGCTGCACTCTCCCAACGCACCGGCAACGACGGCCGCTACTCCTTCTCGGGCGCCTCGCCCGGCCGGTACAGGCTGCTCATAACGCGCACCGGCTACGAGCCCCGCACCATTGAAATCGAGTTGGGCGGGTCGCAGGGACTCCGCGTGTCGGCCACGCTCGAGGTGGAACCCGTTGCCGTGGTACCTCTTCCACAGGACACCACCGCCATCGTGACCGGACGGGTGGTCGACGTGCAGACATCAGAAGGGGTGGCCAATGTCGAGGTGACGGTCGAAGGGTTCGAGATAAGGGCCGTCACCGATGCCGAGGGCAACTACTGGCTGCTACACGTCCCGCCCGGACCACAGACGTTGAGGACTCGCCGCATCGGGTATGCTGCAAACCGCGTGGCCATAGTAGTACCGGCAACCGGCACGCTCAGGCAGGACCTCTCGATTGCCGCCAGCGCCCTACTCGTGGAGGGCATCACTGTCACGGGAGATGCAGTGAGCCGCGCTCGGGGCGAGATCGCCACCGCTACAGTGATCGAGGTCGAGGCCATCCGGCACCACACGGCGTCGAGCCTCGCCGACGTGCTTCAGTTCGTGCCGGGAGTGGAGCCGACAGCGCCCGGGCTCGACGACATCCAACAGATCTCACTGCGCGTGGCTCCCACCTCGGGCGCTAACTTCTACGGCGGCGGGTCGACGACCCAACTCGGTTCGTTCGGCACCCTCATAGTGCTGGACGGGATCCCGCTCTCCAACAACGCCAACCTCCAGAGCGTGGGCGCCAGGGTCGCCAACGAAATCGTGTTCACGAGTTCGGCGGGCGGCGGCATCGACCTCAGGCGCATCCCGGCCAAGACAATCGAGCGCGTCGAGGTAATCCGCGGTATGCCCTCCGCGCGTTACGGAGACCTCACGCAGGGAGCGATCATTGTCGAGACGCGGGCCGGCGAGGTGGACCCCGAACTCTCTCTGCAGTTCGACGAGCGGACCGGGGAGGCCGCAGTCGTCGCCGGACGTTCGTTTGGCGGTGCGGACCACGCGGGCACACTGACATTCGACTACAGCAGCACCAGAACCTCGCCGGGCCTAACCGACGACCGCATGACCCGCTTTGCCGGGCAGCTCGCCCACCGGGCGGGAATCGGCCGGACCGAACTGGGTGGGCCGCGCCTGTTACTCGATACGCGCGCTGACGCCTATCAACTCCTCGACGACCGGCCCGAAGATCTCACCACCAGAGGGCTTTCCCGCTACAACCGGGACAGAGGTTTCAGACTGTCGGAACGGGCGCTGCTCACCCTGTCGCCCACCGGGCGGGTTTCGTTCACCGGCGGCCTGACGGCGCTCCAACAGCGCGGGAACTCCAGGGCGCCGCTCACACGCGGTCCAATGCCGTTCACCAACACCACGACCGAAGGTCGGGCCGAAGGTGTGTTCTTCATCGGGCACTACATTGCAGATGTCGAGATCGACGGCGATCCGTACCTGGCGTTCGGGCGTTTCGAGGGCGACTTCGACGCCGGGTTCCTCGGTTTCTCACACAGGCTGAGGCCTGGCCTCGAGTTTCGCAGGGAATGGAACAGCGGCCCCGGTTACCAGTTCGACATCCTCTACCCGCCGCAGGTGACCTTCAACGGCATCCGCGGCTTCGACCGCCCGCGCAGCTACGACGACGTGCCGCCGCTGGTGACGAGCGCGGCGTACATGGACGACCGCCTGACAAGAAGCCTCGGTGGCGACCTGCTGCTCACGGTACAGGCGGGCCTGCGGCTCGACGTGCTGCACGGCGGGAGCCACTGGTTCTCGGGTGTGCAGGACGCCGCCCTGCAGCCACGTATCAACGTCGAACTGTCTCCGCGGCGCTGGCTCAGGTTCCGCGGCGGGTGGGGACTGGTGGCCAAGACACCGTCGCTCGCGCTCTATGCCCCTGCGCCACAGTGGTACGACGTCGTGAACGTGAACTGGTTCACCGACGAGCCCGAGGAACGGCTTGCCGTCATCACGACGTTCATCGAGGATCCCACCAATCCCGATCTAGGCTTCGCAAACAGTCGCAAGGCCGAGGCCGGCATAGAGGTTGGGTCCGGCAGTTCCGCCGTGTCGCTGGTGTTCTTTGACGATCGCATCGACGATTCTTTCGGGATCCGCGGCACACCGTCCTACCTGCTGCGCGATCACTACGACCTGGCCGATTCCACCCGCGGCACCGGCGTGCCACCCGAGATCGTGGAGCCCGCATCGTTTTGCGACACTGTGCCGATACTCATCGACCGGCCGGATAATGTGATGACGGTCTCCAGCAAGGGGGTCGAGCTCACGGCACTGCTACCGGAGATTCCCTACCTCAAGACACGCCTGCACGTGACGGGGCAGTGGATCGAAACCCGCCAGACTACCGACGCCCTCTACTACGGAAGTGCGTCGAAATTCGAGGAGTTCTCGCTGCTCCAGAGCAAGGAGCGCACTCCCTACTGGGAGGGTGTTACAGCGGTGGGCAGGCGCGCGCTGGTTACCTACCGGCTGATCCACCACCAGCCCGAGCTTGGGCTCGTGCTCACCGGCATCCTGCAGCACAACGTTACAGACTTCGCGAGAGATCTGGGCGGGACAGACACGCTTGCGTTCGCCGGCTATGTGACTCGGGCGGCGCGTCAGGTGCCTGTGCCGCCGAGCGAGCGTGCCAGGGAGGAGTACCGCGACCTACGTATACCACGGGCGGGCGTGTACGGAGATCCCCAGGAGACGCCCGCCGACTGGCTGCTGAGCGTGCAGGTGAGCAAGACCTTTCCCATGAACGGGCGGCTCTCGTTCTGGGCGTACAACCTGCTGGACCGCCGAGGCATATACGGCACCTCGGCCATGGCGCACCGCTTGTATGGCAAGATGAGATTTGGGCTGGAGCTTTTCATGCCGGTGAGGGGCCTGTTGGGGTGGCTGTACTGATGTCGCGGCCGCGCGGTTGGACGACTGCGCACGCGTTGGATGTGCTGCTGGCGCGGGCGGGCGGCCGAGCGGTGTTGGGCACCCTGGCTCTCGTATCGCTTGTTTTCCATGGGCAAGCGGGCGCGCAGGTGCTGGGTGCTTCCGAGGCTCCCGGGGGCCCCGAACTACCCCGGTGGCTCACCGCGTGGAGCCCGCTCGCACCCGTCGCCGACCTCCACCGCACACTGCCCGGCGCAGAGGTGTCGCTACCCTCTCTGTTGACTCTGCCGGCGCCGCGTGTAGGGAGTTTCTGGTCGGCTGGGAACCCCGGCGGGCTGCCATTCGAGAACTCCGACAGCTACGCACAGATCCGTACCGGCTACAAACGCTACTCGGGCGAGTACCGCCGACCGCTGGACGCGGGCACCGAGTCGTTTACCGGCGGGTCGGCGTTCGGGTGGAAAGCGCTAGGATCGGGCGGGTCCGCCATAGGGCATGTTGTCGTAGACCGCCTGCACCGCAGCCGCAACGGTCACGCCGATATCGTGCTGCCCTTCTCCAGTAACCCGTTCGCCGTGCTGGACACGCTGGGAGACGCAATCTCGACAACGGTGATGCGGCTCGAGGGTGCCGGCGGTTGGCGCATCGGCAACCTCGGCGCGGGGCTGGGTATTGGCTTCGAGGGGCGTGAAATGCGTACCGACGAATCTCCCGTGCCCAGGCAGGATCGCGTGTCAGCAAGCGGTGTGACGGCGGGCCTGGCGTACGATGTTGCGGGTGGGGCGCTCCGCCTCGGTGTATTCGGACGCAGGACGCAGTCGGCGCAGTACCTGTTCATGTACGGCTACGCCGACAACTCGTTGGCATATGTGCTCTCCGGATACTACGACCCGCTCCCGTTGGAACTCACGCTGTGGGGTTCGGGACGCGTGCGGCGTCGTATGGAGCAGGGAGCATGGGCGTATGGGCTCACTCTGGGAGGACGTTTGGCCGGGGTGAGCTGGGTCGGATTCGCGCAGATGGACCGGGTCAAAGAGGAACAGTATATCGACCTATACAACAACGAGCCCGACACCGACGACTGGGATGCAGACGGTTTGACGATCGGCTTTGCGGCACAGCGTCCGTTCGGCAACGGGCGGGTTCTGGTCACCGTCTCCGCCCGTTACGCACGGCTCGAAGGTGAAACGCTGCGCATGGACCTCGAAGAGGTCAACTTCACGGCTAGAGAACACACATTCCACATCAGCGGCGAAGTGCGTCTGCTGCCGTGGAACGGATGGGGAGGCGCGGTGCACCTGGCTCTCGGGCGCGAAGGGCGCGAGCGTCGCGACTTGCTCGCGCGGGTCGGGTCAAACCTTCAGCACCGGGCCCCCGCGATGTCGTTGGAAGTATCCCGCACACTGCCGCGCGGGTTCGCTATCTCTGTAACCGGCGGCTTTTCGCACTTCGCTCCCTGGGGCGACATCCCCACTCCGAACACCATGAGCGACGCATATCAGGACTGGATCGCTCCCGAACTCTCCCTATACGGCACCGCAGCCTGGACGAGGACCGGGGCTCTCACCCTTCTCTGGCGCGCACGCGAAGGCCTCTCGCTCTGGGCGCAGGGGATGCTCGCAGCACTCTCGCCCAGGGCAGGCTCGGCACACCTGGAATACCAGCCCGAGGGCTCTCGCACTAGAAACAGGATCCAGTTGGGAGTGACGATGGGGGGCGGTGGCAGGAGGCGGTGACAATAACTGGCGTTTACCAGCGCGATTCATACACCCTTCAGCTAATCCCGCCCCGAGGTAGGTCAAGGAGACCGGGCCGAGGTACCCCGCGGAGTCCAGGAAGCGCCGTCTGAAACTCAGTGCACCCACCGAAGCCCGATATTCAGGAGATCCCGCTCCCCAATCGGTGCGGGCGAAAACCGGACCGCCGTTGTCCGTGGTGTTGCTCGATCAAACCGAAGCTCGAGGTAAACGTGGTTGCCTTGCGGGGCGTTCCAGGAGACAGTCAACAGCGCGGACCGGCTCATGGATCCCGTCGCCTCGTAAGTGTGCTCGGGCGCGATCCAATTTCGGTAATCCTCTTGGTGGTACTTGGGATCGGGGATCCCTCCCCGCGGCGTTTGCCATGCCACGCCGACTCCTGCGGAGACCGCGAAGATCCCCATGTCGTGCGCAGCCTCCAACGCCAGGGCCGGCCGCCAAGTCGAAAGCGATGAGATTACGTGCACGAGCAGGTCCCTGCGGTGCCGGTGATTCCGGGCGAGATCGACGTGGGTCGCGACGGTCCAATTCTCTTTGGGCCGGATCCGCAGTTCCGCGGAGCCGTGCCACACCTCCTCCGTGGCGTCGAAGAGCGTGCCCTCCTCCTCCAGGCCGGCACGTGTGCCCTCTCCGGAGAACCGGTACCAAACCACGTGAGCCAAGAACGCGGCTGTGCCATCGGCAATGGAGCCCTGGGTGGCCGCACCCAGCCTGGGACCGCTGGCTTCCCACCGGTCCGTGGGGGGGTCGTTCACCCTCTGCTGCGACTGCTTGTCGGAAAACGTTTCCCACTCTCCAAACAGGACCAATTTAAGGTCACCCAGATTCATCATTCCCGAGAATCCGAACCCGTTACCATCCCGATCGATTCGGCGGGAATAAGCCTGCCGGTAACCCAACTCCTGCGAGATTGGCTCCCCGAAACCTTCGAACAGGTACACTTGCATGACCTCCGCTGACCGGTTGGAGACACTGAGGGCCTGGACCTCGCCAAACCAACGCGCCCTGGCACCCAACACGACGGCGCCGGCTTCCCCGGCGAGCCCGACGACGGCCCCCGCGCGTGACCCCCTCTGAGAGCGCGGAAAGACTGCCTCGCCGGTGCGGGTATCCCAACTCATATAGGCTGCCGCGAGCCCGAGCCCGAATGGCCCCAAACGCCAACCTCCTGCACCTTCAAGTCGCGCGACGGTACCTCCCAGGTCCGTTCCCGAATCGTCCGCGACCAGGTGAGGACTCATTCCGTAGGGGTCGGCCACATCAGAAGGGGCGCCGGAGCCCAACGATGTACGCTCTACCGACACCGCTCCCACGGTGCCGCCTGAAGCATCCACTGGAGTCCATCCTCCCGCCGATACCCGAATCCGCCGGATATGACCCGGGTCCAACGGTCGTCGGTACGCTCCGGTTTCAGTGGAGTGTAAGGCGTGGAAGTTCGTGCGGGCCTCCCCTACTTCGAAAGGAAGCGATCCGGGGTTCCCCGCTGTCCAGTGTAGGCCCACCCGTGGGAGAGCGGGGCCGAGGACGGTCGGAAAGACCGGCGTCGGGACCGGTGGCCGGGACGATTCGGCCGGCGGGACCAAGGGGCTCCATGCCGCCCACCAGACTTCGGTTGCACCACTGATGCTCTGGCCGGCGCCGGGAGAGGGCCAAGCGAACAGGATGACCACGAACCGCAGCCAGCACCTAGAGGTGTTCATTGCCCACCTCCGAACAGCGGCCGAATCGGTATTGACACCTCGAGGCCGAAGCGGCGGCTCGAATAGGTGCGAGGGTACACATCGGATTCGAGGTAGTACCCGCGCCGGTCGAGAGCATTGAAGGCCCAAAAGGAGAGGCGGCTCTCAAGGGGCAACGCCTTGCTCACCTCAATGCCCATCATCCAGTCGGCAGGAGTCGAGCGGATATCCACGACAAGGCCGCTCCGGGTCCGGCGCAGGTCCGCGTACTCAGGATCACCTCGCCTTTCGCTTCGGACCGGAACGAGCTGGCCACCCCGGGTCACATACCCTTCGAAGGCCAGAGTGTCGGTTCCGGCCACGTCCCAAACCCTGTCACTGATGTTGTGCTGGAACCACGCGGTAACCACCAGGCCGAGTTCAGGCTGCTGGTGGATCAGACGATAGTTGGCCAACACACTGCGCCCCTTCCGAATTGGGGCCTCCCAGTACGGTACGCGAGTCCTGGCCGGGGTCAGTTGGAAGTCCTGGAAGGCAAGCCGTCCGCCGAAGTCGAGATCGCTTTTCTCCTGCTCCGTTTCCGTCCAGGCGGCCTGGAGCTGGATGCGGGTACGGAGGGGGCGGATCTCGGGAAAGAGGGCGACGATCTCCACTCCCCGAGTCGTGAGACTTGTATTGTTGACCGGTCGTTCCGTGAGGACCGGTATCGTGTCGGCGCCTACCGGCGGCTCCAAGAGTGTCGGGGGCTGCCCGGGTTCTGACACCTCCAGCTCATACTGGTCCCGGAGGAGGAATCCCGGCTCAGGACGATGACCAACGGCATCCCGAACCTGCTCCCGGTAGGCGACGACGCTGATCGCCGATCCCCCCAGTCCCAACTCGACGCCGGCCTCCGCCTTCGTCGCCACGCTGAACCCGAGATCGGAGCTCGACGGATCTTCGATGAACGTTGTGAGGACCGCCAACCGCTCGGCCGGGTCATCGGAGTACCAGTTCACGTTGACCAGATCATAGAAAATGGGGGCCGGATACAGGCTTCCTACGGACGGAACCTTGGCTACCTGTCCCCATCCTGCCCGCAGCGCTAGCCACGGATTCAGAAGCAGCTCGGCGTTGAGCCTGGGTTGCGCAACTGCGTCCCGGACACCGCTGATCCCCGGCCCCTCACAGTGGAGAAGGTCTACGCGTATGCCCCCCTGAATACGGACACGCATGCCGCTCGGCAGCGAGTGGCTCAACAGGTCGTCGATGTAGAAGCTGGTGGTTGTGAGAGCCGGAATCTCATCGAACGGCCGGGGCCTACTGAACCCGCTGACTCCATTAAAGCTGACCTGCGGCGGCCGATCGATGTCGAACTTATATCCAGGCCCTGCGTTCCACTCCCGTCGGGCTTCGGCACCGACTCTGACCTCGTGATCGAGCCCGATGCTGCGCCCTTGGATCTCTCCTTCCAGGCGCCCGAAGAGGAGCCACGGCTCCCCGTCGAGTTCAACCTGCGTCAGGTAGGAGCCCGCGATGTACCGCCCGTAGGACCTGCCCTCGCTCAGCCGGTCGGTGAAAGGCATGGCCCCACTTGCCTTCAGCTCCTGCATGTACGATCGCTGGCTCGTGCGTTCGCCCGAGAGGGTGAGATGGAGATGGATTGAGCGCCCCAGATTCAGTTGTGTCCGGTTCGAGAGGCGAAGCCCCCTGTGCCGCGTCCACGATGCGTACCGGCTCGGCTCCTCGTCCCGGATGCCGCGGTCTTCCCGCAAATCAAAGGCATCCAGCCGTGTGTCGATCTCCACGCGACGCTTCCCCTCCGCGCTTTCCGGCCCCCATTCGCCACGGTGAGCGAGTTGGAAAGAGAGACGCTGCGCCGCATCGTCAGTGATGCCGGGAGACACCATGTAGCGCGTAACATCGAGTGCCACAGTGCCGGTCTGGCTCGCGAGGAAATCCCACCCGGCCACGGCACTGCCGTTGACAGTGCGGGAGTCGAACTGCATCCCGATGTCCGGATCCACCACGCCGGCCCTGGTCTCCACGACCACGGCGCCCTGGGTGAGGTCTCCGTATCGGGCCGACGGCACGCCGCGGATGACCTCAACTCGTTGGATCGTGGAGGCGGGAAGGCGGCTCAGGTCCAATCCGCCGTTCGCCTGACCGAGGAGGCCTACTACGCCTGCGGGTGCGGATTGGAGGTTGGCGTTGTTGGAAAGGGGAACGCCATCCAGGATGATTGCCGTTCCGAAGGCGGCGAGGCGCTGGCTCTCCAGGCTCGTGGTGGCCGCCGCGCGCAGCGCCACCTGCTGGCCGCTCTCCAGACCGGGAGGAGACATTCGGATTCCCGGCACGAGCCCCAGGATATCGGTGAGGCTGGTGCTAGGGAGGTGGGCTGCGGCGTCCTGGCCGATGACGGTAGCTGTGCCCAGCTCCCCTTCGGCCCGCCCAACCGGATCGGCCGTGACCACGATACCGGGGATCTCTAGGGCGCTCGTGGCCAGTTGGAGATCTTGTGTCAACTCACCGCTCATAGGGACCGTCACGGGGACACGGGTCGACGCATACCCAAGCAGCCTCGCGCGAAGCACCTGCGGGCCAGCCGGTACGGTCTGGAAACGGTACAGGCCTGACATGTCCGAGAGGGTGCGGATTGGGAGCCCCTCCACTTCAACCAGAACGTGCGCCAACGGGCGTCCGGTCTCCGCGTCAGTGACCCAGCCTGCAACCGAAGTAGCGGCGGTTCGCGGCTCTTGCGCATGTGCGGTCGTTACTGCGGGGGATACCGAAATGAAACCGAGCAGGAGCCAGACCAGATTCCGGTGTCGCAATCGGATGATTCCGCTCATTGACGGCTTTACCTCAGGCGTCCTGGGGAACGGGGTCCGAGTTCAAAGTCGACGGCCGAAACTCCCGTGCGCTGAAGTCCTCTGCCGTCCGCGAGGAGCTTTCGCTGCACCGCCAGGAGATGAGCATCGGGGCGGGCAACCGGGTTCGGGAGAATAAACGCTGGAAGGGCATCCAGTGTCGGGTCAACCAGGTACCCGCAGAGCGTCACCGCCTCGTTTTCCTTGTAGTACTCCCTGGCCAAAGAAGCCACATCCAGGATGCTCTCCCTGGGAAACAACGCAAATTCGAGCTGGATGTTGTGGGCCCGCTCCAGGGAGGCCAGGTCAACGGCGTCAGCGATGAAAGGGGTGTGAAACGCAAGGCCCATCATGCGCCCCGTGGGATTCGTTCGGAGTTGTACCGGGAGCATGGTGGGTACCTCGGGATTCTCGGCCCGGCCTTCCCAGTGCCACTGGAAGTCGGCATCCCGGAGGTCCGGTAGACCCGGATAGATAGCGGAATGGTCGATGGCCTGCTCGGCGATCACCACGACCGCTCCAGGAGCCAGTGGATATTCTGTGCCGGTTCCAGGGAAACGCTGGAAGGATTGGGCCCAGATACCCCTCGGGTCCCTATTGTATACTCTTGTTTCCGAACATGGCCAGGAGGGAACTTCGATTCCGACTGTAAAGCCTCCCCCAACGATCTTCCCGTCCAGGTAGATCGTGGTGTCGGCATTGTTGAAAAGCTCGATGTAGAGTTGGAACTCATAGTACGGGTCGTAGTTCACTACCTCCCATGGAGGATCGTGATAATAGAACTCGCTGATCACCAGGGAGCCCCGTTCATGACCGCGGAGTTCAATGGACTTGATTTCCCCTCGCCGGAAGTTATGGAGAAGGCCCCCCGCAAGAATGGGAGGCGGGACACCGCTCTCACCCTGTGGAGCACTTTGTATGACCTTCTCGGCCGAGATCCAGTACCGACCGGCGGGAGTATCCGCGAGTTCAATCTTGCCCGCTTCATCCGTAACGAAGGACTCACCATCCAACACTTGGTCACGACGGACATACACGCTGGTCTCAGGGACACCAGCACCGACGCTGCATCCCATTCGTTCCGCCAGGTCCGAGTCGGCCACAATGGTCTGGATCGTCGTGGCATCGCTACCCAGTGGGCCTTCGGGCTTCAGTAACTCGACGTCAGGTTCGCAGGCGACCAGAAAGGTTGCAGCCGCCAGACGCATCAAAACGTGACTGCGTTTGCGCGCCCACCTCCGAGAACAGCAGAGTACAGGGGGTTGCACGCCGGCGTCTGAGGAAACGAGGTAAAATCCGACGCCATTCCTCGGCGCCCACGCAGCACTAGACGGATTCAATGCAGACTCCCTCGCATAGTGACGTGTCGGCTGCGGCCTTGGATAACTTGCATAACATGCGGCCGCTCGTAAAGCCGCGCAAGCACGAAAGACAGGGCATCATCTGTCATGCTTCTTCTATCACCCTCCAACCCATCGTGTCCGCCAGCGCATGGAGCGGCTCCTTCAGGTCGCCGTAGATCTCGAGCGTCTCCCGGGCTACGCCGCGTACAACCGATGCGGTCCGTGCAGCGAGTAGAAAATGCGGATGCGCAACGGTTCGGCGCCCCGTATGCCAAGCCGAGCATCCGGCATCTGTGAAACGCCGGCCGCGGTACGATTCTCGGTGATTGCCCTGATGTGAGGGAAGGTTCTTCAGTGAACGTGCGTAGTCACGAAGTCGATGCTCATTTGGACGTGCCGATCCACCAATCGATGAATAGCCTTCTGTTGCGCGCCGATGTGGGCGCCACCGGGCGAGCGAATTGGGAGGTCGTGGACACCGCGAGTATCAGGCGTATCTTCGGCAGGGATCCGGGGCGGGAATTCGGTGCGGCTATGACCGAGGCACTGAACGGGTTGCTCCGCGGCTCTTGTAGGTAACTAAGGAGGCATTGTCATGCAGACCAAAACCAAGACGGTAACGGCCGTTGCGGCGGCGCTCGCCATGACCGCGGCTTTCACCGGCTGCGACGACGAGGACGAATTCGAAGGATTGAACATGAACCTATCCACACTTCCGCTACTCAGCGACGCTGTCACGCGATCGATCAGCCCCGAGAACTTCACTGGCGAAAAAGGCGCAGGTGGCATGGCTACCGAAGGAACCGGAGCGAGGGCCGCGCGGGAGTTGGGCCAAAAATGGAAGGTGTCCCCGTCGGTACGCATTGAGGCCGGCGAGACGTTCACAGTCGCAGAGATCGACGGTCCCGGCGCGATACAGCATATCTGGATGACTCCAACAGGCAACTGGCGGTACTCGATAATCCGGTTCTACTGGGATGGAGAGACGGAGCCGTCGATCGAGGTGCCGGTGGGCGACTTCTTCGCCAATGGTTGGGGTGAGTTCGCCCACGTGAACTCACTCGCCGTAACGGTCAACCCCGGTAGCGGCTTCAATAGCTACTGGACGATGCCATTCAGGCAGTCGGCCCGGATCACGATGGAGAACATCGACGATGAGGGCATGATCCTGTATTACCAGGTCGACTACACGCTGACCGAGGTTCCCTCAAACGCCGCATACCTCCATGCTCAGTTCCGCCGCTCAAATCCTCTGCCCAACATGCAGGATTTCACTATTCTCGAAGGAGTAGTGGGACAGGGTCAGTACGTGGGCACTTACATGTGCTGGGGAGCGAACAGCCCGGGTTGGTGGGGTGAAGGAGAAATCAAGTTCTTTATGGACGGCGACGAGGAATTTCCCACGATCTGCGGCACCGGCACGGAAGACTACTTCTGTGGAGCCTACGGGTTTCATGATCCGAGAACCGGTGACTACGGGGAGTTCAGCACGGCATATGCGGGCATGCCTCAGGTCATCGGAGCAGATGAAGAGCGTGGCACACCACCCCGGTTTGGACTTTACAGGTGGCACATTATGGACCCGATCAGGTTTGAGCAGGATCTACGGGTCACGATCCAGGCACTCGGCTGGCAAAGCGAAGGACGTTACTTGCCTCTGGAGGATGACATCTCATCCGTGGCGTTTTGGTACCAGACCGAGCCGCATGCACCATTCCCCGCCCTTCCAAGCAGGGAAAGCCTGGCGATAGTGAAATAATGCGACGACGCGAGTTTCTCCAGGCGACTGCCGCCGCTCCGGTTGGATTGAGGACGGTCGTAGACTCGACCATCCGGCCGGTGGGGCGGCACCAACAGAGTACGCGGCCCAACATCCTCTGGATCACGTGCGAAGACTTGTCGCCCAGACTTGGTTGTTATGGCGACAGTACAGTGCCTACTCCTAACCTCGATCGACTGGCGCGTGAGGGTGTGCGTTACACCAACGCGTTCGCCACTTCTCCCGTGTGTGGACCGAGCCGTCATGCGCTCATGACCGGCATGTACCCTACCTCGACATATGCTCTGCACATGCGGAATCACAATCGCACCGGTGCATTGGATGAGATTACCGATCCTGCTATCAAGGATTTCGCAACGAACCGACCACTCTATGAAGCGGTGCCGCCTCCCGAGGTACGCTGTCTGACCGAGTGCCTTCGGCTCGCGGGATATTACTGCTCCAACAACTACAAGGAGGATTATCAGTTCCACGCACCCGCAACAGCGTGGGACGACTCCTCCGGGGAAGCACACTGGCGCAACCGTGAACCGGGGCAGCCGTTTTTCTCCGTCTTCAACGTCGAGGTCACTCACGAATCAGGAGTTCACGGAGAAGGGCGCTCACCCAAAGTGGTCGATCCAAACGATGTACCTGTTCCCGCTTACTATCCGGATACTGCCGTTGTGCGCGCCGACATGGCCAAGCACTACGACAACATCGCCGCCTTGGATGCCCAGATCAGCACATTACTGGATCAACTCTCTGAAGACGGCCTGGCCGACAGCACGTACGTCTTCTTCTTTGGCGATCACGGTGACGGCCTGCCGCGTGCAAAGCGCTGGGTTT
>Ga0180431_10004744_pt1 | contig 16863 bp, 11 predicted proteins | sample SS_ome_11_FD_132459 | JGI IMG/M metagenome (GOLD analysis project Ga0180431, IMG submission 132459) | Hypersaline lake sediment archaeal communities from the Salton Sea, California, USA - SS_1_MS_1 metaG | ecosystem: Environmental > Aquatic > Non-marine Saline and Alkaline > Hypersaline >... | reverse complement strand
CCTCGCCTCTCTGGGGTATTTGCAAGGTAAGCCGACCCTCCAAGTGCCTGAAATGAGTGAAACCACACGTCCTCAGCGTCGCAGGCCGCACCCTAAAGTGGATCGGTGGCCGAACTTGTTCGAATCGGACTTATCTAACGCCATATTTCCTGAAGGTATCTGGACGTTTGAGAATGGTATCCTAACGGCCAGCGAAGACCAGGCCATCTGGACGAAGAAGGATTTCGACAACTTCATCCTCGATCTGGAATTCAAGAACGCACCGGGGACCAACAGCGGCGTTATCGTGTATTGCTCGGATATCAAAAACTGGATTCCGAATTCGGTCGAGATTCAAATCGCCGACGATTACGCAGGGCAATGGGCCAATGCGCCGAAGACATGGCAATGCGCCGCGGTTTTCGGTCATCTGGCGGCCTCGGAAAGCCGGGTTAAAAAACCGGGCGAGTGGAACCGGTTCACCATACGGTGCATGAACGAGCGAATCGATGTAACCCTCAACGGGGCACGCGTCACGTCGATGGATATGAGCTTGTGGACGTCCGCCAAGACCAATCCTGATGGCTCGGAGATTCCATCGTGGCTGAGCAAACCACTCGCTCAACTTCCAACGAAAGGAAAGATCGGCTTTCAAGGCAAACATGCCGGGGCGCCCGTCTGGTTCCGTAACATCAAAATCAGAGAATTAAAATCAAGGTAGATTACGCCTATTTGTAATAAAAACTATATAGACGTAATAAGTGACATTGTCGAAAGGAGACATATCGTGAAGACAAGACAGACGCGCCGAGAATTTCTCAGGACCGCCGCATTATCAGCAGCAACGTTGGGATTGCCTCGCATCAGCCGGGGCCGGGAAGGCGCCAAACCGCCGAATATCGTAATGATCTTCCTGGACGATTCCGGCTGGGCGGATTTCCAGCCCTTCGGCACCCACGCTTACAAGACGCCGAACGTCGAACGACTTGCCCAGGAAGGCTGCCGTTTTAACCAATTCTACGTTCCCCAGGCGGTCTGCTCGGCATCGCGAGCCGCGCTACTGTCCGGCTGCTGCCCCGGCCGGACCAAGGTCTTCGGTGCCCACGGCCCGAAAGCCAGGGGACTCGACCCGAAGTATGCCACGATCGGGCAGGTCATGAAAACACGGGGATATACCACGGCGGTCTTCGGCAAGTGGCACATCGGCGACCAGCCCGACACGCGCCCGTGGGCGCGGGGATTCGACGATTCGTGCGGCCTGATGTATTCCAACGATATGTGGGAATTTCACCCGGGCAATCCCCAATATTGGGGCAAGTATCCGCTCCATTTCTGGGAAAAGGACAAAGTCGCCATCGAGCGCATGACCAGGAAACATCAGCCGATGCTCACGACCTGGTACACCGAGCACGCCGTCGATTTCATCAAGCGAAACAAAGACAAGCCCTTCTTCCTCTACGTCCCCCATTCGATGCCGCACGTCCCGCTGTTTTGCAGCGAGAAGTTCAAGGGTAAATCCGGCGCCGGCCTGTACGGTGACGTGATGATGGAGATCGACTGGTCCGTCGGCCAGATCACCAAGGCGCTCAAAGACAGTGGCGTCGAGGATAATACGCTTGTGTTCTTCTCCTCGGACAACGGCCCGTGGGTTTCCTACGGCAACCACGCCGGCCAGACACCCTACCGCGAGGCGAAGGGAACCAGTTTCGACGGCGGCACCCGGAGCGCCTGCATCATCAAGTACCCCGGCAAAATCAAGCCGGGATCCAGCTCCAGCAGGGCATTCGGAACAATCGACATGCTCCCGACGCTTGCCCACCTGGTCGGGGCGAAGCTGCCGAAAAATCACATTGACGGCAAGAACGTATGGGACCTGATCGTCGGAAAACCGGGTGCGAGAAATCCGCACAGCTATTATCCCTTCTCCACCGGCAGGAATTTCGAAGGCATTATCAGTGGGAACGGCCGATGGAAATTGCACCTCCCGCACACCTACCGAACGTTAGTCACGCCGGGCAAAGACGGGATGCCGGGTAAATATAAGTCAAACAAAATCGGGCTTTCACTGTTCGATATGGAGAACGATCCCTACGAAACGAAGTCCGTGCTGGACGACTATCCGGAAGTCGCGGAAAAACTCAAAAAATACGCCGAGCAACACAAGAAACAATTCTACAGTCAAAAATGAAATCAGTCATTTTGATTTAAGGAGGCCAATCATGTTGGCATATTTCAGTAATCCCAGACTATGCCTTTTTTTAGCTGTTGCCGCCTTTATCGGGCCGCTCGGTGCATCGACGATCCAAGCCCAAAAACATAAATACAATGAAATGTACCGAGGCCCTCATTTGAACCGAGTGGCGTTTCCGATCGGCGGAATCGGCGCCGGCATGGTCTGCCTGGAAGGAACCGGGGCGATCTCGCATTTGTCCGTCAGGAACAGAATGCAGGTGTTCAACGAACCATGTTCATTTGCCGCTTTATGTATCAAAGGAAGAAAAAACAACGTCGCCAAAGTTCTGGAAGGTCCCATCCCCGCCTGGAAAGTCTTCGGCTCTCCCGGCACGGGCAACGGCGCCGCCCGAACGAGCTACGGCCTACCGAGATTCGATCAGGCCGCCTTCCGGGCGCGTTTTCCGTTCGGCAACGTCACGCTGAGAGACAAAGAAATCCCCTTACACGTCCGGATCACGGGTTGGAGCCCCTTGATTCCCGGCGATCCGGATAACGCCTCTTTGCCCGTCGGCGCACTGGAGTATAGTTTCACGAATCCGACAACCGATACCATCGAGGCCGTGTTTTCTTACAATACGAAGAATTTCATGGAGATCGGCCGAAAGAAAGACACGATTCTACCGATCCCCAATGGCTTTATCCTCCACCAGGAAGGAACCGAGGAAAACCCGGAGTACCTGGGTTCCTTCGCGTTTTTCGTCGATGACAACAACGTGATCGTCGATCATTGCTGGTTTAAGGGCGGTTGGTGGGACTCGCTTACCCTGGCCTGGAAGAATATCCAGGAAGCCCGGCTTCTCGACAATCCCCCGGTCGAAGGACGATGCCCCGGCGCCTCGCTGTTCGTACCCTTCACGTTGAAGCCCGGCCAGCAAAAAACCGTCCGCTTGATGTTCGCCTGGTACGTGCCACAAACGGACATGCGGCTCGGTAGAGACGCGCCGAACGCCGAGGAGCCCACAGCCCCCGAATGTGATTGCCAAGGCAATTTCGTCCCCTGGTACGCCGGGCGATTCAAAAACATAAAAGACGTCGCACGGTACTGGGATCGCAACTATAAAAACCTTCGCCGCAAGACGGGCCAATTCCGCAATGCCCTGTACGATATGACCCTTCCCGCGGAGGTCGTCGAGGCCGTCACTGCGAATTTGACCATTCTCAAGTCCCCTACCGTACTCAGACAAAAAGACGGACGGCTGTGGTGCTTCGAGGGATGCAGCGATGATCGGGGCTGTTGCCACGGCTCCTGCACCCACGTCTGGAATTACGCCCAGGCGATTCCCAATCTGTTCCCATCGCTCGAACGGACGCTCCGCGAAACGGAATTCAACGTCAGCCAGGACGAAAGGGGGCATCAAACGTTCCGCACCCCCCTACCCATTCGTCCTCCCGCACATGATTACCACGCCGCCTCAGACGGGCAGCTTGGCGGGATTATGAAGGTCCATCGCGAATGGCGCGTCTCCGGGGATACGAATTGGCTCAAAGAGATATGGCCCAAGGTGAAAATCAGCCTGAATTATTGCATCACCACCTGGGACCCGAGGGGCAAAGGCGTCCTGGAAGAACCTCATCACAATACTTACGATATCGAATATTGGGGCCCGGACGGGCATTGTTCGAGTTTCTATCTCGGGGCGCTGGCTGCTGCCGTTGAAATGGGCAAAGCGATGGGCGAGGACGTCACTCGTTACAGCGAATTGCTGACCAATGGCAAGAAGTTCCTCGAAACCGAACTGTATAACGGCGAATACTTCTACCAGAAGATCCAAACAGAAGGTCTTACGGCGGAATTTAAACCGCTTGCCAGTTCACAAAACGGCCCCGGTTACAGCCACATTGTGGAAATGCTCAATACCCAGGGCCCTAAGTATCAGTACGGCACGGGATGTCTGTCGGACGGTATCCTCGGCTGTTGGATGGCCAAAATGTCCGGCCTGGGCGATATCGTGGACGCCGATAAGGTTAGAAGCCATTTGTTAGCCGTTCACAAGTACAACCTCAAGCACGACCTCTCCGACCATGCCAATCCGCAACGTCCGGCTTTCGCGCTGGGCAAAGACGGCGGCCTGCTGCTGTGCACCTGGCCCCGCGGCGGGAAGCTCTCGATCCCGTTTGTGTATAGCGACGAAGTCTGGACCGGCATCGAATACCAGGTCGCCTCTCACCTGATGCTCGAAGGCAAGATCGAAGAAGGTCTCGAAATCGTGCGTGTCTGCCGGGATCGATACGACGGGCGTATTCGTAATCCTTTCAACGAATATGAATGCGGCCATTGGTACGCACGGGCCTTGTCCAGCTACGGCCTGCTGCAAGGTCTGACCGGTTTGCGATACGATGCTATCGACAAGACGCTTTATATCAACTCGAAAATCGGCGACGATTTCCGGTGCTTCATCTCGACTGCGACCGGATTCGGCACAGCCGGCCTGAAAAACGGCAAGCCGTTCGTCGAAATGAAATCGGGCGACCTTGATGTCGAACAAGTCATCGTCTCCGGAAAAAATATGTCTCTGTGAACGGATGAGCTACTCAATGATTAAAGACACAATTAAGATTTTAATATTAAGTAGTTTGTTGGCCTCTATACCGGCAGGTCATCTGTATGCCAGGCAGGAATCTTCTAAACAACCTTACGCCTATTTTTTTCCAAAAAAGCTCAATAAGCTGACTCGACGTTTACAGCAAAAGGATATCGAAGTGCACGAGCTTCGTGAAGACCTCGAGCTGGATGTTGAGGTATATAAGATTGCACGGGACGAGAAGGCTGAGGGAACAATTGCCTTGACGACCGAGTGCCGGCAAGACACCAGACGGTTTCGCGCCGGCACGATTTTCGTCAAAGCCAATCAAACGTCCGGCGATAAAATCAAAACGCTACTTGAGCCAAATTCACAAACGCATAAACTTTTAGGCCAGCTTAAGAAAGACGATGATTATCCCGTCGTCCAACTGAAAGAATACGTGCCAATCACCTCTGGCCCGGTTAAGCCATTGAAGGAAAAGCGTGAATTCAATAAACCGATCACTTTTGAGGCGCTATACGAATCGAAGAAAAGGATTGATCTCGGCGGTCGGCCCGTTTCGAGGCTCACCTGGCTCGAAGACGGCAAGCATTATCTCCAGGTCCGCGCCAGTCGGTTATATAAGGTTCACGCGATCAGCGGTCGCTCGGAGCCATTCTTCGAACCGGACGATTTGGCTGAAGGACTGAAGCACTTGCCCACGATTGACGAAAAGACCGCCCAATCTTTTTCAAAACGCACATCGCTGAATATGAATCCCGGCCGGACTGCGGTTCTGATCGACTATGAGAACGATTTATATTACTGCACGTTCGACGGCAAAACAGCGGTCCGGCTTACCCATACCCCGGGCCGGGAGAAATACAGCACCTTCTCTCCGAACGGGGAATTTGTCGCATTCGTGCGCGACAAAAATCTCTACGTCGTCGATATCGCCACACAAACCGAACGGGCGCTGACCAGCGACGGCGGCGGAACCGTCTCCAACGGCGAAGCGGACTGGGTCTATTTCGAAGAAATCTATGGACGCCGATGGAAGGCGTTTTCGTGGAGTCCCGATTCTTCCGCCATCGCGTTTATGCAATTCGACGACGCCCCCGTCAACGAATTCACCGTCGTCAACAACACCACGAAAAAACAGACCGTGGAAGTAGCACGATATCCACGCGCGGGCGAGCCGAATCCGAAAGCACGCGTCGGAACGGTCTCCGTCGCGGGTGGGCCGGTCCGATGGATCGAATTGGACAACTACCTCGAAGGAACGTATCTCATCACACGAATCGGATGGATGCCGGACAACGACCGGATATTCTTTTTCGTCCAGGACCGCGCCCAGACGTGGCTCGATTTCAACACGGCCTCGAAACGAGGCGACCAAGCCACTTGCCTTTTCCGTGAAACGACAAAGGCGTGGGTGGATGTACCGGATAGCCCGAAATTTCTCGCGGATGGATCGTTCCTCCTTTTTAGCGAACGGACCGGCTGGAAACATTTATACCTGTACGACAAGGACGGCAAGCTCAAACGCGCCGTTACGAAAGGTAAGTGGGAAGCGAGGCGGCTGCACCATGTGGACGAGAAGAACGGCTGGGTCTACGTTACCGGGACGCGCAACTCGCACATTGCAGAGAATCTTTACCGTGCAAAGCTCAGCGGCGGCAAAATCAAACGTCTGACAAAAGCCCGCGGTAATCATCGAATAAATATGAGCCCGAATGGAGAATACTTCATTGACACATGGAGCAATAGCTCCACCCCGACGAAAGTTGCGCTGTTCGGAACTAACCGTAAAAAAATACGCATGCTGGATACGAATCCCGTCTATGAGCGTCGGCAATATAAGCTCGGCGAATATGAGCAATTTCAGATCGAGACGAGAGACGGCTTTCCGCTCGAAGCGAGCCTGTTGAAACCGCCCGACTTCAATGCAAGCCGAAAATATCCCGTCTGGTTCATGACGTACGGTGGCCCCCATGCGCCGACGATACGGGATGACTGGGGCGGAGGGAGGACTCGCGACCATATGCTGGCCCAAATGGGCATACTCGTCTTTCGGTGCGACCCGCGCAGCGCCAGCGGTAAAGGCGCGTGCTCGGCGTGGACGGCCTATAGGCAACTCGGCGTCCAGGAACTCAAAGATATCGAAGAAGCCATTGCATGGCTAAAACAGAAGCCCTACGTCGATGGAGATCGAATCGGCATGAGCGGGCATAGTTACGGCGGCTTCATGACGTCTTACGCCTTGACGCACAGCAAACTATTCGCCGGCGGGATCGCCGGGGCGCCCGTTACCGACTGGCACCTCTACGACACGATCTACACGGAACGGTATATGGACATCCCCCAGAACAACGTGGAAGGCTATGAAAAGACCTCCGTCGTAGAAGCCGCCCAAGACCTGCACGGCCAGCTCTTAATCCTGCACGGAGCCATCGATGATAACGTGCATCCTGAGAATACGTTAAAGCTCATTCACGCTCTGCAACAAGCGGATAAGAAATTCGAGCTGATGATCTATCCGAGATCGCGCCACGGTATCGGCGGAATGCACTACAGACGGTTGACCGTGGATTTCATCAGACGTGCATTGGAGCTGAACGTTTCAACCCCACCCAGACAATAAAGAAGACAGACATTAAAGATCGGCCGTCGGAGGATCGAGGTCTGATCTCTGTTTCGAGCGGCGTAGCTCTATCAGTGCCGAAATACCGATACATAATATTCCACCGACCTCAAGAATGTCATACATTGGGAATCGCCCAGGCCGGAAACCCAAAATCATTAGGCGGTACCCGCTGGCTCGAACCAGGACAAAGAAAATCAGAAGCGCGATGCCGGCCACGGCCAGGATATATTTTCGCCAGACACGCCGACACGCCCACCCCAGCCACGCGACCAGAATCAATCCAGTAAAGGCAAACGCCACGATAATCCACTTTCGCACAACATCCCGTTCAGCGAACCATCCCTGCTCTTCGGACATGTGCCGGGCAATCTGCAGAACCAGCACTTGGAGATCCAATTGCTTATTAAAACCCATCAGGACCATAAAGACCATGAGGCTCCACCAAAACACGCGGGGACCGAGGCCCAGGGTCCGCCGTCCGTAAACAGCATAAGCCCCGCAGAGAGCCGCGGCGATAAAGTACCCGATCGTGGTGGCCCACCCCAAAATCGTCGGATCCCCAATGCCCGGTTTCCATTGACCTTTTACCAGAATAGCCAATACGTCAATCATTCTTCCGCCGGAAAATAATACAGGGGTGGATGTGCTCCAATTACAGATGATAAAAAAACAGAAGAAATCAAAATGCAGGGTGCGATATGTCGCACCAGCCGGCCCTTTTGACTTATGCTCTTCTTTCGTATCCTCATTCAAACCATATTACCATACTATCCCGAGTTTCTGTACATCTGATTTCAACCGGTTATAATCAGGACTTCAACACAGAAAATTACGTGAATGCCGTCAAAGAACGAAGGGTACAACAGATGGAAAAACTCGGTGTCGGGATTACGGGTTGCGGCGCGGTGGCCGAAGAGTATATCAAAGCCTTTCAAAAAGACGCTCGCTCCGAGGTGCGCGCCCTGGTCGATCATCACCGAACAAACGCACAACGGTATCGTGACCGGTACAACCTGAAATGCGCTGTTGAAACGGATCTCGACGCCATGCTCCAGCGAAAGGAAGTGGACATCGTTGTGGTTTGCACGCCACATGACTTGCATACAACCTACGCCGTCGCGGCCGCCGAGGCGGGAAAGCACGTCATCGTCGAAAAACCCATCGCTTTGTCGCTTGAAGATGTGCAAAAACAGCTACAGGCCGTACGAAAGGCCAAGGTCAAAAGCCTGGTCGGCTTCGTGCTCCACTGGAATCCGCTTCTCATGACGATCGACCGGCTCATCAACGAAGGCGTCTTCGGACCTATCTTCATGGTCGAAGTGGACTATATGCACCGAATTTGGCTAACGACGGAAGAGAAATGGTACGCCAGCCGAAAGAAAAGCGGCACGGCGATCCTGACCGGCGGCTGCCACGCCATCGATGCGCTGCGCTGGTTCGCCCGGAGCGAGGCCGAACAGGTCAGTGCCTATCAGGTAAAAACCGAAAATCCCATCGAGTACCCGGGGACCATCTCCGTGAACGTCAAATTCGAGGACGGCAAGATCGGCCGGAGCACTACAACGTTCGACGCCAAAATGCCGTACCGGTTCAATATCGGCATCTACGGCACCGAAGGCACGCTTCGCAACAACGCGCTTTATGCCCCGAAGCTCTTCCCCGGGCAAACCGACTTCATGAAAATCCCGTGTATCCTGCCGGACAGCGCCGACGTCGCCCATCATCCCTTCGAGGGGGAAATCGCTCATTTCCTGGATTGCATCATCGAAAACAAAAAGCCTTATCCGGATTTGGAGGATGCGGCGCACACACACGCCATATGCCTGGCGGCCGATCTTTCCGCCGAACTGCATAAGATCGTAACAATAAGCGAATTAGAAAACCTTGTATGAGCCAAAGATGATTACGATTTCAGGAACACTCTCGAAAGGTTGGATGGCTAAGGCCCTGGGCTTCAAGTTCGACCGCGGCTACTACTTCGATCCCCAAAGACGTTATGTCATCGACTGTCAGTGTAATGACTATGCTGCCGATAAATTTCCAGACGTGCGGCTGTTCTACAGCGAATCGAACCTGGGACAAATCGACTATTGGGACCAAAGCCAGATAGTGATCGGGGGCATCCAACCCAACATGATCCTCGGTATGCTCCTGGGCGCCGAGTTCGTGCCTCAGGATCATTGCGACGCCGATATCTCACCGGGCTGCCTTATCGGGAAAAATCTCGATGACCTGCCCGATCCCACAAGTTTACTCGACAACGAGCTGATTAATCTTTTTGACGAGCAGATTCGCCAGGTTCAGAACGACACGCAACAACACCTTTGCCCAATCCCTCCTTTTTTCTGGGATACCTCAGGCCGGGCCACGATCCACGGACTGATGACGACCGCCCAGAAATTTCTCGGAGAAGGGATCTTCATGGACATGATCGCAGAGCCGCAGCGCAGCCTGGACATCATGGGCTGGATTGGCGATGCCTATACGGTTCTCTGTCGGCATTTTGCCCGGATTACCGACTTGCCCATTACGGGAGTACACGTCGGCGAGTGCTCAGCCTGCATGGTCGGTCCCGATCTGATTGAGAAATTCGTTGTTCCGGCGACCTCGAAGATCGGCAAAGAACTTGGCCCTCTTCGCTTGCACTCCTGCGGACCCAGCACGAACCACCTAAATGCTTTTTCCAAGATCAAGAACCTCATTTCTCTGGACCTGGGCGGCGATACATCGATCAGCAAAACGAGGGAAATCTTCGGCAATGAAATGCTCCTTAGCGTCTCCCCCCTGCCTCAGGATATGTCCGCGGAGAAAACAGATTCAATCTTAAGCTGGGCAAAGCATATCGTTGAAGAAAATGACGGCGGCAACCTGGAAGTCATCTATCACGCCGAAGCCAGCTACAACATAGACACAATCGAGGCTTTGACGGATTTCGTGAAAACCCTTCCGGATTCTCAGGCATAGCAGTACAGACACACTCTGCCAATATTCCAGCCTTTTCTCAAAAATGGATTTCAAATCCGTGAACCACGGTCATGCCATACCCGTATTTCATAGTAGTTCTATAGGAATTTAGGCTTATTTTAAAAGTGGAAATGGCCCTGACAAGAACTTGTTCAAAAGGAGATAAATCATGAATGCAACTCGATTAGCAAGGATGGGTCACTTTATGGCTATCGTCTTGGCATTGAGCTCAGTAGCCCGTGCACAAGCCTTTGATGTCGCCTGGACGTTTGGAAATATCGGTTCTTCTTCCTATCGGTTGGACGCCTTTGAGCCGAGCGATCCCGCACTCGGAACGATTGGCGATCCAGACCCCACACTCACATTAGAGCTGGGTGGGCGCTATCAAATAAGGGTTACGAACTACATCGTCCATCCATTTGAGATCATCGCCAAGTCGGCTTCGCCCTCGCAAGATCAGGTGCTTCTATCGATGGCGGTCCAGGGGCCATTCGAATCTGATCGGGACGTGAATTGGGAAGATGACGACCGGGGAACGGTCAGATTCACATTGACGCAACCGCTTTATGAGGCCATGCTTACGGAAGGCCGAAATCCCGGCTATCGTTGCCGGCCCCATTTGTTTAGCATGCGCGGTGATTTTTCCGTAACAGGACCGCCGATTCCAGAGCGTATCGATCCGTCGCCGATTCAAATTGATCTGGAGACGATTGCCGCCGGGCTGACCGCCCCGGTGGATTTGCAGCCCGATCCGGAAGTCGCCGATCGATTCTACGTCGCTGATCAGGCCGGCAAAATCCATGCTATCGATCAGGGAATACTCCAAACAGAGCCATTCCTTGACGTGACAGACCGCCTGGTTCAACCTCTGGGTATCCTCGGCAGTTTCGATGAGGACGATTTTGACGAACGCGGTTTGCTTGGCTTTGCCTTCCATCCGGAATTCGCCGATGAAAACAGTCCCGGATATCACAAAGTGTACACATATACCAGCGAACCGGTCGGCGGACCGGCCGACTTTGGTGTGGATTTGCCGCCGGACCAGATCAATCATCAGAGCGTCATTACCGAGTGGCAACTGGATCGCGGCGGAAGACAAGTGGATCCGGCTACCGAACGGGTATTGATGCGGATCGACCAGCCCCAGTTCAACCATAACGGCGGCGCGATCGTATTCGGTCCGGACGGATATCTTTATATCGCCCTCGGCGATGGCGGCGGCGCCAATGACACCTCCGACGGACACGGGAAAGAGGGGAACGGACAGAACATCAATACGGTGCACGGGAGCATCCTGCGGACCGATCCGATTGTCCCCGCGTTGACGCTCGATAGCCGCGACGTGATCAGCGGCAATAAGGCTTATCGCATCCCCTGGGATAATCCTTTTGTAGGTATCGAAGGCATCGACGAGATCTACGCCTACGGCTTCCGCAATCCCTTCCGTTTCAGCTTTGACAAACTCAGCGGCATGCTCGTCGCCGGAGACGTGGGCCAGGGTTTCGTCGAGGAGATCAACATTGTCCGCAAAGGTCTCAACTACGGCTGGAACATTAAAGAAGGAGATTACCTGTTCGATCCTGAAGGATTAATGGTCGGTCAGCCTTTCGAGGACAAGAGCCTGACGGATCCCGTGGCTCAATACGACCATGATGAGGGGCTTTCCATCATTGGCGGCTATATGTATTACGGCACACAGGTTCCGGAATTGCGCGCCCGCTATGTCTTCGGGGATTTTTCGCGAGGTTTCAACGAACCCGACGGCCGATTACTTATCGCCGATCTTTTGACGGGGCATATTGAGGAACTGCTTATTGGCAAGGAGGCGCGCAACCTGAATTTGTACGTCAAAGGAATCGGCCAGGACCACGACGGCGAGCTCTATGTCCTTGCCAGCTCGGCCCTCGGCCCTTACGGCAACACGGGTGTTGTGCTGAAAATCGTCGGATCATCCCGGAATTAATAAAAGACGGTGGAACTGAATAAACTGAGATTGCTTCGTCGCTGGATTCCTCCTTTGAAACGACCTCTGTTGTGCGGCGAAGCAATCTCAACCGCTAACACTCGAGAAACTTCGGGCAAATCCGCCGCTTTCACAATCAACGGAATTGAACATCTTGAGTCAATCGATTCTGCCCATCCTGGCATAGTGGTACAGCAATCCCCAGGCCTTCGCGGCAATTTTCTTCTTCGAGGCAAGTAAGTCTCGAATGCCCTCAACATCCAGCAACAACACCTCGATATCCTCGCTCTCTTCCGACCATTTATCCGACGCCTCTCCTTTGGCTTCGACCAAAACCATATGGCAGGACTCGTCGGTGAGTCCGGCGGATGAAAAGACAGGCCGACTGATATGATTGATCCTGGCAAGATCCAGACCCGTCTCTTCTTTGAGCTCCCTTGATACGGCGTCAGCGATATCTTCCCCGTCGTCAATCAGGCCCGTCGGAAAGCCGTATTCATAATCCCATAGCGGCACCCTGAATTCCTTTGTCACGACCAGCCTTTTACCTTCCTGAGAGTCTATCGTCGGAACGATAAGGACAATGTCGGCCTCGCCCGCATCTTCGATTGGATGATTCTTCCTCGAACACATGAGCCATGACTTATCCTTTTGCTTCTTTCGTGTGAAACAAACGTCAAAGAGATTGACCCAGTTACAATCTGTCAGTTTGTTGAGTTTATAGCCGGACATCATTGATCGCCCTTGAAATGCTGTTTCAAAATCATCATCGCATTTGATCTCAACCGAATTCTCGATAGGCATCGAACAAGGTGATGATGTTTTCGATTGGAGTATCGGCTTGAATATTGTGTGCGGTGCAGAAAATATAGCCGCCATCGCCGGCCAATTTTTTGACCCGATCGGTTACCTCGTTTCGGACATCTTCGGGGCTTCCATAGGGCATGGTCTTTTGAATCGATATGCCGCCATGAAAGCAGATTTCATCACCGAATTCATCTTTGATCTTCCTGTAGTCCATTCGGGCACAATCCGGCTGAAGAGGGTTTAAGATATCCAGGCCGGATTCTACAAAATCCGGCAATAACTGTGCGACGCACCCACACGTATGATGGATCACTTTGCAGCCAAACTCATGGCCGATATGAATAAACCGATCGAAACCTTCTTTCAGAAGTTCCCGCCACGTCCCAACAGGAAAGAACGTGTTATCCTGTGTTCCGAAGTCATCGCCGGTAAAGAAGATATCAATGTTTCCTTCAGCGGCATGCAGCGTTCTGCGAGCGTATTCGCTGTAGAAATCCGCAATTTTGCGAAAGATCGCCTTTGCGATGTCCGGGTTGGCCACGACATCCATCAAGATCTGCTCGACGCCTCGCACGTACATTGCAGGTTTCAGTTGTGCACAGCGGTTGAGCCTGTCGCCCATGAATACCACGACCTTGCCCGTCTCGCGGGCTTCCGCAGCCTGCCGCTTGATGCACTCATAATCGAAGTGTTCGGGCTTGGGCCATTTCGCATAGCTTTCGATTTCATCGACCGACGTCGCCTCTTGAAGAGGATACAGAACAACTTCGCTGTAGGTCCCGGCCTTGGCGCCTTCGCCATACGCAACCGATCTTCTTACGACGCCGAAGTGGTCTTCCCGCGAACCGTCCTGGCGTGTTGTCTGGCCCGGCCCGATGTACTTCGGACCTTCGATATATCTGAAATCAACATCGAAGTGTCGTAGCAATTGCTCCTGAGATGAAAAACCAAAGTGTTTCAACAACGTGGCGTTAACCTCAGACGTCGCCCAATAGTCGATAGGCACTCTGTCGGGCTGTTTGTGAGCCATCGCGATTTTGAAACGTTCCCTTGAATCCATGAACAGAACCCTTTTCTAATCCGCAACATGCGTCTTCGGCCCGGCTTTCCAAATCAGGCAAACGAGCAAAGCACCTAAAATGGCAGCCGCACCGAAAAAGACGAAGGTGAATGTGTAGCTGTATTTAATGATCATAACCCCAGCGCCCCAGCCGGCAAGACTGGCGCCGATATATCCCATCCCATCGATGAATCCGGCCGCGCCGGCGGCGCCCGACTTCTTCCCGAAGTCCTGAGCGGCGTGGCCCACCATTAAAATATGCGGGCCGTAGGTACAAAAGCCAATCGCGGCGATGATAAATACGACCAGGCCGGTATTCCTCGGATCGAGATATGGAAAGATGATAGACAATATGCCCAACGATGTCAGAAGCACGGCAATCACCGGTGCACGCCTCCCTTTGAAGAAGCGATCGGTGGCCCACCCGGCGGTGATGGCACCGGCCGAGCCTGCCAGAGGATGGATGATTCGTTTCATCACCTCCTTGAAACCAAAGCCTCCGATGCCTATGGATTTCCCGCTTTCATCAAGGAAGTCAGGCAGCCAGTTGACAAAACCGTAACGGTTGAGATCCAGAAGAAAAAACGATAAAGCGACAATCCAGACATAGGGATTCCTGAGAGTCCGGATAACATTATGGGCAATCGTCCGGCGGCTCTCTTCGGCGATTCCACGTTCGGCATGATCCTCCGGTTCGATCGCGGGCAAGCCTGCATCTTCAGGCGTATTTCTTATATAAACAAAAAAGACAACCCCGATGATTGCAAAGATACCCGCCGGTACCCAGAACGCCGCACGCCAGTCCCCTCCCATTTGCTGGACATAATACGTGACAATAAAGAACGCCAGGAACCACGAAAAGGCCGCGCCGAATTGATAGCACGTGCCCATGAAGCCCATGACTTTGCCGCGGTTTTTCGAGCTGAACCAGTGCGCCATGATTCGAACCATCGGCGTCCAGCCCATCGCCTGAAAGAAGCCGTTGGCGCCCCAGAAGAGAGCGACCAGCAACAGAATCGTCCGGGGATTCATTGTCTTGGGCGACAGCAAAAACGTTAGCAGGAATATCGCCGTATTCATGGATACCGAGCCTAACACACCGAGACTCGCGATGAGCCGGCTGCCGAAACGGTCGGCGAGCTGGCCGTTGATGAATTGGCCGACCGCATACATCAGCGTGAGCGAGGAGAAAACGATTCCCATTTGAGACTTATCCCACGAGAAAGCGTTGCACATTTCTCCGGCGACCATCGGCATGTTGTAGCGGCAAAGATAGAACGCGAAGTACGTGATCCAGACCGTTGAAAAGATCCTGATCTGCCACTGTTGGAGGTTTTTGGCCGAACTCTTATCTAAGGTGTCCATCCGCTGATTCCAAAAGTGTGTTCCGGCGAACCCAAAACAATCGTTGATATTTTGTCGAGAGTATCGGAGATAGGACGTGCCACGTCAAGCGGAATTGTGAAGTAAAGCAAGAAGTCGTGCCGGAACGATTACTATTTGAGCCATCGGTTGATCTGCGATAGTATAGTATAGCTTTGTTGAGAAGTTCAGATTCGAGAAAAATCATGACCGATGTCACACGTATCTTGAACGCGATTGAGCAAGGTGATCCTAAAGCTACAGAAGAATTGCTTCCACTCGTCTACGATGAATTGCGTCTTTTGGCGGCGCAGAAGCTTGCAAAGGAGCCATCCGGCCAGACCCTCCAGGCAACGGCGTTAGTCCATGAGGCCTACATCCGTCTGATAGGAACAGAAGCCCGGAATTGGGATCGTCGAGGCCATTTCTTCGCGGCCGCGGCAGAAGCGATGCGACGTATTTTAGTCGAAAACGCACGTCGCAAGAAAAGTTCCAAACATGGCGGTAAACAGCAGCGGATTGGTTTCGACGATGTTGATTTTGTAATCGATGAACCTTCAGATGATCTTATTGCTCTGGATGAAGCGTTGACGAAGCTATCTGAGACGGATCCTGCTGTGGCTGATCTGGTGAAGCTCCGTTATTTCGCAGGTCTTACGGTCGAACAGGTCGCTCAGTTCCAGGGGATAGCGCGTCGTACGGCGGTTGATCGCTGGGCTTTTGCTCGGGCCTGGTTACGGAGGGAGATAAGCAAAGGCAGCGAGTTGGATTCCAGGTGATCTTTCAAGGCAAATAAATTTCCGGAACAAAAGCTCTTTTCTAATTTCAAATTTTGTTCTGCCCTTTTTGATCTCGTTTTTCGCATTGTATCATAGAAGAGTTACTGATGTTTGAGGACGTCATGGGCAACAAAACAGAAGAAATCAGGTTTATCTTTTCTGAGGCCTATAAGAAGAAGACATCTCAGGAACGAACGGATTATCTTAACAAGACGTGTAGGGGTGATACGGATCTGCGGGAAGAAGTTGAATCACTGTTGAAAGCCTACGACAGTGCAGAGGGATTTCTTGACGCTCCTATTTTTGATGCGGATGTAACTCTGGATGATACCGCCGTTTCAGAAGCGCCAGGTACGATCATCAGTCGATATAAGCTTTTGGAGAAGATCGGCGAGGGAGGCATGGCGGTCGTTTATATGGCCGAACAACAAGAACCGGTTCGCCGGAAAGTCGCACTGAAGATCATTAAATTAGGAATGGACACCAAGTCGGTGATCGCTCGATTCGAGGCGGAACGCCAGGCCCTGGCCATGATGAATCATCCGAATATCGCCAAGGTTCTT